>Ga0315904_10013735_pt1 | contig 10122 bp, 10 predicted proteins | sample LakEriMetagenome_6_FD_203529 | JGI IMG/M metagenome (GOLD analysis project Ga0315904, IMG submission 203529) | Freshwater fungal communities from buoy surface, Lake Erie, Ohio, United States - Buoy 12 MA120 | ecosystem: Environmental > Aquatic > Freshwater > Lake | place: USA: Lake Erie, Ohio...
TGACACGCTGGGCTCTATTGCCACCAAGCACAAGGTCAGAATCGAGCGGCTACGTCAGGTTAATAACCTAAAAGGCTCTAAGGTTCTTGTGGGGCAGAGGTTGCTGATACCTCAGTAAGTCATAAGCTGTATGTTATTCGCGAGTTTCGGGTGGATTTTCAAACCGCTTATATTGTGAAAGGTTGCGGTTTGCCCTTGGTTGCGGTTACTTGAAGATTCTCTCCTCCAGTGAATACCCACTGCGTTCTACCATTAATTTAATATCCTTGAGATGCCGCGCAGCTATTGGCTGCACCTCTTTTAGTAGTTGAGCGTGAAGTCGTGCCATGGATTCGTCCTGATTATACCCTTGGTATGCGTATCCGTGAGGAACTGCCTGTCCTGATTCATCGTGATAATCAAGGCATATAAATGGCTGCCAGGAAAGCAATGATTCCAGTGTATCGCCTTGGCATGGCATCACGTATGCGCTGAATGCCAGACGCGGAGTCCGGACGCCGTTTCCGTAGTACTCAGGTGTTCCTCGTTCTGGCAGCCAGCCCCCGTATTTTTGACTCGCTATTACTCCGCCGAATCCAATAAGACGAGCGCGTCCGCTGGGAAGTTCCTCGCAACACCAGGGAGCAAGAGCGCTGGCGTCTGCACGTAAACCACTCGCATAGACGAATGGTACGGGCGTCTGTCGCTGTTTAAATACTTCATAGCTACCGATCGGATTGAGGAACGATGGGGCAATGCAGTGGCTAGTCTGATTCAATTGGTAGAAGCCGTTGTATGGGCTAGCGTCAACTAAGGTCGGTACGACCTTTATCCCGCTGGGGCGTTCCTCATGAAAAAATGCGACGCACACAGTGTGGTACAGGGTCCCGATTCTCATGATGTAGACGTCCGCTGGGATACCGCGGGACACAAAGAAGCTGCGAGCTGCCGGGGCTGAGTCGGCGCACTGATGGCAAGCGAGTGATGGGGCATCTGGAGTGTCGCCCCACGGGTTCTTTATCGCCCACAAATCCTGGGAGATCTTTATGAAATCAAGCGCACCTGCGATAGATCCATACCCGTAGTTCTGTATTGGAAAAAGCTTTGGCGCAATCTGGTCGCGAAATTCGCTGAGAAGTTGCTGGTTGCGCGCAGAGAGATCTGGCTGGTACGTAATTGGTTCGCAGGTCTCACGTGCTAGCTGGGAGTAGCGCTCGTGGACGATACGAGCCCGCTTCGAGGACTGGCCGATTTCTGGTAGATAGAACGAAGGTGCTCTAATCTGCTCCGGGAGTTCATACAGCGGGTCAGGGCGCATTAGGGAATACATGGCAGCGGCTGTCGCGTCTAGAAATTTTGAGTCCTGCATTTGCAGGACTAGTTGGCGGCAGACGATCGCGTCGAGTGTGGGAAGCGAGAGCATCGCTTCGTAAATCAGCGGCAGAGAATTACATCGAGACAGGCTCATGGCGAGCGTGTGTGCAGCAGCTTTACCGTCGGACGTGACAGATTTATTGAGGATCACTCCCGATAGGTCAGCTAAGGCTAAAGCAGCCCGAGTCGGACTGTGACTCGCAAGTGCGTCGAGGATAAGCGGAACCGCTCCACTATCTGGTAAGAGGCTCTGGCGTTGCAAGAAAGAGGTGAGCGCGTATGCAGGAAGAGAGAGAGCCTCTTGTAGACTCACAGGCACGTGGTGCCGAAGAGAGGGGCTGGGATCGTTAGCTGGTTGGCTGTGGGAGTGGTTGAGTTCCATACAAATGTTGTGCGGGAATGCGGAGAGGGAGTGCTGTCATCCCTGCGGGTCACAGACGCATAGAATAAGGCAACACACCAGGATTCCAAGCAAAAAGTGCCAATTCTGAACACTTTCATAGCTCCATGACTGATTTCAAGGCGTTCTTAGGAATTGAGAGGTTAAGGGTTGTTAAGTATCTCAGCCGGACCGATCGCCCATAACTCTTTATAGTAGTTTAAGGTTTTTGCGTATGTCGTTAGATAAATTTGTTTCGCGCGGTTTTGCCGGTAGTCTGGGCTCGGGTGAAGGAAAGTGGGTGCAGACCTCTTCAACGACTTCGCTCTCTAATCAAGCAGCTAATCAGCGCGTCGGACATCCAGGTGGAACAAGTTTTATTATGGGCGGTGGTGGTCTTGGAGCAAGACCAGCGGGAAGCAAAGAGAGCCCTCGACGTGACTCTGGCTCCCCTGATGATCGCTACTCTTTTAATGCTCACGATATAAGGAGCAGGGGCACTACTCGCCACTCTCAAGAATCCAAAAATGGCATTCAGGCTGAATCGCTCAATGATTGGATGAGAACAAAGCGAGGCCACCAAGTTGTGGTTGGAATAGCGATGTACGGCATAGCGCTTTTTATCCTTATCTTCCTTTTAGTTTCACTTTTTGGTAGTGACTCTAATGAGGGGTTTTACTCGGCTCCCGCTGGATTGTCGCGTCATGCACGCCCTATGTGGGAGCGTTAAGTGGCTGTCTCAAGTGCCACGTCTTACCGATTTTTTGTGGGTTAGCTAGGCTCCTTGAGCTGTGGAAGCGCGTATTAGCGCGCCCCGCAATGCTCCAAGATAAAATCGCATACTGAGTTGTGGAGATTTGGGCCTCCGACTGCAATGCAGTTTATATGGTCGGCGTTGGCGATGATCTGAAGGCGTTTTGGGTGTGCTGCTTTCTCATAGAGCGTGTGCGCCATGTGTACCGGAACGCGCTCATCCTTGTCTCCGTGGATCATTAGCTTCGGGATCGTAATATTTGCGATGAGGTGATCGTTAATAAATCGCGTTGGTAGGAAGTGTCGAATCGGCAAGAGGGGATAGAGGTGCTTGGCTATCTCACGCGAGTTAGTAAATGTGCTCTCGGTAATAAGGCATCCAGCAGTGATGTTCGATGCAAGCTCCACCGCAACTGCTCCACCTAGTGAACAGCCGTATATGGCTATGTTCCGTGGTTGTATCCCGAGAGAGGTGCGCATGTACGAGTGTGCGGCTCTAGCGCTTGAATACAACGCAGTCTCCGATGGGGCGCCTTTGCTCCGTCCGTATCCTGGATAGTCGAAGGTAAAACATGAGATCCCAAGCGAGTTAAAGAGTCGGTAGTGTTCTTCAAAGCGCGTAATGTTGTGACGATTCCCATGAATAAAGAGGACCGCTGCACTTGAGTCCTGTGGCATCCACGCTCCATCAAGGTCAAGTCCAAATTCGGAGCCAAACCTTAGTCGCTCGTGGGAAATGGACTTTAAACCTCCATGATCGGTCTTGTTTGGTTTGAATGTTAGGAGCTGTTCTAGCTGTGTAAGCATGAGCGATAGTAACGTGAGCTGCTGGGCCAATGTTCCAGTAGCATCCAGAGGGGGGCGCTGTGGGGATGCACGTATTACCTGAAAACATTATACCACCGATTGGTGGTTTGGGGAAACACAGCGCGCCGAATCGCTCGGCGCGCTGTGTAAGCATTTCGAGGGCTTAAGCCTCAGGCTGCTCGCCTTGGCTCTCGTTTTGAGCGCGCAGCTCTTCGATGTTCTTTGGCCACAGGCAGATAATATCTTCGCCTGGAACCTGGTAAATTCCGAGCTCGTCGCCGTCTCTGCGGAATCCGTATCGAACAGCACCGCCGTTGTCGCGCAAAAGGTCGCGACACGCCTTGTCCTGGCCGCTAAACCAGAGCTGCTGGTATCTCTCTAGCAGCGAGCTGTCATCGAGCAATTCGCGGTCCAGCATCGCCAGGCAGCGAGTGTCGACGTTAATTTCGCCGATTGAATCTGTTGCCTCTTTGACGACCTCCGGGGCTGAATCAAGCGAGTCTCCCTCAGGGTGCACAATGATCGTGTACGCGAATGGATCACGCTCGATTCTGTACGTACCGCAGGTAACATTGATGACTTTGCCACCGTACTCGGTGATAAGATCGGTCTTCACATCAGCGCTTTCGTCCAATGCCGCTGACATCTTCTCGATGAACTGTGGGTTGGCCAGCATAAACTGGTCGATCAAAACTAGATCACCGCTTTCGATTGCGATCCTCTCGCGTTGGTTTCCACTTTCTGCACTCTGTCGTGGGTGTCTACGACCGTGTCTGTCACCTCTGCCTCTCTGTCCACGTCCTCGTGATGAGCGACCTCCGCCTCGATTGGAGCGTCTCTGACCTCCTCGTTCCCTTCTCATATAAAAAAACTTCCTGTAGGAAAACTACACAATATTATTAAAAAACGCCTAGTTATGGCTGATTGAAAAAAGCCCAACTGACTAAGAATATTCAACAAAGAATCATAGCAGAATGCCCCGGAAGTGTCACATCGTACTTGGCTAACCTGTTTTTGGGTCACGGGCTAGTTAGGACGATTCAAGACGCGCCCCTAACTAGCTGATTTAACAATATAAAATTTTAGATAGAAATTCATCGATTCGGCAAAGCGATTCGTAAAGCTTCCAGCAATCTGCGTCGATGAACATATTCAGGTCGAGGAGTAATAAAGCTCTGCTGGTAACCAAGTAACAACGGTGGGAATGTGGTGATGTTTGAACAAGGCGCTGGAGCTCTGGGAGAGGATTTCCAAGGAGCGGTGAAGCTCGGGTTGTGGTACGACCCGGACAAGCTCGTTGTCGAGGGCGTGTACCACGATGAGGTGTCGGCCTATCGAGCTCGCAGACGTTGGATTGAGGCTCTTGAGCACAACTTTCTGCTCGAGGAAGATCACGATTTTCACATCAAGGTACGCAAGTCGCGCGGTGGAAAGCTTTTTAGAGTGAGGTGTGATTTTGTCACCGCATGTGGACGGTATGCGTTCTGGAGGCTCACACATCACCAAGCTCCTGAGGTTCAGCTGATTATGGAAACAGCGCACCTCGCACACTCGCCGCAAGGTGTGGGGGATTCAATCTATGGGGGTGCAATGTTTGGCGATGATGATGAGATGCTGCTGTCTATCGAGCAGCTAGAGCGCGGGCGCTCGGCGATCTCACGACGTTGGGACTCTGAGCCTTACCTCTTCAGGGCGCTTAGAAAGATTCAGGAAGTAGCTCACAAAGTTTTCCTGCTGGCGCGGCCAACAAAGAGCAACTAGAGATCGGAATACTCTTGAGAGTGCATAGAGCGCGCGCGTACTAAACCCTGCGCCAGTGATTTTTTTCAAAAATCACTCGCGCAGGGTTTAATCGCTGGATAGACTAAGGCTGGGCTAAAAAGGATTAGGAACCGTGGCTAGAATCAATCCAGAGGGAGGGTACGTCATTGCAGCCGGAGAGGTTGGAGCCTTTTCGGTGTGTCCTCAGGCCTGGTATCTATCATGGAATAAATCTGATGGGAGTAGCTCAACGCCCCCTAATTCGCAAAGTATTTTGGGGCAGACTCTCCATCGTGATTGGGCGCAGTTCTTTGAGGAGTCTTTGCACTTAGGAACGTGGGTGCGTTATCTGGCCATGCTGGTGTGCATGATGCTTGTAGTTTTTATGGTTGTCAGCTCATCCCAGGAGCGAACGCAGCAACTTTTTAAACTATCGTATCGCAATCTCGGATTGCAGCTTCTGGTCTTGTTGCTCACGATGTTGTGGTTGATTAGGGTTTTTGGTCGTGAAGCGAAACGACGACACGTAGATTCAGGGTTTCTGCAATCAGAGGTGGCTTTGGCGATTGATAGTGGAGTGTTGCTCCCTGAGCGTGAGTATGTGTCGTATAAGCAGGGACTGGCTGGCAAGCCGGACGCGCTTGTGCGGGAAGACGGAGTGGTGATTCCAGTTGAGAGAAAGCCCTTAGCAAAAAAATTGCGTGATCGCTACGTGGCGCAGCTGCTGGTGTATATGCGTCTTGTCGAGGAGTTTGAGGGGGTGCGACCACCGCACGGGTATCTGTTGTTGGGCTCACAATGTAGGCGCATCAAGGTGGTAAACTCTCCCGCAAAGCAGGCCTGGGTTGATGGGTTGCTGTGCGAGATGCGTCGGGTGCTCGATGGAGGAGCGCCATCACCGCAACCGCATCCCAGAAAGTGTAATCGCTGCGAGGTGCGTGATCGCTGCTCGGCTCGAATGTAAATTTATTGACCTAGCACAGTTCCAGGCGCAATCGCCGTGCCGCGCATGAACTCAGCGATTAGCATGCGTTTTTTCCCCTCAAGCTGCACCTCTTCGAGGCTTAGAGCGCCTTGTCCACATTGCACTATAAGCCCATCAGCTGAGGCTTTTACTACTGCGCCTGGTGTCGGGTTGGAGAGGCCGCCGCCGTGCACTTCTCGAGCGCGCAAGACTTTCAGTCTGCGACCCTGCCACACGGTGTAGCTTCCAGGGTGTGGGCTAAAGGCTCGGATCCGGCGGCTAAGTGTTGTTGAAGAATTTGTCCAGGTGAGCACGGCTTCGGCGCTGGAGATCTTTTTGGCGTATGTGACTCCTTCTTCAGGTTGCTGGACTGCGCTAAGAGCCCCTGAGCTGATCGCTTGAATGTCTCGAATTAGTAGATCTGCCCCCATTTTAGAGAGCCGTTCCTGGAGTGTCTGAGTCGTGTCGGATTCAGAGATTAATGTTTCCGCCATCGAGAAGACGGCCCCAGTATCGAGCCCTTCATCCATTTTCATCAGACACACGCCCGTCGTTGCGTCGCCGGCTTCGATAGCGCGTTGAATCGGGGCCGCGCCTCTCCAGCGTGGGAGTAGCGAGCCGTGAATGTTTACACAACCACAGCGTGGATACTGCAAAACATCAGCGGGAAGTATCTGCCCAAAGGCCACCACAATGCCTAAGTCAAAAGGTCCTAGCGTGTCTAGAGTTTGGCGCAGCCCTGAAAATTCCTTTCTGAGCGATGCTGGCTGGAGGACGGGTATGGCGTGCCTCTCTGCAAGTTGCTTAATTGGCGGAGCAGAGATCTGGCCCCCTCTACCGACCGGTTTGTCTGGTTGGGTGACTACTGCTCCAACAGACACATTCGGACAGCTCACGAGCGCTTCAAGAGTTGGCACGGCGAATTGGGGAGTTCCAAAGAAGAGGACTTTGATCACGGTGCCTTTTTAGACGGTATCGCTTCCCAAGTTTTTCATGCTCCAGCGCTTAAAGAGCGTCTTTTTGAGGCGACTAAGATGATCAACAAACAGAATACCGTGTAGGTGATCCACTTCGTGCTGTACTGCAAACGCTAGATAATCAACGGCGGTGGCTGAAAACGGTCGGCCATAACGATCCTGGGCCTCAACTGTAACGGTAAAAAAGCGACTGATAGTGTCGCGGTAGTCTGGAATGCTAAGGCAGCCCTCTTCGGAGGATACACGCTCCTTAGATTGGGTGATTTTTGGATTGATGATCTCAAGCCGCTTGTCGTAAATATGTTGCGCGGGATCGATGTCGGCCAGAGACATAATCTTTGGCTGTTCAACAGCATCCGATGATACATCGATTACGGCCACCATCTGAGACACTGCTACCTGCGGTGCTGCCAGCCCGATCCCGTTGCTGGCGACCATGCTCTCATACATGTTATCTAGTAACTTGTGTAGCTGAGAGTCAAAAGTCGACACCGGCTGGCACGGAGAGCGCAGGACGGGGTGTGGTGCAATGACAATGTCTAGTAGAGCCATATCTGTATAGATTAGACCAAAAACAGTGTGGCTGTCGATGTCAGAAAGGCGAAAACGGTAGGATACGAAGCTCTGGAATGCACGATCAAGGTGCTCGTCGTCGGGGGTTTGTTGTAAGCTGTGCGGCGCTACCGGAGTGGTGTCCATAAACGACCACGGCAGTTCGGTTTTGCTGGTGTATTATGCCAACTATTCTTATAGTGGAAGTATGGTTGAGATGTCGCTACAAGAGGCGCAGCTTTTTAGAATGCTTGAGTCGTTCTTTGGGCGCGATAGAGTTGTTTGGAACATGAGTGTGCGGACCGTTTGCGGTGGGAGTTATCCACCTGTTGCAGATGAGTCTGAGGAGATGACTGCGCGTTGGGCCGAGGTGTCCGGATGCTTGTTTACCGTGGTGGACCATGACGATATCCCAAAGATGGTGATTGAGTTCGCTACTGATCTATCTGCAACTATAGATGTGGACCAGCTGCATCGACAGCAGAAGTTGCCAGTCCTACTTGAAATGCGAGGGGTTCGGTACGTGCTGATGACAAACCAGGAGTTTGATGAGATCCTTGACCCTGATGGGTCGCTTGATTTCATAAGTGTGCTCAAGGACCGCTTTGGGATCTACGATAGTGATGAGTCAGGAGATGAAGGGTGAGTTTCTCTGTGTTGAATAGGGTATGGCCAAGGTTGAGAGCGTATTAGTGCCAGGAATGCGAGAGCATAGACAGCGTGTAGAAGGCATTGTTGGCCTAGGAGAGTCGTTGATCGATAAGGCGATTGGTCTTGCGTTTGTGTTAGGCTTGGTGATTTTGGCTTTTGTTGATACATCGCTAAAGTCAAAGGTACAGCTACTGGTTGTGCCGGTGGCTTTGCTGGCTGCCTTGCGGTTTAAAATCTTTTCAGTCATGGTCCCGCGCCCGTTGGTTATCTTGGCGGCTTGTGGTGTGCTGATTGGAGCCATCGTGCAATCTTCACACGTTGCGTTGGTGCGCGGAGGATTTCTTGTTGCGACAGTTTCAAAGACAGATTTGCGTCAAGAGACGAAGATCTATCGCGACCGAATTCGACGTTCGATAGGGCGCGGTGGTGAGATGCTTGTGGGCTTGTACAACGGCGATATTCGCCAGCATAGGGAGGCAGCAGAGTTGCTGCGCGCATCACCGCAAATTGGCGGGATAATTTGGGGGGATGCGCGCTCAATGACGGCATCTTTGCAGCAGTTCCCAGATCTGCCGCTCTCGTCATTTCCGGGTGAATCAGTTGCGCGTGATGTGTTGGAGAAGGCCCGTGTTGCAGACCTTATGATTATAAGCTCTGTGCCATCAGTAGCTGTTTCGGATGGGCATGAGAAGGCCACTGTGCACTTTCTGGGCGAGCTGATCCAATTATGGAGAGATGTGCCAAAGGTCATCGCGCCGGGACGCGATAATCCAGACTATGAGGGGTTGTCGTATGCATTGGCTCGTACTCAGGCGCGTTGGACCTCGCGCGCACACCTTGCTGTCCCGATGTGGCTAGCCGGTACCCGGCATTTGGTGCGGGCGATTGAGAAGTCCGATCTTGAATCCGGAGAGCTTGGATGTGCCATGGTAAAGCTCAGGGAGGCTCTGAAACAGTTTCGTGCTCAGGATAATCCTGCCCTGGCAGCTGCCGTTCGCAATAATTACGCGCTAGCCCTGCTTGTGCAGGCGCATTATGACACCAAAAGTAAGAAGTTAGAGTCTAAAGCACGTAAACAGATCGGGGCTGCTATGCGCTTAAGAGCTAAGACTGGAAGGGTGGGGGCGTCCGTGTCCCACAACCGTTATGCGCTTATTGCAGCGCGTAAAGGTCAGCGTGCTGTAAAGCCTCAGGTAAAAAGTCGTTAATCGGCTGTCTTTGCGAGTTGTTAGTCCAGCCAGCTTGAGATAGAACGAAAGAGTCATCCCACTGTGAGGCTTGCTTGCCTTACGTTTAACGCGCTTCTGGCAATCTGATATGAAAGCTTTCGCCTGGCTCTGTCTTGTTTTTCTGATCGGAAGCTATATGTGCATGCCGATCGCCGATCCTGATCTTTGGTGGCACATCACGGTTGGGCGCTGGATTATCGCGCACCGAGAGGTTCCGGTGGTTGATCACTGGAATCTTTTTGGTGTTGGGCAGCCGTGGCGAGCATATTCTTGGAGTAATGAAGTAATATACGCCTGGGTAGACCAAGTCTGGGGCGATAAGGGTTTGGCGCTAGCACGTCTGTGTCTTGGTCTGCTGTTTGTAGGCGCATTGCAGTACATATTTGGACTTCTGGCAGGAAGCTATTTTATCGGCGCTTTGCTTGGAGTCTTTACGGCGCTGGCCTGCATAGGGCACTTCTCGCTCCGACCGCAGACTGTGGTCTGGATTCTCTATGCGGCTTCAATTGCGGTTGTCGATCGCGCGTGCCTGCGTGGAGTTAAGAAATCTTTGCTGTGTGTGTTATTCACGATCGGATGTGTGTGGGCTAATACACACGTATCATCGATCCTGGGTGTGGCAGCTGTGCTGTTGTGGGGCTTTGGTTCGTCTGTGGACACACGCTCTGTATGGCGCAGCTGTATCTTCGGGATCTG
>Ga0315904_10013736_pt1 | contig 10122 bp, 8 predicted proteins | sample LakEriMetagenome_6_FD_203529 | JGI IMG/M metagenome (GOLD analysis project Ga0315904, IMG submission 203529) | Freshwater fungal communities from buoy surface, Lake Erie, Ohio, United States - Buoy 12 MA120 | ecosystem: Environmental > Aquatic > Freshwater > Lake | place: USA: Lake Erie, Ohio...
GATGTAGTTGAACGCCGCCTCGCCTACCATCTGCAGACGACTCGGCACCACCGCAGCCTTCGCCGTCGCCAGACCAAAGAACACGGCGATGCCCGCCGCGGCCAGGGTCATGGCCAGCGTCGAGTTAGTGAACGCCATGTCCACCACGCCCAGGCCAGGGATGGTGAAGTCGGGCAGGTCCACGATCTTGTGGACCTTAAACTGACTCATCGGGTCGGCCATGCCGCCTCGACCTCCTTCAATCGTCTTCGTCGTCAGGCGGGAGATCCCGTGGGGGCCCCAGCTCGCGTTCGATCTCGGCCGACATCTTCTTTGCCGACTGGACCGCCATCCAGATCGAGATGCCGAAGCCCAGAAGGACTCCGACGATCATCCCCCAGGGCCGGATACCCGCCACCACGTCGACGGCGGCTCCAAACCCTAGGCCTACGAATAGACCTCCCAAAAGTACACCCAGCAGGCGATAACCATAACTTCCCGCCTTCGCACCATAGTCCTCTGGCGTCTGGGAGGTTCGCGCCGCCAAGGCTCCGGCTCGCGCGCTCAGATTCCGAAGCGCTTCGTCGCGCGTCTCGTCTGACTGGGGCATGGAAGGAAGCCTCGCATCCTGCCGCGCCCGCCCCAAAGCCGGGATCTCAGGTGGCGCGGAACCTACAGACGCCCGAGCAGTGCGTCAAGGCTCGTTCGGGCTCTCATAATCTATTGATATATAACAAGAAATAGACATTCTCTAGACTCTGCGATTCGCGCAGGGCGGGCTACTGTGCGGCCATCGCCTCGGCCTGGCGCAGATCGACCGAGACCAGTTGCGAGACGCCGCGCTCGGCCATGGTGACCCCAAACAACCGGTCGGTGCGGGCCATGGTCACCGGGTTGTGCGTTATGACCACGAAACGGGTCTCGGTGCGCCGGCACATCTCGTCGAGCAGGTTGCAGAAGCGGTCGACATTGGCGTCGTCGAGCGGGGCGTCCACCTCGTCCAGCACGCAGATCGGCGCAGGATTGGCCAAGAAAACCGCAAAGATCAGCGCCGCCGCCGTCAGCGCCTGTTCACCGCCAGATAGCAGGCTCATTGAGGCCAGGCGCTTGCCGGGCGGGCAAGCGTAGATCTCAAGGCCGGCCTCCAGCGGATCGTCGGACTCGATCAGCCGCAACTCGGCTTGACCACCCTGGAACAGCGCCTGGAACAGGGTCTTGAAGTGCTCGTTGATCACACCGAACGCTGTGGTCAGCCGTTCGCGCCCTTCTTGATTGAGCTCGTCGATTCCTTGGCGCAGTTTGGTCACGGCGCCCGACAGGTCCGTGCGCTCGGCGTTCAGCGTTTCGAGTCTCTGGGCCGTATCGGTCGCATCAGTTTCGGCGCGCAGATTTACGGGTCCGATCGCATCGCGCTGCCGCTCCAATCCGAACAGATGCGCCTCGACGCCTTCCGGATCGGCGGGGATGGCCACCGCCTCTTCTGTCAGCTTCCTGGCGAGTTCCTCCGGTTCCAGGCGCGCCGCTTCGCGGATCGCCTGAGCGGTCTCGGTCAACCGCTGAGCTGCGGCCTCGGCGTGCGCGGTGAGACCCGCGCGGGCCTCCCGGGCCTCGGCGGCGGCGGAGTCGGCGGCGCGGAGGGCGCGCTCAGCGGCGGTGCGGGCGGACTCGCCGACCGCCAGCGCGTCATCGGCGCCGGCGCGGCGCGCCTCGGCGACCGAAAGCTCGTCGAGCAGCCGCGCGCGACGCGCATCCAGCGTCGTCGGCGCTTCTCGCAATTGAGCCAGTGCAGCGTGGGCGCGTGCGCGAGCCTCGACGAGCTGCGTCAGACGACGGGCTGCGCTGTCGGCGCGACGGGTCCAGTCGGCCCGTTCGCTCTCCAGCATCTCGCGGCGGCGAGCGCGGCCGGCATGGGCGCGGAACTCTTCGGCAAGCGCCGCGCGAGCGGCGTCGTCTGCCGTGCGCGCTTCCAATGCTGCCTCGCGGGCGATGGTCAACGCCGCCGCCGCGCCACTGTCGGTCAGCGCGCCCAGCGACTGCGCGGCGACATCGCGTTCCGCCACGTGTTCAGCATACTCCGCCTCGAAGCGGCTGATCAGGTCATCCAGTGAACCGGCGCGCGCCTGGGCCAGGGCGGCGTTGCGATCCAGCGTCTCGAGCTCGCTGCGCGCCCGGACGGCGGCGGCTTCCAGTTCCGGAATGGCGCGGCGCGCGCCGCGCGCGGCCTCCTCCGCGTCGCGCGCGGCGGTCTGTGCGTCGGCGGCGGCCGTACGAGCCGTCTCTGCGCCGGGGGTCAGACCCTCAATCTCGGCTTCCAGACCGGCGAGGCGCGTCTTCTGCTCCAGCCTCACCGCGGCCGGACGCGGGGCCTCGGCGCGGACGGTGAACCCATCCCAACGCCACAGATCGCCCTCGCGGGAGACCAGGCGCGCGCCTGGCGCGAGGTCGGCGCACAAGCGTTCGCCGTCGGCCCGGTCCACAAGCGCCACATAGGCGAGACGGCCAGCCAGGGCGGCTGGGGCGCGGATCAGAGGCGCGATAGGGGTCGCGCCCTTAGGCCAGGCGGGCGGTGGCGGGGGATCGCGTCCGCCCCAGTGCGCGGGGCTGGCCGGATCGAGGGCCGCGTCGAGATCATCGCCAAGGGCAGCGGCCAGGGCGGCCTCAAGCCCCTTTTCCGGCGAAACTGACTCGAGCGCCGGGGCGAAGCCGCCGCGCCTGGCCTGGGCTACCAGTCCGGCCAGGGCCCGGGCCTCTGCGGTCAGCCGCCCAAGCTGTTCGTCGGCCTTGCGTGCGGTTTCACGCGCCGCCTGTTCCCGCGAGGCGGCTTTGGACCGTGCGTCTTCAGCGGTCTCCAGGGCAGCGCGGGCGGCGGTGAGCGCTCCTTCGGCCTCCTCAAAGCGGGTCCGGGCAACGGCGGCCGGGTCGTCGGCCGGCAGCGCCAGCGCAGCGCGCTCGCCCCGCGCCTGGTCCAGCGCCCGACGGGTGCGCGAGGCCCGCGCCTCGGCCGCCTCCAGGCGCTGTATCGCGGAAGTTCGACCCGCATCCTCGCTCGCCACGACGCCGGCCAGCCGCTCCACCTCCGCGTCGGCCGCGGCTCGGGCGGTTTCGGCGGCTCGGGCGGCGGCCTCCAGCTCCGGCGCGCGCGCGGGCGCGTCGGCGATCTCGGCCAGAACGGTATGCAGGTCCGCCCCGAGCCGCAATAGGGCGGCGGCGGCGTCTTCGGCGATCTGCGTCTCTCGGGCCTGATCGGACTCAATTCGAGCCAGATCTTCGGCCAGTCGCGCCAGCTCGGCGGCATGCGCCTCGGTCTCGCGATCCAGTCGGTCCTTGTCGATGGCCAGTTTGTTGAGCACCGCCACGGCGATCGTTGAGGCTTCGCGAAGGGGCGCCATCGCCGCGTCGGCCTCCAGCGCCACGCCACTCGACCGCGCCGCCTCCCGCGATGTGACCTCCACCGTGCGCGCTGCTTGCGACGCTTCCTCAGCGAGGCGGGTGGCGGCGGCCTTGGCCTCGGCCCACCGGGCGCACAACACAGCGCTCTGAAGCGCGCGGATCTCGGCCGACAGCTTGCGGTAACGCTCCGCCGCGCGGGCTTCGCGCTTCAGCCGCCCGAGGCCGGCTTCCAGCTCGCGGGCCACATCATCCAGGCGGGTCAGGTTGGTCTCGGCTGCGCGCAGGCGAAGCTCAGCCTCGTGGCGACGAGAATGGAGGCCCGAAACACCCGCCGCTTCTTCCAGGATCATCCGCCGGTTCTGCGGTCGGGCTGCGATCAGTTCGGAGATCTGCCCCTGACGCACCAGGGCGGGCGAACTCGCGCCGGTCGAGGCGTCGGCGAACAACAGCTGCACATCCCGCGCCCGTACCTCGCGACCGTTGATACGGTAGGTCGAACCCGCGCCCCGATCGATGCGCCGCACCACCTCGATCACCGGATGGTCGTTGAACGCCGCCGGCGCACGACGCTCGGCATTGTCGATGGTCAGCGCGACCTCAGCGTGATTGCGTCCTGGCCGCTTGTCCGAACCCGCGAAGATCACATCGTCCATGCCGCCGGCGCGCATCGCCCTGGCGGAGTTGGCCCCCATAACCCAGCGCAGGCCCTCCAGCAGATTGGACTTGCCGCACCCATTGGGCCCGACCACGCCGGTCAGTCCGGGCTCAATTCGGAACTCCGTCGGTTCGACGAAGGACTTGAAGCCGGCGAGCCTTAGACGCTGGAATCGCACCGTATCAGCGTCTCCCAGCGGGCTTGGCGGCGGCCTTGGACGCAAGCGCGCGTTGGATCGCCGCATCCATCTCGGCCAGGGTCGGCACCTTCTGGTTGGGCAGCAGCACGCCGTTGATGAAGAAGGTCGGCGTGCCGGTCACCTTGTCTGTGCCGGTGGCGTACTCGAGCCGCGCCGCCAGGGCGTCATTGGCCTTCTCGTCGGTGATGCAGGCTTCGAACTGCGCTTCGGTGAGACCGTTCTGTTTGGCGATCTCCACGAACACCGGCTTGATATTGCCCTCGCGCCAGCGCGGCTGGCTGCGGAACACCTGATCAACGATGGTGAAATAGCGCGCCCCGCCGTTGCAGCGGGCCATCAGGAACCCGGCGGCCGCCACCTGGGCCGGGGCGGTCAGCAATTCCCGGAGGGTGTAGTAGACCAGACCCTTGTCCACATACTTGGCCCGCAGACCGGGAAACACCTCGATGTGGAAGTCCGCGCAATGCGGGCAGGTGAGTGAAAGGTACTCGACAACATGCACCGGCGCCTTTGGGTCGCCCAGGCTCATGTCGCCCGGCGCCGCGCGCACCGCCGCGCCAGCCGCTGACGGAGCGGCCAGCGCCGCCAGGCCAGCGCCGACGGCTGCGCGGCGTGAAAGGCGGATCATTGGGCCTTCATGGCCTCCGCCACCGCGGCGTCCAGCTCGACCATGGTCATCTCGCCTTCTTTCACCTTCTTGCCGTTGAAGATGAATGTCGGGGTCGAGGTGATGTTTCGGCCCTTCACCGACGCCTCAACGCGGTCGTTCAGCGCCTGGGCGGCCTTCTCATCGCTCACGCAGGCATTGAACTGGGCCTCAGTCATGCCCGCCGACTGCGCCACCTTGAGCAGCGTGCCGCGCGCATCTCCGGTGCGGAACATTTCTTCCTGCGAGTGGAACAGGGCATCCAGAACGCTGAAGTACTTGTCCTTGCCGGCGCAACGAGCCAGCAGCACGCCCGCCGCCGCCACCGGCTCGGGCGGGGTCAGGAATTCGTGGTAGGTGTACCGCACCTTGCCGGTGTCGATGTACTTCGCCTTGAAGGCCGGAAACACCTCGGTGGCGAAACGCCCGCAGTGGCTGCAGGTGGTCGAGGCGTATTCCTCGAAATGCACCGGCGCCTTGGGATCACCCATGGTCATGGCGTCGGTCGAGACGGCGGCGGCGCCGCCGCCCCCGGCCTGTCCGCAGGCCGACAGCGCAAGTGCGCCAAGGCTCGCGGCCGCGGCTATAATCAGGCGGCGATTGAAACTCGACATCCGGGACCTTCTCCAGGGTGTGAACATGGAATTAAAGCGCGATTCCCGCGCCATCCTAGCCCTAGGGATCAGGATGGCGGCGGATGTTTGTCAGTTCCGCTCGTCGCGGGCCAGGACCCCGCGTCCCAGCGCCGCCAGGGCGTCCTTCAGCCCGCCCTCTGGTAGGTCGGACAGTCCCGCCGCCAGCCGCGCCTCCTGCGCTGCATCCAGCGGCCGCGCCGACCGGCGAACGGGCTTGGCCGTATCGGCCCTCCGGAGCGGTCCCTGGATGATCCGGAGGCGGCCTACCGCACCTGCGCCCAGGAAGACGTTCACGCGGGCCAGGATGTCTTGGGCCTGATGCTGGATCAGCGCCGCCGAGGGACCCGCCACCCGGATCTCCAACGTCGCCGTTGTGCTGCCGCGGGCGGCGATCACGCGGATCGGTTCAGTTCGCCGGGCGATTTCGGCTCCGACCACCTCGCGCCAGCGGGCGGCCAGCGCCCCGGCGCCCTGGCCGAACCGCGCGTCGAGATCACGCACCATTGCCTTTAGCGCCCGCCCGGCCGGCGGCGGGGGGCGCCGAGCCGGTCGTGTACGATGGCTCCCCAGGATCTGGAGCGCCTCATCGAGCGAGGGCAGGCGACGGTTCATGGCTTCGACCCTACCGCGCCGCCCTGGCCGATGGTAGGCGACCTCGCGTGGATATCCCCGCTTTGCATGCCCGCCTGCTCGACTGGTATGACGCCCACGCCCGCGATCTGCCCTGGCGGGTCGGCCCAAGTGTGCGTTTCGCGCAGGCCGACCCCTATAAGGTCTGGCTCTCGGAGGTGATGCTGCAGCAAACCACGGTGCCGCACGCCGCGCCCTATTTCCTGAAGTTCACCGCCCGTTGGCCCACCGTCTCCGATCTGGCGGCAGCGGACGATGGCGAGGTCATGGCGGCCTGGGCGGGCCTCGGCTACTACGCCCGCGCACGTAACCTGCTGGCTTGCGCCCGGGCTGTGGCTCGTGACCACGCCGGTGTGTTTCCGGACACCGAAGCTGGCCTGCGCGCCCTGCCGGGGCTCGGCCCCTACACCGCCGCCGCCGTGGCGGCCATCGCCTTCAACCGTCCAGCCAATGTGGTCGACGGCAATGTGGAACGGGTGATGGCGCGTCTGTTCGCCGTTGATCCGCCGTTGCCTGACGCCAAGCCGGAGTTGAGAGCCCGCGCCGCGGCTCTGGTGAGCGCTGATCGTCCAGGCGACTGGGCCCAGGCGCTGATGGACCTGGGAGCCACTGTCTGTCGTCCCCGCGGCCCGCTCTGCGAGCGTTGCCCCATCGCCGCTGATTGCGCCGCCCGCGCGGACGGCGCGCCGGAGACCTGGCCTCGCAAGCGGCCCAAGGTTGCGCGCCCGCATCGGTATGGCGCAGCCTTCCTCCTGACCCGGGGCCGGGACGTGGGCCTCGTGCGCCGTCCGCCGCGCGGCCTATTGGGCGGCATGCTGGCCCTGCCTGGCACGGAATGGCGCACCGCGCCCTGGTTGGACGCCGAAGCCATGGCCGCGGCGCCCGCCTCGGCCGCGTGGCTGCGGGCCGGCGAGGTTGAGCATGGCTTCACTCACTTTACCCTGACGCTTAAGGTCTGGCGCGCCGAGGGCGACGCCCCCGATCTGTTGTGGACCCCGCGCGCAGGCCTTGATGCGCTGCCCAGCGTTTTCCTGAAGGCTGCTCGCGCCGCCTTGAACTAGGCTGCCGGTTTCGGATCCTTGGGGAACACGAAGCTTAGTGTCGCGAGCGCGGTCAGCGACATGATCAGAGCCGCCGCCGGGATCGCCGGAACGCCGAACCCCGCCAGCGCCACACCGCCGAGGGTCGCCCCGGTCGCCTGGCCCAGCGAAAACACTGAGCCGTTCAGGGCCAGCGCCACCGGCGCCCCGCCGGTCGCCTGGATCAGCCGCGACTGGGTGACCGGCGAGATCGAAAAGATCGCTGTCGCCGCCAGGAAGACCGCGGCCAGCACGAGTGCGTCCACCGCCAGCCCGTGTGGCAGCACACCATGCGTGGCCGCGAAATGCAGGCTCATCGCCACGCCCTGCAAGCCGATACAGCGCAGCACCCAAGCCTTGCCCGCGCCCCGGTCGGCCGCCCGCCCGCCGAGCCACAGGCCCATGGCGGCGCCGAAACCGATCATCGACTGGAACACCGCCACGCCCGCCCCGGTGATCCCGGTGCCCACCCGCACGATGGGCGCGATGTAGAGGTTGAGCGTCATGTTGGCGGCGAAGGAGAGGAAGCTGGTCAGATAGATCGGCCAAACGGCTGATAGATCGATCTTGCCGCCCTCGCGCTTGGCCGGCGCTGGGACCGGCGGCAGGAACATCGTCACCGCCGCCAGCGCCACGCCCGCCAGGATCGCCGCGACGATGAACGTGGCGCGCCATCCGAACATCGCACCCGCCACGCTGCCGATCGGGATGCCGACCACGAAGGCCAGCGTCATGCCGCCTGAGACCATGGCCAACGCCGAACCGCGTCGCTCGGGCGGCACAAGGGAGGCCGCCGCCACGCTGGCCGCCGGCGCCGAGATCGCACCGGCGAGCCCGGCCAAAGCCCGCAGGACCAGAAGCGTTTCGAAGTCGGGCGCCACCGCGCAGGCCAGATGCAGGCTTACCGCCGCCACCAGCCCCACGATCACCACCAGCCGACGGTCGAGTTTGCCCAGCGCCCAGGCCGCCACCGGCCCCAGCGCCGCCGAGGTCAGTACATAGGCCGTCTGCAACTGCCCGGCCACGGCGGTGGAGACGCCGAGGTCCGCCGCCATGGTCTCCAGCAGACCCGCAAAAATGAAGGCCGCCGACCCCGACGCGAAAGTGCAGAGCGTCAGGACGTAGATGCGCGGGTTCATCCGGCGAGGTTGGCCTGTTCTTCCGCGCGCGACAACTTGGGAAGGAGACGACCTCCTGGGCGCGGATCCCCTTGGAGGGTTGGGGCGACTGAGCCTAACCTCCCAAGCATCATGCGAATGCCTCTACCCGACCCCGCGCTTCTCGCCCGCAAGGCCGAGATCGTGCGGGCGCTTCATCGCATCGTGCCGGGCGAGGGCGTGGTCTCCGAACCGGCTGAGTTGGTTCCTTTCGAGAGTGACGCGCTGTCGGCCTACCGTCAGGCCCCGATAGCGGTTGTGCTGCCCGAGACCACGGCCCAGGTGTCCGCCGTGCTGGCCTGGTGCCAGGCCAATGGGGTGAAGGTGGTGCCGAGGGGCGCCGGAACTTCGCTCTCCGGCGGCGCCCTGCCGCTGGCTGACGGGATCGTGGTGGGGCTCTCAAAGTTCAATCGCGTTCTGGAAGTGGACTACGCCAACCGATGCGCGGTGGTGCAGCCCGGCGTGACCAACCTTGGGATCACCGCCGCCGTCGAGGCTCAGGGCTTCTACTATGCGCCCGACCCCTCAAGTCAGATCGCCTGCACTATCGGGGGCAACGTGGCGGAAAACTCGGGCGGGGTGCATTGCCTGAAGTACGGACTGACGACCAACAACCTACTCGGTTGTAAGCTTGTGCTGATGAGCGGTGAGGTCGTACGCATCGGGGGCAAGACCTTGGATGTAGAGGGCTATGATCTCCTCGGGATCGTCACCGGCTCGGAAGGTCTGCTGGGTGTGGTCACTGAAGTGACCGTCCGGATCCTCCCCAAGCCTGCCGCGCAACGCGCGCTGCTGCTGGGCTTTCCTTCGGTGGAAGCGGCGGGCGCCTGCGTGGGCGATATCATCGCTGCAGGGATCATTCCGGCCGGACTGGAGATGATGGATCAGCCGGCGGTGCGCGCGGCCGAGGCCTTCGTCGGATGCGGCTATCCGGTGGACAGCGCGGCGCTGTTGATCTGCGAACTGGATGGTCCTGAGGCTGAGTGCGACGAACTTGCCGGCCATGTGCGACTGCTCGCCGCCCAACGTGGCGCGGATGTGGTGCGGGTATCGACCTCCGACGCGGAGCGCCAAGCCTTCTGGGCGGGCCGAAAGGCCGCCTTCCCGGCCGTCGGGCGGCTGGCCAGCGGCTACCTCTGCATGGACGGTACGATCCCGCGCGCCCGGCTGCCGCACGTGCTATCTGAGACCTACCGAATGGCTGAGACGTATGGTCTGGCGGTGGTCAACGTCTTCCACGCCGGCGACGGCAACCTCCACCCGCTGATTCTCTATGACGTCGACAGCACCGAAGAACTGGAACGCGCAGAGGCGCTGGGCGCAGACATCCTCAAGCTGTGCGTTGCGGTCGGCGGCGTGCTCACCGGCGAGCACGGGGTCGGCGTGGAGAAGCGGGACCTGATGGGTGAAATGTTCGACCCCACCGATCTGGCCTGCCAGCAGCGCTTGAAGTGCGCTTTCGACCCGGGACTGCTGCTCAATCCGGGCAAGGTGTTCCCGACGCTTCACCGCTGCGCGGAGCTGGGCCGGATGCATGTCCACCATGGCAAGTTGGCCTTTCCGGACCTGCCGCGCTTCTGATGCCCGAGACTTTCGCCCGCGCGCTCAAGCCCACCAGCCCCGAGGAGGTGCAGGTTCTTGTCGCCGAGGCCGGCGCGGCGGCCCGGCGGATCGAGGTGATGGGCTCGGGCTCAAAACGTGGGATCGGCCAGATGGAGCCGGTGGACCTGGCGCTCTCCACCGCCCGGCTCG
>Ga0315904_10013744_pt1 | contig 10119 bp, 11 predicted proteins | sample LakEriMetagenome_6_FD_203529 | JGI IMG/M metagenome (GOLD analysis project Ga0315904, IMG submission 203529) | Freshwater fungal communities from buoy surface, Lake Erie, Ohio, United States - Buoy 12 MA120 | ecosystem: Environmental > Aquatic > Freshwater > Lake | place: USA: Lake Erie, Ohio...
TGAAGAATTAATAAAAAATTTGGCAGATAAATATTAAAATGAAAGTAGAAACATACGTTAGATTTCCAAACAGCGATTACTACCAAAAAATTACCTTAGACCCAAGAAAAATTGAAACAAAAACAGTATTCAAAGAAGAAGTGTTTGTTGAAATAGACAATATTACAGTGGCAATGAAAAAAGAAGAATACGATTTAATAACAGATCCTTTATTTTTATATTTAGAAGAAAATTATCCAATAAGAAAAGTATGACAAGAGAAATTATATACGGTGTTTGTGACAAAACAGGAACGTGTGATTCCTATTATGGGTTTTTCAAAAACTATGATGACGCAACAAAGGAAGTTGCAACACAGGCAAAGAGACTCAAAGAAGATATGGGTTTAATGGACATTGTTATTAAAGAAGATAGAGCCGTCCTCCAACTAACAGAAAGAGAAGAAAAAATCGTTATTGTTATTCATCAATATGTTTTAAGATGATGGAAAAACAATTCACATTTAACATTTTGGAATTTGTTTTTAAGAACTTTTTTATCTATAGTTTATTAACACTTATGAATGATAGTATGAACCCAACAAAATGGTGGTTGTTTAGCTCATTCACAGGAGGAGTAATATTTTGTCTAGTAGAATATCTAATTATTGCAAGTTGTATTAAAGAAAATAAAGAAGAAGATGGGAACTAAAAATTTGAAAAAAGAAAATCAACATTTAACCATGTCACTTATTGATATGTTGTCAATGTTTGATAACAGTAAAACAAAAAAATATACACAATTTCTTGTGCGAATGATAAATGAAAGATTTAAATCAAATATACATAATTTTCATATGCAAGATGTTCATGGTTTCAAAACAGTCGAACAAATTCTTCCACCAAACAACATTAATAATCTTGTTGCAAGAGAGATTGTTTGTGACTCGTTATTTGGTTGGACTAAAATGGATTTGTTCATTAATTTTTGTGACTTCATGGAAAGAGGTATTGTAACAGAAAAAGACATATCAAAATACGATTCATGGGAAATGATTGAAGAACAATGTTTTTATGCAAAAAACATTGCAAACAAAAAAAACCTAAAAAAAGAAATCCAAGTCATTTATGAAGATGAAGATTATTTCATTCTAAAACCATTAAGTAGAATGGCATCATGTACATATGGCTTTCAAACAAAATGGTGCACCGCAATGTTACATGAAGGGGAATACTTTTATTCACACTCCATGGGTTCATTGATTTATTTGATTGATAAAAAAAGAAATCAAAAATTTGCGTTCTATAAACCAATCGATAGAGGTGACTTTGGATTGGATGATGGTGTCGATCAAAGAGTATTTTCTGTGTGGAATCAGATAGACAAAAATATTGATTCAATACAAACAGGACTTCCTTTTAATATCCTTGAAATTGTATCAAAAACAATGGAAGAGGATTACAAAACAAAAAATGGAAATTATAAAAGTTTTTCAAACGAGGAGTTACAAGAATTGAAAAAGTATGTCTTTTTAGAAGAACCAACTGTCAGAGAAGATTCGGAAACAACAACAACTAATTTACCTGAAAATGGATCAGGAATACTAGCACAACCAAGAATGAGGGTAAGAAGAAGAACACCAAGATATGTTCCAAATATTGAATTAACAATGCCAACACCAACACCCGACATCTTTAGCTTTGATGCAAACATAGAAGATTTATTACCATAAAAAAAAAGATATGAGAACACGAGAAATTTTACTTTTAGTTATTTTGTTTATTAACTTTATATTGTGTGTGTATGGAAAAAACACAGTTGCGGCTCTTGGTTGGATTACAGCTGCAGCATTACAATCAAGGGTAATGATAATTAAGAAAAAAAATGATGAGAAATGAGACATCACATAAATTTTTATATAAACAGACTTGTAACCGAATGGTTGAAAAATGATAAAATAATTATTGCTTGTGATTTAGATGATACAATCATTCCTTATAATGAAGAACTAAAAGATAAATGTAATAGAATTGTGAATCTTATATTGGAATGTCAAAAAGAAGGAATTATATTTTTGATTAATACCGCAAGAAGTAATGAACAATTAAAAAATGTTAAAGAACAGGTTGAAAGTCTTGGAATAGAAGTTCATGGAATAAATGAAATGCATAAAGAATGGGACAAACCATACGGCATCAACGGGAAGATATATGCAAATATATTCCTTGATGATAGGGGAGGACTTGATGATTGTTATTGGATATTGGATACCACTTTTCATATTGTAAAACAGGTAAGGAATGAAAGTATATAATATTTATTGTAGTGGGGAATTATATTCAAAAATATAGAAAAAATGGTTATTGAAAAAAAATATACAATAGATACAACGGATTTGTCTTTGATTAAGTTTGACATGAATGTCAAAACTGTTGAGATAGTTAATTTTATGATGGAAAAATTAACGGACGATGAAATAAAACTAATCAAGTTTCTGACTTATGAAGTTCCATTTAGAAGCTCAATGGAAGACGAGGAATCATATTGGGACATTATTTTTTTGGATTCAAAAGTCAGAGTGTATTTAGAACACTTACTCACAAAATATGGGATTAGATTTAATGTTATGGATATTACAAAATTATATAATGAGAAATCAAATGAATTAGAAAAAACTTTCATTGATGAGATTGATTCATATTTGGATGAAGCATTAGACACGGATGTTATATTGGAAAGAATTTCAAAGAACGGTATAGAAAATATTCACAAATACGAATTAAATTTTTTAGAAAGACAATCAAAAAAAGATTGACAAACCAATTTTATTTCATATTATTTCTTACACAAAAACAAAAGTTATGACAATTAAACAAGCATTAAAACAAAAAAACAGATTGGTTCAACATTTAAATGAACTAACTTATAGGTTACACTCAAGTAACTCAACTGTGGTGGGTAACACCAAACATTATTCCGCATCACAAACATTATCTCAAATTTATGCGGTTGTTGATGAACTTACAGTTCTTAAAACATTAATTCACAAGGCAAACAGTCCTGTGTATGATAAAATCTTTTTGATGTCAGAATTGAAATCATTGGTAAAAAATCTAAAAGCACTTGATTGTACGGAAGGTGTTGTGACTGATTATTATTCACGTAACTCTGATGTTAAAATTGAAAAAGAAGTTGAAATAAACGTAGTTCAAAAAGATAACGAGATTGCATTTCTCCAATTAAGAATAGATGAATTACAAGAGGAACTTGACACATTCAACGCAACGACAGAAATTGAGTTACCTGTAGAAGAAGTTGAGTGATAAAATTAGATTCTACGATATTATTTCACCCTTGGCAAAACTTCTTGATCCAATGATGTGATATGGAAATACAAATGTCAAAAGTCAAAAATATCAAATTTTAATCCTTAAAAATTAAAATTCCATTAAATATTGTTAGAATCAATTTTTCACTCATAACCCCAAACAAAAAAAGTTTGGGGTTTTTTTGTTTTTTACTAAGTCAATTTATATTTATTGAAAAAGTAAATAAAAAGAAAAAAACAAAAAAAATGGCATTTGTAATAATAGACGATCCAGTAGGAGGTGTAACCTCAACAGTAAGATGTGATAACTCTAATTCGGCGGGGTTTCTTTACTCTTCCGTATTAGGAGGAAGAAGTAATGTGGCAAATAACGTATATGCTACAATCGGTGGTGGTTTCTCAAACCAAGCAGGTTGTTATTCTGCAACACTAGGTGGAAGATTAAATTGTAATCCAGCAAACTATGGTTTCATAGGTGGTGGTTGTAGTAATAGAACTATAAACTGTGCAAATAGTTTTGCATCAATAGTAGGAGGACAGGCAAATTTCATTTGTTCATCATTTGGCTCAATTGGTGGAGGATTTACAAATCTTATTAGTTCAAACGCATCATACTCAACAATTTCAGGTGGAAGACAAAACACAACTTCTGGCACTTATGCCACGGTTAGTGGAGGACAATTAAACACGGCAAAGTGTAATTACAGTTTAGTTGCTGGTGGTTTATCAAATACATCAATGACAAGATATACAACAATTGGTGGTGGTGTAAGTAATACAGTATTTGGAGAATATTCATCTGTTTTAGGTGGGTCAATGAATAAAATTCAAAACACAACACCTGGTGATTTCAGTGCAATTGTCGGAGGATTTTCAAACTGTATATTAACAGCACCAGCAAGTTCTGTTGGTGGTGGTGAACTTAACACAATAACTAGTGGAAGTCGTTCATTTATCGGAGGTGGATGTGCTAATACGGTAAGTGCTCCTTTTGGTGGTATTCTCAATGGAGAATTAAATCGTGCAAACGGTTCTCGTTCTTCTGTTGTTGGAGGTTGTCAAAACAGAGCTAATGGAACAAACTCAAGTGTAATTGGAGGATCTTCTAACTGTGCTGTAGGTAATAATTCAGTTGTAATTGGTGGTAATAACATTACTGCAACAAACAATGATACAGTTTATGTTCCATACCTTAACATTGGGATTGTTCCTTCTGGAACACCAATCAAAAACGTTGGTGTTGATAACCAAGGTAATGTTGTAGAAGGCACAAGTGATATTTTCTTGTGTGATGCAAATTACAATAACGGAACAGGTATTTTGACATTGACTAATAGTGACAATTCAATTGTGACTGCGTCTGGTTTCCAAAACACAGACTATTACGTTGAAAATGGTTCTATCGACTACAATACAGGAGAACTTACTTTAAACAGACAAGACGCAAACGTTGTTATACCAGGTTTTCATGACTATTATACAACTGGTTTAACATGGGATGCGGGTTCATTTAATTTGGATTTATTAACTAATAACGGAGATTTTAATGTGAATTTATCCATTCTTGCATCAGATATGACTGTAACTGGTGGTACTTATGACTTGAATACTGGTGTTGCAACATTTACAACAAATTCAGGAAATACCTTTGGTGTTTCTGGTTTTACATCAGGATATACGGATATATTTTTAACTGGTGCATCCTATAATACTGGAACAGGTGTTCTGACACTTACAAATACAAATGGTTCGACCGTTACTGCAACAGGATTCCAAGTCGGTGGAGGTTCAAGTGTTATGATTCCTGGTGCTGGTAATGGATCTGTTTTGAGATGTGCAAACAATAATCAAGCAGCAGGAATATGTTCATCTGTTGCAGGTGGAAGTGACAATTCTTCTGTAGGTAGATGGTCCGTAGTTGCGGGAGGAAACAACAATACAGTTGTTGGTGGAGGATCGTCAGTGTTAGGAGGTTGTTACAACACAATGGCGAGTCCAAGTTTTGCGGCTACCTCAACAATAGTCGGTGGTTTTTGTAACATAATATCAGGAAATTCAGATCAAAATGTTATCCTTGCGGGAGAATGTAACCTAATTACTGGTGTTCACAAAAGAGTATTAATAACAAGTGGTAGCCGTAATACTGCCTTGGGAGAAAGTTCATCAATAATGAACGGACAATGTAATACAAATATTGGTTGTTACAGTACAATACTCAATGGGTTTTGTAATCAAATAAATACCACAGTCTCAACAGCACAAGCCTCAACAATAGCAGGAGGAGATTGTAATATAATTGATAGTTCAAATTCGGCAATAATATTGAATGGAACACGAAATACAATAAATTGTAATTCACAATGTACTTTGGTTGGAGGTGCATATAACACAGTACATTGTGCTCTTGGAAGTTTGGTAATTGGAAATACTAGTAAAATAAATGACGCTTGTTTTACCTATATTTTAGGTAATAACAACGTGGTTAGTGGTGCATGTGCCGGAAGTTCGTTTATATTTGGAACCTCAAATCTAATTTGTGCCCCAACAGGAACTAATGTTGGTTATAGTACAATAGGTGGAGGTATCAATAACACAATTTTTGGTACTTTCGGAGTGGATCAATTAGGATACATAGGACATGGTTTGAATAACACATTGTCCGCTGGGAACTCAACTATTCTTGCGGGAAGATGTAACACAGTCATAGGTATTGCACCCCCTTGTGGTTTATTAACCTCAATTGTAAATGGACTTAATAATAAAATTAACAATGGGTCTTGTAGTGGTATTTTGGGTGGTGCAAACAACTCAATTACCTCTTTGAATAAAACATTCATTGTAGGTTCAGACATCACAGCAGATAGATCTTGTACCACATTTGTTAATGCACTTTCTATTAAGAATATACCTACTGAAGCAGATGTACCATCACTTCCTACAGGAATTGTTTATAGATGCACAGCAACGAATAATACTTTACATATTAAACAATAAATAAATAAATAAAAAAAAACAAAAAAAATGGCTTTTGTAATAATTGACGATCCAATCGGAGGAACAACATCAACGGTAAGATGTGGTAACTCCAACCAGGCTAATTTTTCTTTTACTACTGTATCAGGTGGTAGACAAAACATTGCGAACAATTCTTATGCCACAATAGGTGGTGGTTATCTTAACCAAGCAGGTGGGACATACGGTGCTACTTTTGCTGGTAGATCAAACAACAATGCTGGAAACTATGGTTTCATAGGTGGTGGTTGTAATAATAAAACGGTTTCATCAACAAGTACATTCGCAACAATTGTGAATGGACAAACTAATGTTGTCTGTGCAACATTCGGATTCATTGGTTCAGGAACACAAAACATTGTAGCAACAAACGCAGCAAACTCTGTTATTGTTGGTGGTAGAAACAACTGTGCTTGTGCACCTAATACATTTATAGGTGCGGGTGGTTTCAATAGAACAATAGGAAGTTACTCAACAATTGCTGGTGGTGTGAATAATACTGCAAGTGATTATTATAGTGTGATTGCGGGTGGTTCATTGAATAAAACATTTGGACAAAATTCATCTATTTTAGGTGGAAATGCAAATACCGCTTGTTCATGTGGAAGCATTATTGGTGGCGGGGTATCCAACACAACAGTAAATACTTTCGGTTCAATTTTAGGTGGTGCATCTAATACTACCGTAGGAAATTACTCTTCTGTTGGTGGTGGAAATACAAACACCGCTTTTGGTGATAACTCAACAGTTTTGGGTGGTGACAATAACACTACAGTGGGTAGTCAATCAGTTGTTGTGGGAACTTCAAACAAATCGATTGGTAATAGATCAGGTGTGTTCGCAGGTAACAGTAACTGTTCAGTTGGTGCAAGATCTGTTGTAGTTGGTGGTTTTAACAACGTAGCAAACGGAGCTAACTCAATTGTTTTGGGTGGTAATAACATTACTGCTACAAACAACGATACAGTTTATGTTCCTTATCTTAACATCGGGGTTGTTCCATCTGGTACTCCACTTAAAAATGTTGCAGTAGATGCTTCAGGAAATGTTGTTCAAGGAACTGATGCCGATGTGGCATTAACAGCTGCGACTTATGATAATGTAACAGGAACTCTTACACTTGCAAATAGCAATGGTTCATTAGTTACCGCAACAGGATTCACAACAGATGACTTCTTTGTAACAGGTGGAACAATTGACTATAACACTGGTGACTTAACATTGGATAGACAAGATGGAACTGTTACAATTGGTGGTTTCCATGATTATTATGTGACTGGTGGAACAATTGATTATACTACAGGAGAATTAACTTTAGATAGAGAAGATGGTTCTGCTGTAATTACTGGTTTCCATGACTATTATGTAACAGGTGTTACTTGGAATCCTGGTACATTTGATTTAGATGTTGAAACAAATAATGGTATTTTTAACAACAACTTGTATATTTTAGCTGGTGACATGACTGTAACTGGTGGAACTTACGATCCTAACACAGGTGTTGCGACATTTGTAACAAACTCTGGTAATACTTTTGGAGTGTCAGGTTTTACAACTGGATACACTGATGTATTCTTGACTGGTGCTTCATTTAACTACGGAACAGGAACTTTATCTCTAACAAATACAAATGGTTCTACTGTTACTGCAACAGGATTTACTGATAACTTTGTTACAAATGCAACTTATAATAGTGGAACAGGAGTTCTATCAATATTTAGAAATAGTGGTTCTACAATTAACGTGTCAGGATTTCCTTCTGGTGCAGCAACAAGTATAATGATTCCTGGTGGAGGAACTGGTTCAGTATTGAGATGTGGAAATAATAATGAGGCATTTGCAAATTATTCCACAGTAAGTGGTGGTTTCAGTAATACCGCCCGAACAGGTAATTCTACAATAAGTGGTGGGTTTGAAAACATTGTTGGTGGATGTGGTAGCTTCATTGGTGGTGGAGAAAGAAATATTGTAAGCAATATAGGTACTGGAAGAAATGTTATAGTTGGTGGTTTATCTGGATGTTCGGAAGGGGCATTTTTATTTCTTGGTTCAGGTTGTCTTAATACAGTATGTGGAACAAGTTCCTCTATTCTTGGTGGAAATCGTAACACAACGTGTGGTGCAAATAGTGCCTCAATTTTGGGTGGTTGTGGTAATATATCTACAAACTCAAATTATTCTTCCGTAGTTGGTGGTTGTATTAATATTTTAAATAATAGTGATTACGCTATTATGGGAGGTTTATGTAACTGTGTTTATAGCTCAGGTAGAAGTGTTATTTTCGGGGCTAATCAAACAATGTGTGGAAGTTCAAATTCGTTAATAAGTGGTGCAATCAATTGTATGATTAATTCGTGCGGATCTTCAATTTTGGGAGGAATAGGTAACGTAATGTTAGTATCCTCAAACTGTTCAACAATAGTTGGTGGGTCTCTAAACACTATTGATACTTCAACTTGTTGGTCGTCTATTGGAGGTGGTTATTTGAACCGCCTATCTTCTAATGGTTTTGGTAATGTGATTGGTGGTGGACAATTTAATACTGTTTTACCTATAAATAACTTTGCCTTCATTGGTGGTGGTACTTGTCACACAATAGGAAGTACTAATAGTAGTATTGTAGGTGGTTTTTGTAATAGGATAACAGGAAACACTCCCACACAATTAAACACAATAGTCGGTGGAAGTTGTAATCTTATTGCTAACGCATCCCAATCAAGTATTTTGGGTAATAATAATTTGGTTATCAATAACGCTGCACACGTCATAGGTAGTAGTCTTACAACAAACAGAAACTGTGCATTATTTGTTAACAACCTATCAATTATGTGCATTCCAACATTAGCACAAGTTGGAGGAATAACAGGTGCCGTTTATAAAGATGATAACAACTTCTTGAAAATCGTTCAGTAAAAAAAAACAAAACAACTAAAACCCCTCCCAATAAAAAAGAGGGGTTTTTTGTTATATGATAAATTTTTATTATATTTACCAAATGTTGATTATAACCATTATACTTGTCACGTTGTTTTTTATTTTAATAGATTCAGATACAAAACATCCATTTGAGTAAAAACTTAATAATTCATTAACATTACTTTACCACAAACTATAATATATATTACTGTATGAATACATTTATATTATTTATAATAGTTGGTTTTCTTATTCTTTCTAAAAGAATTACAAAAGATAGAAAAGAATATTTCGAATGGTATAACCAAAGAGAGAAACTTTATCGCAGATAAATTAATCACCATCCACATAAACTTTTTATGACTTCATTATATTTATAATAAAACAAAAAAATTATGAGAAGAGTTGTAAGATTAAATGAAAGAGATTTATCTCGTATAGTAAAAAGAGTAATCCGTGAAATGGAAGATGATGTTATGGATTATGAAGAAGATGACATGATGATGGATGGTGAAATGGAAGAAGGTTTGTTTGGACCCAGTAAATCCAAATTAGCAGAATTAAAAAACGAGTTTGATGATAAAGTTAGAGCAAAACTTGAATTTGTTTCCATGAAAAGAGGAGAAGAATATACCATGGATGATTTAGCTAATCCTAAAAAATTTATGAGTGATGCAAAGGGTTCAAACTATAAAGGTGAAATAAAAGCTGATTTGATACGTAATCCTGATAACCCAGATAAACCAAAACTAATATTTCGTTGGGTTCCTGAATTGACAATGATGCAAAAATTTGCCGCAGGTTCAAGAGGACAAACATTAGGAACTTAATATAATATGAAATAAAATAAAAAGGGACTTATGTCCCTTTTTTTATTCCTCAAA
>Ga0315904_10013746_pt1 | contig 10119 bp, 8 predicted proteins | sample LakEriMetagenome_6_FD_203529 | JGI IMG/M metagenome (GOLD analysis project Ga0315904, IMG submission 203529) | Freshwater fungal communities from buoy surface, Lake Erie, Ohio, United States - Buoy 12 MA120 | ecosystem: Environmental > Aquatic > Freshwater > Lake | place: USA: Lake Erie, Ohio...
CGCGCCTCGCCGTCCGCGTCCTGATGTCTGATTGTTTGCCAACAGGACAAGGCCCTCTCCCGCTCCGTTTTCGGCAAGCGCGCGCAGTTCGTCATTGGTGGAGCTTGCCGTTTCGCGAACCAACAATCGGAAAGGTTCGGGAAAGCCCGCCGCGGCGGATGACAGGTCGTCATTCATGACAGTTCAGCCGGGCGTGAAATCCAAGCCGATGTCGAGCGCCGGCGCGGAATGCGTGATGGCTCCCACCGAGATGTAATCCACGCCGGTGCGGGCGATTTCACACACGGTGTCGAGCGTGACTCCGCCGCTTGCTTCGAGCATTGGAGCAACACGTTCGCCCCGCAGCTCCACGGCCTCGCGCAGTTCGTCAAGACTCATGTTGTCCAGCAGGATGTGATCGACGCCTTCCATTGTTAGAAACCCGCGGACTTGTGCCATGTCATCCGCCTCCAACTCCACCTCGATGCCCGGTTTGTCCGTCTTCACGCGGCGGATCAACGCCTGGATGGCCTCCAGTCCGCCCCCGGCCACGAGATGATTGTCCTTGAGCATGACGCGGTCGAAGAGGCCCATGCGGTGGTTCATGCCGCCGCCGTGCACGACCGCCTGTTTTTCCAGCATGCGGTAGGCGGGTGTCGTCTTGCGGGTGTCGAGGATGCGCGCCCGGGTGCCTTTCACGGCCTCCACATACTCCGCGGTGAGCGTGGCCACGCCGCTGAGTTTCTGGATGAAATTGAGCGCCGTGCGCTCGGCGGTGAGGATCGAACGCGCCCGGCCCTCGATGCGCATCAGCAACGCGCCCGCGCTGACGCGGCTGCCATCCGATATGAGCACCTCCACTTCCAGGCCGGGATCGACGCGTGAGAAAACCCGCGCCGCCAACTCCACACCGGACACGACACCCTCGCGCCGCACGGTCATGAATGCGCGAGCGTTTCGGTCCGCGGGGACGAAGTAAAGCGAGGTCACGTCTCCGCCGCCGATGTCTTCGGACAATGCGCACTCGATCAGCAACTCGGAGTTGTCATTCATCGCAGCAAGTGGAAACGGCGGGTCGCGCGCTGTCAACCGCGCCGCTTACAGATCAAACCACTCCGTCGGCTCGTCCTGGCAGGCGCAGTGCAGGCCGACGTGGCCGTGTCCGATTTCCTCAAGGCAGGCGCGCAGACGATTGATGGCGAGATCCGGTTTGTTGCAATCAGAGCTCAAGTGGCCGAGCACCACGCGGCCAAGGCCGGGATGGGAGATTTCCCTCAACAATTCCGCGACCTGGTCATTGGAAAGATGGCCGTGGCGCGAGGAGATCCGCTGCTTGATCTGCCATGGCCGTTTCGTGTCGGAGTCCAGCAAACCCATGTCATAATTCGCCTCCACAAACAGGCCGTGCAATCCGCGCAGGCGCTCGGTCATGCTTTTGGTGACATGGCCGACATCCGAGACCACGCCGAGCTGGCGGCTGTGATTGCAGATGACATATCCCACCGGATCGACCGCGTCGTGATGCACGGTGAAGCTGTGGATCAACGCATCGCCGATTGAGAAACTGTTGGCGGTTTCGAAAGTGCGCCATGTGCCCTCGGTCAGTCCCTGGATCGCAAGCTCGCGCCGCGTGTCATGAGTTGTGAATACCGGCACCGGATGTTTTTTGAGAAAAATTTTAAGCCCGCGGACATGATCGCCGTGTTCATGGGTGAGCAGGATGCCATCCAGCGAGGCGGGATCGACACCCACTTGTAAGAGCCGCGCGCAAAGTTGTTTGGCGCTGAGGCCGGCATCGATCATCAGCCGCACGCCGCCGCATTGCACGACGGCCGAGTTGCCGCCGCTGCCGCTGCCGAGAATCGCGAACCGGATCACCGCGCGAGGATGCTTGCTTTCAAAGGACGCGGCAAGCGTTTCGATGCCGCTCAATACGTCTTGCGCAGGTGGGATGGCAGGATGTTGAGCTGCTCGCGGTATTTGGCGATCGTGCGCCGCGCCACGGTGATGCCCTGGGCGGCGAGCGCCTTCATCAATGCTTCGTCCGACATCGGCTTGGCGGCGTTTTCCGAAGCCACCAACTGCTGGAGCGCCTGGCGCACGCCGGCGTTTGAAACCTCGTTGCCATCCTCGGTTTGGTAGCCGGTGGCGAAGAACGCGCGCATTTCCATCAAGCCCTGCGGCGTGAGCACATACTTGCCCGCCACCGCGCGCGAGACGGTCGTGGCGTGCATGCCGAGTTCGTCGGCAATCTCGTTCATCGTCAGCGGCCGCAGATGCCGCGGGCCCTTGCGGAAGAACAACTGCTGGTGCTCGATGAGCTTGTGCGCGATGGCAAGAATCGTTTCCTGCCGCAGCGAGATCGAGCGAATGAGGCTGCGGCCGTCGCGGATCTGTTCGCGCAGGTATTGGCGCGCCTTGGCATCCACGCCGCTGCGGCCGATCATGTCCTTGTAATAATCGTTGATGCGCAGGTTCGGCAAACTTTCGCCGGTGAGCCGCGCCTCCAGCAAGCCTTCGTCGTTCCATTCGATCACCACATCGGGAACAATGTAAGGGTTTCCAGTGGGATTGAAATCACCGCCGGGATTCGGCGTGAGGCGGCCGATGCGCGACGCGGCCTCCGCCACCCGCTCGAGACTGGTGCCAAGCGCCTTGGCGATCTGCGGCTGGCGTTTGCGCGCGAGATCCTCCAAGTGATCGCGCACGATCCGGTATTCGATCGTTTCCGTGCCGCTGGCGCGCTCGAGTTGCAACAACAGCGACTCCGCAATGCCGGACGCGCCGACGCCCGCCGGATCGAATGATTGGATCAATTTGAGCCCGGCATCGAGATGCGCCGTCTTGATCCCCAGGCGCTGGCCGAGTTCCCTGGCGGGCAGATCCAAAAATCCCCGTTCATCGAGATTGCCGATGATGGATTGCGCGGCCGCCCTGACAGGCGGCTCCACCATCGAGAGATCGAGTTGTTGCTGGAGATGCTGTTGCAGCGTGACGGGCGCGACGATCGAATCATAAAGATGCTGGCGGCGCTCCTCGTCCTCCTGCGTCCATGGCGCGGATTTGCCCTCCATGATCGACCGGTCGCGCCAGTCGTCGTCCGTATGGTTGAGGTAATCCAGCGAGTCCGCCTCCTCCGGGTCCGGGGCGTTTTCATCGAGGGAAACGGACTCCGTCACATCCTCCAGCGTCGGGTTGGCCTCAAGCGCCTGGGTGATCAACTGCGCCAGCTCCATGGTCCCCGCCTGCAGGATTTCCAGGCTTTTGCGCATCTGTGGCGCAAGCGTCTGCTGCTGGGAAAGGGATTGTTGGAAATACAGGTCAGCCATGGAAGGCGGCGCTTTGCCACTGCCAAGCTAGACGCGAACAAGATGATGTGAAGCAAAATACATGCCAGAAGCGGTTGTTTTTCCTGTGGTCCGCGCATCGAGGGCTTGCCGCCACCGCCGCCCCGCTGTAACCGCCAGCCGCATGATCGGACTGCAAACCGTTGTCTTGCTGACATTGTCGAACATTTTCATGACCTTCGCGTGGTATGCGCATCTGCGCGACATGCGCGACAAGCCGTGGATCATCGCGGCCTTTGTTTCCTGGGGTATCGCGTTTTTCGAATACCTGATGCAGGTGCCGGCCAACCGCACCGGCTATCAGGTTTTCAATCTGCCGCAGCTCAAGATCCTGCAGGAAGTGATCGCGCTTTCGGTGTTCGTTCCCTTCGCCGTGTTTTTCATGAAGGAGAAGATCACATGGAACTACGCGGGTGCGGCGGTCTGCCTGGCCGGGGCGGTGTTCTTCATTTTCCGCAAGTGATTCCGCCCGAAAACCAGTCCGCCCCAATCACACGCGGGGGGCGATTGGGGCGGTTACACACACTATGCTGGGGGGGCGCCTTGATTCCAGGGGTCTCAGAAACCGCGGGGGGCGCGGGAAAATCTTGATGCCGGAGGATGACACCAAACCGGCCGCATGTCACTCACGCGATCGCGGGGGAGAAGCGAATCGGGTGGCTGGTTCATTCCGGAGATGGCGCGGTTTCCGTTTCTTCGGCAGCGGCCTGTGGTTGTTCGACGGCGGGTGTTGGCATGCGGCCGTTGTTTTCCAACAGGATGCTGACTTCGTTCTGCACGGACTCCACCTGGTCGAGCGGGATGTCGGGATCGCGGATGAGATAGACCTCGCCGGTTTTGCGGTGTTCATAGACGCGCAGGATGCCGTTGGGCGTGCGCTGGTTGTCGGTTTCGCGCAGCAGTTTCTGGCGTTCCAACATGACGGCGAGAATGTAGCGGGTGTTTTCGGTGTGGTCCTCGTCCTCCACCACGAGGCGCTGTAACAATTCTTCGGCGCTGAGTTTCTCGACGGGATTTTCGCGCTCGTTTCCGGTGGGCGCGCTATAAATGGTTTTCCAGAATGAAAACGCGGCCTCGGCATCGGCGGGGAGTTCGTTCCATGATTCGATGGCGTAGTCGCGGCGCAGGTAGCCGGAGGATTCGGGATCGGGGTAGAGGGCGGTGATGATGGTTTCGCCATCGGCGAAGGCGCGGCCGGTGGCGGCGCATTCACGCGAACGGGAGCGGACATGCCAGGTTTCTGCGAGTGCCATGGGTGGTGATGGGATTTGGGAATTGAGATTATGACCCGTTTGGGATGAGCCTGCGGAGGATATGATAGATGGGACGGCCGGTGATGCGGCGATGGTAAAGATAGATGGCGAGCAGCGCGAAGGCGGTATTGGGCATCCACGCGGCGGCGACGGGGTGGATGATGCCGGCCTCGCCGAAGGCCAGGATGATGCTGCTGAGCAGTAGCATGAGGGCGGAGAGCACGACGGCGAGGAAAATGCCGCCGCCGGGCCCGCGGCGAGAGAAGTGGATGGCCAGCGGCGTGGCGAGCAGCACGGTCACCAGGCAACTGAAGGGCAGCGCCCAGCGGTAATGCCACTGCGTGAGGTAAGGCGCGGGGTTGGCCGATGATGGATATTTGCGGTTCACGCTGAGCCAGGAGTTGAGGTCGGGGATGCCGAGATGGGATGCGCTGAGGCCGGGCTTGATGAGCTGCCACGGGGTTTCCGGCCAGGTGTCGATGTGCAATGGTCCCTCGGGGCTTTCATATTCCGGTGGCGCGCCGGGTTTGAAATTCCCGACAAGCGCGTTTTCAAATGTCCAGCGGCGGGTATCACGATTCCACATGGCGTGGCTCGCGGAGAGGCGGGAAACGATCTGCTGGTTATCATCGGTGGTGGTGACCTCCACATCGGCGAGCGGCGCGCCCTGTTCGTAATCCGCGGGAAAGGCCCCGATCACCCATAGCCGGCGGTAGGCGGGATTGCGGTAAACGACGTGTGTGGCCTCGGTGGCGGGACGGCCGAGGGCTTCATCGAGGATGCGGTCCTTGTTGCCTTCGGCGAGAGGCGCCCAGTGGTAGTTGATGCCGATGCAGAAGAGCGTGAAAAAAAGTCCGGCAGCGACGAGTGGCAGCGTGAGCCGGAAGATGCCGCGGCCGGATTGGATGATGGCGATGATTTCGCGGTGGGTGGAGAGCTTGCCGAGGCAATACAACAGCGAGAGCAGCAGGCAGTATGGCAGCAGCAGCATCAGCACGGCAGGCATGCGGCTGCCGTAAAACCTCGCGATGGTCGCCACGAAATTTTCCGATGCGCGGAAATCGCCGACGTTGTCACTCAGATCGAGCAGCAGCCAGATCATCAGCAGCGCGGAAAAACACACGCCGAAGATCCCGAGAAACTGCCTGACGATGTAGCGGTCCATCGTGCCGCCCATGGCATAGGCCGCGGCGGCCAGCGCGGGCAGGAAACACAGCGCCGCGAGCACGAGCGGACGTCGCAGTTGGGCGGTCGTATCCGCATCCGGAAAGCCGACCAAATGCTCGGCAACGGCCCGGTTTTCCGCCGGCACCAGCAGCGCGCACAAGGCCGCTCCCAGCACGATGAGCGCGAGGATCGACAACAGCGATGGCAGATAACTCCTTGCGTAACGCATGGCGGGCGATGTGGGGCGGAGATTGGCCGCGGCCACGCACGGGTGTCGAGTGCGATATGGGAGCGCGCCGCCTTCGAGGACAGCGCGATTGCTTTTCCCTCGCCACATACCACTATCTGCTTCCCACCGCGGGCGCTCCCGCCTAGGCATCCACGCGCCGACCGGCCACGCCCATCATGACCCTCGCCGAACTCCAAGAACTCCACTCCCTGCCTTTTTTCGACCTGCTCAAGCGCGCCCGCGAGGTGCATGAGAAATTCTGGCCCGATGGCAAAATCCAGCTCTGCACGCTGCTCTCCATCAAAACCGGCGGCTGTTCGGAGGATTGCGCCTACTGCGCCCAGTCCGCGCGTTACAAGACTGAGCTCGAAAGCCACGTCCTGCTGGAGCGCGAGGAGGTCATGAAGCACGCCCGCGCGGCCAAGGAAAGTGGCTCCACGCGCTTCTGCATGGGTGCCGCGTGGAAGGGTGTGCGCGGCGGCACGCCGAAGTTCGAGCAAGTCCTCGATATCGTGCGCGATGTCGCGACCCTCGACATGGAAGTCTGCGTCACGCTCGGCGAACTCGGCCCCGAGGAGGCCGCGCAACTCCGCGACGCCGGCGTCACCGCCTACAATCACAATCTCGACACCTCGCCCGAGCACTATCCCAACATCGTCACCACCCACACCTACGAGGACCGCCTGCGCACCATCCGCAACATCCAGGACGCCGGCATCTCCGTCTGCTGCGGCGGCATCCTCGGCCTGAGTGAAACCATCACCGACCGCCTTCGTCTGTTAGAAGTTATTTCCAACTTCAACCCGCAGCCCGAGAGCGTGCCCATCAACTCGCTGATGCCGATGCCCGGCACGCCGCTTGCGGAAAACCCGCAGGTCGATCCCTTTGATCTCGTGCGCATGATCGCCTGCGCGCGCATCGCCGTGCCCGGCGCCAAAGTCCGCCTCTCCGCGGGACGCACGCGCTTGTCCGATGAAATCCAGGCGCTGTGTTTCTATGCCGGCGCGAACTCGATTTTTTACGGTGAGAAACTCCTCACCGCGGAGAACCCGGAGGCTGAAAAAGACCGCGCCCTCCTCGCCAAGCTCGGTCTCCAGACACTTGAGCCGAACCGTTCGCTCGAAGCGCCGGAACTCGATCCCTTCACGCCCGCCAGCCCTTCGCTGGATGGCCATCATCACGCCGGGGGCGAGCGCAAGACCTGCGCCACCGCAGGGTGCTGCTGAGTCCGGCGCGGCAAACCCACTTCCGGAGTTCCTCCATGCCGATCATCGCCACGGCGAATGGCAGCATGAACAGCCAGACGGCAGCTTCGAGCGGGGCCGTGCCGAAGATGCGGTTTCCCCATGGCGTGTAAACGATCAGCAGGATGATCGCGATTTCAGCGGCCACGCCCGAAAGGATGAGCTTGTTGGATAAAATCCCGCGGGCGAACATGGACCGGCGATCGCTGCGGCAGAGGAAGACATTGGCGATCTGCATGACCACGATCGCCCCGAGACAGGCGGTGGTGGATTGAAGATAAAGCGGATCATCGGCTGGCAGAAACCCGCCAAAGCTCCATCCTCCCCGATGCAGGACAAAGCCATAGGCCGCCATGGCCGCCGCGGCCTGCATCAGGCCGAGAAACAAATAGACACGCAGCAGCAAGGGGCCGCTCAACAAGCGTTCCGACCGCGGGCGCGGCGGTATTTTCATGACTTCCGGCGCGGGTTTTTCCGCCCCGAGACCCAGTGCCGGCAGGATGTCGGTGCCCAGATCCACGGCGAGGATCTGGATGATGGTGAGGGGCAGCGGAATGCGGAAGATCACGTAGGCCAGATAGGGAATGACCTCGGGAACGTTCGACGTCAGGATGTATGTTAGAAAATTCCGGATGTTGGTGAAGACCGCGCGGCCCTCTTCGATGGCGGCCACGATGCTCGCGAAGTTGTCATCCAGCAGAACCATGTCCGCCGATTCGCGCGCCACCTCGGTGCCGCTCAGCCCCATGGCCACGCCGACATCCGCGACGCGCAGCGCGGGGGCGTCGTTCACGCCGTCACCGGTGACGGCGACAATCGCACGTTTTTTCCTGAGTGCGGAAACGATGCGCATCTTCTGTTCCGCCTCCACCCGGGCGAAGAGGATTTCCGGTGAGTCGAGGGCAAGTTGAAGCTGGATGTTGGATAGACGCTTGAGCTCCTTGCCAGTGATCACGACGGGATTTTCCGAACGCACCAATCCGATTTCCCGGGCAATGGCCGTGGCAGTCTGCGGATGATCGCCGGTGACCATGATCACGCGGATGCCCGCCTCGCGGCACTTTTGCAGTGCTTCCGGAACTTCCGGGCGCGGCGGATCTTCAAGCCCGACAAGCCCCGCGAGCACCATGTCCTCGTCGGCGTGGTCAACCTCGCAATCATCCGGCAGCGCGCGCCAGGCGAAGGCAAGGACGCGCAGTCCCTTGCTTCCCATGTCTGCCGCGGCGGCGAGGAACGCGCCTTTTCGATCCGCACTCAGCCCGGCGATGTCCCCGCCCAAGTCCATGCGGGTGCAGCGTTCGATCACGACTTCCGGCGCGCCCTTGCAGTAAAGCATCCGGCCAGCGGGCGTGGCATTCACCGTCGAGAGGCGGCGTTTGCCGGAGTCGAACGGGATTTCATCCAGACGCGGAGCGGCGGGCGTGTCTCCGGCCAGTTGGACCAGCGCGATTTCCATGGAGTCTCCCACCCAACCGGCGTCGGTGGCTTGCAGGTCGTGACAAGATGCCGCCACTTCAAAGAATCGCGGATGGGATTCGCGCAGTTCCGCAATGCACTCCGTCGCGGCATCGATCGATTCCCCGGCGATGAACAAACGCTTCACCGACATCACGTTGCGGGTGAGCGTCCCGGTTTTGTCGGTGCAGATCACCGTGGTGCAGCCGAGCGCTTCCACGGCGGGCAAATGGCGGATGAGTGCGTTGCGTTTCGCCATGCGCTGGGAGCCCATCGCAAGCGCGAGCGTGACGGTGGGCAGCAGGCCCTCCGGCACATTGGCGACGATGATGCCGATGGCGAAAACGAAGTTTGCCCAGAATGGCAGGCCGATCGCCCTGCCGATGAAAAAGAAGCCCACTCCCAACGAAATGGCGATGATGGCGACCAGGCGGCTGACCCTGCTGATTTCGATTTGCAGCGGGGATAGGGTGTCGGGGCTTTGCTGCGCGAGGCGGGCGATCCGACCGAACGCGGAGTGCGCTCCGGTGGCGAAGACCAGCGCTGTGGCCCGGCCTGAAACGAGTGATGTGCCCGCTAACAGGATATTGCGGCTGTGGAGGTAATCGTCCTCCGTGCATGGCCCGGTGTCACGTGACGCGGGCAGCGACTCACCCGTGATCGTGGCGTTGTTGACGCGCACGCCGAATGCCTCCACCAGCCGGCAATCGGCGGGTGTGACATCGCCGGCTTCCAGCAGGATCACATCGCCCGGCACCAGTTCCGCGGCCGGGAGAAGCCGGACTTTGGATGCGCGCATCACGCGGGTGGAGTTGGGCAGCAGTTTCCGGAGCACCGCCAGCGCCCGCCCGGCACGGTAGGTCTGCCAGAATGAAAACACGCCGTTGATGAGAATCACGGCGATGATCGCCCAGCCCAGTGTGGCCATGCCCTGGCCCGGGCTGCCCGCCTCGGAAAAGAACGAAAGACCGGCCGCGATCCACAGGATGATCGCGAAGAAATGAATGAATTCCTTCGCAAGGGTGAGGACGAGCGGTTCGCGTGCGATTTCCTCCACCTCGTTGGCGCCGAATTCTGATAGACGGCGCTGCGCCTCGGCTTCAGCCAGTCCGTCCATGCCGCTGTTCAGGCTGGCGAATGCTTCGGCAACGCTGAGATGATGGATTTTCATGCAGCCGTTGGCATGTGTGCCGGCATGTCGCGGATTACGATGACTCGGTTTCCAGGATCGCCAGCGTGGTCTTGAGCACCGTGTCCGGATTGAGCGAGATGCTGTCGATGCGCTGCTGGACGAGGAATTGCGCGAAATCCGGATAGTCGCTGGGCGCCTGACCGCAGATGCCGATCTTGCGGCCTTTTTCCCGGCAAACCGCGATCACCCGCGCGATCATTTCCTTCACGGCGGCGTTCCGTTCGTCGAAAATCGGGGCGACAATCTCGCTGTC
>Ga0315904_10013749_pt1 | contig 10118 bp, 8 predicted proteins | sample LakEriMetagenome_6_FD_203529 | JGI IMG/M metagenome (GOLD analysis project Ga0315904, IMG submission 203529) | Freshwater fungal communities from buoy surface, Lake Erie, Ohio, United States - Buoy 12 MA120 | ecosystem: Environmental > Aquatic > Freshwater > Lake | place: USA: Lake Erie, Ohio...
AAACTTCTGTTATACCACAAGAATTGTTATTAAAACATATTGAAAAATTTCCTAAATCAAATCAAACTTCAATACTTAAAAACATATTTGAAAATAGTTTAAGTCTTCAAATTCTTTCTTCTGATGCTTATTCATGGGAATTAAAAAAGTTATTAGTAAAATTTGATAAGTTTAAACTTACTAGTAACGAAAAAATGTATGTTACTAAGGATGGAAGTACTATAGTTGTTTTAACAATAAAACCAAATAATATAAAAGCTGATTTATATAAAGAAGATGATGAATTTAAAGATATAAATCTTAATAAAAACACAGCTACTAAATATTTAGAAGATTATCCTGAGATAGATACAATACCATTTAAAGTATTATTAAAATTAGCAGCTAACGATGCTATAAGTCAAAGTGCAATTAAAAAAGCTATAGACACAGCTAAAAACTCACCTGAATCAGCTTTAATATTTAAAGAATTAGAAGATGGTTCTTCTTTACTTATAGATACTAATGCTTTTTCTGCTTATAAAATAACAGATAATAAAATAAAAGCTACTCCTTTTAATAGTGAAGAAGTACAAGCAGCTTTATCAGCCTCAGGTGACAATGAAAGAGCCGTGGATAATATTAAAAAATTATTTTTAGATGCAGTAGGCGGCTATAATGGTAGAATTCCAGATGATATAGACAAAGAAACTCTTTTAAACATCACTAGAAATATACCATTAAGTAATAGAACTATAATGAGAAATCAAAAACAATATCTTATTACTCCTGCTGATAATGATTCTGATGAAACATCATTTAATTTACTCCCAGTCTCACTTAACAGCGTTAGTGATACTATTTATGCTTTTAAAGGAGAAGATTGGAAAAAACCTGTATCTCAAAGATGGAATGAACCACTAACTGCTGAACAATTTCAAAAAATATTTGATTATTTTAGAAGTCAAAATATAACATATAGTGATAGTAATCTTAGAAGTATATTTAATAATCGAAATTATCGAGCCGTTAAAGCATTTACAGAATCTAACCCACCACTTGACCCAGCTAATACTTTAAAACCTGTAATACATCAAGGTGGAGTTTATTTATTTAATACTCAAACCCCAAGAAATGGTTTTAGATTAAGCCCACAATCAGGTAGATTACTACAAAAAGTGTTTACAGCTAGAGATATTGCTGCTATTACAGGTCAACAAACTACTAGAGCTGCTAGAGCAGCCGCTCCAACTCCACCAGTACGAACCCCAGCAGCTGCAGCTCAACCAGCAGCAGCTGGAGGAAATGCTGGAACTACTCCTCCATTAATGACTAACGCTGGTTTAACAAGAGGATTTGAAGCCTTACCAGCAGCATTTAGAAATAGAATAGCCGCTGGAACACCAGTTAACGTTAATTCAAGTAGAACAGCTAGATCTAGACAAGCATCATTAGGTAATAGAGGACGAGTTATAGGAGCTATAAATGCGGGGCAAGATCAATTAGTGATAATACAAATGGGTAACAATATATTCGCTCAAGCTTCATTCCAACCAGATGCTAGACATTATATTATTACTCCTACTAGAGCTCTTAATATGGGTAGAGTAGGTAACTTTGTAGATTTTATATCTAATAATGCTAACTTAACTGAAACTCAAAAAGAAGCTCTTACAGCGATAGCATCATTTGCGACTGCTCCTGAAGAATTAGAAGAAACTAAACCTTATAAAGATTTGGAGGTAACAGAAAATTATGTTATCCGTGAATTTAATGAGAATGTAGATCCTATAGAATTAAAATGGCATCGTGATATGGAAGATCGTTTAGTAGAAATAGTAGGTAATACTGACTGGCAACTACAGCTAGAAGATCAATTGCCAACTTCTATGAATCAACCCATATTTATACCTAAGGGTGAATGGCATCGTGTTATCAAAGGAACAGGAACCTTAACATTGAAAATAAATAAAAAATGAAAATTAAAGACTTAAAACGTATAATCAGAGAAGAATTATCATCTATCTTAGCTGAGAATGCTCCTGCTAAAGAACCAGGAACTAAAGAAGCCCCAACAAAACCAGATACTGGAGAAAAAACAAAACCTAGAAGAGGATTTGAACCAAAGCCAGGTGCTGAGCCTAAGCCTAAAGCTAAAGCTTTAAAAGAAGAAGACATGATTAAAAAAATTGCTGATCGTTTTAAAAGTCTTAAAAAGTAATGAGCAAGAGATTAACTGAAATAGAATACGAAAAGATATTTAAACCTGAAACTATGGCTGCCCTAAAAGGCAAGTCAGGTGAGTCTTTACGTCAAATGTTAGGTAACAAATCATTGATGCAGACAATGATGCGCTCACAAGAGTTACTCAGCCAAATCATAGAAGCTGAATCAAGCTATCGTGATGCTTTAGCTGGTGTAGCTGTTGATATGGTAACTCAAGCTTATCCTATTATTGACTATGCTAATATTCGTATTGATGCTGAAATAGTAGGCATGGGAGATATGAACATTGGTTCTGGTGAAGATGAAACTCCATCAGAAGATGTTAATACACCTGAAGCTGTGTTGGCAAAACGCCGTATTATAAACGGTATAACCCAAGGTGCTTCTATTCGTGGAGCATTTGCGTTTTACTTATTTAGAGAGTATTTAGACGTTTTAGATGACACTTTAGTTGACAAATATGCTGAAATATTAAGACTAGCATTTGGTATCTATGATGATGAAAATGCTATTGCTATGATGTTAGCTATGTTAGCTCAAAACCAAAAAACTCAAGGTGGTGAAAGCGAGATGGTATATGATGAAGATGCTGAGCAGTTTGTTATTAAAGCTAAAGCTATTTGTTTCCCAATGTTAGTACATGAAATTGTAAAAGGACTTTACGAAATTGTTGGTACACAAGGATTTGGACAAGATAAAGAACAAAACAAAGCAATCATTGGTAAAGTAGACAAATTAGCTAACGAACCACGTGATCTACAGTATGGTAAGTTCATTTATGATGAGTTAAATAACTTATTTGTTGAAAGTGGAATTGATGATTTACGTGTAAGAGAATTATTTTTCTCTGAAGTATATAAACTTGAAGAAACAGAATTTATTGAGTTTATTGAAAATTTAATCAATAAAACATTAACTACACCTCAAAAGCAATGGGCTATGGGTGAAATGAAAGATATTGAAAAAGATCTTAAAAAAGACGATACTGGATTAGAGGGACTATAATATGAAACGTTCTAAATTAATAGAAATAATTAGAGAAGAATTACAAAGTATTCTAAAAGAAGAATCTACTCAATATAATGCTGAGGGGTTACTTCTTACTAATACTGAAGAACGCCCTCAAAAAGACATATTATCAGATATCCGTTCACTACCTGGTGTGACAATTGTAACAGCCAGAGACTATGACTTAGCTGGTGAAACATCAGCATTCAATAACCCAAATTATTACTCTATCATAAAACTTAAAATTGATCCTCATCCTTACCCATCAGGTTTTAAAGATGAAGATTTACAACAATTGTTTAAAGATATTAGAGCAATTAAAGGTGTTAGAAGTTTTAAATTAAATAAAGCAGTAGAAAAGAAAACTGTTTAATAAAACATACATATTTATAATAAAATAAAAATAAAATGCAAGAAGAAAAATTACGTACTCTTATTCGTGAGTCTATTCAAGAATATATTAAAGAAATTGACGAGGCGGCTGAAACCGCAGCTATGGAAGCTCGTATAGCTAAATGTGATGAAGCTATTGCTACTCGTGAGAATAAATTAAGCGCTATAGCTGAAAGTGATCATAAGGATTTAATGGATGAAGGAAAGATCAAAGGTCTTGAAAACGAAATTAAAGAACTTAAAAAAGCTAAAGCTAAATTTGAAAAAATAGCTGAGAAAAAAGCAGCTAAAAAAGCTAAAAAATCAGCCCCTAAAGAAGAAGTAGTAACTGATACTATGACTGAAGAAGCACCTGTTGATGAAGCTGATGTAATGGCTGAAATGGATGTAACTGATGAAGCGGTTGAAGAAACAGCTATTAATGAATCATTCCTTAAAATGCAAAAATTAGCAGGTGTAATTACTGAGGCTCAATACAATCAAAAAAAAAGCTTAATTGAGAATCAAGTAACAAATAATCCTGTTGTTCAAAAATTAGAAAAAAAAGCATTTGATTTTATTAACCAACCACAAGTAGCTGCTTTACTTAAAAAGGAAATTGATAAATTATCACCTGAAAAAAAAGCTGAATTAGCAAAAACAGTAATGCAAGAAGGTGATAGTAATGATTTTAATTCTTTTAAAGCCACTGTTGACAAAGTAATGGATGATGTTTCTTTAACTGAAGATATGCATGATTTTCTTAGACAAAAAGTAGGAGGATACAAGAAAGGAGAAGGCCCAAATGATTTAGATAAATTAGTTGGAAAAGTATTAAAAGGAATTGGAGTAGCTAATATTATGTCTATGGGATTCCTCCCAGCAATTACAGGAGCAGCTCTAGATTATTTTGGTGGAACTAATATTCTCCAAACTGTTGGTGATGCTGTTGGTTCTGGTAGTGTCGCAGCAGGATTATCTGTACTTGCTGGATTATTAGGTGGAATGTTTGTATGGAAAATGGGAAAAATTGTGAGTGACGAAAGAGATGATTATATCACTGAGTAATTAAATAACATATAGACAGATTCATAGCCTGTCGACTTAATAAAAATAATATGGAGCTGTGGCCCACCCTAAAGGTGGGCCACCTTAGTTTGGCTCTTAGGATAAATTTATTATATTAATATTATATGAATAAGAAAATAGTAATTATTGGAGCAGGAGTAGCAGGTATAAACGCAGCTACCAAGTTAGTCGACAACGGCTACCCAGGTGAATTAATCACCATTATAGACAAAGGAAATGACCCACATAATCGTTTACCTGAAGAAGTAATGACAGGTATGTTAGGTGCTGGTGGGTGGAGTGATGGTAAATTAACATACCATACCGCAATCGGAGGTGTATTATCTAAGTATTGTGGTGAAGACAAAGCAATGGAATTGATGGATCAAGTTATTAGTAACTTTAGACGCTTTCACCCTAAACCAGAAGAAATATTTTGCTCTGATCCACAAGCAGAACCTGATTTTATTAAACCATACTTTGGATTACGTTTATTCCCAGTATGGCATATTGGTTCAAATTATCTACATGAGATTGCTAAAGCATGGTATCAATATTTAATTGATAAAGGTGTAAATTTTATATGGAATGCTGAAGTGACTAGGATTAGTTTTGAATATAATGATCTTACTTATTATATGGGAGGTGACTATGTGCCTATGAAATATGATGAACTTATTTTTGCAGTAGGAAAATCAGGTATTGATTTTGGTAAACAATTAGCTGATAACTATGAATTACCAACAGAACCAAAATCAGTTCAAATCGGAGTACGTTTTGAAGCACCACAAAAATACTTCCAAAAACTAATTGATGTTAGTTATGATTTTAAACTATATCAAAAGTTTGATAATGTATCATTACGTTCATTCTGTACTAACAATAACGCAGCTTATGTAGCGGTAGAAGAAACATATGGTGATATTAGTTACAATGGTCATGCTAAGAAAGGTGAAGAATTTAGAAACGATATGACTAACTTTGGTATTTTGATGGAAATTAAAGGTATTGAAAATCCATTTGAATGGTCAAGAGATGTAGTTAATAAATTACAAATTGATGGTAGAGGATTATATTATAGCCCATCTAGAACACCAGGTATAACATCTGAGGGTAATAAAGTAACAGCAACTCAAATATCTAATTTAAAAATATTTGAAGAAGCAATGGGTAAATATGCTAAATATATTACTGACTTTATTGATCAAATGAATAAAATATTTGAATTCAAAAATGATTATGGAATCTATATACCTGAAGTAAAGTATTTAAGTCCTGAACCGTTAGTAGACTATAAAAACTTAGCATTAGTTGATTATCCTAATGTACATTTTGTAGGAGATGCGTTATCTGCTCGTGGTATTACTGTAAGTGGAGCGCAAGGAATTTATGTAGCTGAGTCACTTTTGTGACAAACTATACATAAATTTGACATGGAGGGTTTGGCTTTGCCGAACCCTCTTGCTATATTTAATAAATAAATACACAAAAATATGTCAAATTTAAATGAAGAGTTAGCTAGTATTGGCAAACAGTTAATGTTTTCTGAGCCATTTTATGGTATTTTTTTATCAACTCTTAATAAAGTTGAAAGAAAAGACCTACCTACTGCGGGAGTTAGTCTAAATGGTCCAAATTATCAATTATCTGTTAATAAAGAATTTTGGGATTCATTAAATAATGATAAAAAGAAGATAGGATTATTAAAACATGAGTTACTTCATATATGTTTTAACCATCTTCATGACAGAGAATGGTTCCCTGATCAAGAATTACATAATATAGCCGCGGATATTGAAATCAATCAACATCTAACACCAGAATATTACCCAACAAACGATATATTATTACCTACATCGTTTCCTGAACTTAATTTACCATTAAAAGCTGGTACTAAAGTATACTATGGTTTATTATCACAAGCTAAAGAATCAGGTGCATCACCTACATTAAATGGATTATTAAAAGATATAGGTGATTTAGAAGGTGGATTACATCCAACATGGAAAGAAATGGATGGGTTATCTGAAGCTGATAAAAAGTTGGTTAAAGCCCAATTAGAACATCAAATTAAAAACATATTAGAAAACCAATCTAAACAAAGCAATGGTAGAGGATTTATACCAGCAGAATTAGAATCATTTATTGAAGAATTACTTAAAGATTCTGAACCAACATATGATTGGAAAACATATTTTAGAAGATTTTCAAGTACATCTTCAAAAGTATACACTAAAAAAACTAGAAGAAAACATAATAAACGATTTCCAGGCAACCCAGCATTAAAAATTAAACCTAAAAAGAAAGTATTAGTAGGTGTTGATACATCTGGATCAGTTGGTGACAAGGATTTAGCTGAATTCTTTACTGAAATTAATCACATGTATAAATCTGGAGTGGAAATTACCATAGCTGAAGGTGACGCAGCTATTAATAACATATATGAGTATAATGGAATACTACCAGAAAAAATATCAGGTAGAGGTGGTACAGATATGAATCCATTCATTACATATTTTAATGAACATCCCGGTTTTAGCAGCCTAATTATATTAACTGATGGTTATATTGGTAATAGGGAAGTTAAATCATTTAAACCAACTCTATTAGTACTATGTTCCAATGGGGAAGAAGTTGAAAAAGTAAAAGAAAATGGATGGGGCCAAACAATTAAAATAAATTTGGCTTCTAATTAATATTATATTATATTTAAATAAATTAAAAAATAAAGGTTATATGGCTAAAAAATCAAAACACGCAAAAGTGTCTCTAAATGTTAAAGAGGCGAAGTTATTCTTAAAACACATCATAAATAACAATCGTTATTTACAATCTCAAAACAAACCACCAGTAGCAGTTGAAGTAGTTGGTGATTCAGGTATTGGTAAAACATCAACTATTGTTCAATTAGCTGAAGAGTTAGATTTGAACTTTGTTAAGTTGAACTTAGCCCAAATTGAGGAGTTAGGTGACTTAGTAGGTTTTCCAATTCGTCAATTTGAAGTTTGTAAAGCAGATAATGATTGTTTATGGATTGATGAACAAGCAGTTAATGAATATACACACCAAGGTTACACATTTACAGGTAAAAATAGAATGAGTTATTGTCCACCTGAATGGATTAGTGGTAAAAGTAAAGGTGGTATCTTATTATTAGATGACTGGAACAGAGCTGATGTAAGATTTATTCAAGCTGTTATGGAACTGATTGATAGACAACAATATATTAGTTGGGAATTACCTAAAGACTGGCATATCATATTAACAAGTAATCCTGATAATGGAGATTATTTAGTTAATAGTATTGATAACGCTCAAAAAACACGATTTATATCTGTTGATTTAAAATTTGATATTAATTGTTGGGGTGAGTGGGCTGAGAATGCTTCAATAGATAGTAGATGCATTAACTTCTTACTAAAACACCCAGAACTAGTATCAACAAATACTAACTCAAGAAGTATCACAACATTCTTTAATTCAATCTCATCATTAAAGTCATTTGATAGTGAGTTAGGTTTGATTCAAATGATTGGAGAAGGCAGTGTTGGTAGTGAATTCACAACTATGTTCTCAATGTTTATTAACAATAAACTTGATAGGATTATCTCACCAGAAACAATTATGACTCATGAAAGTGAGGAGTATGTTTTAAATACTTTAAAAGGTATTATTGGTAAAGATGATAACTATAGAGCAGATTTAGCATCAATTATATCAACTCGTATTGTTAATTTTAGTTCATTTTACGCTAAAAATAATAAAGTAGAAAAAGCATATATTGATCGTTTAGCATTATTAATGAATGAAGAATTGTTTGCTGTTGATTTAAAATATAAAATAGTTAAAAATGTTTACAACGATAATACATCAGCTTATAAGTCATTAATGTTAAACAAAACTTTAATTAAATTCTTAACTAAGTAATTATGAAAAATGCAACAATAGGTCATTTAATGCTCAGCCATGATGGTAGAGGAAATAGAATGTTTGGTGTAGGATATAATATGATTGGAGGTATTATACCTGAAGATTATCAACTTAAAATAAGAAAGTTCTTTGATGAATCAAAAGATAATAAACTAACAGACAACAGTACAATATATGTTACCCCATTATCTGAACTGCCAGCTTATAAATTAAAGAATTATATTCAAGAAAATAAACTAAAAATTACTACTGCTCGTAAATTTGAAAAATTAGATACATTAGTACTTAATAAAGATTTCATTGAAAGACATTATTTTAATATTACAGTATGGAATAAAAATACAAATAATCATGAAATTAATTATACAACTGATTATCTAATATTCCCAATAGATGTTATAACTAAAGATAGTGGGTTTAAAAAATACATTAACCCTCATAATAATCGTTGGAATTCAATTACTGAAAAAGGAAGAAAAAAAATTACTCACTATTGTGTATCAATAGATGAATACCATACTATATGTACTTATATTCCTTATTTTGCACATATTATAGACAAATCTACAACAGTTAGAGGAATCATATTAGAAGGATCACATGGTTCTAAAAAAGCATTTGATGGACTTGAATTTTATATTAATTTATTAGATAATGTTAAAAAACATAATTTAAAAGTTGTATTTGATTCAAGTGTAAATGAAGATATTAATAAAGGATTAGTTATTGATTTTGAAATATTTCAAAATTTATATGGAATGTTAAGAAGTACTGATATAGAGAATTGGGAAGTAGCTAAAGAAATCATAGCTAACTGTGAATTTGAAGCATCAAAAGCATACATTATAGCTTTATATAATATGTTTGCTGACTTACATAAAACTAGTGCTAATAAAAACTATAATTTAGTTAAAAAAGCAATAGAAGCTAAAAAGTATGGTCTTTATTTTGGTAGAAATTCTTACATACCATTTGAATCATTATTAGGTCATTTTGCTAAAGTATGTCCTGAATTACTCCCACAACAATTACCTTGTTTAGTTCATCACTTAAATTATATATCTAAAAAAGAAGTAATTAAAGAGATAGTACTTGCTTAATATTTATACATAAACAATATTAATGGCCAAAGTAGTACTTTTAAGTTGTACCAAATCAAAGACTAAACATGCAGCTCCAGCACAGGAGCTGTATTCTGCTTCTCCAATGTTCCAAAAGACATTAGAGTATGGTAAGTCACTTAAACCAGATAAAATGTTTATCTTATCAGCTAAACATCATTTAGTTCCTTTAACTAAAAAATTAGAACCTTATGATAAAACTCTTAAGGAAATGCCTAAAGATGAAAAGGAAAAATGGGGTGAAGAAACAGTTAAACAAATGAAATCTCATGGTATAAATGTGGATAAAGACAATTTTATATTCCTTACCGGAAGTGAATATATGAAGCCGTTAACTAAGTATATCCCCGAAGCTAACATTGAAAAACCAATGGAAGGTCGTAGAATGGGAGAACGTTTACAGTGGTTAAACAG
>Ga0315904_10013750_pt1 | contig 10118 bp, 29 predicted proteins | sample LakEriMetagenome_6_FD_203529 | JGI IMG/M metagenome (GOLD analysis project Ga0315904, IMG submission 203529) | Freshwater fungal communities from buoy surface, Lake Erie, Ohio, United States - Buoy 12 MA120 | ecosystem: Environmental > Aquatic > Freshwater > Lake | place: USA: Lake Erie, Ohio...
ACCTGTTGGTTTACTCGTGCGGTGTTCCCAGAGCTAATGGAGCGCAGAGGTATAAAAAGTAGTTACTTTGTGGACATGGGTCAGGGCTGTTACTCACGAGTATTAAAGGTAAATCCGCACCCGGCTATCACAGTACTAAATCAACACTTTGAATTTACAGCAGAAATGACCCTAACAGCAGTACGCTACTGCGATCATCTCAGAGAAATGTGGGATCTATAGGTGTTTACCTGCTCAGTAGACTGGACTAAAACTGCCTGCCCACAGCCGCAGATAGATTGGATAGATCGTGTGATAGCCATAGAAGATTGGTTGGAACAGCACATAGGCCCTAAAGGTACTACATGGGATTGGTTTAACGACACAGAGTTTGGACAAGTGGGTTTTGTGCGTGAGCGTGATTGTGTTTGGTTCATACTAAACTGGGGCTAAATATACAACAAGGAAATGAACAGTTATGCCATATCGTATACTAGCACGTAATAGCAAAGGTAACACAGTAACTCGTGTAGACATGAACCCGGGCGCAGAGCCACCAACAGATCCTCAACTAGCACAGCAGATAGCAGATGAGTTTGCACTTAAACAGGTGCATCAAGGTCCTTGGCGGGGTCTAATTGAGTACTACGAAGGCACTATAGCTAACCATAATCCCTATAATGATCCATTGTGGGGCAAGAAAGTCAAAGTAAAAGCTAAGAACCGTTAAGCTAGATAGACTCTGATTCTAGAACCCTAAACGCAGAAGTAAACTGTGCTAGAAACAGTAGCTCAACTCTAGGATCACTGATCCATACACGAGTACGATTTAAGTGTGGTTCGTAGTGTAAGCTGTGTAGAGTAATAAAACGGCTGAGATCAAGAAACTGCGGATCCGCTGTTAATACTGCATACTGCGTCATCGTGTGACAATGAATGTGAGCAGGGCCAGTACAACTATGACAGCAAGCCAACCCCAACGATCCCAGGTGTTCATAGATCCTTCTGCAGGATAAAAACAGTCAAAATCTGGATCGTAGCGATAGGTTCTGCCCTTGAATTCTATAGTTTGATTATAGGGATCGTGATGCATGTAAGTCCTTAGTACAGTGAAGGATCGTGGGGCTCGTTGCGTGTACGCCAAGCTATAACTGCGATCCACACTAGAATTAGACCAGCAACAGCCAGTCCTAGAATGGCTGAGTTAAACCATAGAGTTAAGATTAAACCAGCGACGGTAAAGTAGAGCATGAGCATGATAGTGTCCTTTTACTATATATGCCAAATGGGTCTACAGGATAAAAAAATTTGGTCGCGTAAAAAATTTGAGAAGTACTTAGGGTTCTAGTGGGGTCGTTTTTGGGCCCATGAAATGGTCCCTTGCTCCGCAAATTTCTAGCGTACGAAAAATTAAAAAGAAGTACTTATAGATTCATGATGGTGATTTTGCGTCTATACCCACCAAAATTTGCTTGCCACTGTTGTAAAATAGCAACAGTTTTTATAATATAACCCCGACCCCCCAGAGAGACCACCGACCACCACCGACCGACCTTCCGGCCAAAAAAAACCCCAGGAAACCGGGGAGGAATCCTGGGGCACAACATGACCTAATACCGGGAGCGAATCGGGTTCGGTCTTGACAGGCTTACCGGGAGCGAATCGTTGGGCCTGTCCTACTTGCTGTAGCTTATTAGTGCTTCATGCAAGTTACTTCTGCTACAGCTTCCCACTTGTGTGGCATGCTCTTAGCTAGATCTGCTACCTTGAGCACCATGCGCAGGCTCAGCTCGCGCATACGCTTTTGGTTACGCTCAATAAAGTCTACGACCTGTGCTTTGACTGTGTCATCAAACCCATAGTCATCAAGCATGCCGCAGTCACGGATTACCTGACGGATACGCAGGAGCTTCTCACGTGCAGTATCAATAGTCAAGTCCAAGTAGTGGCAACGTGACTCCAGTGCTTCCAAGTGATCACGCAGTTTCTTTGAGCGTACATTATCGAACTTGATGTTGGTAATAAAGATAGCACCGCCCTTGAACTCGAATGAATTGGGCACACCTTCTGTGCGTAGCAATCGACTGTCTGTGTTCCAGTGGATGGTACGCTTCTTAGAGCTGTCCAGAGCGGCTTTCAAGATGTTAAGGCTAAGGTCATCAAGCAGTACTGAGTCACAGTCATCGAACACTAGGATACACTTGCGATCTGAGAACTCGTAGAGCTTCTTGTACAAGCCAATAGCACTCATAGCACCCTTGACCACTTCGTACTTCTTAAGTTTAGTATCGTTGGCTACATCTGCAAACACATCATGCTTTGACAAGACCTGCTCAACACCAAACGATTTGCCCACACCCGGAGGCCCTGATACGATCATTGCACGAACATCGCCCTTCTTAACGGCACGTGTCATCTCCATAAGGATTTCGAAACGAGCAGCCAAACGGTTCATGATTTCTTCATCTGACTCTACTAGTACTTTCTCAATAGGCTCCATCTCCAGGCTCTCACTGGTGCCTGAACGCTTTGAACGAGTCTTTTCAGTAACTGCCGCTAGGGTCATAACTCTTGCCATTTAAATCGCTCCTGTGTGTAAAACATTAATTATAAGATCGCTTGGTCTAGTTGTCAAGCCCATTCGGCTGGGCGACAGTACCAAATATGTGCTCTATTGTTATACTGTGCCCGGACCATAGCTTCTGCTTGGCTGGGTTGGAATGCTGTGACCACAGTCTCCAGATTGGTTAGATCTGATTGTGTTTCGGTCATAGCATCGTTCAAATATACAGTAAAACCTACTCGCCATTGGTTGCTCATGGTCTGCTCCTTAGTCCAGTCTGCTACCAGCGTAGGCAGTGAAACCATACTTCTGGAAGACCTTAGCGGCCGCATCTGCACCCGCTTCCAGAGTGTCTACGTTCTGTACGGGCAGACCTGATGGGTTCCACAATTGGAATGATCCAGTGTAGCTCTTGCGGATGCCTGCCTCTTTCATTGCGCGGCCCAGCTTGGTGTTGCCTTTGATGCCCAGGATGTCTACCCAGGCAAAGCCACAGGCGTATTGATCACGGCCGCCTAGTCGAGTTTGGAAGAACAGGGTTGCGGCTTCAGTAGCGGCAGTGCTAGCTTCAGCTACGATGTCTCGGATTTGTTCTACAGTGTATTGCATGGTTCGCTCCTTTTGTTTAACTTAGCCTATAGTATATTACCAAATGGATGGGTTGTCAACCGTTTTAGATCTGTACCAGTTGATTAACCCTTCAAAGGCTAGGGCTATTGCCAGTATGCTCAGGAAAGCCCAGAGTTCAATAGTTTCGAGAAAGGCTAGGATTAGGATGTCAGTCATATTAGGCTCCATAGTATTGGGCGTCGGCATCAGCGGCTGCTTCTGCATAGGCCCGGGGATCTTCGTAACGATCGTTGAGCTCTGCGTATTCGATCACAGGCTCCTTGAACTGGATCTCACCTTCATACTCCAGCTGACTCTTCTCGAACTCGGAGAGGTAGTCATCGCCCTCGATGCTCCAATCCAGGACATACTCACGGCAGTAGTCGTTGTCGGTTTCTACACCCGCCATAGCGACCACTTCTGCGTAGTCGATGTTAAGAGGAACGCCAACGACCTTGTACTCGCTACCGCCCTTGAACTTCCAGTACTGGGGGCAAGCACCAGTACCGTCCCAGTCGTGGGCACCATAGTTTTCCATGTATTGTGTACGGATTACTAGCATCATAGTTCGCTCCTTTTGTTTAACTTAGCCTATAGTATAGCACCACGGGCCCAAACTGTCAACCAATAAAAAGCCAGTAGATCGTCAAGGGCACAGCGTAGACCACTAGGGCATAGCCCAGCATCTTGAGGTCTTCTTTGAAGAGTTCCATATTAACCCCAGTCCTTCTTGTCACCGAACTGCTCATTGTATTGGTAGCCTGCGAGGTAGGCTTGGATCTGCTGAGGAGTCATAGCATCTTTAGTGATGCGCTCACCGTTGTAGGTGCCCTCTGGATACCAGTGCGGATCACGTGGGCGACCGTAGTAGCTGTCTGCTGAGCCACGGTCAAATGGGCCGCCGTGGGTGGTATCATAGTTCTCTCGAGTTTCTAGTGTAATCATATCGCTCTCCTTAGTATGTGTATATTATAAGCCCAAACGGTCCGGTTGTCAATCAAGATCGCACTGCCAAATCGTGCCCGAGTAGGTAGCACGGAGATCTCCTAAAGGGAAGTCTGGGTGGGCGAAAGTGAGGATGGGTTCGTTGAATGCGTTGAGCCGGATGCCACGAACTGTAACATCTTGCTCGTCGAGGATCTGCTCGGAACCGGGGTTTGCTGAATTAAAGACTCTGATCATTGTTCGCTCCTAATGTTTCAGTATGTGTATATTATAGCACCGACTAGCCAATCTGTCAACCAAAAGAAAAGGATGTTGTATTAATACAACACCCTGTGTTGGCCTGCCCTAGAGGACTCGAACCTCTGACCTACGGCTTAGAAGGCCGTTGTTCTATCCAGCTGAACTAAGGGCAGAATGTTGGTGGGCCCACCTGGGTTCGAACCAGGGACCAATGGATTATGAGTCCACTGCTCTAACCAACTGAGCTATAGGCCCTACACTCTATCTACTTAGTTGTTTGATTGATTGGTAGTCACCATCACTGGTTTCTTCAAATACTTCCACGAAATCGCACCCGTCATTGAATGTCTTCTCTGCTAGTGCTATTGCTTCTTTCCGGGAATGTGTGGTTTCGATCAGTTCTTGGTGGCCATCCATTTCGGCCCAAACTTCGTATTGCGTCCAGCTCATGTTAGTCGTGTATATGAAGTGATGCCCGGGAATCGCACCCGGGCCGTTCTGTTTAGTCTCTTAGAAAGGTGCGTCTTCGAGATCAGCTTCAACCTTAGCCTTAGTAGCTTTGGCAGGTGCCTTAGCAGCCTTAGCCTTAGGAGCAGGAGCTGCCTTAGCTTTAGGAGCCTTAGGTGCTTTGTCCTCAAGGTACTCAGCGATAGCAGCCTGAGCAGCCGCATCAGCGAACTCAGCCATGGTCTTGATCTGAGTAACTGCTTCGTACTTAGAAACAGCCTTGTCCAACTCAGCCAAACGAATGTCTTCGTGACCGTGTTTAGCAAGTACTTTGATACGCATGATGTCAGTAGCAAAGCGCACCTTGTACTCACCATCAAGCTTCGAAACACCGCAAACGTTAAACAATTTATCTGTAGCCATTTTAATACCTCTTTCTGTGTGTGGTTTAGTTAGTTTATGCCAGTTTCCTTAGCATGTCCATATTGTACAACTATTTGGGTCAGTTGTCAACCTTTTTCTTCTTCTTTTGGCGAACCAAAACTCTTGTTTCTTTGATCTTACCTTTGAACTCGCGGCCCATATAGTATTCCAAAAGCTCTCGCTGTATATGTCCAATCAAGTTCCCATAATCTTCTGCTATAGCGAACCGATATGGACATCCTGCCCAACCACCTGTTGCCAAATAGTTAAAGTAGAGCTGCCGGTGCTCTTTGTTACTTGCATCAAACAGCACCAGCGGCCTTAGGTAGATCTCTAGTTTACTCATTTACTTTGTGTGGCTCCAATCCTTTTGATTCCACACCCTCTTCATACCATGTTTGGACCTCGTCCTTTTCTTCATTCTCATACTCGGCAATGCACTCGCTAATACCATAGGATTCATCGAGATGCTCGGGCAACAGGTCACGAACTTGATCGCTAGTCATGTTGCTGATGTCGTAGAAGTCATCGTTACCGTCTTCCCACTCACCGCAGAAAGCCATACCGGGTTCGTAGTAAGTAGCACGGATGCTGAAACCCAAGTCCAACATCTTCTCGTAGGCATTGCAAGGAGGGGCCCATGCACTATCAAACGACATGATCAACCCGTTAGGGATATCCTGTGCTTCGTAGCCATCGCCACCTACATCCCACTTGGTGCCCCATTCGTTGACACAGAAGTCATACCAAGTCTTGTAGCCATACTTGTCTAGGTTGCTCTTCTCTTGTGCTTCTAGTTCAATCTGTTTAGGGTCGTTGTCGGCACCTACACGGCCCGCTACGATATGCAAGTCCTTGGGCACAGGCACAAACTCGTCAAGCAGTCTGCCCTCTGCGAATGCCACCCGCGCCCGCTCAATCATAGCAGGATCAGGATGGGTAATCTCTAGTGTGTTGTTGCACCAATTTGGCATAAGTCGCTCCTTGTGTTTAAGTATGTATCAATTATAGGGCCTTTCGGCCCTATTGTCAACTGAATTCGTAAAAGGTTACTGAAGGGTCAATGCTTTGCAGTTCACGGGCCGCACGGGTCAGGAACTGGTAGCGTTGCTGGACTTGGCTACGGGGCAGTTCACCATCGCAGGTCAAGTTCTCAGGGCTAAGGTCAGAGTCAATGCGATCTGCAATCTTTTGACGGTCCTTGGCGTTGAGCAGGCTCAGGGGTTTGTTACCAAACAGGGCACCCCAACGGTTGATACCATCCACATACTGTTCGATAGTTGCTATGTTCATCTGTCGCTCCTTTTGTTTAACTTAGCCTATAGTATAGCAAATTGGACTCAGTCTGTCAACCGGAACTGATCAATAACCCTACAGGCATCCTGGGTATCTTCGCACTCGTCCCAAATGGCTAACAGCATCAGTTCTAGCACGGTTTGGGCGTCACGCTGTTGCTGTCCACGCAGTGATCCGATGAATGCTGTGACCTGATCCTTGCTGTCCATGCCCCACATGATGTCTGCTAGGGCTCGCTGGGTTTTGTTCAGTCCTTCGATCTGCATGTCGCTCTCCTTAGTATGTGTATATTATAACATCGTTTGGGCTAGGTGTCAACCAAAAAAAGACCCCCATGTCGGAGGGGGTCTGGCCGTGCTAGGAGCGAACTAGCTATTAACAGTTTCAAAAGGATCGTAGGTTTCGTCGATCTCTTCCGGAGGAAATGCTTCGTCCCACTCATCTGGGTCAATGTAGTCCTCGTCTACCAGTTGCCCGTCTTCGTCATACATCGGGTCTTCAGTTACCATCCAAAATTTAGTCATCGTAGGCCTCCTCGCCAAGTTCAGTAACTTCTTCTTCTAGGACCATTACGTCAATGATACGAGCTGTTTGATCTTCGTTGCTTACACCCTGGAAGGCGGTACGAAAGCTCTGATACTCTCCAAGGAAGTCAAACACATCCATACGGTCCCAACCCTCAGGTACTTCAATCTCTTGACGCAGGATAGTAGTTACATAGGCTTTCATGCTGCCTCCATTGCTTCTGCTTCAATAATAGCCTGCTCCAGCAAGCCGTCAAAGCGACCGTAGAACTCAACATACCAGTTGCCGTCTTTACGCAGGCAGTAGTTGTATTCCTCGAACTGTGCATTGGCACGATAGTCAGCGTAGTCCTTAAACTTACGGGCTTGGGTGCCTTCTTCGCCACGGTCACGTCCGTAGAAAGTAGTAATGCCCTGACGCACCCGTTGCTCCGCTTCGTACTCCGGTGTACCGTATTTGTGCGGAATGTCAAAGTCGTGCTTCTCGCCGATCTCAGGACCTAGCGAGCTAATGTCGCCTAAGTCAATAAGGTCACGCAGTTTGAAAGGGTCTTTGTAGTTGTTGAGCAGGAGTTTGCCGTTGTTGTCCAAGTAACCGTCCCAGTGGCAGTAGACTTGTTGAACAGTACCGTCTGCAAATTCCAGCGCAATAGTTGAACGTGTAGCCATTTGTTTCGCTCCTAGTTGTTTACTATAACTCTATTGTATGCTCAATTGGTCAACTTGTCAACCAATGATCACAACCCGTGTAGTATTTTCGCCACACTCGTCGTCGTAGTCCTCGTCAGCCAGCTTGTGCATACGGTGGTACTCACTGTACTCTACAGGGCCGTCAAACACTTCGGTGACTTTGGGTGCTACTTGGGTACGCCAGTGGTCGCCATAGTTATAGTGGAAATGCACTTCAGCTTCAGGGTCATATGCCTTCAGCTCGTCAATTAGGTCTTGTACTCGCATGGTTCGCTCCTTGTTTGTTGAAGGGTGGGCGCAGAGTAGGCACGCACTTGATTTGACTCTGCATTAAGGTATTACCTAGGACTGCCTGTACCGCCCATTAACTGTATTATACTGTCACTCTATCCAACAGTCAACCGCTGACTGCATTGTAGTTTCAAGCCCGCCAATGTAATCGCCCTGGAAGCCATTAGGGTTTTCAAGTACGAGCCTGTTGCCATTGAGGATTGCAGTAATCCTACCCGACTGTTCTATGTCGCTCTTAAAGCAGACCCAGTCGCCAACTTTAACTCTTTGTCCGTCTACTAGTGCCATGTCGCTCTCCTTAGTATGTGTATATTATAGCACACCCTAGCCAATCTGTCAACCTAGTAGTCTGCTACAGTAGTCTGCTCAAACTGGTCATGCGTTACGAACACCTTAGTCCAAGCATCCTCGCCCATAAACCCATCGAAGTAGAGCACCTTGTAACAGTATTGCCCACCATTGGTTATGCCCAGGAACTGGGCCTCTTTGAAGCTGTCCTTCTTGTAGCCGGCCTTGCGGATAAGGGCGGTAAGGCCCTCTGCAGAGAAGGTGGTCATACGACTCAGCGTGTCAGCAGTTATCATTCCTGCTCCTTAAAGAATACAACCTTAATGCGGCCTGCTTCCTCAACGAAAGCAATATTGTCTTCCCACTTGACATTAGGGTGAGACAAGACCTGCTTGGTGAACAGACGCACGGTACGCACATTGACCGCACCCTGCCAGTCCTCGTGGGCCACGCCCTCATTGTAGGTGTACTTGCCCTTGCAACCACACATACAACCAATCTTGCCGGAATAGACCCGGGCTACTTTATCGACATTTAACATAGGTTCGCTCCTTTAGTATGTGTATATTATAGCACCAAACGATCGCCCTGTCAACCGAAGGGTTATTTTAGTGCCATGCGGACTTCCTCCTGTACATTGTCCCTATATTCCGCAAAAAATGCTTCGTATGCTTGGACAATGTCCGCAGGTGCGTCCTCGTCGAAAAAGTTCCAGTATTCAATAAGCTGGAAAAGTGTAAGGTTATTTTTAGCGGCAAAACGGGCTAGCTTGACTTGATTGTACATAACGGCTCCTTATGCCCAAATTATAGCAAGCCTAGCCCAAACAGTCAACCTACTTCAAGAATAACCCTACAGCGTATAGGGCTAATAGGCCTGCGTTAACAGCTATCAAGTTAGCCTCTCTAATGCGTACACTCCATACCAAGTACAGCAGGCTACCCAGTGCCAGCAACTCTCTGTTGGCAAAGTGTAGCTCAAAGGCAGTGAAGCCTGCACCCGTCAGCGTTGCCGCAAGCGCAGTCCACTTTAAAATACTATTAAGCATTCTCTACCTCTAACTCCCCTATAGCCTCGCCTAGCGTGTCTATAATGTTCTCAATCTCATTGTGCAATTCATAGCACACGTCACTGTCAAAGCCTTCCATGCCTACTTGCTGTAGTGCATCTACATCTTGTAGCAGTGCAATAGCTTCCTGCAACTTCTCAATTTTTTGTTTTGCTGTCAACATTGTCGCTCCTTATTCCAAATCAAAGTAAAAGCCCACTGCCTCCTGTGCAGTATCCAGCTTCTCAAACACGTCATAAAAAGCGTTATCGCAGTCTGTGTCCTCACCAAACTTAACACCGTCAATAGTAAGCTCGTCGCACAATGCACGTGCCTCTGCTAGCAGTGCTAGCACCTTGTCTACTTTACGCATTTTCGCTCCTTCTAACTACTAAAACAACAGTATAGCACAGCACAGCCAAAATGTCAACTGTGCTGTGCTATTTGTTTTATGCTTCCATACTCGCAAACTCGTCGTCTTGCATACCTTGTTCTGTAAATGTAACAGCAAAGCCTAAAGCGTCGCTAATAGCAGTTTCAAAACCCGTGTCTGTATAAATGTCCCAAGTACTGTCGTGTGTAACATTTACTTGCGTATAAATCTCGCCGTCGTAAATGTTATTAATAATAGTAATACCTGTAACATTTACTTTCCTACCTGCTTCGCACCCCCACAAGCCGTCTCCAGCTGTAGTAACTGCATATTCGCAAGCAAACTCTGTAATAATACAGTCTTCGTCACGTTCGTAACGCACTAGTGTAAGTTTTTGCATTT
>Ga0315904_10013752_pt1 | contig 10117 bp, 24 predicted proteins | sample LakEriMetagenome_6_FD_203529 | JGI IMG/M metagenome (GOLD analysis project Ga0315904, IMG submission 203529) | Freshwater fungal communities from buoy surface, Lake Erie, Ohio, United States - Buoy 12 MA120 | ecosystem: Environmental > Aquatic > Freshwater > Lake | place: USA: Lake Erie, Ohio...
CCCATAATTTCCTCGGACACCTGTAAGTCCGGTATTTTCTCCTTTTCACCTTTCGGTATCCCAGTCGCCAGTTGTCGGTAGTAGGACATTGCTGACACTTTTAAGGAGTATGTTTATGTTGACTGGATTTCTTTTTGCAAACTCCAAGCTTTCGCCGCTTGCTGGTAAGAACCCGGAAAGAACCGAATGCAAATATATTATACATTTTGGAAACTTAGTGCAAAACAGCCCCTAAGAATTTGTTAAAACAAACAGCCCCCTTTGTTGGTTCGGTTTCCAATTTGTAAATTTGTAGCATGGGAATAAGTAAGGAGTTTATGGTTGAACTGTTTGAAAGGGCTAACGTCGGATTCTCTAAACCAGGAGAGCCTTTGAAAAAAAGGCTCACATACAATGAGTATTGGTACGGTAGTTCTGGATTTTTAGAAGCTCGTATGCCATTCATGGAGTTAAGAATAGAGTTAAGGCTTGATGACGGAATGGTGTTTTTAGCAACCTGCCAAACCTCTGAAGACTCCCTGAGCCACTGTAAGGATTTGAAGCAGAGACAAGAGGAGCTTGAAATGATAGCAGTAAGAACCAGGGCAAGAATGCTTACAGATATTGTCGGAACTGGGATTGGTGCGGCAGCAGAAGAAATCAAAAATCGCATGCAATAATGGAGGCAACGCTGGATAGGGAAGACTTGATTCACATGATTAAGGGTTCGTCACCATCTTATTATGCGATGAGCGTCCAACCGATTAAGAGCCTGGTAGATTACAGCGACCAATACGGTAGGTACTACTGGCACGGCCTGGAGAATTTCAACGAGAAGCAACTGTGGGGCATTTACCAAGTCTGCAAAACCGTCAAAGACAACCACATATACAATGAGAGGTAAGAAAGCCAAACTACTCAGAAGGGTTTCCCGGATTCTCCCGGAAATCCAAGTACAACGCTGGACAGTTGAGAAAGAACTGTCGGTTAAGGAAGGTATAATCAAAAACACACCAGTGTTGAACACTGTCCCGGTAAACCACCACCGGAACATGAAGAACATCTACAAGCAGTACAAGCAAATGGTATTCGTTTACGCTTACGCAAACATGGTAATCAATGAGCACGCAAGAAAAACAGGTAAGTCTGAAGCTGTACAGGAGCCCCAAAATGGAAGAGATGATTCTATGGGAGAGGGAGTTTTACAACCAGGTGAAGTTCATGCTGAAGTATCACAGGAATCCTAACGAATACTTTTATTACCATACAATGAATACAACATCAACCAAGGCAGTTATTCGTACCCGGAAGATATCCCACTACCAAGGAGGTAAGAAAAAAACCAGTTACTACAAGTACAAGATTTGGCTGGGAACAGATGATAATATTGTCAGCATATGTAATGAGTTTGGGTTCCCCGTGGAACATGGCTCTGATTGCTGGGAGCACTTTCAAACGAAAGGAATATAATGGGATTCTGGAATTCAACAGGCTGATGCCGAAGGGCTTAAGGTTAGAATAATCAGATACTAATGAAGAAGAAGAGTTATGTAATAGCCGTTGACTTTGACGGCACATGTACTGCACACGACTTCCCAAGGGTTGGGAACGATATTGGTGCCGCCAGGGTTTTGAAGAGACTGACTGATGCTGGGCACAGGCTGATACTCTGGACAATGCGGAGCGACATCGATGACGTTCACCACGACTTAGAAGATAAGACAATTCATCCACACCCTGGTCAGTACCTGACGGATGCCATCAACTGGTTCGAGAAGAATGGTATACCACTATATGGTATCCAGCGCAATCCGACTCAGCACCAGTGGACAACATCACCCAAGTGTTATGCTGAACTATATATCGATGACGCGGCACTTGGGGCACCACTGGCCTATAATACAGAAGTCTCCGACAGGCCTTTCATAGACTGGGAGGTAGTGGAGATTCAGCTTGAGAATAGGGGAATATTACCAAAAACAATATCATGGCAAGACGCTGCCAGAGCATTATTTAATTCACATGAATAAGATAGTAGCAAAGATAATTGAGATAGTTGCAGGGCTTCTCGTACTATGGGCACTGTATCTGGGCAACTGGGCAATGGCTGCATTCTTTGTAGCCTGCGAGTTGCACTGGGAATACAAGGGAGATAAAATCAGAATGGATGAAATTATTGACGAAGCTAATCGAGTCGCTCGCGAAAAGAAAGCGCAACAGGAGAATCCCGGAGCCTGACATCCAGGTAAACCTCGCCGGGCTTATTAAGCTCCTCTGGAAGAAGAGGAAAACAATTAAACCACCAAAGTTCTGATGAGGGAAGACATAATCAAGAAGTACCATGATATTACACGCCAGCTTGCAATGAACGGAACTAAGCTGGACTTCTTCTGCATCCCGGTTACCGCTGCTGAGTTCCAGGAAAAATGGAATCCACATAACCCGAGCGATGAGGATTATCAAGCATGGATGAATATTGTCCAAACGGGGTTCACCGCCATTATTGTTGACGGAGTTACGTTTCACTTCTTTATCATCGAAGACAATGCTGCCAGAAAAGTATAAAAGCGAATACGGGGATGACTTTGTCGACATCCAGCAGTATTACAAGGATTGGGAAGAGAGTTCTGCTTTCTGGATTTTTATAGCCTCTTGGCACTGCCTATCCCCTTTATTCCTTCGCCTCGCACTAATCTCATTTGTTTAGCATTTCCAAATTGTATCGCATGTATAAGCTGAATACGTTAGACAAAAATATTATATCTGAAATCTGGAGACATGGCGGTGAGTGTACCATTGCTGACATTGCTGCCAAGGTGCCCGACTTGTCGGAAAGCTCCTTACTTTTGTACGTCAATAAGCTGGCTGATAAGGCCGGGTATTTCTACATGGTGGACTTGCCTCGGGGTGAGAAGCCGAAGATGGATACCAGGCTGCAGATGGATACCGAGTATTACGCCTGGTGGGTGGCATAATCAGTGCCCTACCAGGTAGGCGCATGGGGAACTCAAAAGTTGGAGAGAGTGGGCTGTCGCAAAAGTTTACAAGATTTGCGACGAGCTGTTTGAGAGTGGGGGGTTATATATATTGCATGTGGTGTCCATTGTCTGGCTGGGGAATTCATTTCATCGACCGGGTGGCCATCCATGTGCCCCCATATTAAATATGTGCCACATATGTAAGTAACTATGTTCCAAAGTTGGGAATCACAAAATTTAATCGTCTTATATATTTCTTACCTTGATAATCAATTAGTTATGTGAAAACATGTTCCTGATTACTGGAAATTGTGCGACTCCCACTACCTTGCATTACATAGATGTATTGCTATGCCGAGTACCATGCATACTTTGGTACTTTGTTTGGCCGACATATGGACACGACTGACAAATAGTCACCACCGCCTTTTATGGGTATGACGTTATGCCATGTTCTTATCCCCTATATTGTACCGTACGCGTATGCGGTGTATAATTGGCCAGACTCCTGCCTGATTACTACGAAATTTATCGTACTACTTTCATCTGTTAAGGGGCATATTTATTTTTGCCGTTCATCACCACTACTTTACCGTTCATCAACTTATTTTACCGCTTAGCGTCTCAAGTCCTGTTTTCTTTTGTTGGGCTTTGTATGTTTGCATTGTTAGCGGCAACGAGCTAAATTGCTCAACCCCTTAACAGCTCTTTAACATTTCGTTGGTACGGTTTCCAGTCTATAGTGTACCAGTAGGCGTTAAAATTTCCTTAACAGTTTTTTAACGTTTACAATTTGGGAACTTTCATTTGTTAACGTATCTTCGGTTTGTTAAACGCTCAAGGCAGTTTCTACTGCCTGTGACAATGCCCAGTAAGGCATTGCAGCAACTAAATAGGTGCAGAAGTGTATCCTCATGCCGAGGGCTGAATTAAGTAGGCTTATGCATGGAATCTGGAACGTGGCAGGTATTCGCCACCCCAGCACGGGAACATATAGTTGTCATTGACGCTTATGCCTGTGGACTGATACCTTAGCGGGAACGCCCACGCTTAATCATATGGGCAAGGTACGTCTGGTGAATTGGGTAACACCCAAGGGAGTAACTCCGTAAAGTTACTGATATGCTACCAGTTAATTACCCAAACATGACATGGGTATAGTATCTGTAGGGTTAAAACTTGTGAATACCAGAAATGGTATGGCTGAACTGCCAGAGTTCGGGCCTTGGAGATAGCGAATATCCCCACAAGTTCAATTTTTTTAAGTATGAAGCACTCTAACAATTGTGGCAGTGCGGAGTTCTACCCAAAGATGTCCCGTGTTACCATGGGCACTATTCAGCGGGATGGACACTACGACAAAGCCAGAAAGTACCAGTGCCGTCAGGATATCAGCCCGGAACGGGTTTTTGGGAAAAATCCCAGAGCCAGTAAGCTCCCCATGGGCAGGATTGACAGACGGTTTATCAAACAGCAGTCCAATGAACGCTACAGCCCTGCACAGCTATACGGGACTACCAGCCGAGAGCTTGCTAACAATTTCAAGCCTGTTGCCTTACGAGACAAGCCTGATAGTGTGAAGACAAACGCACCATACATGGGTAATCCAGTGGCCAGGGTTGACAAGCCTCAGCCTAAGCAAAAGCCTGCCAGAAAGTTTGTGACAGCAGAGCAACTGGAGGCAATGAACGTGAAACGTGTTAAGTAGTTCACAAATTGGAAACATATGAGAGCATTAGGAAAATTTGTACTGGTCATACTGCTGGTGGCAATGTTCACAGCGGTACTGAAAGTAGCATCAGCACACAAATGTATTGACAAGCAACATATCGAGTGTGACGGCAAGTGTGATTGTGACGGTATGGAGTGCAAAAAATAACATATGAACCTCTTAGAGTACACAGATTACGGATGGACAATGGGATTCATTACAACAAACGAGGCAATAGCAATATGTCCGGGATGGATACCACCCTACGAAAGAGATAACAATGAAAGCGAGTGCATATGTCTGAACTAATAATGCTCGTAAGCATCCCCGCAGGTTTCTTTCTGGGGTGCTGGCTGATGCTAAGAGAAAAAAAAGAAAAAAAGAAAATATGAAAACAATGAATCTAATCCCAGCAGTGCTGCAACTGTATTGCGCCTACATTGTAATGGCTTGTATTGCATTACTAATATACAGACATATTAAATCCTTATGGGAACGCCTATAATCAAAAACGGTAAGAGGTGCAAGCCTCTGAAAACCACAACGGAAGAAAAGATACACCAACTGCGAAAGCAATTGGGATTGAACATCAGAAAAGAAAAGCGAAATGAAACTTTCAGAACTAACATCAGAGCGGTTGACATTGGCCGGGCTGATTGGGTCAAGTTTGCCTAAGGGCAGCTTCAAACCCCTCATTCAACAGTCACCTATTTCTAAAAATAAAATCAAGAAAAATGAAAGCAGAAATCAAGAACAACAAGCTCGTCATCGAACTGGAATTGGACAAGAACGGTGTGCCATCAGCATCAGGCAAAACCAAGGTGCATGCCACTACAAGGGGTAATGTCAAGACTTCAATAGAAGTGAATGGCAAGCCATTGACTATCGGTGTCAATGCATACACCTCAGTGAACTAACGGCCTACTGCAGCTAGGGCAACCCAGGTAGTTTTAATGGCAGAATATCGGCTGGCAGTCGATGGTGCGGTTTCGATTACCGCCCTGGGTTCATCAAAATCAAAAATCAAATAAACATATGAGCAAGATGCATCAAGTATCAGAAGAATTTATCCGTTCTGCACACAATGCTGCGTGCTCGGAATGGAGAGAGAAAATCGAAAGGCAATTCCCGGAATTATACCCACCGCCTTTCGCGAAGATAGGGAGTATAGTGCTAATTGGCCATGATAGGTACGTCATAACCTGGAGCAACAGAATAAATGAAGTCTTGCTGGTAAACACAGAAACGGGCAACCACTGGACTGTCGTACATCTTGTAAGTAATTCTCATAAGATAACAAAAGATGAGATGGACAGGATATCTGAGGGCTACGAATACACAATTGAAAAACAATAATCAATCATATGGCAACTCCAGAAGCAATAATAGCAACACTGCCTGTCAGCTTCATTAAAGAAGCGCACAATTATGCATGTAAAAAGTGGCAAGAAAAAATAGAAAGCCAGTTCCCTGAATTGTTTAAAGAGACATACAAGGTTGGCGATGTCATATGTATTACGCGGTTTGAAGAGTATGAGTTTATGATTTCAGCAGTTGGGAAGGGCAATATTACGCTCATATCTGTTGGAACCAATAACACGGGTGGAAACTTCAACAGCAATACATTCAGGCCGGGCGATTTATACAGTATAACCAAGAGTGAAATAAAAAAATTCATTGGGCATCAAAGGGAATTCAAACTAATCAGACGGTTTTAATATTCAGAAAAATTTAATACCAATCATATGGCAGCAACAGTAACACGCACCATCAATGTAATGGTGAACAAGAAGCAGCAGCAGTACGAAGAACTTTACTTAGGCGGACAGAATTTCAAGTACAGACACAAAGCAAGTGGCGATGAGCTAACGCCGGATGAGTTTTGGGAACTGTACTATAAGCACGGCAATAAGATGTACGCATAATCAAAATACAACACATGGAATACAAAATCGATGAGGCCTTCATCAAGCAGGCATACGCTGCGGCATGCCCTGAATGGAAATCGAAGATAAGGGAAAAGTTCCCCAAGATTTTTAAAACCGACATAATCGACATGCTAAGAAACGCAGGTCTTGGCAGTGTGCATGGGTTCCCTGTAATTGAAATGCGATGTGGATTCATCCTCATACCACTGCCTAATACCAACGAAGAATGGACATACGCAGCGTTCGACTTGTGTAAAGGAATATGTGAATTCCTGCAATCAAAAGGCAATACAGCATACCCGGTGCACGGGAGCACATACGAACCCACCAAAGATGAGGCAAAGGAAGCGGGCTGTTCGACATACAACTTTTTAACCATAAAAACTCGATAATCACATGGCAGAAAAACTATTCGACCCACGCTGGCTTGACAAGGCTATCGATGACTGGGAGAGGACAGCCATGCTGACTAACGGCGAGATTGATTCATGTGATGAAGCATGGGAATTAGGGACAGATGATGGCCTGTGCTCATACTTTCAAACAGAGTTTGATTACCCATTGTGTAAAATATTTACCAGCCTTGGTTATGATAAGGCCGCATACGTGTTCCCTGTAATTTGGTTGTCGGCACGCAGTTGGGAAGAGCATGCCCTACCAAGGGTAGAGTTCCTGAAGAATTTTAAGGCAGAGCTAAGTAAAATGGGGTACAAATAGTACCCATCTAATGCACCACAACTCACGTGGATATAAAGACTTCTTAGTGACCTACTGATGGTTAATGGCTTAGCCAGCTAAGATGTGAAACCACCTGATAACAAGTAGCTGATTGGTCTAACCAGAAAGCAAAAGTATCAGCTCCCAAGGGTGAGCAGTTGTAATAGGCTTGTCCCACACTTCATAGCATTGCGTCTATGAGACTTGAAAAGCAGTAAGAAGACTACGGTGAGGTCTATCCTATTACAACTGAGTGCAGAGGGGAAATTTATTAACACAATTCATATCATGATAACATTCTATTCAAGCCACGGGTTCGTAGAGGTAGACGAGATAACAGGCAAGCCAATGGCAGTTCATACTGACGGGTGCTGCAAAGATGAGGGCGGATGCTGGATTGAAAAGATAACCCGCTTCGAAGTTGGAGACTACATAAGGTGGTGCAATAAGAATGGAATAGACTACAAGGAGGGGGATATACTTGACGTATCCGTATGGATTGGTCGAGAGTATGACATGTACGCAAGAGATAGGTTCGATGGCATTGAAGATTAAACAAAACTAAAACGTATGAATACAAAAACGGCACAACCAAAGCTAACACATGGCAATCAGAAAGGGCAAGAGTCTATCAAACAAATCACAGAGAGTAGGGACTATGAAATCCAGAAAGGTATTATTAATCGGGAAGTGAACTCGCTAAAAAGAATCAGTAATAGATATGCATTCCCAAGGTTTGCATCACCGGGTGAACTGCACCAGACAGAATACTCCACATTCAAGCACACGCAAGAGGAGAAGGACAGGATTAAGGAGTACAAGCTGGAGCTTGGGAAGGCAGGCAAGATGCAGACATTAGTGAAAGCGGCATACTAAAACAAAATAACACGAGCAAACTTATTCAACAAAATAGATGAGCTGGTAAAAGCTATTGCTAAGTTTAAATCATATTAACATGCTAACAGAAAATCAACAGCAGTTTATCAACAAGATAACTGGGGACTTCGATAAACTAAACTCACAGCCGTCAAGCCTGGGCTTTGGGTTGGATGAGATAGTAGCAGCAACCAATGCAAGGCAGAAAAAGATAGACGAGTACAAGATAAAGTCCAGGGCGATGTGTCAGGTTGTAATGGAAAGGTTCGAGTCTGACTTCAACAAGATAAAGGAACCGCTTGAGAAGATGGGTTTCAAGATAGATAAGGTTAAGACGAGTCATGGCTGGCCGTGTGTAAAAGTGTATACCTCAGAACCAAAAGACGGTATCGGTATAGCGTTTATTGTGCGAAACAGCCAGGATAGTGAATATGATTCATACCCCTTTAGGTATGAGTTCAACGTGAGTTGGCTAACCAACTATGGAGATATGCCATACTCGCCATTGATTACTGACGGGTATAAGAATATTGACGATGTGCTTGGCAGATGCCGTGACATGTTAAAGCGTATGTACGAGAGAATGAATATTAAAAAATAAAACCATAGCCATGAGTTTACAAATCACAAACTGGATAGTAGCAACACGCAAGGGCGGTATCAAATGCGCTAACTGGGAGGATGTTAAGAGGGCGCAATTCAATCTGCAGCACACAGGTGCATCATACACCACATACTACAGGCACAGCGAGCTTGAGTGGGTGGAGATGGATGGGCAGGCATGGATACCGGATGGTGAGGTTAACCTGGCATTTGAACTTAAAGAGATGGCAGCTTAGGAGTTGAGCGTAGCGAACAACCTGATAAGCAAAGTTTATTATGGCAACAGAAAATAAAACGACAAGCTGGTGGCTTGAAGATAAGGAGTTATACAATGAGATTGTTACCTCATTCAAAGAAAGGGCAAGGGTTCAGGGTTATAAACCTGGAACGGCAAAGTTCCGGCAGGCGCAGATGGAGTTCTTTATTGGTGCGTCTACTGCGCTTCGTGGTATCCCACCTTCTTGGTACGTCAGCATCATCAGGGATGACGAGATTATATGCAAGCCCGAAGATGTACAAGCGAGTGATGTTAGTGAGGGATGAGCATGGTGAGTACTGGGCAGATGTAAACGAATACCAATTCCAAAAAGAATACTGGGAAAAGAAAAGGGGTGAGCCTTATCCGCATGAGATATTGGAACACCACTTGGTAATGTCAATGGTAGAACCAGACATCACCCCTCCCCTAACCAGCGTTCTGTTAACATACCCAGAAAATAATTAGCAATGATAACAAGCGCATCAGAACACGGGATAAGAATAGTCGGAGAGATTAATAAGCTCCGAGAGTTCGTCAATGATATTCAAAAGGTAATCAATGGGGAAAACATTGAACTGCCAAACTATATCAGCGACATGTTCTTTACCATTGAGTCGGAGTACCAAGCATATCATGAGTTGGACGAACACGATTATGAATATCACCCTGAATTAAAATAGAACGCATGGAAGCATTAGTATGGCTAAGGGTTGGCATGTACATGAAAGTTGTGGCAGACCCAAAGCAAATTGATATCCAGGATTTGCGTAAGCAAGTACTTGGCAAGCTTGACAGGTTGTCGCTTCCGCAAGATGTGTGGATAGATGGCGAAATATATATACCAGATGGGTGTATAGAAATAAATGGGGTAAGTATTGAGAACGAAGAGATAACAATAGCAAACTGATATGGATACACAACAGATGATTGACTTCATTCACGAGAAGCAGAAAGAACATGACTGCTACTGGATGCAAGAGATGGTAACCAATGGAGCGGCGTGGTTTATGGAGGGCAGTATCGGCAGGGTTGCAATGGCTGGTCTTACCACTGGTGAGTTCTTTCT
>Ga0315904_10013753_pt1 | contig 10117 bp, 9 predicted proteins | sample LakEriMetagenome_6_FD_203529 | JGI IMG/M metagenome (GOLD analysis project Ga0315904, IMG submission 203529) | Freshwater fungal communities from buoy surface, Lake Erie, Ohio, United States - Buoy 12 MA120 | ecosystem: Environmental > Aquatic > Freshwater > Lake | place: USA: Lake Erie, Ohio...
CGGCCTCCGGGCTTGATGGCGGGCATGGGCATCAGGCCCATCTTTCCTGACATCTTTGCCACATCTTTCTCGTGGTTTTTGCTGCGCCAGTCCGGGGTGACAACGCTCAGAAAGTACCCACTCTCTAGCGCCTGGGTCATCACTTGTCCAAACGAGCTGGAGAGGGCATTGCCGATCTGGCGCTTGCTGTTTTTAGCGACCAGGGGCACGTACCACTTCATGGTCTCGATTCCGGTCTCGTTGTCGAAGATCACCTTGCCATCCGGGTCGAAGTAGCCGCCATCGCGCTGGAAGAGGCAGAGCTCAAGCTGCGAGGTGCCGGTATCGGACATCTCCAGAAGATACTGCTTGCCCGGCTGCTTGACCTTCACGCCTGCCTCGATAAACTTATCCCAGGTGTCGAGCTGCGCGGGATCAAGGCTCAGCTCCTTGAACTTCTCGCGATTATAAGCCAGCATCACCGGGTGCACATCGTGGGGCAGCCCGAAGATACTTCCCCGGTTGGTGTAGGGAGCAAAGCGACTGGCGACAATCTTTTTATCGAGCCCCTCAGATTTGAGGCGATCCGTGATGTCTAAAAAGCCGATGTGCTCTTTCGGTCCGCGGAAGAACGATCCGGCGGCGCTGATCTCGATCTCCACCATATCAGGGACATCCAGATCCGCTTGAAAGGCCGCCCGGAGCCGCTGGTTGAGCCCTTGACCATCCACGAGCTGCAGATCTACCGTAACTCCGGGGTGCTCTTCGAGAAACTTGGGGAGCGCTTTCTGGTAGGCTTCGTAGTGCGGACGCGCGAACGTCCAGTAGGTCAAAGTCGCCCGCTTTGGCTTCTTCGCCTGATCTTTGGCGAGAAAAAGCCCCGAAACGACCGCCAGGCAAAGAATCGCCAGCGGGGCGGGACCGTAAGGAAATGCACGCATTGTTCGGTATTATACCAATCAATGATCTATCTTGATGGCAACTCGCTAGGGCTTCTCACCGAGGAGGCGGAGAGCGCCGTTTTACGGACGCTTTCCGAGTGGCGCGAGCTTGCCATCCACGGCTGGACGGAGGGGATGCACCCGTGGCTCTTTCTGGCGGAGCGCACGGGGGCGCAGCTGGCGCGGCTGATCGGGGCGGAGGCGAAAAGCGTGGTAGCGATGGGCTCGATCACGGTCAATCTCCATCAGCTCCTGGCGACACTCTATGACGGCAAAGGGAAAGTGCTGATCGAGCATAGCGCGTTCCCAACGGATCGCTACGCCCTCCAGAGCCATCTCAAGCTACGCGGAGTCTTGGAGGGGCTTGTTGCCGTCACGCCCGACGAAGACGCAGTCGAGGCGGCGTTTGTCACGGGGGAGTTTTCGTGTGCGGTTCTACCGTCGGTGATCTACACAACGGGGCGACTGCTGGACATGGAGCGACTGACGGCGAGTGCACGGGCAAACGGAGTCGTTCTGCTCTGGGACTTGGCGCACTCGATTGGGATTGTCCCGCACCCGCTCGATGCCTGGGGCTGCGATGCGGCTTTTTGGTGTGGCTATAAGTGGCTCTCCGCGGGGCCGGGGAGTGTCGGTGGGCTCTATCTCAACCCGCGCCATCAGGGAAACTCTCCTGGCTTGCAAGGCTGGTTTGGGAGCCGGAAAGATGCACTCTTCACCAACGACGAAACCCTCCAACCCGCCGAGGGCGCCGCGCGGCTTCAGCTTGGCACGTCACACGTTCTCTCGCTCGCCCCGCTAGAAGCTACGGCAAAGGCACTGGCAGACCGCGGCATCGAGCGCCTGCGGCAAGAGTCGCTTGCCCTCACCGCGCTTCTGCGCAGCGAGGCCGAAAACGCAGGCTTCACCGTCATCACGCCACGGGAAGACTCCCAGCGTGGGGGCCATATCACGATTCAGCACCCCAACGCCGCCGCACTTTGTCGGGCGCTACGAGCGCACCAGATCATCCCTGACCACCGTCCACCTGACCTCATCCGCTTTGCCCCACACCCGCTCTACAGCACCGAAGAGGACTGCAAAACTGCCGTCACGACCCTCAAAACGCTTGCGGAACAAGGGACGTTTGAGACTGAAGCCAGCCTGATTCCATAGCTGTAGACCCGGGGCTTCATGCCTCTCTTGCTCTTGGTAGTCAGCTCGATACCATCGGCAAACAGTAGCTCAAAGAGTTCCTGGGAGACGTCGCCTTTATCTCCGTACACCTTCCCAAAAATCTTTTGAAACAGAGCAGGAACAGGCACTCTATCGTCAATATTTCCTAGATTAAGACAGTGCCTCTGGCACTGCCGAAGGGTAGCCTATTTTCGTGTTTCTCTTAATCTCCGGGTAAACTAGAAAAATAATGGCAAGAAAACGAACCTCCAGTCTCCCTCCTGGTGCCTGGCGTGTGGAGGAAGCGATCTGGGGAGAGCACCAGCGCGTCCGGCTGATCACGGGCTTGCCGAGTATCATAGACGACCAAGAGCGGGTGCGTTCGGTGCACGCCGTGGCCATGCTTCCTGATGGAAGGCTCGTCTTAGCCGAGAACAAAGACGGCAGCTTTACCTTTCCTGGTGGGCGCTTAGAGGGCGGCGAGACGCAGCATCAGGCGCTTGTGCGAGAGCTCTGGGAGGAAGTGCGCACACGGCTCAAGCCCGATTACAAGCCGCTTGCAGCGACCCGGATTGAGTTTCTGAACCGCGTTCCTGGCCGTGTCTATCGTGTCCACCCGACCTATCTACTGTGGGTCTCGGGCACGGTCGCGGAGCTCTCTGATGAGCCGCACCACGATCCGGCGGACAGTGTGGTCGGTCGGCGCGTCTGCACCCCAGAAGAAGCCCTCACGCTTCTCCCTGAGCTTGAGCGGCGCGTTCTCGAAACCTGTCTGGGCCTCCTCCCTGAGCCAAAAGGCGTTATCCGCGAGCTTGTGGACGACGAGGAGAGCGCGTGAAGCGCCTCGTTGTCGCCATCACGGGAGCCAGCGGTGCTCTCTATGCCCAGCGCTTTCTGCTACAAGCGGTGCACCACTACGATGAGATCTATCTCACGCTCTCCTCCAACGCTGCCTCCGTGCTCAAGACGGAGCTAAACCGCGAGCTGGATGCCTATCTCTGTGACCCTAAAATCCAGCTCTGTGAGAAGCGTAATTTCTTCACCCCGCCCGCCTCGGGGAGCTTCCGCCACGAAGGCATGGTGATCGTCCCCTGCTCGATGGGGACTGCTGGTCGTATCGCAAACGGCATCAGCGACGATCTCACGACCCGCGCCGCCGATGTCTGCCTCAAAGAGGGCCGTAAGCTGATTCTTGTCCCGCGTGAGATGCCCTGGAACCTGATCCACCTGCGAAATATGACCCAGCTCGCCGAGGCCGGAGCAACAATTCTTCCCGCTAGTCCTGCTTTTTACCACGAACCCAAGACCATTGAGGATCTGGTAGACACCGTGGTCGCGCGTATTCTCCAGAACCTCGGCATCGAACAAACCCTTGTCGGCGAGTGGCAAAAATAAAAATATTGTTGTCCCTCGCGGTGAACGTGGGGCTTTTGCATCGTGGACGGTGAACGTCCTGCTGTGGGGCCTTTGGCCGCCTCCTCGTTCCTCGTCGGTACAAATTCGCCGAAGGCGCGGCGGAGGCACGACGCCCCACTGCCCCACGTTCATCGTGAGGGAGACGATTCAAAATAAAATTTCCGGTTCTTATCAGAAGTGGGGGAGTTGAGCCGTTATAAGGGCGGAGGAAACTCATGTCTAGTTGTGAGCGGCATATCTTTTTACATTTTGTTTGGGCGACGCGGGATCGTATGCCCTTTGTGACCCCGGAGATTGAGCGGCGTTTGTACCGGATGATGGAAGCAAAAGTGCGCGAGCTTGGGTGTCGCGTTGTGGCAATCAATGGAATGCCTGACCATGTGCACCTTCTTGTTCAGATGTCCACGACTATCACGCCCGCAGATCTGATGCAGAAAGTTAAAGGTGCCTCGTCGGGGTTTGCACGCAATGTCTTGCGCCAGGGCGAGGCGTTCTCCTGGCAGCACGGCTACGGTGTTTTCAGTGTTGGGCAAAAAGGGGTACCTCGTGTTGTTGCCTACATCGCCAACCAAAAACAGCACCATACCGACAACGACGTGTGGGATAATTGGGAACAAATACCCATCACACCTGATTTTTCCGCCGAAGGCGGCGGCGGCTTGTCCGCCCCATAGCCGGACGTTCACCGTCCTGGAATTTAAATGGACGATTTACAAACAGCATTAAAAGAGTTTTTTGGGCACGACGATTTCCGCGAGGGGCAGCGCGAGATTGTCGAGGCAGCGGTGGCGGGGGTGGACACGCTGGCGGTCTTGCCCACGGGCGGCGGGAAGTCCGTGACCTACCAGCTACCAGGGCTGCTCTTGCCGGGCGCGACTCTCATTCTCTCGCCGCTGATCGCCTTGATGAAAGACCAGGTCGAGAGCCTCCCTGAGGCGCTGCAAGGCCGGGTTGCGCTGATCAACTCGTCGCTGGACTCGTCGGAGCTGGGCAAGCGGCTGGCGCAGCTTAAGTCGGGGCAATTAAAGCTTATTTATGCCGCGCCGGAGCGCCTGAGGCAACCGCCGTTTCTGCACGCGCTCCGCGAGGTGGGCGTCTCACTGGTGGTGATTGACGAGGCGCACTGTATCAGCCAGTGGGGGCATGATTTTCGGCCTGATTATCGGGCCGTGGGACGGGCGGTTCAAGAGCTAAATCCTCGTTCGGTGCTGGCCGTTACGGCGACCGCGCCGCCGGATGTCCAGCGCGATATCGAGCAGCAGCTGGGGCGTAAGCTCAGGGTGATTCTGAAGCCGACGTGGCGTGAGAACTTATTTTTAGAGGCGCGGCGCGTGAAAAGCAACGATGAGAAGCTCTTTACCACCGTGGAGATCTGCCAGCAGTTTGACGGCGTCGGGCTGGTCTATGCGTCGTCGCGGGATCGTTGTGAGGACATCTCACGCATGCTCAAGCGGCAGGGTGTGGCGGCGGGTTTTTACCATGCGGGCCTGGAGCCCGTGGAGAGAGCGGCGGCGCAGGATCGCTTTATGAGCGGCGAGGTGCGCGTCATGGCGGCCACCGTCGCGTTTGGCATGGGCGTGGACAAGTCCGACATTCGGTTTTTGCTGCACTTCAACCCGTCGCGCACGCTGGAGAACTACTACCAGGAGGCGGGGCGTGCGGGGCGTGACGGCAAGCCCTCGCGCTGCGTCATGCTCTACACGTCGTCGGACATGGCCACGGCGACCCGGCGGCTGGGTGAGGCCGCGCTCACAGCGGAGCGGGTGCAGAGTGTCTACAAAGCGGTGCGGAGTGTGCTAGGGCGACGGCGCTGCGCTCCCATCCGCTTTGAGGCACTGGTCAGTGAAGCGGGCGGCGACGATGGTTTAGTGCGAAGTGCGCTTCCCGTTCTGGAGGAGCTCGGCTTGCTCGCCCGTCATGCGGATCTTCCCCGCGCGATGCATCTCTACAGCGAGCCGTTCATGAACGATAGTGACGGCGATCCGCTTACCGATTTGCTTCTCTCTGCGGGGAGTGATCCCGTGGCGCAAGCCGAGGCGGCAGGCCTCCATCTCGCTGACTTAGAGCACGAGGTTCTGCGCCTACAAGAGGCGGGCTATCTGACCTACCGCGCCGCGCCACGGGATTTATGTCTAGAGCTCCTGCCTCCCCCTGAGGACACCAAAGCGCGTCTGGAGGAGCATCTGAAAGAGCGTGCCGAGGCCGCCGCCTACCGTGCCGCCGCGATGAAAGCCTATGGCGACGAGCCCAAGTGCCGCCACGCCCAGATCGCCCGCTACTTCGGAGACCGCTGGCCCCGCCGCACGTGCGGCATGTGTGATGTGTGCAGCCCTCCTCCCCGGCCCTCCTCCCGATCCCGGGAGGAAGGATCGGGGGAGGGAGAACACCCTCGATCTCCCTCTCCTCCCAGGATCGGGAGGAGGGGGCAGGGGGGAGGAGGGAACATGGGCCAAGGGCTGGATGCCCTTCGCCTGCTCCATGATTTAGCGAGCAGCTACTACCCGTTTCATCTGGGCAAGACGGGCCTTCTCAAAGCGCTTCGGGGAACGCCTGATGCTCCCGTTAAGCCGAGTCGAACCGGAGCATTTGGGGCGCTGGAAAGCTGGAAAAAAGCCGATGTCGAGCGGCTAATCGAGGCCCTGATCGAGCAACGCTACCTGAGGCGCGACGAAGAAGATGAGTACAAGCGCCTCTATCTGACCGAGAGCGGGCTGGAGGCGCTGCAAAGTAATTCTTTGGATATCGAGTGGCGTGCACCATCGGTGGTGCAAGCACAAGCCTCCAGTGAGAGTGCCGATCCAGAGCTACTTGCCGTACTCAAAGCGTGGCGTAAAGAGCTGGCAAGCGAGCAAGCCGTCCCGCCCTATGTGATCTTCGCCGATAAAGTGCTAGAGGGAATCGCAGCCCGTAAACCTGCCAATGAGTTTGAGCTTTTGGAGATCGCTGGAATTGGCCCCGGAAAAGCGGCAAAGTTTGGCGAGATCGTCTTGGAGCTGGTTCAGAAACATGGTTGAAACACCACGGCGCTAGGCCTATAATTAGTATAAACTAATCATTTGACAACCTATTAAGGCGGGGTATACTGTAAAAATGGTAGCCCGCTGTTGGGTGGGTATTTGTCTGAATTTATGGAGGTTTTTATGAATCTACGCCGTCAAAATCGGTCAGCCTTTACACTGATTGAGCTTCTTGTCGTGATCGCGATCATTGCGATTCTCGCTGCTATTCTCTTTCCCGTCTTTGCCCAGGCCCGTGAGAAGGCTCGCTCTATAGCCTGCCTTTCCAATACAAAACAAATGGGTACCGCGCTGATGATGTACTCTCAGGACTACGACGAAACCCTACCGACCTGGGCAGACTGGGCCGCCGCACTCGCGATTCCTGGTGGGGCTGGGGTTCCTGTGGGGCCGATTCCCGCACTGCAGCAGTACTGGGATTTTAAGATCCTCCCTTATGTCAAGAGTGGACGTCCGGAGAACGCCGACTATAGCGGTGTCTGGCGGTGCCCATCCAGTGAGCAACTACGGACAGCACGGAGCTATAGTATCAACCAGTGTCTGATCTGGGATTCTCGTCCCACATCCGTGCGTGGAACGACCTCGGTTGGCTATCGCTGGCCTACCTTGCCTGCCATGGACAAACCGGCTGAGGTAATCTTTGTTGGTGACGGCGGCTCTGATGGACGACTGGCTCCTGCCCACTTCTTCCAAGGCTACTTTGAGAAGTATGTCTCTCGGGTGCGCTATACCCGTGAGGCTCCTTGGCGCCACTCCGACGGAGCGAACTACGTGTTCTGCGATGGTCATGCTAAGTTCTTCCAGGGAGATCGTGTCTTTCCGCACCCCCCGCCTCCAAGCACCAACTATGCGCTCGCCGCGGGTCCCGCGCGTTGCTCCAATGCAACTTTCCTAGCTCCCTATGCGGAGGAGCGAACCTACTGGGCAAACCTTGCGATTACCGCAGGAACTCCCTGCACCCCATAATCAGGAGCTTTATTCATGAAGAGATACATTCTTTCTATGGGACTGTTGGTACTCACCGCGGCTCTCGTAGGCTGTAGTAAGCCCGCAGCGGAGCCGCCTGTCGCGGCCCCACCAGCCGCCGCCAATGCACCCGTTGCGGGGAGCAATACACAAGCTCCCACAGACGCACTAGGGCCGCGTGCTGCGGGAGCACCGGGCAATGAGCAGCCTCCGCCTGGGGTGAAGTAATGCACTGAAGAGCTGGGGGAGCATGCGCTCTCCCAGCTTCTTTATTTTGTGGCGGCATCGGCGGCAAGCTTGCCCATAAGGATCGAGAACTTAAAGCCATGCCCCGAGCACGCCGAGACGCGTGTGACTTTTGGGCGTGGGTGATCAAAGACAAAGCTCTCGTCGGGAGTGTTGGTGTACAAACACAACGCATGGTGCGTCACGTCCTGCCCGAGGCTAGGAAAGCGTGTGGCCGCGTAGGCGAGGGCTGCGTCATCGTCGCTCTTTTGCGTGGGACGGTCAAGCCGCTCTTGGTCAAAGGGGACTTGCGGGATATGTCGGGCCAGCTTTACGCCGGCAATACGGCCATCGCTGGGGAAGCCGTACCAGTAGCTCTCGGCATCGATCCAGACCGGGTAGCCAGGCAGCTCGCCCGCAAGATAGGTGACTTGCTGACGCGTGACGGTAAGCGGTAGGGGTTGCTCGGGGAAGAGCGTGTTGGCCCAAGCTCCCGCGCAGACGATCACGTGATCGAAGCTCTCTAGCGCATCTAAGCTTTCCACAACCGTGTTTTCCCGCAGCTCTGCTCCCGCTTTTTGCGCCAGCCGTGCCTGTGCCCGCACAACCGCACCGGCTCGCAGAAAACCCGCATCGCTCTGCCAGAGCGCCGCTTCGTTGGGATGGAGCACCAAGGCGGGGTAGCGCTCCGTCACTTCCTCGGCACTGAGGAGCTGGTGCACAACACCATTGATCTCCAGCGCCTGCTGCATGCTTGCCAGCTCGGGGTGGTCTTTGGGGCCGAAGAAAAGCCCGCCACAGCGCACGAAAAGCTCCTCGCCTGCTGCTTGCTCCAGCGCTTCCCAGAGGGGGTAGGCTTGGCCCATGAGCTTGGTGTAGTGCGCCTCCGGGTAGGCGTAGCGAATGATCCGTGACTCCCCGTGAGACGAGCCAAAGCCATGCCCAATCTCGAAACGCTCAAACCCGACAACCGTGTGGCCCGCTTCGGCAAGAAACCGACACGCCGCGCTTCCGACCGCACCGATACCCACAACCGCGACTTTCATTGGGCGAGTCGGAACCCATCGGAGTCGCCGCCCTTGCCGGGGAAACTCCAGGCACGGCCCGCCACACGATGCGACGTGTTGGTGGTGTAGCTGTACCAAGAGGCACCCCGCAGAACGCGATCCGTGCCTTTTTCTGGCCCTTTGGGGTTTTCGTCGGGGGATGTGGCGTAGTAGTCCGCGCCGTACCAGTCCGCGCACCACTGGAAGACATTGCCCGCCATGTCCGTGAGGCCGTAGGCATTGACAAAGATATTCGTGCTGCGGCTGACCGGGGCGGTCTTGTCGCGCTGCTCTTTCATGCTGGACCACACGAGCTCGTCTTTGTAGATATCGCCCCAGGGGAAGATTGGGGAGGGCTGATCTCCCTGCGCGGCGTACTCCCACTCGGCCTCGGTGGGGAGGCGCAGGCTTGCCCAGTCCGCCATGGCTTTTGCCTCTGTCCAGCTCACATTGACCATCGGGTGATCGGGGATCCAGCCCCAGGCAGGGGGATCGGGCATCTTGCGGTTCGTTGCCTTGCAGAACTCCTGGAACATTCCCACAGTTACCGGCGTGCGCCCCAGCTTAAAGGCCGCCAGGGTTACTTTATGCACCGGCTTGCGATCCGGCGCGGTGTCTGGGCTGCCCATCAGAAAGCTCCCGGCGGGTATGGCGACAAGCTGTGCTTTGTACTCGGCAATGGTCAGGGGCGAGGGCGGCAGCGCGGGTTTTGCAGGCTCCGGCTTTGGGGTTGTCTCTTTGGGGAGCTTGGCAAGTAGCTCGGTGATGGTCTTTGCCAGTGTGGGTGCGGGTTTGAGTGCACTCGCCTTGGTCAAGCTCGCCCGCGCTTCCTCCGTCTTGCCCTGCTTTAAGGCGATGCGCCCCAGCCAGTAGTGCCCTTCCGGAGCGCTGGGCTGGAGGGCAATGGCCTTGCGTGCCTCGCTCGCGGCGGCATCGAGCTTGCCTGCTACCGCAAGCTGCTCAATACGCTTCAGAAGAGCAGGAAAGCTCTCCACAGCCTGCACGATTGTTACGAGAAAAGGCATTCTACTGAACCCACCCGGCTCTCCGCTCATTCTTCGCTACGAGCCACCCTCCCTCGGGCCGGGAGGGTGAGAAAAACCGCCTACTCCTCTTCCCTGCTCTGAGGGAAGGGGCTAGAGGATGGGTTCAGGGTGCCAGGGGATGGGTTCAGGGTGCCAGGGGCGGCGGCGATGGCGGCGGGGGTAGATTCCTCACCGATCTCGCGCATCGTGTCCTCAATGTTCTTCTTGCGGAAGATCACCACGGAGTCGTCACCCTCGCCATCCAGCTCGGCCAGGACGATATCGCCCTCGCTGAAGCGGCCTAGAAGAACTTCCTCAGCCAGCGGATCCTCGATCATGCGCTGCAC
>Ga0315904_10013756_pt1 | contig 10116 bp, 5 predicted proteins | sample LakEriMetagenome_6_FD_203529 | JGI IMG/M metagenome (GOLD analysis project Ga0315904, IMG submission 203529) | Freshwater fungal communities from buoy surface, Lake Erie, Ohio, United States - Buoy 12 MA120 | ecosystem: Environmental > Aquatic > Freshwater > Lake | place: USA: Lake Erie, Ohio...
TGCCTTTGGTGACTTCGATGACACCGACGTTCGCTTCATAGGCTCGAGATGCTTCTAGCGCATCAACGAACTCCTTGTTCATGTCGATGTTTGGATAAGCCACATAGCCTTTCCATTTGCCTTCGGTAACTGCCAGTGGGTGGTCGGGCTGGTAGCGATACTTTGGTTCGGATTGATCGATCTCGACTTTATCTACCTTGACCCCTGCGGCACCACCTTCCGCTTTCGCTTCGTCGGTTTGGAAGACGACGAATCGAGGCTGGTACGGTTTGTTTTCGCCGTCTTCGTTCTTTATGGTGGACATGTTGGCGATGTTGCCAGAGATGGTGTTGAGCCGCACTCGCTGGGCGACCAATGCGCTCGTGCTAATATCGAGTGATGAAATCATTTTGGGCCTCCTGCCGCAATCTGGTTCTCGGAAAGATCGGGAATCCCGAACTCGTTGAGTATGGCTTTAGCAAATCTTGAAAAATTTTCCAAGTTCTATTGCCTGTCGTTTGGCAAGCTGGAGGAATTGCGTTGCGAAAAGATGAAATCTGTTCGGAAAGCAGAACTTTCGAGGGTAACGGGGGCTCCCTGGGCGCGAGTAGCTTGAACGCTTTGTCGCGAATCCCGCTTAGGGGCATTTCCTTGGATTTCAGGTGGACGGCAATGGAATGTGCCTAGTGCTTTATTCAGATTCCATTTGGGGTTGTTTTTCGCATTGGAGGAACGATGCTAGATCGGTATGACTGAACAAGAATTCCTCCTACACCATAGCCTGACTCGAAATCCATTCTCCGATGAGGATGCGCAGACGGATGCCGTGTTTCGAGACTCTTGCATTTCTGGCACATTTCATCCCTCGTGGAGCAAAGTGGTCGGCGACCCTCGACAGCCTGCAACATCGATTGTGTTTGGCCCCAAGGGATCGGGCAAAACCGCCATTCGATTGCAGTTAACACAGCATATCTTGCAACACAATCGACAATCGCCCGATACCAAGGTCTATTTGGTCGAACTAGATGATTTCAATTCGTATCTAGGACCATTCCAACAGAGCCTACCGCGTCGCGTGCAATCCTCGCCTGACAAGGTGTTGCAATCGCTCCATTTGTGGGATCACATGGATGCGATACTTTGCGAAGCTATCACACCTTTGGTCGATCGTATACTAGGGACATCCTCGACCTTGAATGCCATCGATCAAAGCATCGACATGCAGTTGGTAAACAAACTAGATCGTGGGCAACGAAGAGACCTATTGTTGCTGGCTACGATATACGATCGCTCGGCGGTTGGCACACACGTGGATCGCATTCGCAGTCTCCGGATGAAGCTGAAGTTCTTCTCGCTGACAACGTGGCTCCCTTTGGTCTTGGGAATGCTATTGTCGTTGCTGGCATTGGTGGTGATTGGATATCTTTACGCGGGAGAAGCAATCTCGCTTAGGGCAGTCATGTGGCTCGTGCCAACGGGACTGGCTTTGTCGTGGGGAGCTTATTGCTATCGATGGGTAATGTACCAGTTGACCGCTTCGAAGATATGCAAGCATTTGCGAGTTTTGACACGCGATCGAAGCCAACTTCGAAGTTTGCTTTTGTCGTTTTCACGTAAAGAGTTGGATGAGCAACCGTTACCATCATCGAATCGCTCGGACGATCGCTATGCATTGCTAGAGAAACTGCAGTTGCTTTTGCGTTCGCTGGGCTATCCTGGATTGATCGTCATCGTGGATCGCGTCGACGAGCCCGACTTGGTCAACGGCATGTCGGAGCGGATGAAGCTTTTGGTGTGGCCGTTGTTAGACAACAAGCTACTAAAGCACGAGAGTTTCGGGATCAAATTGTTGTTGCCTAGCGAATTGCAGTACTATACGGACCGAGAGACGAGGGAGTTTCATGAGCGGGCCCGATTGGACAAGCAGAACGTGGTTCCATCCTTTGATTGGACGGGAGAGGCGTTGTACGATTTGTTGGCGGCTCGAATGAAGGCCTGTTCCAGTAGCGGTTCGGCGAGCACTCCGAAAGGGCTGTTTGACCCCCAAGTTTCGGAACAACGTCTTGTTTCCGCCTTTCAATCGTTGAAAACGCCTCGCAATCTTTTTCGGTTTTTGTATCGGTTGATTACAGAACACTGCAAAAAGTACCGTTCGGAGTCTCCGCAGTTTCAAATTGCGAGCGACTTGTTTGAGAGCACCCTGGCGGTTGCACAATCGGAAGAACGCCGCGCTTAGCGTAGAGAGAAATCGTCGATTCGTGTATCCTGGAGGGATGCTGAGTCCCGGTTGTTCCGGTATGGTTTGCTTTCGCTCTCTAAACCTAATAGTGCATGATCAACGAATCTGACGACGAGTCCGAATTAGAGTTAGATCAAGCGTTGCTCGAGTTCATGCGTCGATTCGATGCAGGGAATCCCGAGGATCGAGATACGTTTCTGCAGCGATACCCCCAATTGAGTGGACGGCTCAGCGAATTATTGGATACTGCGGATTGGATCGAAACTATGGCCGGACCTATTCTGGCACCGAATCCGCTTCCACTTCCCAACCCCGCGAACCCCTCTTCGGAGAAGACTCCAGCAGTCTCGTTTGATCCGAATGCAATGACGATGCCTGCGAAAGGATCCGAACCTCGCATCATCTCACCGGATGAGTCCACGCTGCCTCCCCCGACGCGGTCGAGAGACTTCAGTTTTTCCTCGTTGCCGAGTGTCGACAATACGCAGGGAGTACTTCCATGTCGCTTTGGAGAATACACTCTCGAAAAAGTTCTTGGGCGAGGAGGGATGGGGGTCGTGTATCTGGCGACACAGACCAATCTCAGTCGTCAGGTTGCGGTCAAGATGATTCGTTCAGGCGCGTTGGCGAGTGACGATGAAGTCAATCGGTTTTATGCCGAGGCGCGAAGTGCAGGGAGTTTGATGCACTCCTCCATCATCACGATCTATCATTGCGGAGAACACGAAGGGCATCATTTCTTTTCGATGGATTACGTTCCTGGCACCGATCTTGCCAAGAAGCTTGCGGAAGGACCAATGGCAGTTCGCGATGCGGTGAGGTATACATGCGATGTAGCCAAGGCGATCGATTATGCCCATTCGCAAGGAGTCGTACATCGCGATTTGAAGCCTGCGAATGTGCTCATCAATGAAGACGACGAAGTGGTGCTTACCGACTTTGGTCTCGCAAAGCGAATGGATTCGAACGAAGGCCTTACGGCGACGGGTGCTGCGTTGGGGACACCAAGTTATATGTCTCCTGAGCAGGCGGCTGGCAAGAGCGAGGAGCACAGTGCATCAACGGATGTTTATGCCATCGGTGCCATTTTGTACGCACTCTTGGTTGGCAAGCCCCCGTTTCAGGCCGAATCGATTATGCAAACGATGATGCAGGTCATGAACCGCCCTGCCTCGAGCGTTCGAGCATCGCGTTCGGATGTTCATCCCGATCTCGACACGATCGTCATGAAGTGCTTAGAGAAAACACCGAGCCGACGTTACGCCTCGGCCCGTGAACTAGCCGACGATTTGCAACGATTCTATTCCGGTGCCCCTATCCAAGCTCGAGCACCCTCGTGGCTGCGAAAAGCAAAGCATTGGTTGGCCAATGTTCCGATCATTGCCGCGTTGTCTGGGCATCGAAACGTCGAACCGTCCGTGTCTCAGCGACGAGCCCAGAATATCGGTATGCTGGTCCTTTTGTTGGGAATCTCGTTATGGTTGATCGGTCCATCATCCCTGCAGTACATGCGCGATCACTCCGTGCCGCGTTCATTTGCGATTGCATCCGGATCGTCGGGAGGGATGTATTTTCAAATGGCGGGCGAGATTACCAAAGTGCTGGAGTCAGAGACAGGGATGCATGCCAATGTGATTTCTACCTTTGGCTCCTTAGAGAATCTCAAGCATCTCTTGGAAAACCGCGCCCAAATGGCGATCATGCAAGAGTCGGCCGTTCGGTCCGATCAAGTCGCCGTGGTTGCACCATTGTTTTACGAAGCGGTCCACATTCTCGTTCGAAAGGACTTAGAGATTCGCAATGTGGAGGCGATCGCCAACAAGCGTGTGATGCTCGGTTCCCCTGAGTCAGGTACACGACAAGCGGCAACACGATTGCTTTCCCATTTTGCGATCGATGTCGATAAACTTGCGATCGTCAACGGAGATTGGTTTGAAGAGGACTTGCGAAAGCAAGCTGAGGTAGTCGTTGCGGTTATCAAGGTGGGGCAACCAGGAATGCACAAGATGCTCGATAGTGAAGGATTTGAGTTCTTGTCTTTGACCAATGTAGGCGCGCTCGCTTTGGAAGAGCCGATGTTCCGTCCCTACGAAATTCAACCCGCAGAGTATTCGCTCAATCGAACGACTCCCATCCAGACCTTGGCAACAACCGCCTTGTTGGTGGTCAGGAAAGATGCTTCGTCGCGATTTGTGGGAGACTCTCTTCAAGCCATCTATCGTAAAGATAAGCCGTTGGTGGGGATGATCCCGTTCGAGTTAGCTTCGAATTGGCAAGGGCTGCCATATCACGAAGCCGCTCGCAAATTCTTTACCTCCCCCGATCGGTAACGAACGTTTAGGAACGTACACGATGCCAACCAAACGTCAAAATCGCTGGTATGGATTGGATGGACAATCCCAGTCTAGAGCGAAATCGATGGAAAAAAGCAGCGGCACTCGCAAACTGATTTCGCTATTCGTGCTGCTCGCTTTGATTCTTATCCTGATTCAAAAGGTGAGCGACACCAAACAAGTGGAAAAGGTCGGGAAGGCAATCGGGTTGTTTGAACCGAACGGCGAGCGAAGGACAGAGGCTGGAACCGAGACGATACCCGAGTCTGGCTCGAACGAGTCTGGCTCGAACGACGAATCTAGTACGGCATCGAACGATTGGTCGTATGAGCAGTTGCAATTGCGATCGACTCAGAGTTCGCAGTCGCAGATGCAACAAGTCGTAGAGTTCTTGATTGCTACTGCGAGTCCCAAAGAAATCGCGGCCTTAATCGAACAACAGTATTCGCAAGTTGAATTGGCATCCTCTGCTGCCATCGATGAGTGGCTTGCGAATTCGCTGGAGCAACTTGGACGTTGGGAAGAGACGTTAGGTAACGCCGCGAACGATGGTGCCGGCAGCGAACTTGAAACGATTCGCGCGATCGAAGATAAGCTTCAAGGCTCATCGTCATCGCTCAAGGAACTACCTGACGATGCATGGGGGCGAGCATTTCGACTCGCATTGGACCGTCGGCTCATCCTTCAAATGCAAGACAATCAAACGTGGCGAGAATCCGAGCATCTGATCAGTCTGCGAACATGGCAAAGAGTATTGCAGTTGCGAACGGAGCTAGAGAGAGGCATCCTAAACACTTTTGAAATTCCTCGTGTGGAAGTGCTGCAATTGGTTTCCTCTTCGAATAATGCGGTGCGAGGTGTACCGATTCGATTTCGAGGAACAATCGCATTGGTCGATGAACGAAGCGGACACATCGAAAGCAAAGGATGGCCTGCAGTCGATTATCGTGTGTTGTGGTTGAAGCCTGACGAAGCGAATAGCCAACCGGTGACCGTATATGTTCCTGTGGACATCTTGGAGAAGGCAAGCTTCGCAAAGCTCGACCGTACCGTGGAGGTGGTTGGGTTCTTCACGAAGAAAGTCGCCTATTCGTCGCAGCGCGGTCCTGAGACGGCGCCAGTTCTTTTCGCAGCGGCACTGCAAGATCCGAACGAGATCACCACAAAGTATAGCCAACGATTCGCTCGATGGTTGCGAGGTTTGCCAAGTCCCCAACTATGGCATCCACCACGCGACTTCAATGCTCCGTTCTCGCTCGTCATGAAAACGGTAAACCAATCGGTGGGGGAGTTTGCTTCTAACGACTGGGCGTCTACTGCAGAATCCGTGTCCGAAGGCGCGATGCAATTGTTGCTAGCGGCGCAGAAGCATGCTCCAGAGATTCAGCAGCTTTGCGAATCAGACTATGCATGGCCAGTGGCCGCCAATATCAAGTTGGGGTCATTCGAAGGGCTCGCGACGCGTGTAGAACGGATCGATGTTCTGGAACTTCTCAAAACGAATCGCTCCCCGGCGGTCCAAGCCATGCGACGTGCGGAACAGTCGCAATTCTTTCGCGTAACTGTAGCAGGCGAGGAAGACGCGACCGTGATTTATTGCAATCGGCTTCCCAAAGATTGGATGAACCAAAACAAACGAGATACATTCCTGCAACCATTTGTCGTTTCAGGATTCGCGTTCGAGGAGAATGCGGATAGAAAGACACGCAAGGCAATTGTGGTCGATGATGTCCGATGGAAAATTCGGCCAGACCGAATTGGCGACATTGCAAGAAACGAATGGAAGCCGGTGTTGCCGGAGCACTTACGGTACTTGCTCACATTGGGTTGGGATCTTTCCTTTCGCGATGAGCTGGAGAACCTACAGTCGCCGATTCGTCCATTAACATCAAACGAACTAGAACCACTCTTTTCTTTGATACGCTTGGTTTCAGCGAGCGGTCAAGATACGAAATCGTCCGTGCCGCAAGTGACGGCATCGTTGACGAAGTTGCTAGAGAATTCGTTGGCGAAAGGAGCAAAGGGGCGATCGAAACCATCCATGGAGTGGATCGCTGGCAAAGCTCGTGTGGTTCGAGCTACCAAGATACCGGTTGAGAAAGTACGGGTCCAGAGCTGGCTGGGTAGTGATCACTACTATGAACTAGACTGCATGGCAGACATCGGCAACGTCACGCTCGAAATGCCAACGGAAAACGAGCCCATCATTTACAATGGAGAGTATCCCATCACGATATTGACTCGCGATTTGCCCGATTGGTTGCAGGATAGTGAATTGACGAAGGGGGCCTCATCCGTGGGGAGCGATGAATTGCAGGTTCAATACCCCAGGATGCGTGTTCAATATAGTGGATGGTTCTATCGATTCTGGAGCTACAAGACGCAAGAGATGACTCAGGCTCTAGGTAGCCAACACCGGCAGATTGCTCCACTCGTTGTTTCGCATAACTTGCAGCTCAGCACAGAGATTAGTTCAGAAAAAAATACGACTGTCCTTTCTTCGAACCTCCCATGGTGGATTGGTCTAGCCGGAGTAGGGGTAATCTGGTGGTTTGCTAGGAATCGACTCACGCAATCGGGCCGCAAAAAAATTCTACAGAAGTAGCATTGGCCAAAGAGGAGCCAACGATGAAATTGGCCCAATCATGAAATCCTTCCACTTTCCATTTTGCGTTGAAACGGGATAGGGTAAGGGTGCCGAGCGAAGCATGATTATCTTTTTGAATGTCGCATGTAACGGTGGCACTCGATGCATTGGACCGTAGTATTCACGTACGCTAAAGCGGCCCGGTCCAAATTCTTTTCGTTGGCGGCTTCTGTCATCATTCGAACGGCTCTTCGGAAGTCCGTGCTCAACGCTAAATACTCTGGCGTCGTATAGGCATTCCAACTGCTCTCCAAACTCAATGTTGCTAAGCCTTGTGCGTTTTGGGAAATTGCGTTGAAGTCTTCGTTCGAAAGCCCTTCGAGAATTCCTTTGGCATGATCCAGTTTCAACTGCATGAAGCCATCGAGCCGATCTTGTCCAACTCTCTTCTTTTCTTGTGTCGTCCCCCATCCAACCCACAAACAAACGATGGCTAGGAAACCTACCCCGATCCCGACGGTATAGCGATGCATAAAAATACTCCGATTCTTGGATGCGACGGAAGACACACGGAAATCGTCTGTCTTTTGCTGAGAAGTAGTAACTATGCAAATCTAGTACGCAAATCTAGTACCGAAGAAATCGCGGGAGTGACTGTCTGTTGTTTCGATGGGCAGGGCCGACAAAAGTCAAAGGAGTGGGCAAGTCAAAGTGATAGGCATATTCCATGTCCGTCCACCTAAAGTCCTAGTAAATGTCAATGAGCGGACGGCACGACGGAGCGTGCCTGCAACTTTTGTTGGTTGTGTCTCGATGGCCATCTGTTTGAAAAGTGGGGCAACCGCACTGCGCAAGGCGTTGCATACTGTGCCGCTGGGCCTCGGTTGTGGCGCGCCACCGAAATTATTGAGGCATTTCTCGATTTCTGGGCTTTCCGCCGCTCGACTCTTTTTCTTGAGAGACCGCGTCTGGCGTGACCAACCTAGTCCCGGCAGGTCTTCTAATCAGAATCCTTTGGACCTTTAGGCGATGGAATGCTAGCATTAGCCGATAGAGCCTTCAGGATTGCAGCTCTATTTTACCCCGGCGGTTTCTATGTCCCAAACGCTTGATTTCCCCAAACCATCGCAAATCGTTCAGTCTTTAGGGCTGCAAATTCGCGATATGGAGACACGGTCAAGGCCTCGCGGAATCACCATCTCCAGCGGTTGCCCTGCCATCGATCGTGTGTTGCCAGATGGCGGGTACGCGAGCGGCAGTTTGGTCGAACTCCTGGCCAACGGCGGCCAACCGCTAGGCAGCACCACCATCGCGTTGAGTACGGCTCGACACGCTTGCGAGGCTGGCAAGTATCTCGTTCTGATCGACACGCCAACCCAGTATTACCCACCGTCTCTACAGCGTCTTGGTCTGCCGGTTGACCGGATCATTGGCTTGCGTCCGAAAACGTATGAAGACATCGTCTGGTCCATCGATCAATCGTTGCGAAGCAGCGCGGTGGGATGTGTGATCGCATCGATCGATCGCCTCAATGACCGGACTGCTCGCCGTTTTCAATTGGCCGCCGAAGCGGGTGGCGGTTTGGGCATACTGCTTCGCGATGCGACGATCGCCAAGAGCGAACCGAGTTGGGCTGACGTGCAATGGTCGTTTGCACCCTACTCGTACAATCGTTCCTCAAGCCAGCTTTCGGAAATGGATGCGTATTCCACTCGATGGTTTGAAATGATATTGCGACGTTGCCACGGTGGACGATCGGGTGCGCGCGTGCGAGTCGGCATGAACGCATCGGGCGAGTGGATCGACATGCCCTCCATGGAGGTTCCATATGGAAAAACGAGTCATGTGCATTTGGCTGCCGAACTGGCCAAGTCAACGCGCATTCGTCGCGAAGCTGCAGGCTGATCCTCAGCCTACGGATCTCGCAAAAGATTCCGACCAGAAGAAAGAGCCAGTTGGGCCGATCTTGTTGTATCGCCGTGATCCTCGGCGAGGAAACATCGTAGCCACCGCGAATCAGATGGCGCGCCAAGCGGGCATACTACCTCAAATGCCACTTAGCCAATGCGGCTCGCTCTGTCCCTCGGCAACCGTTGTAGAACATGATCCACAAAGTGACATCGAAGCGCTCGTACAACTGGCCGAATCTGCGCAATGCTTCAGTCCAATCGTCGGACTTGAATCGCTCGATACGCAGATTTGGGCTGGGCGATCTCTGCACGAACCTCAATCCGTCTACATAGATGTTACTGGAGTCTCGCCACTCTTTGATGGCGAAGATCGACTCGCTGCAGAAGTGATACGTTGGTTTCGTCAACGAGATTTGATAGTCACTGTCGCGATCGCAAACCAAATCGGCCAAGCGTGGGCTATGGCCAACTATTCCTTTCGAGCGAAGGTAGCCCAAACGCTTCTACAGATGGAATTAGGGCAATGCAACAATTCCGAAGAGAACACAACAGAGCAACCCTTTGTGGCGATCAACGATGAAGCGATGGAGCAACACCACCGTTCGCTTTTGTTCCTTCCGATCGAGGCCTTGCGAATCGATTTGGCCACGACCGCCAAACTGCATCGACTGGGCATTCGAAACTTAGCTCAACTATCCGAACTGCCGCGAACTTCGTTGCCTTCGCGATTCGGAGATAGTCTACTAAGACGATTGGATCAATTCTTTGGACGTGAAGAAGAACCGTTCCAAACGATTTGCTCGACACCTGAATTGAATGTGAACGAGTCCTTCGAATATGCAACTCCCAACCGCGAAGATGTTCTATCGCGATTGCAGATGCAGCTTCGACTGTTGTGTTCACGGCTCGATTCTTTAGGGCACGGAGCGGTCCGAGTCGTTTGCCGCGTAAGTCTCGAGAAGAACGCACTCGATATCTCCTCGCTTCCAACAGCGGATGCATCCCTAGATCCGTCCTCGCGCCAACAGCTGGCCAGTGTTCTGCAAGTCGGGCTTTATATTCCATCGA
>Ga0315904_10013759_pt1 | contig 10115 bp, 8 predicted proteins | sample LakEriMetagenome_6_FD_203529 | JGI IMG/M metagenome (GOLD analysis project Ga0315904, IMG submission 203529) | Freshwater fungal communities from buoy surface, Lake Erie, Ohio, United States - Buoy 12 MA120 | ecosystem: Environmental > Aquatic > Freshwater > Lake | place: USA: Lake Erie, Ohio...
CCCGAGTCCGAGCCCGAGTCCGAGCCCGAGTCCGAGCCCGAGTCCGAGCCCGAGTCCGAGCCCGAGTCCGAGCCCGAGTCCGAGCCCGAGTCCGAGCCCGAGTCCGAGCCCGAGCCCGAGCCCGAGCCCGAGCCCGAGCCCGAATCGGACACTAACGCGGAAACCGCCGCCAGCGATGGCGACGCCCTCGAGGATCACCTCGAGAACGTCTACGCCGCGCTGCGCCGGAGCGACTTTCCCGCTGCCGACAAACTGCTCGACAAAGCCCAGGACGTCGCTGCTCCGGACGAGTCTGCGAGCGAACGGCTGGATCGCTGGCGGCTGCTCGCCGCCTACGCGCGAAACTTCCCTGCCCTGCGGGACAAGGCGCTGAAAGCGAGCAGCGAAAACGAAGTCAAACTGGCCGATGGCCGGATCATCGGGATCATCGAAGTCGACGCCACCCGCGTCGTCTACCGGGATCGGGGACAGAACGAGCGTGTGCCCCGCGACCGTCTTCCCGACGACGTCCTGCTCGCCATCGTGCAACAGTGGTTCAATGCCGCGAGGAAGCCCGGAAACCACCTCTATCTGGGCACCTTTTACGTGCTGCGGGGCACGCCTGATCTCGCGTCGGCCCAGGGTGAATTCCAGCTCGCCGCGTTCAGCGGCGAACCCGACGGCACCGTACTCCAGCAGCTCCTCACCGATCCCGTGATCGCGGGTGGCGATCAGTAGCAAGCCGCCAGAATCGGCAGCAATGCCGCGGCATCGAGCTCGCGCGGATTGCCTCTCATGCTCGCGCCGCCGGAGTGTTCCGCGAGCCAGCCAAGCCGATCGGCTGCGAGCCCGAGGTCGCGGAGCCGCTGCGGTGTGCCCGCGGCCAGGCAGAGCCGCTCGATCCGCTCCACGAATGCCCGGGCCGCTCGCGCGTCGTCACCCGCCGCCGGGTCGAGCGTCCGCTCGAGCATGGCCAGATCGCCCCGGGCCACCTGCTCGTTGACCCGCAGTGCCACCGGCAGCATGACGGCGCAGGCGACGCCATGGGGCGTGCCGCACTCGATGCCCAGGGCCGCAGCGACCCCGTGGGCCATCCCCAGTCCGGAATTCGTCAGCGCGATGCCCGACACCAGCGCCGCATGGCAGAGCGCCGCCCGGGCATCGAGATCGTCTGGGTGCACCAGCACCTGCGGCAGCGCTTCGACGGCCCGCGGTAGGGCATCGAGCACCATCGCCCTGGGCAGCGGATGCCGAAACCGGCAGATGAACGACTCAATCAACTGCGTGATGCAATCGAGCCCGGATGCGGCCGTCGTGTCGCGAGAGCACGACCGCGTGAGCAACGGGTCGATGACCGCAGCTCGTGGCACCATCAGCGGGCTCCGCATGCTCTTCTTGAATCGTCGCCGCGGACACGAGATCACGGCATTGCGGGTCGCCTCGGCGCCCGTGCCCGCGGTGGTCGGCACGGCCACCACCGGCAGCGGCGGGTGCACGAGTGCGAGGCCCCGCCCGACCCCCTCCAGGTGATCGACGACGACCGCGTCGAGATCGGTCGCATCGGCCGGGGCATTCGTCGCCAGGGCCGCCACGGCCTTGGCGAGGTCGATCGTCGCTCCGCCGCCGACCGCGACGATCACCGCCTCCTCCCGGCCGGCGCGGGGCAACCTCGCGACCGCCGCCGCCACCTGATCCACGGTGGGCTCACCCCGACTGGACGCCACGCGCCGGGATGGCACGCCGGCCGCACGGCACGCGGCCTCGACGGCGTCGAGACCGCCGCTCGCGGCGCCGCTCCGCTCCCCCGCCACGATCCACGCGGCACCGCCGAGCTCCCCGACGATCCCGCCGACCTCGGCAACGCGGCCCGCGCCGAACACGATCCGCGGCGGCACGAGGAGTTCATAACTGGCGAGCGGCGGCATCGCTGCGTGCATGGTGGCTCTCCGGCGCTATACTCGTCGGTCGTCACTGCGTGACCGCAGCGGCAGAATACCCTCGGGGCCGGTGGCGATGCCGCCCCGTTTCCCTTCGTCACCACGTCGAGCCGTCATGCAGGATCCGCTCACCATTCCCTGCCGCCCGGGGCCGATCCGGGGCACGATCCGTCCCCCCGGCTCGAAGAGCATCACGAATCGCGCCCTCGTGTGCGCCGCGCTCGCCCGGGGCACGAGCAGGCTCACCGGCGTGCTCGACAGCGAAGACACGCGGGTAATGGCGGCCGGCCTCGCGGCCCTCGGCGTCGGCATCGACGCCGATTGGGGGCGGTCCGAGCTGACGGTGACCGGCTGCGACGGCCGCATGCCGGCGGCCACCGCGACGATCGACTGCGCCGCCAGCGGGACGACGATGCGATTTCTGTCGGCCGTCTGCGGACTCGGACACGGCACGTTCCGCCTCGACGGCACCGCCCGGATGCGGCAGCGGCCGATCGGTGATCTCGTGGCCGCCCTGCAGGCGCTCGGCGTCGACGCCGTCGCGGAGAGCCCGGGCGGGTGCCCGCCGGTGCGGATCCGTTCATCGGGTCTGGCCGGTGGCTCCGTCACCGTGCACGGCGGCACGTCGAGCCAGTTCGCCAGCGGTCTGGCAATGGCCGCCCCCTGTGCGGCGCACGGGATGCGGATCACCTTCGCCGGGCAACTCGTCTCGCTTCCTTATCTCGAGATGACCCGACGGGTGATGCAAAGCTTCGGCGGCGTCTGCGGATCGCTCGGCGACGGTGGCTGGGACATCCCGCCGACCGGCTATTCAGCCTGCCACTATGCGATCGAGCCCGACGCCTCGGCGGCCAGCTATTTTCTCGCCGCTGCCGCGATCACCGGCGGCGAGGTGCGGCTGGAGGGCCTCTCGCGGCGGAGCATGCAGGGCGACGTCGGCATGGCCGACGCCCTCGAGCGGATGGGCTGCGCGGTCGCCTGGGACGAGACGGAGGGGGCGGAGTCGATCACCGTGCGGGGCCGGGCCGAGCACGGCATCGACATCGACATGAACGCGATCAGCGACACGGTGCCGACGCTCGCGGCCGTCGCGCTGTTCGCGTCGAGCCCCACGACGATCCGTAACGTGGCCCACATTCGCGACAAGGAGACCGATCGCATCGGCGATCTGGTGCGCGAGCTCCGCAAGCTCGGGGCACGGGTGGAGGAGCATGCCGACGGCATGACGATCGAGCCCGCGCCACTGCATGGGGCCACGGTCGCCACCTACGACGATCACCGGATGGCCATGGGCCTGTCGCTGCCTGGGCTCGTGGTGCCGGGTGTCCGCATCGAAAACCCGTCCTGCGTGGGCAAGACGTTTCCAGACTACTGGAACCGGATGGCGACGCTCGCCGGCTGGCCGGCCTCGGCCATCAGCGGCTGATCCGCCGGCCGCCGCCGGCCCGCGCCAGCACCGCATCGGCCTTGGCGAGCAGGGCGTCCACGGCTTCATCGCAGGCCCGCGAGCGGTCGGCCACCGGCGCCGGCCCCCCCGCCAGTGATTCATCGGCCGCCACGAATCCGCCGCCACAATGCTGGCAATACACGCGGCGACCGAGCAGCATGACCGAGATGCGAAGCATCCGGCCACAAATCGGGCAGGCCTGGCCGAAAAACACGTCTCCGCAGACCGCCTCGGCGGACTGCACCCCATCATCGTGCGGGCGATCGGTTCCGTGCATGGCGGACTCTGAAAACGACGACACGGAGGGCAACGATTCTAACGTGAAACAGGCTTTCCCCGGGCGGACGTGAGACGCGCCGCCGGCCGAAGAGTGTATGCGGCTGATCGCATCTCGGCAAACGAGCGTTCCGGGGCTAGAATGAGGTGATCGGGGTGGTGGCACCGAGCAGCCTCCCGTCGCCCCGTGGCCAGTGGCCCGACGCACCATGAGTTACCGCGGTTGGTTCACTCCGTTCGTCGTCGGATTGTGGCTCGTGACCAGCGGCTGGCTGGTGACGGCGAAGATTCTCCCCGCCTGGCGCCCCGGGTCTCCTCCGGGCTACCAAGGCCTCTACGGCTCGGGGGGGCGGCTGGGTCCAGTCGGCTGGACGGTGCAGTGGAATGGCAGCCCCCTCGGCTGGGCCCTCGCCGAATCGACCCGCAGCCCGGATGGCGGACTGACGGTCGACAGCAGGCTGCATTTCGAGCGACTGCCGGTCGAGGAGGTGCTGCCGTCGTGGGCCGGTGAGCTGGTGGCGGGCATGCTCCGCACCCACGGCCTCGCCACCTTCGATGCCCGAGGCAGGCTCGCCATCGACGATGCCGGCAAGCTCCAGACCTTCCGCTCGGCCGTCAGCGTCGCCGGCGTGGCGGACGACGTCATACTCGAGGGCACGGTCCGTGACGGCGAGGTGGCGATCGACGTCAAGGCCGGCGACATCAGCTACCGCACCAATCGCCATCTTCCCGACCAGCTCACGCTGGGCGACGAACTCTCGCCCCAGGCGTCGATGCCGGGGCTGTACGAAGGCCGCCGCTGGACCGTGCCCGTCTACAGCCCCCTCCGGCCGGGCCTTTCCCCGCTCGACATCCTGCACGCCGAGGTGGGTCCGGAAGAGACGATGTTTTGGGACAACACCCTCATGCGGGTGCACGTGGTCTCGTATCGAGAGGATCCGTCCTCGTCCCGCCCGCCACGCTCCCGCCTGTGGGTCGATCGAGGCGGCCGCGTGCTGAAACAGGAATCGCAGGTACTCGCCGGCACGATCGTGTTCATCCGGCGATCGGACGAGGACGCGTCCCGGCTGGCCGCCAGCGTCGCCGTGGAAGCCGCGGGGTCCGTCGACGCGGCCGAGGTTCCATGATCGAATTCGACCATGTCACCCGCACGTACGGCAGCAAGGTCGCGGTCTCCGACCTGACGCTCGCGATTCCACGTGGCGAGCTCTTCGCGCTGCTCGGCCCCAACGGCGCCGGCAAGACGACCACGATTCGGATGCTCGTGGGTTTGCTGCAGCCCTCACGGGGAGCGATCCGCGTGTGTCGCGCCGACGTGGTGCGTGATCCTCGCGCGGCCCACCTGCACGTCGGCTACGTGCCCGACGAGCCCTGCCTCTACGACAAGCTCACCGGACGCGAGTTCCTCTGGTTCATCGCCGACATGTTCGGAACCCCACGGCACCTCGCCGCAGCCCGCATCGACCGGGAGATCGATCACTTCGAACTCGCCGAGTTCGCCGACGATCTGGCGGAGAGCTATTCGCTCGGCATGAAGCAGCGGCTCGTGTTCGCCGCGGCGATGCTCCACGACCCCGACGTGCTCGTCCTCGACGAGCCGATGGTGGGCCTCGACCCCCGCAGCGTGCGGATCGTCAAGGACCTCCTCCGCACTCGCGCGAGCGAGGGCATGACCGTGTTCATGTCGACCCATACGCTCGCCATGGCGGAGGAGATGGCCGACCGCGTCGGGATCATGGTCCGCGGCCATCTCCGCTTTCTCGGCACGATCCCCGAGCTCCGCGACCACATGGCGGTCGAGGCCACGAGCCTCGAGCAACTGTACCTCGAACTCACCGCCCCGGGGGCGTCGGCACCGGGCGGCATTCGCCCATGAGCTCCGCGGCCATGCTCGAGGCGGGCGACACGGGCCGGCGGCTGCTCGGCCCGGACGCCGAATCCCGCCTCTTTCTCCGACTCCGGATCACGATCGCCTGGGCCACGCTCCGTTGGATGCTGGCCCACGCCCGCCTCCGACTCGGCCTGGTGGTGCTCTTGAGCGGGATGTTCTGGGCCTCGCTGTACGGCCTGTTCGTGCAGGCATTCGCATTCCTCGACGGCCTGCATGCCGAGGTCATCTCGCTCCTGTTCAACGCCTTCTTCTCGTCGCTGATGGTCATGCTCGTGTTTTCGTCGGGCATCCTCATGTATGGCAGCCTCTATCGTTCGGGTGAGTCCCGGCTGCTCCTCACGCTGCCGGTCCGGGCCGAGACGATCGCGGCGCACAAGTTCCAGGAGGCCTTCTGGTTTTCCTGCTGGGGGTTCGTCCTGCTCGGCAGTCCGATGCTCACGGCCTACGGGGTGGTCCGTCAGGCCGCCTGGCCCTACTTCGCCCTCATGCTGCCCTTCATGGTGTCGTTCGCCGTGATCCCGGCGACGGTTGGGGGCATCTGTTGCATCGGGCTGGTTGCCTGGATTCCCCGGCTGCGGGTGCAGGCCTTGTCGCTGGCCCTGTTCGCCGGCTGCGTCGCTGCGGTCTGGCTTGGCTGGTCGCTCGTCGAGCGCGGGCCGATCGACGCCCTGTCCGCCGAATGGTTCGAACGGACGTTCGCCCGGCTGGCGATCACGGAGCAGAAACTCCTGCCGAGCTGGTGGCTGTCGAGCGGGCTGATCGAGGCGGCCCGCGCAGGCCGCGATCCGGCCGGTCCTGCGCTCACCGAGGCGTGCACATTTCTCGCCCTGCTCATGGCCCACGCCATGCTGCTCCACCTCGTGCTCGGCTGGCTGGCCGGGATCGCCTACCGTCACGGCTACAGCCAACTCATCAGCGAGGTGCCGCCCCGCCGCCGGCGGCCGCTCGGCTGGTTCGACCGCATGCTCTCGAACGCCGGCACCGCCCGCAGCCGTCCCCTCCGCCTGCTGCTGGTGAAGGACCTGCGGATCTTCCGTCGCGACGTCTCGCAGTGGTCGCAGTTCGTGATCTTCTTCGGGCTGCTCGGCCTCTATTTCCTCAACCTGCGCTCGTTCAACTACAACAATGCCTACGCCTCGATGATCGGGTTTCTCAACCTCGCGGTCGTCGGCCTGATCCTCTCCACGTTCACGACGCGATTCGTCTACCCGATGATCAGCCTGGAGGGCCGGCGGTTCTGGATTCTCGGGCTGCTGCCAGTGAACCGCGACCAGATCGTGTGGTCGAAATTTCTGTTCTCGTTCCTGGGCGGTCTGATCCCCTGCTGCGCCCTGGTGCTGTTGAGCGACTGGATGCTCGGACTGCACTGGCGTCTGGTCGTCATCCACGAGGTCTGCTGCGTCATGCTCTGCATGGGGCTTTCGGGCATCGCCGTCGGCCTCGGCGCACGAATGCCGGAGCTTCGCGAGTCGTCAGCCGCGAAGATTTCCTCGGGCTTCGGCGGCACGCTCAGCCTGGTCATCAGTTCGCTGTTCATCATGGTGGTCGTGATCGTCGCGGCGATCCCCACCCATCTCTTCCTGCTGGCCCACGCCCTGGGCACGAGCCGACTCGCCTCCAGGAGCTTCCTCACCTGGGCGGGCGGGCCGCAGGGCACTCTGGCAAGCCTGGCGGTCGTGGCAGTCGTAGGACTCGCCGCCACCCTCATCCCCCTCAGCCTTGGCCTCCGCTCGTTTCGCAAACTCGAGGCGTGACGTCGCTGGGATTCACCGGCTCGGGGGCGGTACAAGTCGCCGCTGCGCGGTCTTTCAGATCGTCGCGGTGGACCTCGAGTTTGCACCGACCCCCTCGCCTCCCCTTACCGACAATACGGCCGTGAGGGGCTGCCCATGCCCCGTCGCCGGCGTATGGCGGCAAGCGCAGGCAGGATGCCGAAAGCGCAGCCGCCATCGAGCGAGCGAAGGACAGGATGTCCGTAGCGAGCGTCCGGCGACGGGGCGTGGGCAGCCCCGAACCCACGCCACAGGCGGTCAAAGGCCTAGTCTCCCCCGGTTCGCATTCCGATCCAGTCGTTATCCTTTGTGGGGTTACTCGGCGGGCGGGACTGCGGTTACTCTTTCGTTCGGCAGCGCCCACGAGGGGCGCTGACGTTCTCACCCATGCCCGACCAGCCTCCCCTCCCCGCGAACGATCCCAGTGCGTCCGGCCCAGTCCGGGCCGATCGGGCCCTACGGATCGGGGCCGTGCAATACCTCAACACGCGGCCGTTGGTGCACGGGCTCGCGGGAGCTGGGATCGGCGTGCTCTACGACCTGCCGAGCCGGCTGGCAGACAGGCTCGCGGCCGGCGATCTCGACGTGGCCCTGATTCCGTCCATCGAGCTGTTTCGGGGCGACCGGTATCGCGTCGTATCCGATGCCTGCATCGGCTGCCGCGGGCCGGTGATGAGCGTGAAGTTGCTGTTTCGCACCACACCCGACCGGGTGACCACGCTGGCGACAGACGAGGGGTCGCGAACGAGTGCGACGCTGGCACGGATCCTGTTGGCGGAACGGCACGGCGCGCATCCGGCCACGGAGATGCTGCCGATCGGAGCCGGGCCAGACGACACGCGGGCCGACGCGGTGCTCGTGATCGGCGACCGGGCATTGGGATCGATCGGTGGCTCATTCCAACTGGTGTGGGATCTCGGCGACGAATGGTGCCGCTGGACGGGACTGCCGTTCGTGTTCGCCGTTTGGGCCGCACGGGCTGGCATCGACACGACGGCGATCGAGCCGCTGCTGGCTGCGGCCCGCGACTCCGGCCGGGCCAATCTCGCGGCCATCGCCGCGGTCGAGGCGGCCGGCCATGGGCTCACCGTCCCGCAGTGCCTGGGTTACCTTCGCGACAACCTCCACTATCATCTGGGAGTTCGTGAACGCGACGCATTGACGCTCTTTCGTGAGCATGCGGCTCGCCTCGGGCTCGCTCCCGGCGGGCAGGCGACGAGAGGCCAGTCGTTTTCCGCGACACCGCCACGGAGGAGCCACTCATGAGCCCGGCCGAAACGCCACCCGACTCGGGTATCGCGGAGATTCTCGACGACGTCGTCGCCGGAGGACGGCTCGTCTTCGACGATGCCGTCCGACTACTGGAGTCCAACGGGCTCGCGACCATCGGACGGGCGGCCGACGCGATGACGCGACGGCTGCACCCCGAGCCGTATCGCACCTACAACATCGACCGCAACATCAACTACACGAACATCTGCACCGCCGTGTGCGACTTCTGCGCCTTCTACCGGGGCCCGAAGCATCCCGATGGCTATGTCCTCGACCGCGACGTCATCCTCGGCAAGATCGAGGAGACGGTGACCCTCGGCGGCGATCAGATCCTCATGCAGGGGGGCCTGCACCCCACGCTCACGCTCGAGTGGTACGAGGAACTGCTCCGCGACATCAAATCCCACTTCCCGGCAGTGAACGTGCATGGCTTCTCGCCGCCGGAGATCCACCACTTCACGAAGGTCTCGAAGCGGCCGCTGCGGGAGGTGCTCGAGCGGCTCGCCCGCGCCGGGCTCGGCTCGCTGCCGGGCGGAGGCGGCGAGATCCTCGTCGACCGCGTCCGCGGGGCGATGACCCGCGGCAAGGTGATGACCGACGATTGGCTGGAGGTGCACCGGCAGTGGCATCTCCTCGGCGGCCGCAGCACCGCGACGATGATGTTCGGCCACATCGAGACGCTCCCGGAGCGGATCGAGCACCTCGACCGGCTGCGACGGCTGCAGGACGAGACCGGGGGCTTCACGGCCTTCATCTGCTGGTCGTTCCAGCCCGACAACACGGAGATGGCCGACATCCCGCCATGCGGTCCGTACGAGTATCTGAAGACACAGGCGGTGGCCCGGCTCTACCTCGACAACTTCCCCAACATCCAGTCGAGCTGGGTGACCCAGGGGCGGGAGATCGGCCAGCTGGCCCTGCTCTTCGGCGCGAACGACATGGGCAGCCTGATGATCGAGGAGAACGTGGTGAGCGCCGCCGGCACCGTGCATCACCTCACGCTCGAGGAGATGAGATCGGCGATTTCCGAGCTCGGCTGGATTCCGCGGCGGCGCAACGTGTTCTACGAGCTGTTCGAAGACGAGCCCGTCACGCCGGCCGTCGATCCGGAGCGGAGCCGGGCCCGGGCGGTGCAGCTGCCCGTGGCGTCGGCGACACCGTGAGGCCGCCGCCGTTCACGCTGCGGGCGCGGCATCTGCTGCCGATCGCATCGCCGCCGCTCGACGGAGGCTGGTTGCGTATCGATCGTGGTCGCATCGTGGCCTTGGGCCCAGGCCGACCATCGGGGCCGGCCGTCGACCTCGGCGACGCGATCGTCCTGCCCGGACTCGTCAACGCGCATACCCACCTCGAGTTTTCGACGGTCCAGCAGCCGCTAAGTGCGAACGGCGGCCTCCCTGCCTGGATCGGCCGTGTGGTCGCCCTGCGCCGGCAGCGACCGCCGGACGCCACGGCAGCCGATGCCGCCCTTTCCGTGGTCCGCGGCCGCGCAGAGAGCGCCGCGGCGGGCGTGACCGCGATCGGGGAGATCGCCACGGCCG
>Ga0315904_10013763_pt1 | contig 10113 bp, 6 predicted proteins | sample LakEriMetagenome_6_FD_203529 | JGI IMG/M metagenome (GOLD analysis project Ga0315904, IMG submission 203529) | Freshwater fungal communities from buoy surface, Lake Erie, Ohio, United States - Buoy 12 MA120 | ecosystem: Environmental > Aquatic > Freshwater > Lake | place: USA: Lake Erie, Ohio...
CGGCCACGATGCCGGCGGCTTCAACGAGGGGGCGGATCACAAGGGCAACGTCTTTTGGCCGCAGGCGGTGGCGGCCAACAAGGTCTACGCCATGCTCGACGGCAAGCAGCGGGCGGCGGCGCTCGTCAGCCCGCTGCCCAAGGAAAACGCCATCGCGTTCCGCGCCGCGGGAACCGCGCCGGCGGGCATTGCGGTGACCGAGCTTGCGGCCGACCAGCGGGCGGAGTTGGACAAGGTGCTCGCCGTGCTGCTGGAGCCCTATCGCACCCGCGACCGCGACGAGGTCCGCGGCTGTCTCGCGAAGCAGGGCGGGCTCGACCGCTGCCGGCTGGCCTTCTACAAGGACGGCGACATCGGCGGCGATGGCGTGTGGGACAATTGGCGGCTGGAAGGCCCGGCCTTCGTCTGGCACTTCCGCGGCGCGCCGCACGTGCACGTGTGGGTGAACATCGCCGACACGCCCGACGTGCCCACCAACGCCTGACCCGCCGGCGCTCCTCATGACCGATTGCTGCATCATCGGCGGCGGGATCATCGGCCTGTCGATCGCCCGTGAGTTGGCCGGCCGCGGAGCGCGGGTGCGGGTGCTGGCTCGGGGCGGCCGCCGGGACACGGCTTCCTGGGCGGGGGTGGGCATCTTTCCGCCGGCGCCCGAGTTCGCCGGCTGCGGTCCCCACGCGGCGCTGACCGCCTGGAGCGATCGTCTGCATCGGCAATGGGCGGTCGACCTGCTGGCCGAGACGGGGATCGACAACGGCCTGCGGCAGTGCGGCGGCCTGTATGTCGCGACCGCCGCCGGCGTGGATCGGCTGCACGCCGCGGCCCGCGACTGGCGGGCCCGCGGAGCCGAGTGCCTGGAACTCGACGCCGGCGGCTTGGCCGCTCTCGAGCCGGCGCTCGCCGACGCCATCGTCCGCGGCGCGATCGCGGGGGGGATCCTGCTGCCCGCCGAGCAGTCGTTTCGCTCACCGCGGCACCTCGAGGCCCTCGAGGCTTCGTGCCGGCTGCGGGGCGCGGTCGTCACCCACGACGCGGAGGTGCGGGACGTGCTGCGGTCACGCGGCGGCGTCGAGGGCGTCGTGGCGGAGGTGGCGGGAACGGTCGAGACGGTGCGGGCGCGACACTTCGTGCTTGCGGCGGGCGCCTGGACGGGCACGCTCGGCGGGAAGTTCGGCCTGCGGATCGAGACGCGGCCGATCCGCGGGCAGATCCTGCTCTTCCAGCTTCCACGGCCCGTGCTGACGCGGATCGTGAATCTCGGGCTCCACTATCTCGTCCCGCGCGAGGACGGTTGCCTGCTCGTGGGCTCGACGCTCGAGGACGCGGGCTTCGTGCCCGAGACGACCGACGCGGCCATCGCCCGGCTCCGGACGATGGCTCATGACCTGCTCGGCGACGTGGCCCGCGTGGAGCCGACCCGCACGTGGGCCGGCCTGCGGCCGGGAACGGTGGACGGGCTGCCGACGATCGGCGCCGTGCCGGGGCTCGACAACGCCTTCGTGGCCGCCGGGCATTTTCGGGCCGGCCTGCACCAATCGACCGGCACCGCCGTGCTGACCGCGGATCTGATTCAGGGAAAGCGGCCACCGATCGATGCCGCCGCCTTCGCGGCCGATCGCCTGCCGACGGCGCCGAGCGACGATTCCGTTGCCGCCTACCTGGCCCGAGCGGCCGCGGAATCCGTCTGACGGGTGGGCGCCGCCGGGGCCGACCACGTTCACCACCTGGCCTCGACGCCGAGATTGGCGCCGTGCAGGAACAAGCCGCCGTTGTCGTTGATGCCGGTGCCCGCGCCCACGGCCGTCCCGAAATCCCACTGCGTCGGCGCGAGGGTGGCGTTGGTGAGCCAGATCAGGTTGTAGCCCGCCCGCAAGCCCCACGTTTCCGTGAGACGGTAGATGAGCGTGGCATTGAGGGTGCCGATGAACCCTACGCCCACGGCGGACGCCGACACGGCCGGCCGTTCGAGGCCGCTAATCGTGCCGACGATCGGATCGCCCGACTGGGAGCCGGCGGTGCCGCAGACCGCCGTCTTCCACCAGCCCTCCATCGCCCACCGTTCCCACTGCCGACGCCCGCGCATGCCGATCTGCGGGCCGAAGAGGTTGGTGGTCGAGCGGACGGTGTAGGCGGCCGGCTCGGGAGGCGAGCAGCAGGCCATCGAGAGTGATGCCTGCTCGTCGAGCCCGGCCCAGACGAAGCCCGCCAGCCAGTCGATGCAGTGGCAGTGCGATCGACAGTTCGTGAGCCGGCAGCCCGTCGGCCCGCACTCCTGACAGCAGTCGGAACGTAACAGGTTGACCTCGGCCATGTTGAGCGTGGACCAGTAGGTGGCGCGGGCCGACTCGGCGGTGTTGAAGTTGTTCACCGCCAGGCCGAGGGGGGCCGGCATTTCCAGGGTGTCGGGGCCCGTCGCCGTCGCCTGGCCGAACATCCCGTAGACGCCCAGGTAGCCGATCTCCCAGCCGAGGTCGTCCGTCAGGAGAGAGCCGTAGAAGCCGCGGAAGCCGGTCGCCACCGCGGGCTGAAGATCCTGGGTGGTGATGGCCGGCAGTCCGGTCGCGGCGTCGGTGACCAGCGTCTGGTCGCCCGCCTGATTGTTCCGTTGCAGGAAGAGGACGTCGAATACCGCATACCGCCGCCAGTCGGGGCAGCAGATGCCACGGATCACCTCCAGGCAGGCGTCGTCGGGGAGGGGGGGCGTGTCGCGCAGCGCCTCCGGGCCGGGAGCCACCAGGGCGTTCTCGCCGTCGTCCCTGGATGCCGCCATGGACGGCGGGTATGCCGTCGCCAGCAGGCAGGCGGCCGCCGCCCACGCATGTGTCCGTCGTTTCGGTGCGCCCGCCATGTCCGCCTCCCTGCCGTTGCGACCGTTTCCGGCGGAATCATCGGCGTGGGCGGTGCCAGGCATGCGGCCGGAACGACCGGTCCAGAAAAAGTTCCACGACCGAATCGGCCGCGTGCCGCGGCCGATTCGGCTGGGTAGTCTGGAGGGACGGCCGTGAGTTTGCGGGGGTGTCGCCCCGCCGACCGCGACCGCGGCAAGGCGGAGGATCGTTTCGTGCATTCAACGGAAGTCGGCCGGTTATTTCGGCGCGCGGCGAATGGGAGCAGGCGGGGCCGGACCGTGAACCGGTGGCATCTCCATGCGGAAACGCTCGAACGCCGGCTGGCGCCGGCCGTGGCCACGCCCTTCACCGTGCGGTTCACGACCAACGACACGGGCGACATCACCTTCGCCGCCAACACGCTGATGACGGCGCCCGCCACGCCCGACGGCGACAACGCCCGTAACGGTGTCGGCACCGAGCTCAACAACAACGACTTCGACATGGTTTACGTCGACATCGACGCGGACCCGACCACGTTCAACTCCAGTGCGGCCGGCCTCGTCATGCCGGCGGGGTCACAGGTGCTGTTCGCCGGACTGTATTGGAGCGGCCGCACCAACAGCAGCTATCCCACCGGCCTCACATCCCAGCGAAACAACCTGCTCTTCAGGGGGCCCGACGACACGGACTACGCGCCCCTCACCGGTACGACGATCGGCACGACTTCGAGCAGCTACCAGGCCTTCAAGGACGTCACGGCCACGGTGGCGGCCCAGGGAGCCGGCGTGTACACGATCGCCAACGTGCAGGCGATCGCAGAGACGAACGACAAGTACGCCGGGTGGTCGTTGGTGGTCGCCTACCGGGCTCCGGGCGAGCCCGCCCGCAACCTGACCGTGTTCGACGGCTACGGCTCGGTGAGCAGCAGCGATCCCGACGTGACGCTGTCGATCGCCGGCTTCAAGGCGCCCCCGTCGGGACCGGTGAACGCGACGCTCGGCTTCATCGCCTACGAGGGCGACCTGGGATACAAGGGCGACCAGGTGTTCTTCGACGGTGGGCTCGGCCCCGTGCGGTTGTCCAACCCCGCCAACCCCGCCAACAACTTTTTCAACAGCACGATCTCGAACCTCGGCAGCCTCGTCTCCACCAAGGATCCCAACGACGTCAACCAGCTCGGTTTCGACGCCGACCTGGTCGCGGCCAACGGGGTGATCGCCAACTCCGCGACGAGCGCCACGATCCGCCTGACGACGAGCGACGAAACCTACTATCCGGGCGTCGTGACCAGCGCCATCGAGCTCTTCGCCCCCGAGGTCGAGGTCGTGAAGACGGTCCTGGACGTCAACGGCGGTGATGTCGAGGCGGGCGACGTCCTCCGGTACACGGTCACCGTGTCCAACGCGGCCGACGCCCTCGATGCCGCGGTGAACGTCCTGCTCACCGACGTGATTCCAGCGTTCACGACCTACCGGCCCGGTAGCCTGGTGGTCAGTGCCGGCCCGAACGCCGGCCCCAAGACCGACGCCGCCGACGGCGACCAGGGCGAGTTCCTCGGGGGCTCCGCCGCCGTGCGGTTCCAGCTTGGAAGCGGGGCGGGAGGGGCCGGCACCAGCGGCGGCCGGCTCGCTCCCGGCGAATCGACCACGATCACCTTCGAGGTGGTCGTCAACGCCGGCATTCCCGCTGCCACGCTGATCGAAAACGTGGCGAACGTCACCTACACCGGCCAGACCAGCGGCTTCAACCTCACCGCCACCGACTTCGCGAACATCGCCACGCCCGACTTCGTGGACCTCGCCGTCACGAAGACCGACGGCCAGACGCAGTACGTGCCGGGCACGACGAGCACCTACACGATCGTGGTCACGAACCAGGGGCCCGCGGCCGCCACCGGTGTGCGGGTCGTGGACGTGATGCCGGCGGAGTTCGTCGCGCCGACGTGGACGGCGGTCTACGCCGACGGCACCGGGCCCGCATCGGGCGCCGGCGACATCGACGAGCTCGTCGACCTCGACGCGGGGGGCACGGCGACCTTCACCGTCACGGCGTCGATTCGCGCCGAGGCGTTCGGCGACATCACGAATACGGTGGTCGTCACGCCCCCGGACGGGCTGCCCGACCCCGACCCGACGAACAACGTCGCCGCCGACACGAACACCTACCTGGGAGCGGCGGCGCTGGCCGTGACCAAGAGCGTCCGCGACGTGAACGGCGGCGTGGTCGTCGCCGGCGACGTGCTGCGATACACGATCACCGTGAGCAATCCCGCCACCAGCCCCGCCGAGGCGGCGGCGAACGTGATCCTCGACGACGTCATTCCCGCCAACACGACCTACCGGCCGGGGTCGCTCGTGATCACGTCCGGCCCCAACGCGGGCGCGAAGACCGACGCCGTGGACGGCGACCAGGGCGAGTTCCTCTCCGGCGTCAACGCGATTCGCTTTCAGCTCGGCACTGGCGCCGGGGCCGGCACGGCCGTGCCCGTGGGGGGCACGCTCGCCGCCGGCCAGACCACGACGGTGACCTTCGAGGTGACCGTGAACACGGGGATTGTGCCGAGCACCGTGATCACCAACACAGCCACCGCGACCGGTGTGGGATCGGTCTCGGGTCTGCCGCTCACGGGCAGTGACAGCGTGGGCATCGCGACCCCGACGGCCGCGGACCTGCGGATCGTGAAGCAGTCGGCGGCCGAGTTCGTCGCCGGCACGCGGGTCACCTACGTGCTAGTGGTCGCCAATGCCGGACCGTCGGCCGTGACCGGCGCGACCGTCACCGACGTGCTGCCGGGCGGGCTCTCCAATGCGACGTGGACGGCCACGTATGCGGGCGGCGGCTCCGGGCCGGCGTCGGGCACGGGCGGCGTGAATGCGAGCGTCAACCTGCCCGTGGGCGGTCAGGCGCGGTTCACGATCCAGGCCGACGCGGATGCCGCGCTGCTCGCTCCCGGCACGATCACGAACACGGCCACGGTCCAGAACCCGGGGGGCGTGCCCGACCCGAATCCGGACGACAACACCGCGACCGTCGTCACCGACGTGCGGGCCGTCACCGACCTGTCCGTGACGAAGACCGACGGCCGCACGCAGTACGTGCCGGGATCCCCCGTGACGTACACGATCGTGGTCACGAACTCCGGCCCGAGCTTCGCGCGTCAGGTCTCGGTGGTCGACACGCTCGACCCGGCGATCGTCTCGTCGGCTGCGTGGACCGCCGTGTTCGCCGGGGCCGGCTCGGCCGGGGCCCCGGCAGGCACCGGGTCGCTCGGCGAGATCATCGATCTCGCTGCCGGCGGCACGGCGACCTACACGATCGTCGCCCAGACGCTGCCCACGGCCACTGGCAGCCTCGTCAACACGGTCGTCGTGCAGCCGTCGAACCTCTCGAACGACCCGAACCCGGGCAACAACACGGCCACCGACACCGACACCGTCCTGCTGCCCGCGGCGCTCGACGTCGTGAAGTCGGTCGCGGATCTCAACGGCGACTTCGTCGTCGCTGGCGACACGCTCCGCTACACGATCGTGGTCTCGAATCCCGCCGGGAGCCCGGCCCGGGAGGCCGCGATCGACGTCACGCTCGCCGACCTCATCCCTGCGAACACCACCTATGCGGGCAACCTGACCACGACGCAGGGGTCGGTAGCCGGCAGCCAGGGGAGTGGTGTGAGCGGCACGCTCGGGACCATCGCGGCCGGCCAGTCGGCGACGATCACCTTCGAAGTCACGGTGGATGCCGGCACCCCGGCGGGCACGGTGATCACCAACACCGCCACGGCCGCGGGCACGGGCCAGACGAGCGGCCAGTCGCTCACCGGCACCGGCTCGGTGGGCGTGGTGACGCCACCCGGGGCCGACTTGTCGCTCGTGAAGAGCGGCCCGGCCACGTTCGTGCCCGGCAGCCCCCTCACCTGGACGATCGTCGTCAGCAACGCCGGCCCCAGCACGTCCACCAACGCCACGGTCCAAGACACCCTGCCCGCGGGCGTCACCGCGGCCAGTTGGACGGCCGTGATCGCCGGCGGGGCGAGTGTCGCCGATGCGAGCGGCAGCGGCGACGTCGCCACGAGCGTCACGCTCCCCGCGGGCGGCACGGTGACGTTCACCGTAGTCGCCCAGACCGACCCGGCCGCGACGGCCGCGCTGGTCAACACCGCGACGGTCACGCCCACCGACGGCCTGCCTGATCCCAATTCCGACGACCAGACCTCCACGATCACGACCACGCCGGTGCCCACCGCCGACCTGTCGATCGTCAAGTCCGACGGCTCGACGACCTACGTGCCGGGCCGGTCGGTGACCTACACGATCACCGTGTCGAACGCCGGCCCCAGCGGCGTCACCGGCGCCCGGGTCCGCGACGTCCTGCCGGGCATCGTGACCACGGCCTCGTGGACGGCCGCGTTCTCGGGTGGCGCAGGGGCGACCAGTGGCACGGGGGGCATCGACGAGCTGATCGACCTCGCACCAGGGGGCAAGGCCGAGTACACGCTCGTCGCGATCGTGAGTTCCACGGCCGTCACCAGCCTCGTCAACACGGCGACCGTGACGCCGCCGGACGGGGTCATCGATCCGAACCCGGGCAATGAGACCGCGACCGACGTCGACACGCCCGACTTCACGCCGGCGATCGTCGTGGCCCCCGACATCGGCTGTGACTCCGCGCCGCTGGTGCGCGTGCTCGACCCGGTGACCGGGGCGGTGCGGACGCAGTTCTACGCCTACGAGCCGCGTTTCCGCGGCGGGGTCCGCGTCTTCGGGGCCGACCTCACCGGCGACGGCATTCCCGAGATCATCACCGCGCCCGGCCCGGGCCGTCCCGGCCTCGTGAAGGTGTTCACCCAGGACGGGGCGGAACTGCCGGCCTACCGGACGTTTCCCTTCGGTCCCGGCTTTACCGGCGGCGTCGAGGTGGCGGCGGGCGACGTGACGGGCGATGGCAAGATGGATCTTGTCGCCGCCCAGGGCTCACAGGGCAGCCTCGTGCGCACGTTCACGGTCACGCCCGGCGCCGCCGACCCGGTCGCCAATACACCCGCACGGCAGATTCAGCCCTTCGGCCCCAAGTTCCGGGGCGGTGCCCGGGTGACGACGGCCGACCTGGGCAGGTTCGCGGGGCAGACCTTCGTGTCGGCCGCACCGGATGGAATCGCGGAACTGGTCGTGGGCAGCGGGCCGGGCATCCGCGCCACGGTGAACACCTACAACGCGGTGCCGGCACCGGCCGTCCTCGTGAACTCCGTGAGGCCGATCGCTCCGAGCTATGACCGAGGCGTGGGGGTCGCCACGCTGCCGGCGTCCTCCGGCGCGGCCGACCGGGTACTCGTCACGGCCGGCACCGCCGGCGGCTCCAAGGTGGAGACGTACGGCGGCGTGGGCAAGGTGCCCGTCGCGTCGTTCGCCGCCTTCGGCGGCGCCGGGGCCCGGGCGGCCGTCTGGTCGGCGGCCCTCGACGAGGCGAACATCTTCAGCGTGCAGGGGACGGGCGGGAAGACGTCGGGGGTGCGGAAGAACACCGCGCCGTCGGGCGGAGCGTCGAGCACGCTTGCCGGATCGACGGGCCTGCCGGCGCCGATGCGGATCGGCGTGCTTCGCACCGTGCGTTGACCGCGACCGTCAGGCGGCGGCCGGTGACAGCCGGCCGTGAATCGCCTCGATGTCGGCGGCAGACAACGCGTCGTCGGGCCGGGCCGCCGCCACGACGCCGGCCAGCTCGGCCAGCCGGACCACTGCCGCCGGTGCTCCGGCGGCGATCTCGTGGACCGCGCGGGCCGTCGCCTCTGCCACGCCGATCGGCCGGCCGACGGCCCTGGCGAGAGTCGCTGCGACAAGGCCCCGCGTCTCCGCGGCCGTGAACGCCGGCAGCGCCACCCGGATGCGAACGGCCTGCTCCAGCCGCGTGTCGCGGGTCATGAGCGTGAACAGCCGCCCTTCACCGGCGAGCACGAGGCAGGCTGGAGGATTCCGGTCGCGGCACCGCTGGAGGAGGCGGGCGAGGGTCGTCTCGTCGGCCAGGTGGGCGTCGTCGACGAGGACGATGTCCGGCAGCATGGCGGCCTCCGCCCAGTGAGCCGCGTCGGCCCGCCCGACCGACCGGCGGGGAGCGATCGCCGCGGCGAGTTCGGTGAGCACCGTCGTCTTGCCGACGCCGCCGGGCCCGCACAGGAGCGCGATGCCGCCCGCCTGCTCGCAGCCGCAGGCGAGTTTCGCGACGGCCGCCCGCTGGGCGGCGGTGAGGTGGTCGGGTTCCAGTCCGCTCATGGCTCGATCTCCGTCTCGGACCCGGCGCCCGCGAACGTCACCACCTCCCCGAGCGGCTCGATGCCGATCGCCTCCAAGGCCGCGTCGATCGCCGCCACGGCGGGGCGGTCGGCGCGGCGGACGAGGATCACGGCTTCGCAGCCATAGCTGGCGACGAGGAGGCGGGCGCGGCGGATCGGGCCGGGGGGGAACCAGACGCCGGCGTCCACCAGCACGATCCGCTTGTCGTGCGGCGGCCCTTCGGCTGGGGCTCCCTGCTCGGCCATGACGACGTCGCGGCCACGGGAGCGGAGCACCCGGGCGAGCGCGGCGACGATCGTCGTCCGGCCCTCGCCGCGTTCGGAGCCGGCGATTGCGATCACCCGGCGGCCACGGCCGCGGGCCGCCTCGACACGGTCAGCAATGGCCTGCCACTGCGGCGCCGCCTCCGCGAGCAACCGCTCCACGAGGGGCGCTGCATCGTCGGGGAAATCCGCCTCTCGATCGGGGCGGGGAGGGGAGGGCGTTTCGGCCTGCGCCACGCGGGCGGGCGGTGGTGTCGGCGCCGCGCAGGGCGGTGCGGCGTCGGTCGGTTCGGTCGGCTGCGATGGCCGCGGCGGCAACGCCTGCCAGCGGTGCAGAAACGCCGCATCGAGCGTGTCGAGGGTCATGGCGCGATCGTCTCCCGCGCCGTCACCGGTGGCTGAAGGGCGAGCCGGTCCGGCCGCCGCTGACGGGCCAGCCGCGCCTGCTCGTGCCAGGTCGCGAGTGTCCAGGCGATCGCCGCGATCACCGCCAGGGAGGCGACCGACCAGGTGGGGAACGGCGGCCGTCGCCGGCCCGCACCCACCGGAATGACGGCATGGGTCGCCGCAGCGTGCTCCAGTGGCGCGGCGGGGCCTTCCGCCGGCACCGGCGCGAGGTTCGGAATCCGCGCGATCGTCTCCATCGCCTCCCCCATTCGACGTCAACCATCGTCCCGCCCCGCGCGTGCGCTTGAGCGGCCGCTCGCTGGCCGGTGCAGCATGCGGCGCCGACGC
>Ga0315904_10013769_pt1 | contig 10111 bp, 7 predicted proteins | sample LakEriMetagenome_6_FD_203529 | JGI IMG/M metagenome (GOLD analysis project Ga0315904, IMG submission 203529) | Freshwater fungal communities from buoy surface, Lake Erie, Ohio, United States - Buoy 12 MA120 | ecosystem: Environmental > Aquatic > Freshwater > Lake | place: USA: Lake Erie, Ohio...
TCCGGCGCCATGTAGAGTGGGGTTCCGGCGACATGGCCCTCCCTCAGAGCGGGACCATCGGTCTTCAAGGCAAGTCCAAAATCGGCCACCCGCGCCCGGCCGTCGGATCCGAACAGGATGTTGGCTGGTTTCAGGTCCCGGTGGATCAGGTGGTTCACATGCGCGTGATGGACCGCATCGCAGATCTCGGCCATCAGCAAGGCCAGTCGACCAGGCGAGAAAGACTCTCCTTCAAACCGGTCTTCCAGGGTCCCACCGGTGAGAAACTCCATCACCACGAAACAACCGTTGTCAGCATCGGACCCGATGTCAAAGATCCGGACAATCCCCGGATGGTCCAGAGCCGCCGCCACGCGGGCCTCTGTCAAGAAGTCGTTGATGGCGTCCGAGGTTCTCAGTTTTGATCGACGCAGAACCTTGATGGCCACCATGCGGCGCAACTGTTCATCTTCGGCGAGGAAGACCCGGCCAAACCCTCCGGTCGCCAGGAGCCTGTGCACCGCATAGCGTCCGACGCCTACCGGAATGTCCGCCGGTTCCCTGACCGCAGAGCCCGAGCCTCTGGAAGGACCGTATTCCGGCTTTGGTTGGGACTTCACCGGCGGGCGCGCCGATTCTTGCCCCGTACCGAACGGTTTCTTCCCGGCGGAGACCAGTTCACAATCGACCTGCGAGAGAGCCTGGGAGAGTTTCTCGGAATGCCCGGGAAAACGGCGGGAGTATTCCGCATGGCTGGGACGGTCCGCCCAGAGCTGTCGGGCCCTGTATTCGGCGGCAATCAGTTCGACAGGAACCCCATCGTCGGTCCTGAATTGGGGGAACCGCTCGATCAACTCTTCGGCATGGAGATCGCTGTTTTCGCTGGGAGGCATGACTCCGGTCTGGGCGGCATCGAAGACCTCGGTCTTCTCAACCCCTTCGTCGGCCGCCTGTCGAACAGTCCCCTCGGGCAATCCCTCGGCAGCGTTTCGCCAGCGAAACTCCAGTTCGCACGCCAGCAATTCCAGGCCGATGCGCCGGGATTCCGACGAAGACGCCGTCCAATCCGGCTGGGTGTTCCCGGGGTCGTTGGCTTCATTGGCAACCTGGGTGACATCCATGACCGATGACTCATTGCGCAGCTCGGTCGCGGTCTCTCCCAAATCGGGCAGGCAAATCTGGGTCGCGTCGACCGGTTCGTGAGACGCGAATTCAGATCGGGAAGCGTGCTGTGTTTCAGCGGTGATGTGATTCCAATGTGACGGTGGCCCGGGATCAGTTGATGAATCACTGGGGAATGTCGACGGACAGGTACTGGTTTGACCCGATTCCTGATCGCCACTGTCTCGGCTTCCGATTGTGGGCGAAAGATCCTGGGGCGATATCTCCGGTGGCAGTTCGGAGGCAGACGGTCGCAGTAATGAGAAATGATCGGGTGATCGCTGATCCGGCGACTCAGGAAGCGGTGTCAAGACCTGTGTTGTCTCCGGAGAATTCACTGCCGCGCGGCGAGAACCCGGCAGCTCGATCCGGGCGGGGTTGCTCGGCCGGTTGGCGGTGGAATCCGGATTCCCTGTCTGGGAGCTGGGTGGGGTCGTACCAACGGCCGAGCGGCTTGCCATCCCTGCGTTTCGCATGCATACGGTCAGTCCGAGATCCGCCAGGTAGTCGTCGAGACGGGGGGGAATCCCCGACTCCCAGGCAGTACGGAACCGTGCGGTGGGGGAATCGTGAAGGGGCGGATCATGCGGGAGACGGCCAACGGAGGAAGAAGCGGGCTGATCGGGCATTTTGGCGGGATGTCGAAGCACGACTTGGGGGGGCGAGCATCACGGGGTGGGCCTGGCGGCCGACGCAGATTGTCCCCGAAATGGTGGGTGGAAAACAGCGGAAAAATGAAGGTTCAACCCGCGCGGGAGGGGGGGGGTGGCCAGAAACAACGGCTGTAGCATGTTAACTCAGTTGCTCCGCCCTGGTTGACACGATACGCTCCTCGAGGGCAGTACTGGTTTTTCTCCTTTGACAGTGGAACTCTTCTCATGCTGAATTTCGTACGACGCGCAGGCGTAGCCTTGGCCGTAATTATGAGCTGCATTTCTGGTCGAGACTTGCAGGCCCAAACCAGCCCAGGTGCACTATCCCCCACAACATCCGGGGAGCCCACCGTCGAAATCGTTTCGAACACGACGACGACGTCCCCCACAACAACAGTTTCTGGAAAGATTATTACAACTTCTGGATCCGTTGGGCCACCACAGATCACGATTGGCGGTACGGGCAACACCGATCCATGGATCTCCTACAGTCTGACAGCGGTCAACGACTCCCCGACCGATGCGTATTTCTATTTTGCTTTTGGAATCCCGGTCGTTCCAACCAACAGCCAGAAGCTATGGAGTGACTTGATTGTCTATCTTAATGACGACGATGCGAACAGTTTGGCCAGTTTGATTCCGACTTGGGACGGGGTCCTGCAGCGGGGATTACGTTCGACTGATGGTGGTCAGAATTTCCAGCAGATCAATGAGTTTCTGCCGTTGGGAATTGCCTTGAATGAACCCGGATACTTCTATTTCTATGATTCGCAGGGAGGAGGAGGGAACGGAGGGGGAGAGGGACCGAAATCTTCGAATTTACCGGATTTTAATTATCTCGAAGTCGTGACAAGTTTCACCTTGTCCGCTGGGGATTCAGTCGTTCTCTTTGGTTCGATTAATATTGAAATGGTTCCTGAACCCTCCGCTTGGGCTTTGTTTCTTTGCGGAATGGTTGGTGTTGGGGTGGCAGCCTGGAGACGTCGCGTTCCGCAGTTGAGCCGGTCGACCTGAATCGATCTCCCCCGGGAACATTGCTGGTTGAGACGTTACTGTTTGCATCAGGAACGAGCCTGGCTGCTGTTTGCGTCAGGCTTGTTCTGCGATTGTGACAACTGTTGCCCGAGCTTCGGGAAGCGCTGCACGAGCCGGGGCGAGGGGCCTATGTGATGCTCAACAACCGGCATCTCCTGCTGATCGCCATCCGGAACTGAACACGAAGTTTTCGCGCCCTGCTGGACTTGCTCGTCGTTTCGAAGTCTCCGCGATCCCACGAACATGAAGTGCTGGAGGACCTGAAGATTCTATCGCTGAATCCGAATGCACTGTGCGGTCAGTCCCGACACGGCACAAAAAACCCGTTGGACGCACCAGCGACCAACGGGTTTCGCAGAAACGTCTGTTCGGTCAAATCCCGCGGGAAGCCAGGTGGGTGACCCGGGTTCCCGAAGGAATCAACGCCCAACGCAGTAGTTGCCATAGCACTTGATGAACCGGATCTGCGGCAACAGCGCCCGGTGCGGGGGGGAATTCTGCCAGGCTGCCATCGCCTGCTCGGGAGTAGCCGCCCCTCCGGCATTGACGAAAATCACCTCGGGACCCCGATAGTTGGGATCGTGCCGGAACACCCGGGTGTTGTGCAGGGTGATCGCATAGTTCTGGGCCCCATTGTCGGCGAGTGCCGGAGCCGCGAGAACCAAAGTGGCCAAAACGAACGCAAGAAAACGCTTCATGGTGATTCCTCGTGGTAGAAGAAAGGAGCAATCGACCAGGCGGGCAGAATCCAGGTGACCCCACCTGGAAATCTCATCCCCGACGAAACAGCGACGTCCCAACGACAGCGTCAAAACAACGCCAGCAAGACGACGCATTTCGCATACGCCCGGTCACCAGGCAGCCGTAGTCACACTCCGGGAAGTCGACCCCAACTTCCCCTGACTCGACTGCAGTGCATCGACGTTTCTGCAGTGCCACGAATCAACCCCCAGCCAGGGAGGATTCCAATGACAGACACCACCCTACTCACCTGAAAAAGTCACGTCAACCGCTACGACCCTCAAAACTTATCCATTTCCTTCAATCTATCATTACTCCATGCCGGGTCACTCTTTACAATCCATAAAAAACGACTGTTCGGTCTGCGACACACCCCCGATCGCGCGGATTTCTGATCAAAAAGCCACGTATTGACGCAGGACTTCTGCCAGACCGGGGCTGCCGTTGAACGTCGCAAAATCGTGCGACCGTCCGACCCATTCGCTGCAATCGTAACTTTGGACCCGGTCGGCCCAACCTCCGAGGGAGCGTCTGTCCCGCCGCGTCAAACCTTCCAGTCCCAGCGCCTGGGTTCCTTTCATGGGGGTGTGCAGTGGATACACCTGCAACCATCCATCCCGGGGATTGGTCAGCACGAGGATCCCCTCGACCGGCGACAACGCCCTGTCGTACCGCTCCCCCGGGTTCAACCAGTCATGATCGATCGCGGCAGCAATCAACACCCCCCGCACCCGCTGTGGCGGTCGGGCCTCTCCCCCCAGGTGTGACCCATCATCGAGGGTGCCTCCCCCCAGTGCATGCAGTGCCGCCACCACGCACCGGGCTCCGTGGCTGTGCCCCACCAGGGTCACTGGTTGATCCGTGGGAAACATCGAAATCAATTGCGCCAGGTAGCCCCCGTGGACCGCCGCCCGCCGTCCCAGCACCCGCAATTCCACGGGAAACAGCACGTGAGCCACCCCATCACTCGGCCACGAAAAATGGACCACCTGGACCTCGGCCCCGCCAGCTGCCTGCTGGATCCAGCGGTGATTGCGGGTGCTCTCCGCCAGCACATCTTTCCAGTAGTTGTAGCTGCCATGGATCACCACGCAGACCGGGCGATCGGGACGGAGAGTCGAGAGAAACTCCTCCGCCGAAACTTCGATCATCCCTTCCGCCGAGCGGTAGAGGTACTGCATCTGCCCCGCACAATCGTGGGTCGCGGGTGACCCCTTGACCTCCCGACTGGAAATGATCCAGTCCCCCCCGGAGACCTCCCGCACCAGGGGAACTTTTCGCTGCGGAACCAGCCGAGTGGCATCGGGTCCAGTGGACTGCCGCGCAGAGCCTGCGACCGCAGACCCTCCACTGGCGGTTTGAATCGCCGATTCCCCAGATCGCGATGCGACGACCCCACCAGTCGCAGCCCGGTCAGTGGCAGTTGCTGGGGCGCGATTCCCGGATGCAGCCCCCCGGACCGTCTGCCGCGACGGTGGAGCTCCGACAGTGACACCGGGCGATGCCGGGACCTGTCCCCCCTCCAGACCGCGAGGTCGCGACAGCCCCTCTGCCGTGGAGGAAGCAGTTCGCTCCCGGGGCGCCCGAGTCCCTCGGCCGACTGGGGGACCGCCAACGGAAACCGAGCTCCGCCCGTCGAATGTCGTCCCCTGGGCGAAAAGTGTGCCTCCCCGGCTCAAGGCGAGCGAGATCAGCATCAGTAAAATCCACCCCGAGGGCCGTCGGCCGATCCTGCGCCGGGGGGCAATTGTCGAGATTGTGAGGCGATCCATCGTGGGACAAAGTTTCGTCATCCTCCGCCTGACACGTTCACCCCTGCCGCGACCAGGGCCGGACGTAGTCAATTCGCACATCCCACCGGTTGTTCCAGGTCCGCCGATCGTGCCCGATGTGTCCAACAGTCCGAACGCACCGGTGTGACCGGAACCCTGCTACAACCGTTGCAATCGGCCCTTCCATACGGGAGCCCCCCCCCTCAACCACCGACGACGTTGTCCAGCCAAGTCGGTCGAGACCGAGGGGACCGACAGTCGAGTGCGGAAATCACTGCCCCCGGTTGACCACCGCCCGCCCCAGACCGGTTCAGCGGTCTTCCATCACATCCTGGGATTCAATCCCCCCATTGCGTTTCCCGGTCCCGTTGGGAGTGAACAGCCGCAGGTGCACGGTGTGCTCGATCTGCTCGTTCAGGAATTGGACGCGACCATCGCAGAACAGGAAATGACACCCCTGGGCGTGCGTGGAATTGGGATAGGGAAACGCTCCCTCTTCGGGGAGACTGGAGGTGCCCCGTCCCCCATTGATCATCGCCTCGGTGACTTTTCCCGGAAACCGAAAGGCGTCCCGGACGATGGGATCCGGATCGGGGACCGTTCCCCGGGGATTGCACGCGGGATCCAGGGTCTGCGGCCAGACAAAGGCCGACACGGTGTAATACGGGTCCGCCCAACTGCGCACTCCGTTTCGCTCGCCGGCATGAATGTTCTCGGTCAACAGATAAGTCTGCGATTGCCCGTCAAAAATCGAATCGATCCGCTTTGAGTCCCGGTCGAGTGGTTCACTCCAGCGGGTCATCACGCCGGCTTCGGCCCGGGGTTCCACCACCCCCATCCACATGACGCCACTGTCGGCAATCGTCTTGTAATCGTGGATGTCCCGGGCCGGACTCCCGAGACTCCAGATCTCGGGAGTCTCGTTGCTCATTCGATTGCGGTCGTAGTCGAGTCGCTCGGCATGGGCCGCATGATTGACCCTCCCCGGAATCGGGCAACACGGAGGTCCGCAGAACCAATCCGAGTAACCGGCGTTCGCCACGTAAGACGCCCCTCCATCGAGGCCAAAGGCGGTGGAATCGGTGGGGCAGGTGAACACCTTGACCGACATTTGCCCCAGTGCCGTATTCGGGTTGCTGGCATCCCCCGGGGTGTGGAACTCACGCAGCCCATCCCAGCGGTCGGCAATGTCGGTGCGTCCCAGATACGGAAGCAACTCGACCCTCCAGCTGGACAGGGGACGCCCTTCCGTTCCCAGACTCGCGAAGACTCCGTACGAGGGGAGCCTTGACTTGCTGATCGAGCGATTCTGCAGCGCGACCCCCAATTGATGCAGGTTGTTGACACACGCCGTTCGCCGTGCCGCCTCCCGGGCCTGCTGAATGGCGGGCAGAATCAACGAGGCGAGGACGGCAATGATCGAGATCACCACCAGCAATTCGATGAGGGTGAACCCATCCCGGCACGTGGTGCGGTGCAGGTCCACTCGCCGCGGGCTTCGGTTCGACTGCATGACCCTGGATCTCCTGATTCGCCCCACGCCTCATCCTGCTCGAGAAGCCGCAGGTCGGTGCGACACCGCCCAGCGAAGTACAACTTCTGTTCTACCCATTTCGCATGAGAAAATCAGGAGACTTCCCGCCCCCGGGGACGCCCAGCATCGACTCCCGCCCCCTGCAGGATCGTGTTCCCTCCTGATCCGGAACCGACCACGCCTTCCAGAGTGCGACTCCCTGCGGAGAACCCCGAATAGTCTCCCCTCCTGGAGATCCGGAGACTACCATCCCCGGGGAGCGGGACTGAGAGTCCCCGACGCCAACCAGGCCGGATTTCAACAACGAGGTGTGGCTCATGCGACAACTGTTCCCCCTGTTTTGCCTGTTGGGTCTGGTGACGGGTCGCGGCGTGTGCGCTGAGGCCCAGGAAAAAAGCGTTCGCCCGGGAATCAATGACCCGTTCCGCGATCCGGACGTGGAGGACTTCATCGGGAAATTCGAAATCGAAAGCCGGGAGGTGTTCACCCGACGGGCCGAGATTGTGGCCGCCTGCGCGATCCAGCCTGGGCAGACGGTCGCCGACATCGGTGCGGGAACGGGATTGTTCACCCGCCTGTTCTCCCCGAAGGTCGGCGTGAATGGGCGGGTGCTTGCTGTCGACATCTCCCGGAAGTTTCTCGATCACATTGAGGCGACAACCCGCCAGGCAGGACTGCGGAACGTCGAGACCCGGCTCTGCCAGCCCGACTCGACCGGCCTCCCTCCCCACTCGGTCGACGTCATCTTCATCTGCGACACCTACCACCACTTCGAGTTTCCCACGAAGACCATGCAGTCGGCCTTCGACGCCCTGAAGCCCGGGGGCCGCATGGTGCTGATCGACTTCCGCCGGGTCGCAGGAAAAAGTACCGACTGGGTCATGACCCACGTGCGGGGGGGACAGGAGGTCTTCGAAGCCGAGGTCACCGCCGTCGGCTTCCAGAAAGTGAAGGAACCGCTCCCGCTCAAGGAAAACTACCTGGTGGTGTTCCAGAAGCCAGAAAACCCGGCGAAATAAGCCTCGCTCCCGCAACAGCGACCGCGGGTCGACGCGATTCCCCGGTGGGGAGCGTGTCTTTTGAACAGAAGTCGGGTTGACCGGTTTCGGGGGGCTGCCCTAGTCTCCCCGACCCGTCTCTCCCCCCCTCGGCTCATTGCACAAGGATGTGTCATGTCGCCCGGTTCCCAGACCGATCTCCACCCGCCCCGACTCCTGTTCTGGCGGGAACGGGAGTTCTGGTGGCTGCTGCTGCTGGTCACACTGGCCTACAGCGTTCGGCTGACGGACCTGACCATTCGGGGGGAAGAGACCCGCCGGGCCCTCGTCGCCCGCGAGATGCTGCAGACGGGGGACTGGGTCGTTCCCCGCACCCAGGGGCAGCCCCTCTACAGCCGCCCTCCCCTGCAGAACTGGATGATTGCCGGGATCTCCCTCGTCCAGGGCCGGATCGATGAATGGACCGTCCGGCTTCCCAGCCTGCTGTCGGTCGTGGCCACAAGCGTGCTGCTGTACGGCTACACCCGCTCCTTTCTCAGCCGACTGGGGGCTCTCTGTACAGGGCTGGTCTTCACCAGCCTCGGTCAGGTGATCGAACTGGGGCGCACCGGTGAGACCGATGCGATGTTCACGCTGCTGGTCGCAAGTTCGCTGCTGTTGTGGCACCTCGGGTTCGTGCGGGGCTGGAGTCCCTGGGCGACGTGGGGCCTGGGCTACGGCTGTGCCGCCCTGGGGACCCTCACCAAGGGTCCGCAGGCCCCGGTCTACTTCGCTTCCATTGTTGGCATGACGCTGCTGATCCAGCGGCGAGTGCGATTCGCCCTGCAGTGGTCGCACCTGGGTGGCATCGCGCTGTTTGCGATCGTGGTCGGGGCGTGGCAGATCCCGTTCATGCAGCGGGCAGGAAGCTCGGCGGGGGGAGAGATCTACCTGATGGATGTGGGGCATCGCTTCCTCGACGCGAGCTGGGGATCGTTCTTCGAGCACTTCGCGCAATACCCCGTCGAACTGTGGGCCTGCCTGTTGCCGTGGTCGGTGCTGTTCCTGGTCTGGAGCCGGCCCGGCTTTCGCGCGGCATTGACCGGAACCGGGCCCCAGGTCCGATTCCAGTGGATCGCCCTGGCGGTGGCATTTCCCAGTGTCTGGCTCCCCCCCGGTTCACGACCGCGGTACTTCATGTCGCTCTACCCGTGTATCGCCATCCTCGTGGGGACAACACTCGACCGGCTGGCGACGGCGGCGCAGGATGCCGAATGGCGGCGGATCTGGCCCGTGTTCGTGCGGGGCTGCGCACTCGCGATCGCCGGGGCGGGACTGGCCCTCGCCGGGGTCTCCCTCATTCAGCCCGATTTCTGGCTCTCGCAGTCCCCCGCATTCGCGGCTGTCCACCTGGCGGGTTGTGCCCTGGCCTCCGCAGCCCTCTGGCGCTGGGGAGGCGAACCGGGAGAAGTTCCGTTCCGCCGCAGCGTGGCGACCATCGCCACGTTTGTCATCGCCTGTCAACTGGGGGTGATGACCAATGCCCATCAGAAGACCACCCCCGACACGGTGGAAGCCGTGCAGCAACTCCAGCAACTGCTCCCTCCCGGAACCAGGCTCTACAGCATGGACATGGCGCATCACATGTTCGTGCACTACTTCGGTGAAGTGCAGTACGTCCCCTGGCCGAAAACAGCCGCGGAAGTCCCCCCCGATCTGGAATACTTCTGTGTCGATGTGCGATGGCAGGTCAATGGCCCGCTCCCCTTTGACTGGGAACAGATCTTCTGGGTCCCCTGCACCAAGCACCGTGTCCAGGCATGGCCCATCGGCATGATCATCGGTCGTCGGAAACATGCACCGGCATTGAACCCCAGCCAGGACGTCGAGGTGGATGTCCTCGCGACGGCCGACCTCGATCGGGACGATTGATCCCCTCCCGGGGCCATACCCGTGGCCTACTCGATGACAACTCCGGGAGGAGGACGCTCCGGGTCTGGCTGTCCCGCTTCGCACGAATCGGAAGGCCCCGCCGTCCCAGGGGACGAACGGGACCGGCGTGATGATTCCGGTTCCGGCGGCCAGCGCTTGTGGGGAGCATCCCCCCGAAACGTGGTTGCAGCCCGGCAACAACCGGGGATCGGGCAGTAGCGATACTGCACCACGCCGACCGTCCGGCCGACCAGCAGTTCGCGGTCATGTTCCGGACACCGTGGCCGAACCAGCCGTCGCTGTCCAGGGCCCCTCCGTTTCCGCGAT
>Ga0315904_10013770_pt1 | contig 10111 bp, 8 predicted proteins | sample LakEriMetagenome_6_FD_203529 | JGI IMG/M metagenome (GOLD analysis project Ga0315904, IMG submission 203529) | Freshwater fungal communities from buoy surface, Lake Erie, Ohio, United States - Buoy 12 MA120 | ecosystem: Environmental > Aquatic > Freshwater > Lake | place: USA: Lake Erie, Ohio...
CAATTCGATATAGTGTACCCAACTGCGCAGTGTGCCATTTACATATAGCCGGCTGCTCATTATACCTTCGGGCAGCACTGCTCGAGCTTGTTCTTTGGCTATGCCGTTGTCAATGGCCCATTTGTAAGCAGATCTTGCTGCGGATATCACATTTATTTGTTGAATTTTCCACTCGTATTCCAATTCCATATCTTGAGCAGGCAAACTGTTTTGCCTGTTCTTTGGATCTTGCATACGAGCATCGCGTATAACAAAGTCTAAGTCTTGAGTGGGATCCGCATATCTTTGACTGAATTCTTGGAAACTAAAACTTCTATGACGTAACAGTTGTCTGGCTATGTCTCTTGTGGTTTCAATTTCCATGCAGGCACTGACCATTTCAAGCGGCGACCAGTGCTTGTGTTTGATCAAATAATGTACCAGACGGTCACTGGTTTCTAGATTGTTTTGATTAGAGGGATTGCTGACTCGCGCACAGAATGCGATGAGATCCTGTGCGTTGTCTAGATGTATGAAGTCGTCACTGACTGGTTTGCTAACACTGACTAGGCGTGCTTTCAAAGTTTGGCTTTCTTTAAGAGTTTATCGGTTTCGGGCTGCACTAAGTCTACCACAGCTTCGATGTCCAACGTAAAATCTATCTTACGTATAATGCTACTATACTGATCTATTACACGTTGGACAAGTACTTCGATCTCCTCTTCGCTCAAACCCTGGTTGAATAGGCTACGAACGTTGATTGTTTTTTGCCTATTGCCCTCTAGTCTTAGTACCAATTTGTGAATACACTCCAAGGGAACATTGGTCTTTTCTACTTCGGCAATTATGTGTTCCCATTTGCTGTAGTCTTTATCCGGCGACATTCTCGCGAACTTTTGAAGGACGACCGCGACGCGGTTTGTCTGCGCCAGCAGCACCATGACTGATACCAGCCGCTTCGGATTTCAATCGCTTGCTCTCGGCTAGCAGGTTTTGTGCTTCGGTCTCCATACGTTCGGCTTGTCTAATCAAGTCTACTGCAATCGCTGCGTCGTCTAATGCAGCAGTGGTTGTGTTAACTGCTTGAGCTACAGCTTTGGCTCTACGTGCCGCAGTTGGATCTACCAAACCGGCATTAGCATCTACTTCAGCCAAGCGTTTGATAGCTTCTTCACCTTGACGCATTTCGTTAAGGATATTGTTCAGTTCGTCCAGTTTTACATGACTGGTGGCATTGGGAGTCATGATTACTTGATTGGTCTGGATCTTTTTAATCATGCCTTCTTTGTGTAGTGTTTCAAGAATGGCACGACCATCAGGTAGTAGACTTCTAAATAGGGCGTCCGCTAGATTCTCAGCTGCCTGTCCAATATCGCTTTCTAACACCTTCATGATACCATCGTGGTAGGGTGTAGGCAGTGTGTCTGGATAGATAACCAAACACATATGATCCTCGTTTGGAACCTGTCTAAACATGACAGCTACCTTGCGGTCTCCATGTCTACCTATGTGTTTAACAAAAGCCATGTTATTCTCCTTTAGGTTGGCTGTCAGCTGGCTGCTGAGGTATTGCAACTGCCTTCAAAAATTGGTCCAGTTTATCATAAACTGTGCCAACCTCTTTGAGTTCATTGGCCTTGAAAGCGCCACGCGAAGTAGCTGCTTCAATTATGTTTCTAATGGACGCTAGGTCAGTAAGAGTGAGAGCGGGAATTTCGCTCTCAGCAGGTGTAGGGTTGGGTGTATCAGTGGTCATAACTAATCCTCGCAAATAATCTATGTTATTTACGAGGATTAAATTTGCTTACTTTTTTTCTTCGTAGAGCGCAAACTGCCCAAACGGTGGATCTGGATCCTTGTCTCCGTGAATGATCCAAACAGTATCAGTGTAGTTTTCATCGCCCCAACTGCCGCATGGGTAACCGTCTGTGAACACTACCAAACGACGCGGTTGGATATCTTCCTTTTTAAGATAGTCGAAGATACAGTCAAAATCGGTACCGCCACCGCCTTTGCATTCGTACTCGGTGATGTCTTTTAGATTCTCCGAATTGAACTGTTCGACATTGTACACTTCAGTATCAAACGAAAACAAGTGTATGCGATACTGATCGAACTCTTCCATGATGCCTGCAATCTCTGACAAGAAATCTTTGGCTTGCGCATCTGAGATACTGCCTGACATATCTAGTGCTACTGCAATATCAATCATTTCGTCATTGTCCATGCCGGGCATGATTGCATCTAGATGCCAACTTTTACGACTGGCTCGCATCCAAGTAAAGTCTGACTTGATAGTGCTCTTGAGTTCCATGCGTAGTAACTCGCGCCAGTTCATCTTGGGCTCAGTCATAGACTGAATCAGACGCTTGACGCCGGCTGGTATGCTGCCTGCATTGTCACAGGCTTGAGCGGCGGCTAGCACTGCTTCTTTAATCTCGTCGCGTAGTGCAGCCTTTTCTTCTTCGCTTAACTTTTGCGGACGTCCTTTGCCTTCTTGGTCACCGTCGCTCTCCGAATCTCCGCCGTCACCGTCCATGTGTTCGTCTAGGATCTTGTTCACAAGGTCGTCTAGGCTGTACTTGGCTGCGTTCTCATAAAGATCGTCGTAGATTTCTTCGGAACTCATGCCGTCGTACTTGCTGTCATACAGACAAGGAACCGTAGTAATAAAGTCGCCCACTCGATGCTTTTTCAAATCGCCGTTGACAGCGTAGTCATTGGCCACGTTCCAAAGCATAGGATTACGGTCTCCGCGGCGACCAAAGTGATCATAGACTACATGCAATACTTCGTGTCCAAACAAGAATTCAATCTCTTTGGGCTTGAGCATGTTAACGAATCGACTGTTGTAGTAAAAATTTCTACCATCAGTGGCTGCTGTAGCACACCATTCGTCGGCGTTAATCAGTTTGAGTCGAGTGGCTAGGTTGCCAAAGAAACTGGCACGTAACAGCAAGCCTACTCGTGCAGTAATCATCTTTTCACGAACTTCGCGATCTAACTTTGGATCCATTGGTCCAATTAGATTCGCGAATTTCTTGGCGTCGTCTTTGTTAGTAGTAGTACCTTTAGTCATTGCAGTGATCCTTTAAGTTATAGTCTAGTGTACTACAACGTAAATTACTAGTCAACAAAGGGCCTTTCGGCCCTTGGTTAACGATCATCTCGGCTACCCAAAATGTACTTACCGTAGCGTTGATGGAACTCATCGAAGTGCTTGAGCTTGGTTGGTTGGAACGGTAAACCGTAAGTAGTCAATGCTACTCGGGCACCCATAACCGTAAGCTCGGTTTCGAAATTGTCCATCATAAAACGAAAGAAGTTATCCGCCATTGCATTGAACTCTTTCTCTGGCACTTTTGTTTCTACTGCATTTTTGAGCTCGTAGCACATACTGATCACCAAACTGTACATGGCCGACACTTCTTTGATTTCTAGTTTGGTGACTTTACCTTTTAGGATCTCCTCAGGCTTGGGCATTTTGCTAGCGACCTTGCGATGTGCCATGAACTTGACAGCGAGACCTTCACCGATCGTACCGGCGATCAAGTCAGTAGCGGTGGCGTCGTCGATGTCATCATCGCCTAAAATCTCAGACACAAAAGTCCAAGTCCGAGGAGTAGCGAAAGCACGGCTAGAGCTCTTGGAGTCGAAGTCATAAAGGTCCTGTTTAGCAAAACCAATATAACCAACAACATCTTTGTGGATGCCATTAAGCACCGCCCAATCTTGCCATGCTGCAAAATCTGCCTTCATCTCTAAATGAAGGAATCGGTTCGCCAACGGAGTGGGCATACGATAAGTAACACCCTTGTCTGACTCGCGGTTACCCGCAGCAATCATTACAACATTGTCAGGTAGAATGTACTTGCCCACACGGCGATTAAGAATCAGCTGATATGCTGCGGCTTGTACTGCTGGTGCAGCACTATTCATCTCATCCAAGAACAACACTACGATTGGATACTGGCTAGCCAGTTCTTGGTCGGGCAAATCGATCGGGGGTGCCCAATCCATCTTGCCAATGTCTTTGTTGTAGAACGGGATACCTCGCACATCGGTAGGATCCATCTGACCCAAACGCAGGTCAATCATGAGACCACCAAGTTCTTCGGCGATGCTGGCTACTACTTCACTTTTGCCGATACCAGGAGGACCCCAGAGAAATAACGGGCGTTGTTTTTGAAACGCTTTGAGAATGGCGCGACGAGCGCCGACACTTGTAACTGTACGTTGATCGCTAACAGCAGGCATAATATACACTCCATAAAAAGTTCACAGCATGGTTAGTATAACTGACTGCGAATAAGTGGTCAACGTATATTTAGAGAGATTTTGGGCAACAAACACTGTGTGGTTTTCCAGCCACATGGTCCGTTATTTGGTCAGCGCATACATACGGCTCCAGGCACCAACCAAACCATTTAGGATGGTACCTCCGATAAGCCAATTCGGATCTATCACGCTTTGTACTTCGTCCAATCCGGCACGCCAAATACGTGCAGCTGGAAGGTCCGAGTTCTTTATGAACCAATTGTCGTTTTCGCTTAGTGTGCCATTACGGACCTTCCAAGTTTGGAAGATTTCAGCATTAAATGTTGGGTAACATACCCGCTTGACTATGTCATAGTATTCTTCTAACCAGGGCCAACTCATCAGGTCCGCATCCTGTATATAGGCTTTCAACAACGGATGTGTTTCAAAGAAGCGCATCATTAGGTGTGCTTGCTTGATTGTCAGTTCAGGAAGATCCGGAGTCCAGTAAAAGTATTCATCGTTCTCCCAGACATTCCCAGTCATGCTGCCGCCAGGGCCTACACTCATTGACGTACACAGATCAATGAATCCGCACCAGTAATTGTTGTCTTTGAGTACAATCCTTGGTTTATCTATGCCAAACACAAAACCAACTTTGAATCCTCGGTCAACCAGATTAAGATGCTGCGGCTGCATGTGCATGCGGTTACGAGCCACAATGCTAGGTGCAAATCTATGACTCACTTGTGTCCATACCCAATCGGTGTCCTTGTACTGTGTGGCCACATCATTGGTCCAGTCGTACATGGTAACTTTGAAATTGTACTTTTTGCTCAACTCTTGTAGATACGGAATGGCCAGTAGATCAATCTCTCGGTAATTGTATTCAGGATCTCTGTTGAGATTTTGTCTGCCTTGATTGGTACTAAACGGACCATAACAGATAACATCATCAATGGGTATACCATTAAACAGAAAACTGTGCAGCATGTTGGTGCTGTCACTGCCTGAACTGTAACTCAGTACCAGATAATCATATTTGTCTCGGAGCTGCTGCGCTCGACGTTTATACAGGCTAGTCAAACTTTCTTCGGGCTCTACAGTCCAGTCATATTGGCCAAACAGTTCGTCATTAAAATTCCAATATGGATAGTGTCCGGTTTGTTGGCTGGCCATAATGGCATGCAGTTTGGAATAGTGTTTGTGTGGACCAACTTGGTAGAAACCTCTTTTGTCCCATTCCTGCTCGACTTTGGGATCTAAAGGGGTCCTGCTAGTGCTGAAGTTGAGTACAGCCTGAGGTGTTGTCATAAAAATATATATGGTAAAAAGTCATGCAGACGTAAAAATAGGCTCCGAAGAGCCTATTACTATTTTTGGTAACAAGGCATAGTTGCCCCGGAGGTTACGCTGCGAGAGCGAATACCTCGTCGTTAGCTGCGTTTGCAGTTACTATGTTTCGCTGATTACGTCAGTCGACTCTCGTGTTGTCTGCTTGCCTACTCTTGACCCTGTCGAAACCAGATCTGGCCCATCATAAAGAGACTGACGATTAAGTATGTTGCGTTCTGGAGGCAGTGGGCCGCAGCCCAATCTGTTCCATTCGCTTTCGGTATAGTAGTACATGTCTACTGGCATACAATCTCCTTATGGTGGACCAGGCGGGAGTCGAACCCGCGTCCAGAACCCTTTTTGGGTCGCTTCATACAACAATATCTTTAATTAAGATTGAAATTTAGCAGTATCTGAAAGCTTTCTGATACGGTTTTCTATCTTGGCTCTATGCCGGGGTCTTGCTGTTTCTAGCATTTTTTGCAGTTGATCTATGTTCAATGGACCTAGCCTTGGCTTTCCTGATTTGGTTTTCATTGGATCGCGTTTGAGATTTTTCACAGTTACTCCTTGTCAATTAATAGATCAAGCCATAGACCCAACACCAAATTTCTAGTGCTAGGTAATAAGTGCTGTAAGCTACTATGGCCGCAGCCAGTACAGCAGTCTTAGACAAACTGTTTTCAGCGATCGGGTTTCTCATGACGTGCAATGGTGTTAGGTTTATACAGGTAGTTACGACCAATTTTGCCCTGCTCAATTTCTTTCAGTGCGGTCACTGCTGCACCGTTATCGGTAGTAACCAGCGACTGCCAGCCCCGTCCCAGTTCTCTGGTGCGTCTGGCCGCAATTAAGATTAGATCATATCTGTTGCCAATAGCTTTGGCCGCCTGCTCGCTGCTGATTCTGCCCATGGTTCGCTCCTTGTTGTAGTATATAATCAAGTTTGCACAAGGTCAACGAATTTGTTGACCTTGTTCAGTTAAGCGAAGGCTCTGATCTTCCAGGCCCAATTTGGCAGTTTGGTTCCAGTACCGCCACCTCCGGGAGTGGACTTGTTGGCTACCAACCAATTGCCGGCCATGTTAAGGTAAACCTTGGTAGCATCCCCAGACGGCTGTATGTAGTAATATCCAGGACTATAATCATTCATACAGTGTATTTCGTCGCCCACATTGTAACCTAGTTCTGGAATCACGCATACTGCAATTGCTTCTACTATTTTTGGTTTCTTGCCAAGATTATGATTGTATTCCAGGTGTAGAATATTTTGTGTTCTCACTGTTTGAGGACTTTCATAGTATTCTGATATGGCCCCGTTGCTGACACCGCAGGCTTCCGCAGTCAAGTAGGTGTAGAAAGTGGTATTCTGTGTGCCTGATGCACCACCATTGTATGCGTACCATATTTCAGCAAAGTCAGTGCTGCCATTGAAATAGACCACGTCAGACACTGTCATGGTCTGTACCAGTGGCGCGGCAGCGTTTATTGGTATGAACTCGTCGGTTCGTGCTGTTGGCTCTGTAGCGCCATTCTTTCTGATCGCAGCCGACACAGTTGATACAGCACTTGTTGATCCGTTGAAAGTGGTACTCACTACCGCAGTCAATCTGTAATAGCCAGCAGCTTTCGGATTGAATCTACGGTTGGCAGCATCCCAATAATTGCCAGCATCAAAGTTTACCGTATTATAGTTTACCTTAGTAAACTGTCCACCGGTGGCCGCTGTGTTTTGAGCAGCGTAGACTCTGACAACCTGACCAGGTGTGGTAGTTGTTGGTGGAGTTGTGGTGGTTACATTAGATACAATCGTGTCTTTTCTATCGGCTGTGACCACAAAGCGTCTACTATTAGCACCGCTGCCGATTTCATTGGCCACACCGGTTACACTACAGACAACTGTTTTTGGTCCGGTAACTTCTTTGATACCATTCATTGGACGGAAAGAAGTTCCTGGAGGATCACCATCGTTTGGCGCACTATAGACCGTGGTGCCATCTATAATCAAAGTCTGTGCAGCAAACGCAGCTTCGTGATTGAAGAAAGTAGCGTAGACCACCCAGGTACCTGCTGGTACGTCAAGATTAATAGACGTTTGACCTTGATTTTGATTGAACAGACTGCTGGTTGTACTAAACAAGTTGGCTGAAATAGTGATATCGCCGTTGTTGTTTACAACACTAACGCCGGATCCTTGTATGATACTCTTGACGTTGGCACTCAAACTCTTGCTAGTTGCAGTGCTGTCAATGGTAATACCGCTGCCAGGTGCTGCTGTTATAGTATCAGCACTGGAACTGATAGTGATACTGCCTGTAGCATTAGACAGTGTGATACCTGATCCTGCACTGAGATTAGTAACCCCAGTGTTGACCACTGTGACCACATTGCCAAGAGTGTTGACACTGATGCCGGTGCCGCCGGTCACTGTGGTCACTATGTCATCGTTCATTTTGATGATATAGGTAGCAGCCAGGAATGGTGGCAGGTTACGTTTGATAGCACTTTCGCCCACTGTGCTCACATTGCCAGACAGCGTGAGATCGTGTTGATGTGCGCCAGCACTGTTGATTGTGATACCAGTGGTAGCTGTGTTTGTTGCAGGTGGTGGTCCAGATGCATCCTGTGGAGTCTTACCACCGTATCCAGGTCCTGGGACTGCCTCGGTCAAAATCCTGTCGTCTAAGTTATGACGGTGGCCACTGTCGTTGATGGTGTGAATGTGCAGACCTGAAGCTTCGGTCTTCGTGGTAATTTGACCCAAAGAGTGTGTGTGCGATACTATGGCAGCATCTTGATAACCGCCAGTTTGACCTGGATTATAGTCGCTGCCGGCGCCAATGGCAAATCTGTTATTGAAGTTAGGCAGGTTAAAAGTGTTGATACCGTCGCCAGGACCAAACGTTATACCAATTCTACTAAACAGCGTGGCAAATGCGGTACGACTTACAGCCTGACCATTACAGACTGACCAACCCAGTGGCGGAGCACTGCTGCCGTACAAGGCAATCTGCCCGGCCACACCACTGCCTAGCAGATAGTTGCCGCCGCTGCCGCCGGCAGTGTTGCTGATAGTGAACACATTGTCCGAAGTTTTACTAACACCAATGCCACTACCGGCCAAAATGTCTCTGACATAAACTGTGCCATCACCACCACCGCCACCACTGTCGTTGACTTTGATGATGTATGGTGTGCTGAGATAAGGAGGCAGATTTAGATTTGTACCTGCCTGTCCTGCACTGCTAGTAGTAAATGAGTGTTGATGTGATCCAGCATCGTTCAATGCCATCACATGATTATGATTGCCAGCATCGTCAGTCGTTAATGTATGAACGTGTGTTGAACCGGTGGTATTAATGCTTATTCCTGTGAAATTAGGATTGATAGCAACATTTTCTCCATTACCTGTAGGTGTATCCTGTCCATATCCCCTATTTCCACCTGTAAAATCAAATTGGTCTCTTTTAATCGTTGTTAAAATATGGCCATGACCAGGATCAGTTACTCCGTGTGTGTGACTGCCACTGTTGGCGGTGTTACCAGTGTGGAAGTGTGTGCCAGCACTGGATGAATTACCAGTGTGCGTATGTAGACCGGCTATATCAGTGTTGCCAGTGTGTGTATGACTGATTACTACTGCATCAGCACTGCCACCTGTGCTGCCTCTAGGGAACAAGGCACTGCTGCCCATACCAAAGCGGCCACGGAAGTCGGGAATATTAAATGTAGTCGAGCCATCACCTGCTCCATAGGTGGTTCCTATACGACTGAATAGTACACTATAGGTGCTACGACTCAGTGCGCGACCGTCACAGAAGAACCAGTCAGATGGTTCAGTGCTGCCAGCCCAGAGTTTGATACTGCCGGCTATATCTGCACTTCCACCACCACCACCGGTGCTGCTGATAAAAGCCACACCATCTACAACGCTGACAGTAACGTTGCCTACACCTTGTATGTCTCTAATGCCTGAGTTGGTCACAGTGGTAGTGCCGTTCACTGTGCTTACGTTGATTCCAGCACCGGCAGTGATACCGCGAATACCTGAGTTGGTTATCTGTACAGCACCTGTGGTCGAGTTCAATGATATACCTGACCCAGCATCAGCCGATATACTGGTCACACCGGTGTTGTTGATAATACCGCTTTGACCACTGTAGACAACGGATATACCTGCGCCGCCTTCGATGTTGGCTGTACCTGTATAACCAATCTCGATACTGCCTGGACCGTTGGTGATAGTAATACCGCCTGCACCGGTCAGTGTGTTAGCTACCAAATTCCCATTGCTGCCAATCAACAGCTGACCAGGAAAGTAGGCAGTGATTCCAGTACCACCCTGTGATACTGGTACTACCCCAGCAATTGGTACTTCAATGGGTGCAGCTCCAGTAAACAGCACACCGTTGATGGTGGCACCAGGGTTGAGTGCAGCAGCCTGACTGGCACGATCGGCACGACCCTGTAGATCACCGGCAACCACGGCAGTGTTGCTCATGGTCATGCCTTTGACTATATCCAGGAAACCAGGTATAGG
>Ga0315904_10013771_pt1 | contig 10110 bp, 12 predicted proteins | sample LakEriMetagenome_6_FD_203529 | JGI IMG/M metagenome (GOLD analysis project Ga0315904, IMG submission 203529) | Freshwater fungal communities from buoy surface, Lake Erie, Ohio, United States - Buoy 12 MA120 | ecosystem: Environmental > Aquatic > Freshwater > Lake | place: USA: Lake Erie, Ohio...
ACAGATGAGGAGATAGCCTACAGTAAATTAGTAGCTATTAACCCTCTAATAGAGGAGCTGGTAGAACGCTTAGACCTGGTAAGTATTAAGACAGGAGAGCGGATAAAGAAAGTAGAACTCAGGGAGGATATTAAACCTCATCCAGAGCCAGAGATAAAAGCTCAGGAGATAGATAAACCTAAACTAATAGCCTTAGCTCAGAGAGTAATAGAGGGAGAGAATAGCTATAGTAAAGAGGATATAGTAGCCAGAATAAAAGAGGCTACCAATGTAAGCCAGGAGAGAGCGGAGAGAGGCTTTTACCTCATCCTACAGGCTGGAGCTATAGAGCCTACTCTGGGAGATAATTACTACTTAACAGGCTCTACGCCTTTTTAAATAACATAGATAAACATAGTAAACAGAAAAATATGAGTAAAGAGATTACAGACTGGATAAAATACGAGCTATACCCTACTCTATTTGAGAATATAGATACAGCTCTACCAGAACACAATTTTAAACGCTACTCTGGAGGCTGGATGAGTAAAACTTATTTAGACGGCTCTCCACATAAAAACAGAGCGGATAAGACAGTAATAAGTAAAAAAACTCCAGGACGTATAAAGGAGTGGGGAGGAGATAATTTAAGCCTGGTAGATTATATAATGAGGAGAGACAGAGTAGAGTTTATCCAGGCTCTAAAGACCTTAGCGGAGGTAGTAAGGCTACAGCTCCCAAAGGATGAGCAATTTAACCAGGAGAGCTACCAGAGATATAAAGACCAAGCTACACTACTGGAGGACTGTAATAGCTATTTTATTTACTGTTTAGAGAACTCTACAGGAGCGGATGAGGTAAGAGCCTACCTCTCATCCAGAGGCTACTCAGATGAGGATGTAAAGGCTATGGAGCTGGGCTACATACCAAACCAGGATAAGCTCTTTAAATACCTACTCAGTAAAGGACATAGACAGAGCCTTATAGATGAGGTAGTAAAACTAAATAAAGGGATAGGCTCTACTCATAGGCTTACTATACCATACAGGAGCGGAGGCTCTGTAAAGGGCTTTAAGTTTAGAACTACAGGAGACGCTACTCCAAAGTATTTAAACTCTACAGGACTGGATAGGCTGGGAGGCTTTTTTAACCTCTCAGGGATTAAGGGAGATAAGGATGTAATAATAGTAGAGGGAGAGCTGGATAGCCTCTCAGCTACAGCCAGAGGAGTAGAGAATGTAGTAGCTACAGGAGGTAGTAGTATATCCTCAGACCAGGTAAAAGACGCTATAAAGAGAGGAGCTAAGAGTTTTACTCTCTGTTTTGATAGGGAGCCAGGTAAAGAGGATGAGACCGCTAAGGTAATAAGCTCAGCTACTAAAATAATACTGGGAGAGGGAGTAAACAGAGTTTACATAGTAACCCTACCAGATTTAGGAGGAGGTAAAACAGATACAGATAGACTAATAAAAGAGAGCGGAGTAGAGGCTTTTAGGGAGGCTCTGAGTAGTAGGCTTACCTATGGAGCCTATTTAGGTAGTAAGCTCCTGGAGGAGTATTTAAGTAAGGCAAACCAGAGCGGAGAGATAGACTATAAAGAGAGAGACCTACTTAGAGAGAAAGTAGTAAAAACACGCTCTAAGCTCTCAGCTCAGGATAGGATAGACTTTACTATAAACCTGGTAAAACCTTTAGAGGCTCATGGATTTACTGAGGCTCTACTCTCAGAGCTGGAGGAGAACTATAAGACCGCTACAGAGGAGGCTAAGAGAAACAAAAAAGTAGATGAGCTAATAAAGACAGTAGCCCAGCTCCAGGACAAAGGAGAGGCTATAAAACAGCTAAAGGACGGATTAAAAAATATAGACGCTACTACTGGTAAAGGGCTACTACCTCCTCCTATGAGCTTTACTACTCTCCTGGATGAGATAGCTACTCTACCTCCAGCCTATAAGACAGGCTACAGCTCTCTGGATAGTTTTATAGGCTTTACTCCTGGAGCTGTTACTCTCATAGCTGGGAGACCGTCTCATGGTAAAACTACCTTTATTTTTAACCTCCTCCTCCAAATGAGTAACCTATACCAGGATAGGAGCTTTTACTTTTTCACCTATGAGGAGCCAGTAAAAAATATATCGGTAAAGCTCTTAAACAGGCTAATAGATACAGACCTGAGCGGATATTTCAGAGAGATAAAAGACCTACCTAAGCCTACTAACTACGAATTTATAAAAGCCTACATAAGAGCCAGGAGAAAGGATATAAGGCAAATAGAGGAGGGTAAGAGATTACTCCAGGAGCTAATAGATAGCCAGAGAATAAGAGTAATAGATAGAAACTACTCAGTAGAGGAACTATCCAGCCTTATAGCTTACCTAAACAAGAGAGAGCGGATAGGAGCTTTATTTATAGATTATATACAAAGGATGAGAACGGAGGTAAACTTTAGAGATACTACTCCTGAAATAGCATACATATCTAAACAAGTTTTACAAATAGCTAAAGAGAGCGGATTACCTATTATACTGGGAGCGCAACTAAACAGAGCTACAGATACTAAAGGAGGCAAACCTAAATTAGAAAACCTTAAAGCCTCTGGAAGTTTAGAGGAGGACGCTAATACTGTAATTAGTGTTTACTGTAGAGCCAGAGAGGAGGAGGAGACAGAGAGCGGAGAGCAAAGTAGTAAACAGAGAGAGGTAGAGCTGGAGATAAAGACGCTAAAAAACAGAGAGGGAGAGGTAAACACTACAGAGACGCTAAACTGGGATAGGTGGAACGGAGTAATAAAAGAGCGGAGCGGAGGTAGTAGCTATTTTAAGTAACCTAAGTAAACAAAATAATATGAGTAAAGTAATTAGTATAAGCAACCATAAAGGAGGAGTAGGTAAAACTACCTCAGCTATTAATATAGGAGCTGGACTTAATAGGCTGGGTAAAAAAATACTCCTTATAGATTTAGACGCTCAGGCTAACCTCTCCCAGAGCTTAGGACTAATAGATCAGGATAAAAATATTTACGGAGCTTTAAGAGGAGAGTATAAGCTACAGCCCATAGAGATAGTAAAAGGGCTGGATGTAATACCCTCTACTTTAGACCTCTCAGGAGCGGAGGTAGAGATGAGCGGAGAGGCTGGGAGAGAGTATATCCTCAGAGAACTAATAGAGCCTATAAGAGGCTCCTATGATTATATACTAATAGATAGCCCTCCCTCTCTGGGCTTACTTACTATAAACTCTTTTACAGCCTCAGATGAGGTATTTATACCGCTACAGGCTCAGTATTTAGCTCTACAGGGATTAAGTAAACTACTGGAGGTAGTAGATAAAATTAAAAAGAGGTTAAATAAAGAGCTAAGAATAGGAGGAGTATTTATTACTCAGTTTGATAGTAGAAAAATACTTAACAGAGACGTAGTAGCTACTATAGAGGCTTACTTTAAAGATGAGTTATTTAAGACCAGAGTAAGAGATAATATAGCCTTAGCGGAGGCTCCAGCTCAGAGTTTAGATATATTCAGGTACCAGCCTAAAAGCTATGGAGCTGAGGATTACCTCTCCCTCTGTAAAGAGGTATTAAAGAAACACAGTAAACAGATAAAACCTAATAAACAATAAACAAAAAACTATGAGCAAAAAAAACTTTACAGGAGGGCTAAGCTCCCTACTGGGAGACCAGCCAGAGAAACCTAAGAGAGGGAGACCAGTAACCCAGACTAAGGAGATTACTAAAAGCTCTCAGGAGGGAACTAAAGAGAATGAGACCAGAGCCACGTTTATAATAAATGAGGAGCTACTGGAGAAACTTAAAGCTATAGCCTACTGGGATAGGGTATTAATTAAGGATGTAATAAATACAGCTCTCCAGGAGACTATAGCTAAGTACGAAAAAAAGAGCGGAGAGATTAAACCAATACCTAAACCAAAAAAGTAAAAGACTATGAGCAAAATGGCAGATTTAACGAGAACTGAGGTAATAAAGCTCATAGCAATACATAGAGCAGACTTTACTGGAGTGAATTTAAAAGGTTTAAATTTAAGCTGGTTAAACTTATCAAATTGTGTTTTAGAGAGAGCTAATTTAAGAGGAGCTATTTTATTCGGAGCTAATTTAAGCGGAGCTAATTTATACTTTGCTGATTTAGTGGAAGCTAATTTAAGCAATGCTAATTTAAGCGGAGCTAACTTAGAGAGAGCTCATTTAGGAGGAGCTAATTTAAGCTCAGCTAATTTAAAGGGAGCTAATTTAAGAGGAGCTAATTTAATCGGAGCTGACTTAAGCGGAGCTGATTTAACCAATATTATAGGATATTATAAAAGATAAAAGACATGGCTACAGTAATAGAGGGTATTAAATTCTATACCATACCAGAGACAGCTAAGGCTCTTAGGGTAACTCCTCAGACTATTAGAGCCTGGATAAAACAGGGTAGGCTAAAGAGCCAGAGGATAGGGAGACCTATTTTAATTACAGAGAGTAACTTAAAGGAGTTTTTAAAAAACACATAAAACAGCTATGGAGGATATATTAATAAAGATAGGTAAAGTAACTACAGACTACTATAGACAGCTAAACCAGGATGAGCTAACTGAGAGAGAGTTTAACTTATGGATAGAGAGCCTGGAGGAGCCTATGAAAAGTAGCTTTAAGCCTCATGGTTTAGATAAATGTAAAAAAGTATTAAACTTTCAGAGGTTTGTTTTAGAGCTACAGGATAAAAGCCTGGAGGAGTATTTAAAAACTAATTTAACGGAGGAGGAGTATAGCTACTACTCAGGTAATAAATAGCCTCTACCTCCATAAACATTACATTACAGAACTAAAAAAACATGGAGAATAAAGTAGAGAATAATACAGTAGTAGATTACTCAGAGATACAGCTCAGGGAGATATTTACTAAAGCTGGGCTAAGTAGCCAGGATATAGATAAAGCTATAGCGGACTATATTAGATATAGAGAAAACGAGCTATCCAGTTTATCTATCCTATCCTATGAGGAGCTGCAGAAATTTGGAGCTGAGAGGCTTACAAGCGCACTATCTAAAGTAAAAAGCGGAGAGGAGGTATTAAACTCTATCCTGAGAGGCTATCTTAACTACGCAACCAGTAAAAAGAACATAGCTAAAACCTACCATGAGAGTAAGAGCTGGGATAAAGTTTTAACTACAGACGTTTACCCTGAGCTATCAGAGAGTAAAGAGAGTTTTATAGATTATGTAGAGGAGACCTACCAGACTAAGATAAAAGACGCTAAACACTTACAGAAACTTACAGGAGTAACTAAAACTATGGCTCTATCTATAGAGGAGGGCATGGAGTTATTAGAGGAGATACTAACAGAGGCTAAGTATAGTAAGTTTTTTAGAGCCTTAGAGAAAGCCCTACAGGAGGGAGCAAAATATAAAGACCTCCTAAAGATTAAGCCTCAGGATTACGGATTACCTAAGACCTGGATCGGATGTTTAGGCTCAGACCAGTATAGCTCTATTCTCTGGGCTATATCTTTTGAGTTTTTAATAAATGAGCCTTACGGATTAACCATAAAGCCAGACCTAAGGAGTATAGCTGAGGAGATAGAGGCTCCATACTCTGTTTTATTAGATTGCTATATTTTAACAAATAGGGATAAATAACATGGAGCTACTGGAGACTAAAGAGAGATTTATAGAGCTGAGAGCTAAAGGCTGGAGCTTTGATAAGATAGCTAAGGAGATAGGTAAGGCAAAACAGACGCTAATAGACTGGAGTAAAGAGCTACAGGATGAGATAGCAAATAGGAAAGCCTTAGAGCTGGAGGCTCTTTATGAGAGCTACTACCTACTAAAAGAAAATAGGCTCCAGACGTTTGGAGCTATGCTTACAAAGATTAAAAAAGAGGTAGAGCGGAGAGACCTCTCAGACGTACCTACAGATAAACTCCTGGAGCTACTACTGAAATATAACAGCCAGGTAAAAGAGGAGATAGTAGAGCCTATCTATAAAAGCTCTCAGGAGATTACAGAGGAGAGACAGGATAGAGAGCTACTGGAGGAGCTTACTACCCTATATAGCAAACCTTTAAAGAGACTAAAAGTAGGATAAAAGATTACCAAATAAACATAGTAAACAATGATTACAGAGAAACAAATAGAGGCTAAAGATATTAAGAGGCTACTCCTGAGAGTTTACAGGAGATACCAGAGCGGAGCTATTACAGAGGCTCAGGCTACTAAAGAGACCTACCTACTAAACTCTGTTTTAAAAGCTATAGAGATTACCGATATAGAGACCAGATTACAAAGGATAGAGAATATAATTACAATAGACTAAAAGATGAGAAAAATAAACCTCCAGAATTTATTAGAAAAAGGAACGCTAAAAAAGAGGCTCCTCATATTATTTGAGGATATAGCCAGAGCTAAACTTTTTAAAGAGAGGCTACTAACAGATTTAGAGGCTTTTAATCTACAGGAGAGCTTTAGAACTCCTAAAGAGCTTAAAGAGTGGATGAGATATAAAAAATTAGAGGATATAGTAACCAACGCTATTAATAACCTACAGGGCTTAAAGTTTGAGGTATTAATGAACTATAGTAACCTAAGAGGCTATATCCTGGTATGGAACTCTATAGAGAACGCTGAGCTACTGGTAAACTCTGTTTTACATGAGATAAAAGATATTAAAGAACGTAAACGGATAGCTACGCATGGAGCCAAAGGTATAGACCTCCTATTAAGCCATACGGAGCCAGACCAGGAGGGCTACATAAAAATAGATATTAACTACAGCCAGAGTAAGGATTATAAACTATACGAATTAATGAGTAATGTAAAAGACCATGTAGATAGCTCTCTGGTAAGATATAAGAGCTGGGAGACCGCTATACTTACATACATGGAGGAGGAGGACTTTAATATAAAAACATATAGGGAAACTATAACAGATATGAGAGAGGATATAAATACTCCTATAATAGGCTGGGATAAATATAGCGGAGAGCTTAATACTGGGCTAAGTCATCCACGCCTGAGTAAGGTTATAAAAAAATATGCTATTTGTCCTAATGTAGATGAGATTAAAGTAGATGAGAAACACGTAGCATGGTTTAATAAAAATATATTGAATTATCATGGCAAATAACAGGAGTAAGAATATTAAGCCAGAGGATAGAGATAAGATTAAAAAACCTCTACCAGGTTTAGGAGGAGGAGCTGGGTATAGCCCTCTACCTAAAAAAGAGAGAGGAGTAGATATAGAGAAAAAACACACTAAAATAGCTATCCATACAGTAAGCCAATTTTATGGAGATAATAAACAGCTCTCTCTTTTTTCAGATGAGAAAATAGACGCCTTTAAAGACGCTACAGGGCTTAATTTAACTAATAGACCTACTAACTACGGAGTAGTATTAAACCAATCTCAAAGGAAAGTTTTAGAGGGTATTTTAAAGGCTTTTACAGATACTAACTATAAAGGAGATGAGGAGATAGGTAAAGATAAAGCTCTGGAGGGAGTTTATACTCTTAATAAACAAACAGCGCAGGAGCTAATTTTAAAGAGTAACGCCCCATATAAAAATATAGACGCTATACCAGTAGTAAAACTTACTCAGGCTCAGATAATAGACCTCTCAGGATATGATTTAAAAAGCCAGAGACAGGGAGATAAACAGGATGTAATAGAGGCTTTATCTTTTTTAGCTACTAATCAATTTTGTTTTTACTGGATAAGATTAAAAACAGAGAACGGAAAACCAGTAAAGGATAAAAGCGGAGACTATGTAAAAGAGGAGGTAATGGAGGTAGGAACGCTATTAAGGATAAAAACAGTAAGAGACCAGACGGGGCTACTACAATACTACGAAATACACCCCTCAGCTCCTTTATTAGACCAGGTAAATAACTACTTTTTATTAGTACCTAATAACTGGAGAGATGAGGTAAAACAGATAACTGGTAAAAGAGCCTCCAGCTATACCTATGAGCTTTTACTTTGGCTCAGGCTACAGTATGAGCAAATAAGGAGATACAATAAAGGAGGAGGTAAAACCAGAAAGCCTAAGCCCTTTAAGATTAGTAAGAGCTGGGAGGATGTAGCAATAGCTTTAAAAATGCCTGAGACTATGTATAAAGCTAATAGAAAAAGAGCCTCTAAGATTATACAGGAGGCTTACTCTGTAGCTATAAAGCTGGGCTACTTAGTAAGAGTAGAAAATAACGGAGCTACAGATATACTCTACCTAAATGAGAGCTACTATCCTAAGCCTGGAGAACTGGTATAAATTCGTATTACTGTACACCCTTTTAGTAGCTATAAGTTGAGAAAGTAGTAGCTATAAGTTGAGAAAGTAGTAGCTATAAGTTGAGAAAGTAGTAGCTATAAGTTGAGAAAGTAGTAGCTAACTAATTGATTTACAAGGGCTATTTTTCCGTATAATTATAAGAGTTTAAATACTCTTAAGGAGGATAAACTCTCTTTACAGTCGTTTATCCTTTATATAAAATATCTAATAAAAAGCAAATTTTAACCTCCTATAGATAACATAGTAGCTATAAGTAGAGTAGTACCGATATATGCCCCTATCTATACACGTATAAGAGATCGATAATAAACCGAATAAAGAACGATTTTAGGAAATTTAGAGTAGGATAGTACAATTTACCATGCCGAAAATTAGACCGAAAAAGAGGCTTTTTTATAAAATACGCTCTTACATATTGCGGAGCTGGGAGGATGAGCCAGGCTATACTCATCCACGCCTTAGGATATTACCTCCCTTTATCCTGGAGCTATTAGCCTACTTCATAGGAGTAGCTATCCTATATAAACTCTACTCTTATATTTTTTTATAGTGTCCGATTTATTAATAATAACAGTAAACAGATATTACCAGATAATAAAATAAAACAGTAATATTGTATAAGTAAACATTAAAAAGGATATGGATATAGTAATAAAAACTCCTCAGGATGTAGCTACAGTAAACCCTCAGAGGATAGAGGAGCTGGTAGATAAATTTATAGAGGCTCAGGATATAAGGCTAAGCTCTAAGCTACTCTACAGGAGAACGCTAAAACAATATTTTAACTGGATAGATAAAAAAAACTATGCTCTCTCTGAGATAGCCAGACCTCAGCTCTTAGAGTATAAGGATGAGCTACTACTCTCTGGGATCAGTAGCCTAACTGTAGGCTCCTATATAACCTCTGTAAGACGTTTTTATGAGTGGACGGAGGCTAATAGATACTATCCTAATGTAGCTAAAGGGATTAAAACTCCTAAGAGAAAACAGCAATTTAAGAAACAGCCTCTCCTACCAGCTCAGGCTACAGCTCTCCTCTCCTACTACCAGGATAAAGCTCTGAGAGATTACGCTATAATAAACCTACTCCTGAGGACTGGGCTAAGGACTATAGAGGTAATTAGAGCTAATGTAGAGGATATAGTTTTTAAAGGCTCTCAGAGAGTGCTATTAATACAGGGTAAAGGTAGAGATGAGAGGGATAACTTTGTACTCCTTACAGATAAAGCCTACCAGCCTATAGCTCAGTATTTAGCTACCAGGACGGCTACAGGCTCAGAGCCTTTATTTACCTCTACCAGTAATAACAGCAAAGGAGAGAGACTATCTACCAGAACTATAAGCTACATAGCTAAGGAGGGATTAAAAGCTATAGGACTGGATGAGCGGAGCTTTACAGCTCATAGCCTTAGACATACTACAGCCGTAAATATTTTAAGAGCTGGAGGTAGTTTAGAGACCGCTCAGTTTACTCTCAGACATAGTAACCCAGCTACTACTCAAATTTATACAGCTACTCTAAATGAGGAGCGGAGGCTACAGAATAGCGGAGAGGTTTTAATAGATAGTTTATATTAATGAGCCTACTCTCTACAGATATAACTAAAGTAAAGAGGCTCTCTTTAAAGGAGGTAAAGCTACCAGCTCCAGAGCGGAGGATAGAGCCTATAACTACAGAGAGACCTCCTACAGATGAGGAGATAGCCTACAGTAAATTAGTAGCTATTAACCCTCTAATAGAGGAGCTGGTAGAACGCTTAGACCTGGTAAGTATTAAGACAGGAGAGCGGATAAAGAAAGTAGAACTCAGGGAGCATATTAAACCTCATCCAGAGCCAGAGATAAAAGC
>Ga0315904_10013780_pt1 | contig 10108 bp, 21 predicted proteins | sample LakEriMetagenome_6_FD_203529 | JGI IMG/M metagenome (GOLD analysis project Ga0315904, IMG submission 203529) | Freshwater fungal communities from buoy surface, Lake Erie, Ohio, United States - Buoy 12 MA120 | ecosystem: Environmental > Aquatic > Freshwater > Lake | place: USA: Lake Erie, Ohio...
CTCAATGCCAACGCTTCGCAGCCTGACACAAAGCCGCAAACCGTTATATTCATAACATCATATTCTTTTTAGATTATCAAATGTTTTACCTAAAACTATGGTTTCAAATCCAAATTTTAATAATTCATCATGTCTGAATTTTTGCAATGGTGCAACTTTTCCTTTTTCACTTTTAACTTCAACAAAAAATGCTTTACCATCTTTTAAACAAATTAAATCAGGTATTCCGTTTTTATTTGTCTTAATTAATTTAATTACATAATAACCCATTGCTTCATATTCCTTAATTAATTTTGCTTGTATTTTTGATTCCAAAATCATTCATAAAAATTTTAGTTGTATAATCTTTTTTATTTAATACTGCCTTATAAATTTTATCTTCTATTCCATTTTCAGAAAATATCCAAAAAACATCATTGCTTAAACGATTCATAGTTGTAAGTCTATCACGAGATTGCCAGTAAGAAACAGCACTAAAATCTATGTTATAATAAACTAAGTATTCAGCATTTTTTAAACTAATACCTTCACGACCTGAAACAATTTGTAAAGCAATACATTTATCTGAATTATCAAATTCTGATAAGTCAGTTGTAAGTAAATCTCCATAAATATATTTTAAAGCATTATATTCTTCTTTAAATTTGTAAAATATGCCTATTTTTTGTCCAAAGAATTTTTTATATATAAATTCAGCCTTTGAATAATCAATAACCTTAGAATTTCCACTTTCAAATTTAATTGTTCCTGAATATAACTGATGTAATTTAGTTAATAGTTTAGTTGGTGTATCTGCAAGCACTTCTTCTTCTTTGCCTTGTATTACTAAATCATTTTTCAATAAATCAATTACATTGTAAGTTGATTCCTTTAATTTAACTCTTAATACATTTTCATTTACTTTACTTGTGAAACCTGCATTTTGTTGAGTAAAAGTAATCATGTAATTTCCTATAATTTTATAGATTAAATCTTTATTGGCATCTGAATAATCAATGGCTTCACCATAAGATACATAAAGAGTTTTTTTATTTACATATTTATCTGCCCATCTATAAAAGTTTTTCTCAGGAAATGGTGAGTAATTACTTACCCAAAATTGATGATAAATTTGAGAATAACTTTCAGGATGTGGTGTTCCACTTAAAAATATCATTGGTAAATGACTGTAATTCTCTTTAATATATTTAGTTACTTTATTAGGTTTAGGAAAAGCACCATTTCTGTGATGTTCATCACTAATTAATAAGTCAAAATTACCTTCTATTTTATGTATAGATTCATTATTAATAACTGTTAGTTTATAATCATAGCCCATTGCTTTATAATCATTCTCAATGCTTGTAATTGCTTTTTTCTTAGTTATGAATAAAACATTTTTAGCACGATACAATTTAGCAGTATTTAAAGCCATAATTGTTTTGCCAGTTCTTACTTCAGCAGCAATATAAACTATTTTATAAAGTGCTAATTTATTCCATGCTCTTATGGAAATTGCTAATTGATAATCTCTAATTTCCATATTTAAACATTACTATTCTACCACCCATTGAATCATAACTTTTAACACATTCTATTTTTTTATATTCGCAATATTTATCAATCCATTGCCAAAATCTTTTTTGGGATAAATTAAACTTTTTCCAATCAGGATAATCTTCTAAAAAAGTATTATATAAATAATTTTTTTCAAACCTTTCTTCAAGTTTAATTATTCCTTCATTAACCCACTCATAAAATTCAAATGAAGTTTCTTTAATAAATTTTCTTATTTCTAAATTTTGAAAATCATAAGATACTAAACCATTAATTAAATATAATTGTAAGCATCTTAACATATAATTGTAAAATCTAATCCATTCTTCATTATCCCATTCCTCAAAAAGCATTCTGCCAAATTCATTTAATGGAGTATGCTTTGAAGAAAAATGAGCAGAAAATTCAAGTTCCCATTTTCTACGTTCAAATGATCCACCAACCCCACCAATAGTGTAATTTGTGGTAATTAATATTTTAGGAGACTTACTTACTGGTATTTTAAAAGCATCTTTGTTTTTCTTTTCAAGTGTAATTCCTTCTGTAATGATTGAGAATAGATTTTCAAACTTAAAGTTCTTTTGTACATCATCAAATACTAAAATTTGAGTATCTGCGCTAACAGTTTGATAAGCAAATGATTTATCAAAACTAAATGACTTTCCATTAATATCTGCAACTCTTTTAACTTTACTTAAAGCATTCCAAAAAATACCTTTACCACTACCTCCATTTGGATTTTCACTTATTGTTTCATCATTTAAAATAACAGCTTTATTGTTTGCAGATGTTTTAAAAGAATGCATTAAATAACCAATTGTAGTAATTAAAGACATTTCTCTTTGTTCATCCTTATTACTAACTAAATTGATAAACTTTTTAAAGTCGCATTCCAAATTATCAGTATGTTCAATATTAAAATCAATAATGTGTTTTTTCCATACAAACCCATCCAAATCAAAATAATCAATCAAATTAATTCCATTCTTTTTTACATTAATAGCACCATTATTGAAATAAATAAATGCTGAATCAATTGTATCTTCTTTAAATTTTAAGTCAATAGGATCTAATATATTTAAATATTCCTCTTTAAAAAACTTTGAACGGTCTGCTAAGAATTGATATACTAAATGCTCAGAAGATTGCAGCATTTCATTTAAAACAAAGTCTTTTATTTTAACTTCATTGGTATTATCAACAAGGTTATTTTCTACTTTAACAAAAATAAATGATTCAGTTCCATCAGGATAATACTTGTAAAATCCATTTGATTGTAACCATAATTTAAAATCATAATGATTAATTTTAACACCTTTTTTTGTGATTTCCCAAAAGTTAGAAATAGTTGCATCATCTTTAATTATTTTTAATGATTCTTCATCTACATTTGGTAAAGCCTTTTTTATTTCATCAATTTGTTTACCTGACTTAATTTCTTTTTTAACATAATTAATTGTATCATTATCTTCAAAATATTTCATACCAAAGTTAGATGCACCACGTTTGTATGCAGAATTAATAATAGTTTCAATTTCTTTATTATCAAATCCTTCAGTTGCAAACTGGCTGCAAAATCTTAATGCTTCTATTTTACTAACTCCAAAGTCTGATAAAGCAGCAGCAAACTTAAATACATTAACATTTCTTTGATTAATTATAAGTCCAAAATTCTTTTCAAACCAAACATAAAGTCTTTTAATTATCTCATTTTCATTTTGAAGTTTAATTGTTGGTGCTTTAGATTCATAAGAATATATCTTATTTTCAACTTTTTTATCCCATACTTTAGAATCTTTATTAATATAAATATCAGGATCATAAGATTCAAAACATACTCTACTTATATCATTTGTCCCTGAATCAAAATTTTGATTATCAAAATATTCATCTAATGCTTCAAAGTATAATTTGTGATTTTCAGGTTCTTTAGGTATTTTAACAATTAACTTTATACCATCACCACTTGGAGAAATAAAACAACTAAAAGTAAATGGATCATTCTTTAAATGTTCATAAAAATCATTTAAATCACTTTCATTAGAATATTTATCAAAGTCTAAGCATATTAGTCCACTATGTTCTAACAATCCATTTGTAGCCCTATTTTTAAATATTCCTGAAAAACAAATAGAAGGTAAATTGTTTTTAAGTTTATTTCTTAAATCCGTATTAGTTTCTTTTCTAATTTGATTTATTAAATCTATAGAATTACCATTCTTAATCCTATTTAGGATAAAGTCAACATCACGAATAAATGGAGTTGAAGTTTCCTTTATATTTTTAAATATTGTTACTTTCATAAAAAGATATACCCCCTACAATGTAAGCTCAACGACCAAGTAAAAGCAAAACAAAGTAGAGGGTAAAAGTTAAATTTCGTAATCATGGTCGTTGTTGTGTTCTGCAAATATATAAAATTATTATTTATTAAAACAAAAAAAAATATGTTAAATTATTTTACCCCGCTTTACCCCGCTTTCAACACGCTTTTAATTTTGTTAAAACTCTTTATTAATAAGGTTTCCACGCTTTCACGCTTTATTTTGCCAAATTTTTACAAAAAAAATCTTTTCAAAAAAATTACATATGCAAGTATATAGTGGGGGTATCTCATAAAAGCGTGGGAGAATCTAAAAATTGTATTTCTTCTGGATCGCATAATTCTACAGCATGAGTATTACAACATTCTATAATTCCTTTTGTAGGGGTATAAACTTTATCATACTGTGGATTTTCAGGATGTCTTTGAATATAAGCTTTTTGTGTCCATCCAATGAAATAATATTCATTTTCATATACTTTACACTTTCTCATGTTTTTTTATTTAATTTAATTTTTCAATTTTATAACCTTTAAAATCTTCAATTTCGTTTTCAGGATCAAGTTGAAATCCATCTTGAACAAAGATTTTTTTAATAATTTTTATTTCTTCTATTTTACCATAACACCATGTGCCACCTTCGGATTCTATGTTATCTTCTAACCATATTCTTATTTTGTCTCCGTCTTTATAATTTTCCATGTTATTTGATTTGTATGTTATAATTAGTAACTAATACTGCTCCTTCTACTTGCTTACCATCTTTTATAGCTTTTTTTATTGCTTGTTTATCAGGTTGCAAAGTAGTCTTTTCAATTAAATACTTTTTATCTAAATTATCAGATACTTCAATACTTTCTGATTTTCTAAAAGATAGTTTTAAAGTAGGTGAATCAATTTTTTCTATTCCATATAATTGCATAGCATCTGAAACAGCACTTTTTAATTTATCAATTGCATTTTCTTTATATTCCTTTAATTGTTTTAATCTTTTTATTTCAGCATCTATTATATCATTATCATATTCAAATGATCTAATAACATAACCATAGTTTATTGCTTTTTCTTTTAATTGTTCCTCATTGATTTGCAATTGCTGTTCAATTTCAGGAGTTAATTCCCCTTGCTCCAGTTGTGAAGCAAGGGTTAAGTATTCGTTTTTAATTTGATAAAGATTCATAGTATGCCTCCATTTCTTTTGTTACTGTATAATATTCTCTAACCTTATTTAATGAATTTCCACCTTGTTTTGCTTTCAAGATATTTTCCTTAGTAGCAAATGGTTTATTTGTTGTGTTAGCATCATCATCATCAATTTCTAATGATAAAAGTGAACAGATAGTATATCTGCGAAAATAAGAAATTGCACTACCTAATTGCTGAGGTTGTAATCCATTAGGCATAGGAATAAAAGATACAATTGAATCTTTGCCATCTGTAATTACAGTACCTATTCCACGTTCATCTATTGGCTGAGTAATTAATAAACCAACCTCGCTAAGTATAGGCTTTACTTCACTTAATACTTGCTTTAATGTAGCGTAGGTATTTTTAAAGTGTGGATTTTTTGCATCTTTTTTAATTACATTGATTTGCTTTTGAAATTCAAGTAATCTTTGTGTTAATGATAATTGTTCGTTCGTTTTCATAATAGATTGATTTAATTCTTTTTATTTTTACTTTTTTGTAGTGAATAGATTAAAATGGTAAGTCTGATTCATCTATTTTAGGTGTGTACTTTGTTTCGTTTGAGTAAGTCTTTGTCTCATTCTCTTTTTTAAATGGTTCTTGGAATGCTGCACTAAAATACTTAACACCTTTTTGACTTTCTTTTAACCATAATGATATTTCCATTTCTTTACCATTTACGTTAACAGTACCTCTGTAGTCAGGTTGTTTCTCGTTTGATTTTTTAGCATTCTTAAAGATTGCTCCTGAATTGTTCTTAGTTTCCATGTTTCTGTTTTTTGTTTGTTATTGTAAATTCTTTGTAATTGCTTTTTGTTTTTTCATTTCTTAACCATTGTTCATTAACTGAATAACCTAATTTGCGGATCATTGCAATTAACTTGTGAAGGTTAAGTGTTCCTTGATTGCATTCTTTTTTTGTAATGGCGTAAGCATTAGAACCATTTACTGCAATGCCACTTAGTAATGCATCCAGTACAGCTTGTTTTTGTGTTTTTTTCATAGTTATAAACTTTTTACAAATATAATAATAATTAATTTTAAACCAATTTATAATTTAAATAATTGTGAGTTAAAGTTTCCAACTGTTTTTTTAACCATAAAAATTTTTCAGTTAGTTCAAAGTTGATGTCTTCTTCGGTATCTGCTAACTTCTCGCAAACTTCAATCAATTCTTTTTCTGTTTGATTAATTCTCATTAACATATTAGTTTCAACTTTGCTTAGATTTTCCATGTACATTTTAGTTTCCATATTTAGCAGTTTTTTGTTTATAAAATTCGTTTATTAGGTCGAGTAAGTCATCACTACATTCCCCTGACTTAAATGCTTTGTGAATAGTTACTAAACTAAATTTCTTTCCTTTTTTATCGGCAAACCTTTTTAGCTTAGTTTGGTCTCCGAATGAGTAGTACTCATCTATTGTGTCTTTGATGTGTTTGGGTATTTTCATATTGTTTTATATAGTTTGTTTAATTCTTTGTCAAAGCTTTCAATAAACTCCATTTCGTACTGATTCATTGATTGCTTTATTATGTGGCTGCCTATCCTATCGCATTTATCATTTAAGAAAGTTAAAGCGAATGTGGTGTAATCCTTATTGATAAACATTTCTAAATACCATAGTCCTAAATCAGCCTTAGTATTATTATCTGCATTATACTCATCTAATTTATCGTATATGTAGCTTTCCCAGTAGTTTAGTTCATCATTTAGCATGGCAATTCAGTTTTAGCAAGTGTTAATACATTAAAAAATTCTTCACTATCAATTTGCTCATAGGCACATGGAAATTGCATTGTATAGCTAACCATTTGAATTGAAACCTCATCTTTGTGATACAAAACAGTTGTAGTTCTGTTTTCTTCAATCATGTAATAATAATACTTGTCTTTTGTAAATAAAGGTAAGTTTACTTCTACTTCAACTTTTTCCTTGCGTTCAATTGTTACTTTCATGTTTTTAATTATTTTACTTTATTAATATATTCTACTGCTCCGTTTAATGTTCTTTTAGATTGAGTTTCAGCATTAGGAATAGCTGGATAAAAATCGGAAAAACCTAACCTTCTTGCCTTTCTAATTGTTTGATTTTCTTCTTTTGTCAATTCAGGATAATTTATTACATCCCATTGGTCTTTCGTTTTTTTAGTTGTTTTCATGTTCTTTGATTTTAGTTGTTTTTAATTGATTCGATTTCTTCTGCAAATTCTTTTTCTAACCATACAATCACGCTTTCTTCTTCTGGAATCTCAAATGCTTCACGAGTTCCATCAGTTGTTGCAGATAAATAATGTTTTGCGATTTCTTCTCCATTGTAGCTTATTCTTGTATAACCTGCCAATGCTTTTGTAATTGTTATCATGTTCTTTGTTTTTAAATATAAAGCAAATATAAAGTAATTATTAATAACTTTTACATAAGCATATAAAAAAAAAGCAACTATTTTTTGCAATAATTGCTAACTACTTGAAAATCAATGTTAAAATTTTACTTTATTAACTTGTCAATTTGTGTTTGTTTTTGTGCAGAACCTTGACTTGATCCGAAATAATAAGAAATTACTTGAGTACAAACAGCACTAAGAACACCTAATACATAAATAATAATGTCTTTTTCAGCTCCTACTGGCTTAAACATTAGAATATAAAATAAAACAAACGTTAAAACAATAACTGATAACGCTAATATAGGAGTAACTATCTTATTTATTAATGGAGCTTTTTCTGCAGTAGCTATCTGTATTTCACGATTACGCGCACTATCCATTTCTTTTTGATATACTTCTAATTGTTTTGTGGCTTCTTGCTCCATTACTTCTAAATGACTATTTAAAACCTTTTGCAGTTCTAAATTAGCAGCTTCCTTTTCTTCTTTTGTTTGAACGAATTTGTCAACTACATTAGCTACTGATTCAACAACTTGCCCAGCACCACCGGAAAATATTTTATTTAGAAAGTTTGGCATAAAAAAATTTATTATATTTGCGCATCGTTCTTTTCATAAAACTAATATTCTTTGAACAACGAAGCCTTCAGAAATGAGGGCTTTTTTGATTTATAGAATTTCTATAGTGTGTTTTTCATCTTTATGCAACAATAGTAAATTAACCAAATCATTCTCAGCCTTAGTGCTATCGAATATCGCATTGTCGCCTTTCTGATAGCCTACTAAAATACAGCCGAGCGAATGGTCAGCCGAGTTTCCTCTATGCATAAGAACACCATCAAAACCTTTTATATTAAGAATTCGAGGTAACATACGTTTAAATTTAGGACTAAGGTTAACTATCAATTCATAATTCCCGGAAGGGATTGCAGTAACTCCAAAAATCTTTTTTGTGTTAATGAATAAAAGACTATCTGTTTGTTTTAATCCTCTATCTTTATCTTCAAGTGTATAACAAAAAAACTTCTCGTTAACAAAAAGCTTTCCGATAGTACTTACTTCTGTTTTTACTTCACGAATTACCTTCAGTTTCATAACTTAATTGTTTAGGTAAAATACAAGCATTTTGTTTTTGGTATTGCTGCATAAATTGATTGCGTTCTAAACACGAATACAATTTGCTTTCTAATACAGCTACTCGATAATTAGTGTGCATTAACCATGCGACTAATACTGCTGTAGCCCCGTACTTTTTAATATATTCTAAAAAATTTTTCATGATTTATTATGGTATTGGTGGTGTTGGTGGTGGTGTATAAGGACTTAATTGAATATCTAATAAATAAGCGTATTGTGTTTGAGCAACATCAATTTCATCTTGCTCACTTAAAAATAAAAAATAAACTCCGTTAATATCCTGAACGAAATTAAAAAATGTATCACTATCAATGAACGTACCTTGTAGTTCATTTGCTTGTTGTTCTGTTACTATTCTTCCTTCCATTATACGTTTCTTCCTAAAGTTGTTTGATAATTTTGAATTGCTGTATTTAAGTTTGCGACTTCTGTATCTGTTAATGCTGAACCACCTGTGAAAAAAGCACATTGATTTGTTGAATAGTTGCCCGCAGTACCTGCTTGATTTAAAGCGCCTAAATATAATTTAAAAGAGCTTCTACCCAATGATGCTTTTGTTGTGTTTATTTTTTTTGTTGAATTGATCCAAACATCATAGTCATTTGATGCTTGTCTATTTAATGTAAATAAACCTAAAGATGAACTATTTACAAAAAATTCGCCTGTGTTTTCATTTATTGCTGAAACACATTGATTTGATGTATTTCTTGGGTTTAAAAGAGTATAAAAATAATTTGGTCCAGGCGCATTTGTACCAAAAACATTAGAACTTGCGGCAACATCTGTTTTTGAATAAAAAGAATAATGCGATGTACCATCTGTATCAATTGATGGAATAAAAAAAGTATCGGCAAAGGCACTTGTACCATTAGGTGTCATACCATTATTTGAATGTGTCCATCCAGTTGAAAATGTTAATCTAAATGCAGCATCTAAATCTCTTGGGTCTTTTAAATTCCATTTATGAGTACTTGCAGTTCCTCCAACAATAGGATAAATGGCTTTCATTTTAGTCCAAATGTTAGCACTTTTTAAGTCTAGCACAAGTTGATTAACTGCGCTTTGTTGAGTAGCATTAGTTATTCCAGCTGCTGTTATAAATGCCTGAGCATCTGCATCAGTTGAACTTCCTAATGGTGCAAATCTTTTAGGCGTTATTGCTAAATTAGTTCCAATCATATTCAGACTTTAAAACTCCATTTTCTAAGGTGCAAACTTTTTGCCCTGTTAAATACTTATTTGCTATGCTGTTAAATGTTTCAATGCTTTCACTCCAATTATAAAGTACCACTAAAAAATACTTTTGATAATCTTCACAATTAATTATTTCACCGTATTGGCTTAATTCTATTTTTAATTGATCCATTAATAATTAATTTTCATATTAGGTCTTGTTGATGAATTTCTTGTTCCTAATCCTGTTGGATAACTTGCATCATTTTGTTTATACCAACTTAAAAACTGTGCGCTTGTTGAATGGCATTCAGCCCATCCGTAACCATTTTGCCAACTTCCATCTTTATTAATCCAAATAATTA
>Ga0315904_10013781_pt1 | contig 10108 bp, 8 predicted proteins | sample LakEriMetagenome_6_FD_203529 | JGI IMG/M metagenome (GOLD analysis project Ga0315904, IMG submission 203529) | Freshwater fungal communities from buoy surface, Lake Erie, Ohio, United States - Buoy 12 MA120 | ecosystem: Environmental > Aquatic > Freshwater > Lake | place: USA: Lake Erie, Ohio...
GCGTAGTGCGCCGAGAGGGCCTCGCGACTGGCCTGCAGCTGCTCGAAGCTGAGCCAGCGGCCCAGGTCGAAGTGGCGGTAGAGCAGCAGGACAGCCAGCGCGGCCAGCACCAGCGCGATGCGCGGCGCCCAGCGTTGCGCAGTGCTCATCGGTGCGTGCCGCATTCCGGCGGATGGTCGGCCATGGGGCGTGCAAGGTCAGACTGATACATGCTGAAGCCCGTGCGCAGTTGCCTGCCCGGGGCCGCGCGCTGCTCGGTCACCTTAGCACGCGGGCGCGGGCAGGCCACGGTCGGCCGTCGGCCGCAACCGCGGCCGCCGCGTCGCGCCGCATGCCGGCAAGGCAACGGAATCACGAGGGATGCACCGCACCTCTCTGGTTGCGCTTCAGCTTGCGCCACAGCGCCTCGATGACGATCGCCGAGGCCTCATCGGGGTGGCGATTGCCTGCGTCGTCGAGCAGCGCGTAGTTGCGGCGCAGCAGGTCGTTGCGAAGATGCAGGGCCAGTCCCGTGTGCGTGTGGATCAGGTGCTTCTCCGCCATGGCGGCAGCAGCATCGTTTCGGGCCCGATCCCGCCCGACAGCCAGCGCGGGCATCACCAGAGCGCGGGCACAGCGCTCGCCCGCCAGCCGAAGGATCGTGTGCATGGCCTGCTGCAGGTCTGCCACGGCTGCGCGGTCGGCAACGCGTGCCAATCGGGTTTCGATCCTCTCCACAACCGCCACCTCCAGGAGCCGAGCCCGGCGTTCTATGTTGCTGCCTACAGCCCCTGTTCACACGTCGATGTTCCTCGCCACCAGCGCGTTGCGCTCGATGAATGCCCGGCGCGGCTCCACCTCGTCGCCCATCAGCGTCGTGAAGATCTGATCGGCGGCGATGGCATCCTCGATCTGCACCTTGAGCAGCCGGCGCGCGCTCATGTCCATCGTGGTTTCCCAGAGCTGCTCGGCGTTCATCTCGCCCAGGCCCTTGTAGCGCTGGCGGCTGGTGCCGCGCTCGGCCTCGGCCTGCAGCCAGCGGATGGCGCCGCGGAAGTCGGCCACCGCATGCGTGCGTTGCCGGTCGCCTTCGCCTCGGCGCACCTCGGCGCCTTTGCCTATGAGGCTCTCGACCGTGGCCGCGCATTCGGCCAGCGTGGCGTAATCGGCGCCCACGATGAAATCGGGATCGATGTGCGTGACGCGCAGATTGCCGTGGATGCGCCGCTCGATGGCAAGCAGCCAGCGTTCGTGGCGCTCGTCGAAGCGCGCATGCACGGCGACGTCGTCGGGTGACTGGGTGGGCGACAGGCGCGCGCGCAGGGTCGCAACCAGGCTCTCGGCGCTGGCCTGCGCCGCCTGCTCGGAACCCAGGTCGATGCGCACGCCCTCGAGGATCGCGCGCAGCGTGTCGGCATCGAAGATGCGTGTGAGGCGGTCGATCACGGCCTCGGCCACCAGGTAGCGGCGCGCCAGCTCGCCCAGGGCATCGCCGGTGATGGGGTCGGCGCCGGCGGCGGGCACGAGCTGCGCGCCGTCCAGCGCATAGCGCAGCGTGTACTGCGCGAGTTCGTGGTCGTCCTTGAGGTAGCGCTCGTCGCGGCCGTGCTTGACCTTGTAGAGCGGTGGCTGCGCGATGTAGATGTGGCCGCGCTCGACCAGGTCGGGCATCTGGCGGTAGAAGAACGTGAGCAGCAGGGTGCGGATGTGACTGCCGTCGACGTCGGCGTCGGTCATGATGATGATGCGGTGGTAGCGCAGCTTCTCGACGTTGTATTCGGTGGGCCCGATGCCCGTGCCCAGCGCCGTGATCAGCGTGGCGATCTGCTCCGACGAGATGAGTTTCTCGAAGCGCGCGCGCTCCACGTTGAGCACCTTGCCGCGCAGCGGCAGCACCGCCTGGTACTTGCGATCGCGGCCCTGCTTGGCCGAGCCGCCGGCCGAGTCGCCCTCGACGATGAAGATCTCGCACAGCGTCGGGTCTTTTTCCTGGCAGTCGGCGAGCTTGCCCGGCAGGCCCACGCCATCGAGCAGCCCCTTGCGGCGGGTCATGTCGCGCGCCTTGCGCGCGGCGTCGCGAGCGCGCGCGGCCTCGACGATCTTGCCGCAGATCGCCTTGGCGTCGGCCGGCTTTTCCTGCAGGAAATCCTCGAGCGCCTTGGCCACCAGCTCCTCGACCGGCGCGCGCACCTCGGACGACACCAGCTTGTCCTTGGTCTGCGAGCTGAACTTGGGCTCGGGCACTTTCACGCTGAGCACACAGGTGAGGCCCTCGCGCATGTCTTCGCCGGTGGTCTCGACCTTGGCCTTCTTGGCGAGCTCGTTTTCCTCGATGTACTTGTTGATGACGCGCGTCATGGCCGCGCGCAGACCCGTGAGGTGGGTGCCGCCGTCGCGCTGCGGAATGTTGTTGGTGAAGCACAGCACCTGCTCGCTGTAGCTGTCGTTCCACTGCATGGCCACTTCCACGCCGATGCTCAGGCCGGCGTCGGTGTTGCGACTGCCGGTGGCATGGAACACCGTGGGGTGCAGCGCGGTCTTGTTCTGGTTGATGTACTCGACGAAGCCGCGCACGCCACCCGCGAAGGCGAAGTCTTCCTCCTTGCCCTGGCGCTGATCGACCAGCTTGATGCGCACGCCGTTATTCAGGAACGAGAGCTCGCGCAGCCGCTTGGCCAGGATCTCGTAGTGGTACTCCACATGCGTGAAGATGGTCTCGTCGGCCATGAAGTGCACTTCGGTGCCGCGCAGCTCGGTGCTGCCGGTCACCTTGATCGGCGAGACCATCACCGGTGTGCCCGCCGGCACACCCAGCGCGTTGGCGCCTTCGGGAACCTCGAGCATTGCCGGCTCGGGGTTCTGCGCCACACCGCGATGAAACTCCATGTAGTAGGCCTTGCCATCGCGCCGGATGACCAGACGCAGCCACTTGGACAGCGCATTCACGCACGACACGCCCACGCCATGCAGCCCGCCCGACACCTTGTAGCTGTTCTGGTCGAACTTGCCACCGGCGTGCAGCTCGGTCATGACGATCTCGGCGGCGCTGCGCTTGGGCTCGTTGCGGTCGTCCCACTTGATGCCGGTGGGTATGCCACGGCCGTTGTCGGTGACCGAGATGGAGTTGTCGGTATGGATGGTGACGACGATCTCGTCGCAGTGGCCGGCCAGCGACTCGTCGATGGCGTTATCGACCACCTCGAACACCAGGTGGTGCAGCCCGGTGCCGTCGGATGTGTCGCCGATGTACATGCCAGGACGCTTGCGAACAGCCTCCAGGCCTTCGAGGATCTGAATCGAGGTGGAGTCGTAGCTCTTGGCGGCGTCGGTCATCGGCGGATGGTTCTCGGTGGGTGGTGCAATCGGGTGGCGGCCTGGCGGCGAGTGCGGTACACCCGGCGTCAGATGCGCATCGGCATCACGACGTAGCGGAAGGTTTCGTCGTTGGGCACGGTGAGCAGCGCGCTGCTGTTGGAATCGCCGAATTCGACGGCCACCTGTTCGCAGCGCAGGTTGCCCAGCACGTCCTGCAGGTAGGCCACGTTGAAGCCCACCTCCAGCGGATCGCCGGAGTAGTCGACCTCGAGTTCCTCGAGGGCCTCCTCCTGCTCGGCGTTGCTGGTCTGGATGCGCATCTGCCCCGGCGCCAGCGCCAGCCGCACACCGCGGAACTTCTCGGAGGTGAGGATGGACGCACGGCCCAGCGCATCGGCAAGCACGTCGCGCGCCACCAGGGCCCGGCGCCGGTAACCCACCGGGATCACGCGCTGGTAATCCGGGAACTTCCCTTCGACCAGCTTGCTGATCATCTCGACCGCACCGAAGGTGAGCCGAACCTGGTTGGCCGCGACGTCGATGGCCACCGGATCGTCGGTGTCGGCGAGCAGCCGCTGCAGTTCGAGCACGGTCTTGCGCGGAATGATGACCTCGGTGCGCGCCATGGCCGCGCCTTCCACCGTGGCCTGGCAGTAGGCCAGCCGGTGGCCGTCGGTGGCCACCACCCGCACCAGGTCGCCATCGGTGACCAGCAGCAGCCCGTTGAGGTAGTAGCGGATGTCCTGCTGGGCCATCGCGAAATGCACCATCTGGAACAGGTGCTTGAGCTGGCGCTGCGGCAGCGCGAACGACGCGCTGAAGCTGTCGTTGACCGCCACCGTGGGGAATTCCTCGGCGCCCAGCGTCTGCAGCGCGAAGCGGCTCTTGCCGGCCTGGATGCTCGCCTTGCGCTGCGTGATGGACACGCTCACTTCGGGCCCTTCGGGCAGCGCACGAAGGATGTCGAGGAGCTTGCGCGCCGAGACCGTGGTGGCGCCATCGCCCGCGCCGTTGCTGAGCGCTGCCGTGGTGCGGATCTGGATCTCGGCATCGGAGGCCAGGAAGGAGATGTCTTCGCCCTGCTTGGTGAGCAGCACGTTGGCCAGGATGGGCAGCGTGTGCCGCCGTTCGACGATGCCCGCCACGGTGGTGAGCGGCTTGAGGATGGCGTCGCGAGTCGCTCTTATGTATTGCATCGTCTTTCCTCTTATCTCTTACTGATGTTGTTCATGTGCAAGCCCCCGGCGTGTGGACAACCAGGCCATCGCCAGCACTGGCGGGCCTTTCCGGGCGACGAAGACCGGTGGACAACCACGCCCCGGCGCTGTGGGTAAATCGGGAAGGATCGGGCCTGCCGCCCGGACCCCCGATCTGTGCACATCGGGCCACCGCGATGTCCACGGCTTGCGCACAGGCGCGCCCGGGGTGGCGTGGAAGGCCGTGGCTTTCATCCTCGCAGCGTCTGTTCGAGGACGTGGATCTGGTGGTTGAGGTCGGCATCGTGCTGGCGCTGCTCGGTGATCTTGCGCATGGCGTGCAGCACCGTGGTGTGATCGCGGCCTCCGAAGGCCTCGCCGATCTCGGGCAGGCTCTTCTGGGTGAGTTCCTTGGCCAGGTACATGGCGATCTGGCGGGGGAGCACGATGTGGGCGTGCCGGCGCTTGCCGTACATCTCGGCGACCTTCATCTTGTAGAAGTCGGCCACGGTCTTCTGGATGACCTCCACCGAGATCTGCCGGCGGTTAAGCGCGAGGAGATCCTCGAGCGCCTCGCGGGCGAGGTCGAGCGAAACCGGACGGTCGCGAAAGCTGGCGTACGCGACCACGCGCAGCAGCGCGCCTTCGAGTTCGCGCACGTTGCTGCGCAGGTGCTTGGCGATGAAGAACGCAACGTCTTCGGGCAGCTGCGCGCCCTGCTGCTCGGCCTTCTTGAGGAGAATGGCCACCCGCATCTCGAGCTCGGGCGGCTCGATGGCCACGATGAGGCCGGAGTCGAAACGCGAGATGAGACGTTCCTCGAGGCCGGAGATTTCCTTCGGGTAGGTATCGCAGGTGATGATGATCTGGCGGCGCCCGGCGTGCAGGGCGTCGAACGTGTAGAAGAACTCTTCCTGGGTGCGCGGCTTGCCCGACAGGAACTGGATGTCGTCGATCAGCAGAAGATCGAGGCCCTGGTAGTACTGCTTGAGCTCCTCGGACGTCTTGCGCTGTATCGAGCGCACCATTTCGTCGAAGTATTCCTGGGCGTGGATGTAGCGCACCTTGGCCCGGGCGTTGCGTTCGGTGTAGGCGTTGCCGACCGCGTGCATCAGGTGCGTTTTGCCCAGGCCCACCCCGCCGTACAGAAACAGCGGGTTGTAGGTGGCCGGCCGCTCGACCACCTGCAGCGCGGCGGCGCGCGCCATCTGGTTGGCCTTGCCGGCGACGAAGTTGTCGAAGGCGAGATCGGGGCGCAAGCGGGTGCGCTCGTTGGCCGTGGGCGTTCCGCCCGCCTGCGCCATGGCAAAGGGCGACGTCTGCGTGGGCGCGGTGCTGGCTGCCTGATTCGTCGCCGCAAGCGCGGCGCCCGCCCTGACCGACGGCTGATCGGTGGCCTGAGGCACGAGCTCGAACGCCACGCGCGTGCCGGGCCCGACCAGTTCGGCGACGAGATCGCCGATGCGGGCGCCGTACTGGCTGCGCACCCAGTTGAGCTTGAACTGGTTGGGTGCGCCCACGCGCAGCACCCCGGCCTGATCGTCGAAGCCGAGGTACACGAGGGGCTTGAGCCAGGTCCGGTAGAGCTGTGGAGGCACCTCCGCCTCCAGGCGGGACGCACAGTCGAGCCAGCGGTCCTGCATGTTCGGGAAGGGGCCGGAAGCAGAAGAAGAAAGGCAAGTGTCCGGGTTGCCCGAACGCTCGGCAAGGGGGCAAGTCTACCTGATTCCGTGAGTTTTCCACAGGCCCGCTGTTGACGCTCGGGCCCGCTTCTGATGCAATCGAGGGCTTTTTCCTGAGATCCGCCATGAAACGTACCTACCAGCCCTCTGTGGTTCGGCGCAAACGCACGCACGGTTTCCTCGTGCGCATGAAGACCCGTGGCGGCCGTGCGGTGATCCGCGCCCGTCGCGCCAAAGGCCGCAAGCGCCTGGGCGTGTGAGGCTGGCGGCCCGCGAGCGGGCCGACCCGATCCATGGGACGACCGCGCGTCGACGCCGGATGGCTCGCGCTCGCGAGGCAGCGCGCCGACTCGGCCACCGAGCACTTCGGTGTGTCGATGCATCGTCGTGCCCCCGGCAGCCCCGCCGGTTGCCGGCTGGGCATGTCGGTGCCCAAGCGCTTCATCCCGGGCGCGGTCGATCGCAACCTTCTGAAGCGCGTGGCTCGCGAAGCCTGGCGGCTGGCCGACTGGCCGGCCGATGCCCGGCCTGAGCGCGCCATGATCCGGCTGCGCCGCCGCAGCGACGGCTGGCGCGACATGCCGCGTGGCGCCCTCAAGCGCCTGTGGCGGGCCGAGCTCGATCTGCTCGTGCGTCGCGCCCGGGCGCGGTCGCTCGCATGAGTTCTCAGCCATCGCGGCTGGTGTCGGCGGCGCGGTCGGCCGCAGCGGCGCCAATCCACGCCTACCGCTACGCGATCAGCCCGCTGCTGCCGCCGTCGTGCCGCTTCTACCCGAGCTGTTCGGCCTATGCGATCGAGGCCCTCGGCAGTCATGGCCTGCTGCGCGGCGGCTGGCTGGCTGCGCGTAGGCTTTGTCGCTGTCATCCCTGGAACCCTGGGGGCATCGATCCGGTGCCGCCCTCCGCCACGTCGGAATGATCCCCATGCAAGTGCAGCGCACCATACTCTGGGTTGTGTTCACGATGTCGTTGCTGTTCCTCTGGGACGGCTGGCAGCGCCACCAGGGCAAGCCGTCGCTGCTCAGCGGCGACACCTCCGCGCAGAAAGCCGATGCGCCGGCCAAGGCCGATGCTCCGGCGGCCGCGGCGGCGGCGCCGGCTGGCGGCTCGGCCGTGCCCAGCGCGCCGGCCACGACGGCCGGTGCGTCTGCCGTGCCAGGTGCCGCGCCGGCGCAGCCCGCGCCCGCGCCAGTGGCGGTCGGCAACACGCCCGCCAGCGAGCTCGTCTCGCTGGCCAGCGACACCATCGCGCTCCGGATCGACCCGGTGGGCGGTCAGGTGCGGCGCGCCGAGCTGCTGCGCCACAAGGCTGGCACCGAGTCGCTCACGCCCAACAACGGCCATGTGGTGCTGCTGCAGGACGACCCGGGCCGGGTCTATGTCGCGCAGTCGGGGCTGGTGGGCGCGCCAGGCGGCGCCAGCTTCCCCACGCACCGCACGCCGTTTGCCATCGCCGAGGGTCCCCGCAAGCTCGAGGGCGATGCGAAGGCCGTGGAGCTGACCCTCACGGCCGAGTCGGGTGGTGTGAGGCTCACCCGCACCTATCGCCTGGAGCGCGGCTCCTACGTGATCGGCGTGCGCGACGAGGTCACGAACATCGGCGAATCGCCGCTGCGGCCCACGCTGTACATGCAGCTCACCCGCAATGGCGAGTTCACCAGCGAGGCCGACCTCAAGGCGCGCAACAACTCGGCCTTCACCTTCTTCACCGGCGGTGCCGTCACCTACGCCGGCCCGGTGGTCTACACCGAGGAAAAGAAGTTCCAGAAGGTCGACTTCGCCGACATCGAGAAGAAGAAGGCCGAGTTCGTCAAGAGCGCCTCCGACGGCTGGGCCGGCATGATCCAGCACTACTTCGTGACCGCCTGGCTGCCCACCGACCAGGCGCAGCGCGAGTACTACGCCAACCGCGTCGACAACAACCTGTATGCAATCGGCGCGTTGCAGCCGCTGGCCGAGATCGCGCCGAAGGCCAGCGTCAAGACCGAGACGCGCCTGCTGCTCGGCCCGCAAGACCAGCGCATGCTCGAGGCGGTTGCGCCCGGGCTCGACCTGTCCGTCGATTACGGCTGGCTCACGCCGCTGGCCAAGCCCATCTACTGGCTGCTCGAGATGTGCCACCGCGTGGTGGGCAACTGGGGCTGGGCGATCGTGCTGCTCACCATCATCATCAAGACGCTGTTCTTCCCGCTGCAGGCGGCCAGCTACAAGTCGATGGCGCGGATGAAGGCCGTCACGCCGCGGATGATGCAGATCCGCGAGCGCCACGGCAACGACCGCCAGAAGATGAACCAGGCCATGATGGAGTTGTACCAGCAGGAGAAGATCAATCCGCTGGGCGGCTGCCTGCCCATCGTCGTGCAGATTCCGGTGTTCATCGCGCTCTACTGGGTGCTGCTTGCCTCGGTCGAGATCCGCAACGCGCCCTGGATAGGCTGGATCCAGGACCTTGCCGTGCCCGATCCCTGGTACATCCTGCCGGCCGTGATGGCGGGCACCATGTTCATCCAGGTGAAGCTCAACCCCACGCCGCCCGATCCGGTTCAGGCCAAGGTCATGATGGCCATGCCGCTGATCTTCTCGGTGATGTTCTTCTTCTTCCCCGCGGGCCTGGTGCTGTACTGGCTGGTCAACAACGTCTACTCGATCGCGCAGCAGTGGTACATCACCAACGCGATCGAGAAGGCGGCGGCTGCCAAGAAGGCCTGAGCGCCGTACGCCGCGGGCAGCACCGCGCGCGATGGCCCAGCCCATCGAGGGCTCGACCCAGCCGATCGCGGCGATTGCCACCGCCGCGGGCCGCGGCGGCATCGGCGTGGTGCGGGTGTCGGGCGTGGGCCTTGCGCCCGTCATCGACGCGCTGCTGGGGCCCGCGCAGGCGCGGCGGCTCGCGCCGCGCACGGCGCTGTACGGGCCCTTTCTCGATGCCCAGGGCGACGAGATCGACCGCGGCCTGGCGCTGTGGTTTCCGGCGCCGCACTCCTACACGGGCGAGGAGGTGCTCGAGCTGCAGGGCCACGGCGGCCCGGTGGTGATGCAGATGCTGCTCGAGCGGGTGCTGCAGGCGGGCGCGCCGCTGGCGCTGCGCCTGGCCGAGCCCGGCGAGTTCACGCAGCGCGCCTTCCTCAACGACAAGCTCGACCTCGCACAGGCCGAGGCCGTGGCCGACCTCATCGATGCGAGCACCGGCCAGGCCGCGCGCTCGGCGGCGCGCTCGCTCGCGGGAATGTTCTCGCGCGAGGTGCACGCGCTGCTCGAGCCGCTGATCGACCTGCGCATGCTGGTCGAGGCGACGCTGGATTTCCCCGAGGAAGAGATCGACTTCCTGCAGCGCGCCGACGCCGTCGGAAGGCTCGCGCGCCTGCAGGCGATGCTGGCGGCGCTGCTTGCGCGAGCGAGGCAGGGCGCGCTGCTGCGCGAGGGGCTCGACGTGGTGCTGGCCGGCGAGCCCAACGTGGGCAAGAGCAGCCTGCTCAACGCGCTGGCCGGGGCCGAGGTGGCTATCGTGACGCCGGTGGCGGGCACCACCCGCGACCGCGTGCGGCAGGCGATCTCGGTGCGCGGCGTGCCGCTGAACATCATCGATACCGCCGGGCTGCGCGACACGGACGACGAGGTCGAGCGCATCGGCATCGCGCGCACCTGGGAGGCGGTGGCGCAGGCCGACGTGGTGCTGCACCTGGTGGCCATGGATGCCGATGGTTGCGCGAGCAACGATGTGCTCGCCGCGGCAATCGCGCAGAAGCTGCCTGCGGGCGTGCCGGTGCTGCGGGTGGTGAACAAGATCGACCGCGCCGGTGCGCCGGCGCGCCTCGAGCGCGATGCCGCGGGGCAGCCGGCCGAGGTGTGGCTGTCGGCGCGCGAGGGGCAGGGGGTGGAGTTGCTGCGCGAGGCGCTGCTGGAGCTGGCCGGCTGGCAGTCCACCGGCGAGAGCGT
>Ga0315904_10013785_pt1 | contig 10107 bp, 9 predicted proteins | sample LakEriMetagenome_6_FD_203529 | JGI IMG/M metagenome (GOLD analysis project Ga0315904, IMG submission 203529) | Freshwater fungal communities from buoy surface, Lake Erie, Ohio, United States - Buoy 12 MA120 | ecosystem: Environmental > Aquatic > Freshwater > Lake | place: USA: Lake Erie, Ohio...
TCCTTGTAGATGCGGCCGAAGGTCGGGCGCTCGGCGATGCGTTTCGCGATGAGCGGCTGGGTGAACGCGGCCTGGTCCGCCTCGTTGTGGCCCTGACGGCGGTAGCAATACATGTCGATGACAATGTCGCGCGCGAACTTCTGGCGGAATTCGAGGGCGAAGAGCGCGGCCCACCAGAGTTCCATGGGTTCCTCGCCGTTCACATGCAGGATCGGGGCCTCGACCATCTTGGCCACATCGGTGGCATAGGCGGATGAGCGGGCATCCGCCGGCACGGTGGTGAAACCGATCTGGTTGTTGATGATGATGTGGATGGTGCCGCCGGTGCGGTAGCCCGGAAGCTGTGAAAGGTTGATCACCTCGGCCACCGAGCCCTGGCCGGCGAAGGCGGCGTCGCCGTGAAGCAGGATCGGCAGCACCACGGAGCGGTCGATTTCGCCGCCGGTGGTGTCGCTCAGCACGCGCTGGCGGGCGCGAGCCTTGCCCTCGACGATGGAATTGACGGCCTCAAGGTGGCTGGGATTCGCGGCGAGACTCACGCGCACCTTGCCATCGGGAAACTCACGCACGCTTTCGTAGCCGAGATGATATTTCACATCGCCATCACCGGCGACGAGGTCGGGCTCATAGTTCGGTGTGAACTCATAGAGCACGGTGGTGATGGACTTCCTCACGAAGTTGGCTAGCACGTTCATGCGGCCGCGGTGGGACATGCCCATCTCGATCTCGCGCACGCCGTGGGACGGGCAGGATTCGAGCACGGCGTTGAGCAGGATCATGACGCCCTCGCCGCCCTCGTTGGAGAAGCGTTTCTCGCCGAGGAAACGCTTGCCGAGGAAGTTCTCGAAGGCCTCGGCCTCAAGGATCCAGCGCAGTGCGGAAAGTTTCCTTTCCGGCGAGCCGTCCGAGCGCGTGGCGTGGGATTCGATCCGTTCGCGCACCCAATGCCGCACCGGGGTGTGGTGGATGTGCATGAACTCGAAGCCGATTTTCCCGGAATAGGTCGCCTCGAGCATGGCCACCATGTCGCGGAGCTTCATGCGCTCGCCATGGCGGAAGTAGGCGTTCCATGCCTCACGGTCGAGGTCGGCGGCACCGAGTCCGAACTGTTCGAGGTTGAGGCGAGGGTTGCGCTCGGGTTGGTCCTCCAGCGGGTTGATGTGCGCCTGGGTGTGGCCGAGCGTGCGGTAGTTGTAAATGAGCGCCACCACGCGGCCGAAGAAAACCAGGTCGGTGTCCTTGCAGGGTTCGGTGGTCGTGGCGGCGGCGGTTTCGCCCTGCTCGCGGCGTTTCAACTGCGCCATGCCCAGCTCGAAGCCTTCGAAAAAGGCGGACCAGGTGTCCTCGACCGAGCGCGGGTCTTCGCACCATTGGGCATATTTGGCTTCCATCAGATCCGCGTTTTGGCGCGCCGCTATCGAAGAGTTCATCGGGATGTGTGGCAAAAGGATGGGGCGGACCCGCGAATTTCCCGCTTGGCCCGCCACGCGGGGGCATTCATTAAGGGGCGCACCCCGCCGCGTCAATGGCGCAAGGGGTTGAAGTTCGGCCATTTTCCCCATTTCCACCGCGCATGATTGACGTTCATCACCTGACCAAACGCTACGCCCGCCACGAGGCGGTGAGGGACATCTCGTTTTCGGTCGGAAAGGGAGAAATTGTCGGATTCCTCGGACCGAACGGCGCGGGCAAGACCACCACGCTGCGGATGCTTACCGGCTACCTGCCGCCGACCTCGGGCAGCGCTCGCGTGGCGGGTTTCGACATTTTCCGCGAGTCGCTCCAGGCCCGCTCGCGCATCGGCTACATGCCGGAAAACGTGCCGCTCTACGAGGACATGCGCGTGCGCGAGTATCTCAGTTTCCGTGCCCGGCTCAAGGGGCTTTCCGGTGGCGACACCCGCCGCCGGGTGGGCGAAGTGCTCGACACCTGCGGCTTGCAGTCGGTCCGCCGCAAGATGATCAAAACCCTCTCGAAGGGATACCGCCAGCGAGTGGGCCTGGCCGATGCGCTGGTCCATGATCCCGAGCTGCTGATCCTCGACGAGCCGACCAACGGTTTGGACCCGAACCAGATCCGCCAGATCCGCGAACTCATCCGCCAGCTCGGGGAATCGCACACCGTGCTCGTTTCCACCCACATCCTCCATGAGGTGGAAATGACCTGCAACCGCGTGATCATCATCGACAATGGCCGGATCAAGGCGGCCGATACCCCGGCCAATCTCACGGGCCGCATGCGCGCCGCCGGACGCATCCAGGTGGAACTCCAGGCCGATCCCGAAGTGGCCGCCGGGGCGCTCAACCGTCTCGAGCATGTGAAAAAGGTGACGCCCGAGTTGTTAGACGACGGCTGGACGCGCCACACGGTGTGGGTGGATTCGGGCATGGACGCGCGCGAGGGGATTTCCCGCATCGCCGCGCAATACGGATGGCCGCTGCGCTCGCTGTTCCGCCATGTCGCCACGCTGGAGGACGTGTTTGTGGAACTTACGCGCAAGGACTGATCGTCACACTCCGATTCCGATCGCGTCGATCTCGCCGCGCGCCACGCCGATGAACAGGTCTTCGAGCGAAGTGCGGTTGAATCTCGCGTGAACCTCGCCGGGTGTGCCTTCCGCAAGCACCTTGCCGCCGTGGAGGAAAATGAGCCGGTCACAGACCTCCTCGATGTCGCGCATGTTGTGCGAGGTGTAGAGGATGGAGAGGCCGGTTTCGGTCTGAAGCTTGCGCAGCAGCTTGCGGACGCGGTCGGCGATGTCCGGATCGAGCGAGGCGGTGGGTTCGTCCAGCAGCAGCAGCCGTGGTTCGTTGAGCAAGGCCTTGGCGAGGTTCACGCGGGTGGATTCGCCGGCGGAGAGGCGGCCGGTGACGGATTTGCGCAGATGGGTGATGTCGAGCAGTTCGAGCAGGGATTCGATGCGCTGTTTCGGTTTGGGCACGCGGTAAAGCCGGGCGAAAACCGTTAGATTCTGCCAGACCAGCAGGTTGGATGGCAGCGCGGTGTAGGCGGACGAGAAATTGACCTTGCGCAGGATTTCCACCCGGTGTTTCCACAGGTCCAGGCCGAACATCCGCACCTGCCCCGAAGTTGGTGTGGTGAGCCCGAGCAACAGGTTCATGGCGGTGGTTTTTCCGGCACCGTTCACGCCGAGCAGGCCGAGCGATTCGCCTTCGGCGACGGCAAATGAGAGCCCGTCGAGCGCGGTGAAGTCGCCGAAGGTCTTCACAAGCCGGTCAGCCTCAAGAATGGGAGTGGCGGGTGACACGCGGTGAAATTGCCAGCACCTCGTGAGACTTGCCAGCGGGAACCGGTGAATTCCACCGCCCGGATTTCATCCTTTCTTCATTGGCATTTCACCGTGACGCGCTGAAATCCCGGCATGACCCGCGTGCTGCTTGTCGAAGACGAACCCGCCATCGCCGACACCCTGGTGTATGCCCTGGAAACCGAGTGCTTCACCGTCACCCACGCGCTCACCGGCAGTGCCGCGATTGAAGCCGCCGCTAAAACCCCGCATGATTTCGCCATTCTCGATATCGGCCTGCCGGACATGACCGGGCTCGAAGTCTGCCGCGTCCTGCGCGAATCCTCATCCATTCCGGTGCTTTTTCTCACCGCGCGCGACGCCGAGGTGGACCGCATCCTCGGCCTCGAACTCGGCGGCGACGATTACGTCACCAAACCCTTCTCGCCGCGCGAAATCGTTGCCCGCGTCCGCGCCATCCTCCGCCGGGGAAACCATCAGCCGGCGAAACCGAACGACATCCCGAAGCCCGGACTTCATCACGACTCCTCGACCATGCGCATCCACTTCGAGGGCGCGCCGCTCGACCTCACCGCCCACGAATACAAGCTCCTGCTCGTGCTCATGGAAAAACCCGGCCGCGTGTTCACCCGCGACCAGTTGCTCGACCACGCCTGGCCCGATCCCGGAGCCGTCACCGACCGCACCGTGGACGCGCACGTCAAATCCATCCGCGCCAAACTCCGCCACGCCCGCGACGGCGCGGAGAACCTCATCGAAACCCGCCGCGGCCTCGGCTACTCGCTCAACCCGAACGGCGCCTCTGAAAAGCCGACAAGCTGAAACATGCGCTTCACCCGCGTCACGCTGTTCTTCATCGCCTTCATCATCACGCTGGGGTTCTATCAGCTCGCACGCCATTTCCTCGCCGAGGTTGAACCCCAAACCTTCCAGGCCACCGAGGAAATGATGGTCGATACCGCGAACCTCCTTGCCGAAATGGTCGAGGACGATCTCGCCGCGGGAAAGCCGGACTCCGCCGCGCTCGCCAGGGCCTTTGATGGCGCTCGCGCCCGCGAATTCGAGGCTCGGATCTTCGACCATGTCAAAACCACCGTCGGACTCAACATCTACATCACCGATGACAAGGGCATCGTGCTCTTCGACTCCGAGGGCGGCAGGTTCACCGGCCAGGATTTCCGCTCGAAACGCGACGTCTCTCGCACCCTCGCCGGCATCTACGGCGCGCGCAGTACCAGACTGGATCCTGAAAGCGCCGTCAGTTCCGTGCTACATGTCGCCGCACCCATCGGCGAGCTTTCGGATCCCATCGGCGTGCTCACCGTTTACAAGCCGCAGCTCGATGTCATGCCGCTCGTCCGCGAACGCCGCCGCATCATCTACACCGCCTGCGGCCTGATCGGCGGCGGCATCGCCTTCCTCATCGGCGCGGTTTTCCTCTGGCTCTTCCATCCCATCGGGAAAATCACCGACTACGCCCGCGCGATCGAGCGCGGCGAGCGTCCGGAGAAACCCAACATCGGCATCGGCCGCGAGGTCAACACCCTGGCCCACGCCCTCGATTCCATGCGCGACGCCCTTGAGGACCGCAACTATGTCCAGCGCTACGTGCAAACCCTCACCCACGAGATGAAAAGCCCGCTCGCCGCCATCCGCGGCGCGGCGGAACTGTTAGGCGAGGACATGCCCGTCGAGGCCAGACGGCGATTCCTCGGCAACATCCTCGCCGAAACATCGCGCAGCGAACGCCTCATCAACCGCCTTCTCGAACTCTCCGCCATCGAGAGCCGCAAAAGCCTCGGCGACGGCGAGACCGTCGACCTCCGCGACATCGTTTCCCACGCCATCGACCAGGCACGCCCACTCGCCGAGGTCGCCGATGTTTCCATCCGTTGCGAATCGCCGCCCGCCCCGATCAACGTCAAGGGCGAGGCTTTCATCCTCCGCGCCGCCGTCACCAACCTGCTGGAAAACGCCATCGACTTCTCGCCACGCGGCGCCGAAGTCATCATCGACTTCGCATCCACGGAATCCGGATGTGAAATCTACATCCGCGACCAAGGACCCGGCGTTCCCGACTACGCCCGCGAACGCATCTTCGAGCGCTTCTACTCGCTGCGCCACCACAGCAGTCGCCGCAAAGGCACCGGCCTCGGCCTCACTCTCGTCCGCGAGGCGGCCGAACTCCACGGCGGCTCCATCCATCTCGATCCCGCCGACGGCGGCGGCACCATCGCCCGTCTCACCCTTCCGCCCGCCACCTGACATGCCCACCATCATCATCTCACCGTGATGTTTCCACTTCCCGCCGCAGCACCCAAACCCTAGCATTTGCCCATGGACACCGGGATCAAGGAACGCTTGGACGCATTCATCGAACGCAAGGGCCTGCGACGCACCGGCCAGCGCGACAGGATCGCCAAGGCCGTGTTCTCGAGAGACGAGCACTTTACCGCCGAGGAACTCTACGACCGGGTCCGCCGCAGCGACGCCGGCATTTCACGCGCCACCGTCTATCGCACGCTCGGCCTGTTGGTGGAAGCCGACTTGCTGCGCGAAATCGATCTCGGCGAGAACCAAACCACCTACGATCCCAACTTTCTCGACAAACCCTCGCACAACCACCTCGTCTGCATCGACTGCGGCAAGGTCCTGGAATTCGAGGACGCCCACATCGACCTCCTCAACGATTGCGTCACCCGGCGGCTCGGGTTCAAGCCGGTGCGCCAAACCCTCAAGATCGAAGCCAACTGCGAACAACTGAGGAAGAACGGCCGCTGTCCCAACCTCATCGCCACCCGCCTGACCGGAAAGAGACTACGGAGGAAACGCTAGAGAAAAACACACCGCCTCCACCTGCATTCCGAAAACCACTACCACACATCAGGAACCACGGAGTGCGACACCAACACAAGCGGGCTGCTTTTCCTGCCTTCATCCCCACGCCTGTAATCGTTTCCCATGTGAGAATTCGCTTGTCGAGTTGTTCCCACATCATTTGACTACAGAGGTCCGCTTCGGCGGATGGAGATGTGAGAGTCCTTCACACTGCGCTGTCAGCATCGACCGCAACGATGCTGACAAACCGACTGAAAGGCCGGGGAGGCAGCGGCGATGTCCACTGCCGCCTTTCGGGGAGGATGGCTAAAGGCCGTTGCAGTCGACGCAGTGCGACTCTCTCAACTCCCCGGCCACACGGAAGGACATCAACACACCTTCCTATGAAGACAGCATCGAGAATCCTCCCGGTCCTACTAGCCGCCACCACCTTGGCGCATTCCCAAGAAGAATCCGGTTCGGCATTCGGGCAAACCACTGAGCCATCTGCTGCCCGCATCCTCCACCCCATCCCCGACGGCACTCCGCCACCCGTCACACCACCAAAGCCGGAATACCCCATCGCCAGCCGCGAAATCCTTTCCACCAAAACCCACCACCAAGGCGGGCGCAACATCACCATCCGGCAGATCAAACCCATCGCCCTGCCGCCGCCTCCGGCCCCAGCGGAACCCGCCGCGCTCACCGAGGAATTCACCCAACGCCTCGCCGAATATCGCGAAGCCCATCCCCGCAGCGGCATGCTCTTTCTCGGTGCCACCGTTTACCGGCCCAAAGACGGCCCGCCGCGCAGCCATGTCCTCTACTGGCCCGAAGGCGGCCGTGAAATCACCTTCTGGTCCTCGGCCGACTTCGCCCTCATTGCAGGCGGCATCCAATCCTTCGCCGACAACGAAGGTCGCAGACATCATATCTTCATGAGCTGGGGAACCGTGGACATCGACCGCATGACCGAACTGCTGGCCGCCAATGGCCGCACCTATCTTGCTCCTGAAATACCCCACTTCCCCGAAGGCAAAGCCTCCTATCAGATCATCGGCCAATCCCCGCCCGCCGAACACCTCGCCGCCATCCAAGCCCTCCACGACATTTATCATAACGACCACGCTAAACTCCTGACCGCCTACCAAGGCCGCGAACAAGCCCGCATCGAACGCGAGGCATATCTCAGAGCCAACCCGCCCCAGCCCCAAAACATCACCCTCAACTACTGGCGCACCGAGAAACCCGCCCGCCAACAGAAAGGAGAGTCCAAGTGAAGCACAAACACCTCCTACCGCTCTCCGCCCTCTGGCTCCTGACTTCCGGCATCACCTCCGCCATTGTCGATATCAACGACAACGGCATCAGCGATCTCTTCGAGCGCCAATACAACAACGACGAACTCTTCCCTGAAACCTTCGACCCCCAGGATGATGCCGATGGCGACGGCTGGACCAACGCCGAGGAAGCCGCCGCAGGCACCGATCCCTTCAGTCCCCAGGCACCGGAGGGGCTCATCCGCCCCGCAGTCGCGCACTACCCCGCCGTCATGGGCGAGGAAAACGGCCAGCCCGTCGTCATCACCCCCGAAGCCATCACCGTCACCTGGCCCACCATAGCCGGGAAACAATACACCATCCGCGCCTCGGTGGACCTTGAAGAAGGCAACTGGCTTCCCATCGGCGAACCCTTCATCGCCACCGGAGCGGAAGTCACCTACGGATTTGAGACCGGCCAGTCCCCGAAATGCTTCTACCGCGTCGCCGTCACCGATGTGGACACCGACGGCGACTCCCTCACCGACGCCGAGGAAAACGAACTGGGCACCGAGCCCGGGGACTCTGATTCCGACGGAAACGGCACGGTCGACGCCGACGAGTTCGACTTCGATAAGGACGGTCTCATCGGGAAACTCGACGCCGCGCCCAAGGATGGTGTCATCGCTTGGAAAAAGACCCGTCCCACCCGTTATGCGCTGTTTGATGTTCCCATGGATTTCGATCAGGAGGGTTATCCCGTTTGGCCGGTTGACGTGAACTCGCAAGGAATGGTCCTGTTCCACGACGGAATCGACTGGAATGGCACCTTTGATCCGCTGGTTGATCCAACAAACGGGGTCGCGTCGCAGGCGATTGCGATCAACGATCACGGAACGATCCTCGGAACCGCAGCTTGAGAGGGAGCGCCTCGAAAAGTATCTGAACAAAACATTCATGCTTCAGATGAACGCGGAGATTCAACTGACTTATGCCGACCCCGTGCCGCTGGAGTTCAGCACGGCGACCAAGGATGATCTGAACCTTGACCCTAACGAACCCGAGGATCCGGCGGTGAAACCATTCTATCCCAGCCTTGGTGGTGGAACTCTCGACTACAGACTCGAAGAAGAGGAAGAGTTTTTTCCACATGTGGACGGCGATGCAAACATCGATGTGTTTTATGTAGGAGGGATTTCAACGATCGTGGTCTGGACGAAGACCGGAGAGTCTCCCGCCGGCTACTATTCCTGGTATCCTGGACCCGCGAACGGAGTCGCCAACAGAGACCTTAGAATCGCATGGGTTTCCGACGTCCGTTTGGGTTCATACCCCTTTGAAAACGATCCCCCCGAGGAGAAGGAGAGATATGCCCGGCAGCAGATGAGAACCATCGCGCACGAAGTCGGCCACATCATCTGCGGCCTCGGCCATCCGGATGAAAAGGTTGGAAATCGCGGCCCCGCTCCGTTGGATGGAACCGACTACAACCAGCGCCTCATGCGCTCCGGCAGCAAGGGTTTGACCCTATGGGGCAACCGCCTAGTCAAAGGGGAGTGGGATGCGGCCGAAGATTGGCTTGTCCGAATTATTGACGATCAAGAGCCCTAATGAGAACTTTAGCCATTTGCCTGTTGTTTAAACTGCAATTCATCGCGGCAGCCAGCGAAGAGCGGATGAAGTGGTTTGAGGAGAGGCGCGGCTGGATCGAACGCGCGAGAGAAACGAAAGATGAAACCACTATTCTCAATCTATCGAGAATTCTGAGCGGAATAGGAAGAAACCTTTCAAGTGCTTCACCCGAAGGAAAGGAACTTTATGAGCAAGCAAAGGCAATCCTGATTTCCATTCCAGGGCATGCAACGTATTACCGGGACAAGATCAACGCGTTGCGGGAACAGATGAAATCTGGAGAGATAGACCTTGACACTTGGTCGGATAAAAAGTGGCCGTATTTTGAAGTTCTCGGGCACATGCCCAGCGAGGAAGCCGTGGAAGTGCTGGGAGCCTTTGCGGCGGACAAATACGCATGGACGGGCAGCGGAAATCCCAAGGACTGGGATGTGCCTGGACTAAAGGAATACCGGGCGAAAGACTGGGTGGTCGAGTTCTCAGTCTGCGTTCCAGCCTGCAAGGCCTTGGAGAATCTGGGCATCGAGAATCCGCCCGTGAGAAAGGGAGAGCGCGTGAAGGAAACCAAGCGTCAGGAGTTATGGAGCCAGTGGTGGAGCGAGGTGAAAACGGGCAAACGCACGTATCGTTTCAAGGGTTCGGATGTGGTGCACCCTGTTTCCCGAACCGTCAGCTCCGCCACGAACGATCAGCGACCTGAGCGGCGACCAACAACTATCGACAAGCAAACCGCACCGCCTCCAGCCGGGAGCACCGGGACTTACAAGTGGATTTGGCCCACACTGATCTTAGCCCTTCTGGTGGGCGGCTACTTGACTTGTCGAAGGAGTTTAAATTAGCGGGAGGGCACCACACTCGCTTATCGGTCTCCCGCATTCGGCCATGCCATCTGCAGCTGCTGCCATCCGGACGATAAAGTGGGCAATCGTGGAATCGCTCCGCTATTCTGAACCAACCCCGAGGAGAGAATCAGAAAAGCCGACGGTAGGCGCGCGATACTTCGGGCACGTGCCTCCTCCATGATTCATGGGTGCGGCGGACAAGCTGTTTGTCCAGATTATTGACGACAAAGTCGCAGAAGGACAACTGATGTTGCCGCGAATCAGCTCATCGCACGATGATCGCGCGCGG
>Ga0315904_10013786_pt1 | contig 10107 bp, 13 predicted proteins | sample LakEriMetagenome_6_FD_203529 | JGI IMG/M metagenome (GOLD analysis project Ga0315904, IMG submission 203529) | Freshwater fungal communities from buoy surface, Lake Erie, Ohio, United States - Buoy 12 MA120 | ecosystem: Environmental > Aquatic > Freshwater > Lake | place: USA: Lake Erie, Ohio...
TTGGGAATGCCCGACGAGAGAGTAGTGGCAGAAAAGCGCAAGAGAGCACTCAATCCGATGTAGCGAAGCCCAGCTTCAAAGCCGGACTCTTGCGGCGGCAGGCACTTAATTTACCATGAACGAAATGACCAAATCCCACACCTGCCGATTGCGGCATGGTGATTACGCCTTCATCAAAGGCGATGTTCTCGATGTTGGATGTGGAAACGACCCCATCAAGCTCGACCCTTCTTCAACTGTTCGCGGCTGGGACTTGGCAGACGGCGATGCCCAGTATCTTGCGAGCATCGAGGACAAGACCTTCGACTGCGTGGTGTCCGCGCATTGTCTTGAGCACCTCCACGATCCTGCCATTGCTCTTCAGAACTGGAGTCGTGTTCTCAGGGAGGGCGGATACATTTACGCCCTTGTTCCTCTCTACTCCGCTTACGAGAAGTTCCACGACTTCAAGTTCGGCAGTTCGTATTCAGGCCGGTTCAACCCTGACCACAAAACGTCATGGGACATCGTATCGGTGAACAAGCCGCTGAACCATGAGCACTACGACTACAAGCGCATTGTCGAGATTGGCTTGAATGCAGGTCTGCATCTCGTTGACTTGCGGATGGAACTGGACGGCTTTCATTGGGACAAGTGGAATGACGCTGGCTTTGACTCGACTATGCACGGTGGTCTGGCCCAATTATGCATGATCCTCCAAAAAATATGACCTTGTTGCCCGTCATCCTCAACATCGCGCCGCATGAGAAACGTCAGGCGGAACGTCTGGTTCGCTACATCAAAGGGCTTGATGGCACAGATGTCATTACGATGCAGTTCAAAGACCCGCCTGGGATGCGTTATCCAGAGGTGGCAAATTGGGCATTCAGGCAATGCGCCAAGGAGATGCGCGGCAAGGCTTTCTTCTGGTTAGAGTGTGATGTGGTAGTTCTGAAGAAAGGATGGCTGAGGAATATTACAGATGAGTATGAGAGGCAGGGAAAGCCATATCTCTATGCGAAAATGATACCATCGGAGTTTGATAAATTTTCTGGTATCGGTGTTCAGGGGCCGGACGCATACAACCAAGCACCATCAGACGAAAAAAATGTTGGGTTTGACGAGGTTATCGTGCGCACTTATCCAGATCAGATTGGACGCACTGATTTGATCCAACATCAATATGGAGATTATGATCAGAACGGACAAGTATCATTGTATGAGTTTCCGCGAGACTTGCATGTGATTAAGGAGAGCGCAGTCGTGTTTCACAAAACGCAGTACTCAGACCTTTTGAGAATTATGGCTGAAAAATACGGGATAAAAATTTGACTACATTGATGAATACTAGACCTAGATGTGTTACAAGTTCTGGTGATTTGGGTGATTGCGTGGCCTCAATGGCAACGATTGTTCACAAAAATGAACCGTGTTTTTATCTATTATTGGACGATGGAAAAACAAAAGGAATCATCAGTCGCGCTCACATCATTAGGCCATTGCTTGAGTCTCAGCCACTAATTGAGTCTGTTCGCCCGTGGAGAAATGAAGTCGTAGATTGGGCATCGGAAGGCTTTCGCCCAAACTGGCATGACAGAAAGCGCAATCTTGCGACTTGCCACGCCCAGCATGCCCTTGATACAGGCTTCATCGAAACACTTCCAGATACCAGCAAGCCGTGGTTGGTGGCTGAAGCTGACAGCCGCATGGTTGGTCGAGTCGTAATCAATCGCTCGCCGCGTTATCAAAACGACTTTTTTCCGTGGCTGGAAATTGTCCGGCACTACGGAGAAAGCCTGGTTTTCATTGGTATGCCGCATGAGCATGAGGAATTTCAAAACACTTTTGGGCGGGTGCCTTATCTGTTTACTGACAACATGCTCGAAGTGTCCCAAGTCATTGCTGGCAGCGATCTGTTTATCGGAAATCAGTCCTCCTGCATGACCATTGCAGAAGGGCTGAAACACCCGCGCATTTTGGAGGGGTCCATCAACATCCCGGATTGCATCTATCCGCCATCGAACGCTCAATATGTCTTTGACGGGTCAATGATCCTTCCAGCAGCCGGAGGGAAAAGTGAGAAAAGATTGAAGTCAAAATTGATTACTCCGAGCAGTTTCGACACCTCAATTGTTCCCAAAATTGGACGCACTTACGGTTGGTATTGGGAGGGTAATGGCGTTCGAGTTATTGAATCGACTGTTCGCAAGGCCGCATCAAAAGTAGCCAGGATCACCGGCATGACTCAAGAGGAAGCCGAGACAGAGGTTATCATGATGACGGTTCGTGTAGCCCCGCACAATTTCAGCAGCGGTCTTAGATCGGCGCAATTCCAAGCGGCCAAAATGTCCTTAATAGAAAACGGATGGGAAACTCATCCAATATTTGATGTTATGAGTGGACAAATCGAAGCACTCCTATAAGAATCCCTCGTTCAATCGAACCTCAACACCACACCACACATTATTCTCATGCTGCTCGCTGTTCCTGTTTCTGCCCATGACATCAAAATGCTGCCCAAAACCGCAGCCGTTTTCAAGAAGTTTGGCCCCTATGCCGGATTCCCCTGTGTAATCTTTGCTCGCCGTGATGTCGAGAATGAGGCCCGTAAGTTCATGGAGGAAATTGAGCCGCTTTTCTCCAATGTGGACATCCACGTTCTCGACTTCTATTCCAGCGGCGGCAATGACGCTTCTGCCAAGCATTTCCGCGAGACAGCGCAGATCGTTTCCGAGAAATACACCAGCGGCCCGTGGTATTGGTTTGAACTCGACAACACACCCGTCCAGCCAGGCTGGCTGACGAAGCTCCAGAAAGAGCATCACGAAAGCGGCAAGGCTCACATGGGTGCAGTCGTTCCAACCCGTGGGTGGGAGTATCTTCCAAACGGCACTCGCAAGGCCGCATTTGGCGAACCTCACATGGTTGGCACGGGCATCTACCACCACTCGCTGGGCGCAAGGTCGCCTATGATTGGGCAGATTGACCGTGTGATGCCGTGGGCAGGTCCGCTGGAGCCTTTTGACATCCAGATGCGGTTTGAGATTGTTCCGCACGCGCACAATACCATCCTCATTCAGCACAACTGGAACACGGGCAACTACCGCATTGAGGGCGGCAAGATCGTTTGCGACGACCTTTCCAACGATCCTGAACTCAATCATGCCAAGCCCTACGATGGGCATGCGGTGGTTGTCCACGGCTGCAAAGACGGCACGCTGGCCGACCTCGTTCTGGCTGACAAGATCAACAGCGTGAAGGTCGAGAAGCCCAAGGCCGAAGCCGCCAAGCCTGTCGAAGACGAACCCAAAAGCCTGACCGGACAAGAGGGCAAGCCGCCTGCCGCCAGCTTCACTGCATTCAAAATCAAGAATGCGGTTGAGCAATCCACCGAGAAGATGACAGCGAAGAAGGTAGCCACCATGCTCCAGATTCCGCTTCAAGAAGTGGTCGATGCCTGCAACGAGGTCGGCAGTGGATTGAAGGTTGCGGGTCCAGCCAAGTGGGTTAGTCTGGCATAATTATGGCAGACTCCACAAATACTCTTGAATCCTACAACCCTCCTGTCGCTGACGACAAGGGCAAGTTCTTGGCTGAACGCATCAAGGATGTTGATGCCGCACGCAGTCTTTGGTTCCGGCTCCAGCGTGCCGACCTCAAGAGTAATCAGCAGATGGCAAAGATTCAAGCGATGGTCGATGGAGCACCGCCGCATGACGGTAACATGCTCGCCAAGCAAGGTCTGGCTTACATGTCGAACTTTAACCCAGGCGACGCCAAGGCTGTGCTCGACACTTCGCTGGCGGCGTTCTACGACTTGATTTCAGGCACCGAAAACCTGATCGACATCCGCACCAAATATGGTGAAGGCGTTGAGAATCAGGAGATTTCCCAGAAAATGAGCCTGAACTTGAGCCGAGTCATTCGCAATTGGCCGGATTTCAACTTCAAGTATGCTTACATTCCGCACTACATGACATTGCATGGTGTTGGGATTGGGTTTTTCCCTGACCCTGTGAATTGGGAATGGGATGTAACGAGCTTGGCCTACATGAAAATCCCGCGCCAGACACGGGCAAATGAGTGTGAGATTCAGTATGCCTGCCTTAAAAAGCTGGAAAATCCATCCGACCTGATGCGCTACGTCCAAATGGGACAGACGGCAGAGGAGCAAGGCTGGAATATTGACCAACTCAAGAAGGCGATTATGAACGCCTCCGAGCAGATTCCTGACCCGCTCAACTGGATGGAGTGGGAGTCTCGCTGGAAGAACAACGACATCACTTACGGGGAAACCAGTCCGTCCATCTCGGTCATTTACATGTGGGTGCAAGAACTCGATGGCAGTTACTCCATGTATGCCTTTGCGGAAAACGGCTATCCAATCACCGATGGTGAGCCGGAGACTTTCTTGTTCAAGTCACGCAATTTGTACAAAAGCGCCTGCGAAGCCTTCACGTTCTTCACCCGTGGCATCGGCACCAATGGTACTTACCACGGTATTCGCGGACTTGGTGCTGACATGTTCAACGCCTTCCAGCAATTGATGCGCCTCGAAAACAAGAAGGTCGATGTGGCGCAGACCGCTGGCCCTCATTGGCAGGTTGAGAGCGAGGAGGCTGTCGAGAACTTCCGCATCGTCCCGTATGGTGCTGGCTACCTCGTCACGCCGGGAGCGCAATTTGTTCAGGTTCAGCAGCCGAACATCATCCAGAACATCGAACCCACGGTGCAAAGCCTGCGTCAGACGTTCTACAACAACATCGCCCAATACACTTCCAGCAAGACGCTGGATACGGGGCGCGAGTTGTCCAAGTTTGAGGCGATGAGTCGCATGGAGATGGCCTCCCAACTCTCGGTAACGTCCATCAACCTGTTCATGCAGCCCCTTGACCGCTTGTTCAAAGAAGTTGTTCGTCGCTTCTTCCGCAAGGGCTACCAGCGTGGAGAGCCGGGAGGCGAGCAAGTCTGGCAGTTCCGCGAGATGTGCATGGAGGATGGCATTCCCGCAGAAGCCCTCGACATGATTGATTTCCGCCTGACTCGCGCCAGCCGCTCCATTGGTTTTGGAAGCCCGTCCGCACGCCGCTTGGCCTATGAAAACCTGATGCCTCTTTATCCCTACTATGACGACTACGGCAAGCAGACGCTTGTTCGTGGCTTCACGGGAGCAATCGCTGGATGGCAGATGGCTGATGAGCTTACAACGGCTCCTGGGGCTGACCAACGTCCGCCGATTGACGCCGCCATCGCAGACGCGCAGAACGGACTTCTCGCGCAAGGCATCGACCAGATGATTCTGCCCAACGAGAACAAGCGTGTTCACCTGCAAATTCACGTTGGCAAGCTGGCCGAGTTCTACCAGCAATTTGACCAAGCGGGACAGAATCCTGAGCTTTACGCGCAGATCGTTCCGCCGATGGCTAAAATCTTCGACCATGCCGCGCAAACACTTGAGCAGTTCACAGGGCCAGAAGCCCCCATGTTCCGTCAGCAACTCCAGCAGTTCAACGAAATCATCGTCAACGGCTCGCGACACCTTCAGAAACAACAGGCGATGGAAGCGGAGGCGGCTGGACAACCTCAAGCTCCTCAAGGCCCGAATCCCATCGAGGTAAAGATGGCCGAATGGAAGGCCAAGATGGATCAGCGCGCCGAAGAGTTCCGCATGAAGATGGAGCAACGGCAGGTGGAGGCGGCACAGAAACGCGCCCTGCGTGATGCCGAGGTCGCCGCTGACATCGCACGAAAATCTGCCGCCGCTCAAGCGCAGCAAGCATCCCTTAGAGCATTTGCATGACACAACCCGCACAAACCAGACTCGATAAGTTCCGCAAGGGAGATAGCCAAGCCCGTCTCGCGCAACTCCTCAACGACCCAGTGATGGTTGAGGCGCTCGCCATCATTGAGGAGAAGACTGAGCCAAATGACTCGGTGATCCCCTTGATTGTCAAGGATCACGGGGCGCAGGCATCGTTCGCCATCTCCATGATTCATGCCGCTCAAGCGGGTCAACGACGCGTCCTTCGCTCGCTGCGAAACTTGGCACACAAACCTGCCGGAGAAGCAAGCCATCTGGATGCGTTCAACGCCGAACCGTTCAGCCACATCGACGAATCCTATCTGGAACAGAAATAACCACGACCACAACATCAACATCTCATGGACGACAACACCACGCCACAACCCGCCGAATACGATGCCGACAAGGAAGCTGAAGCCATGTGGGAGAGGGCACAAGCCTTCATCCAATCCGGCGAAGCTCAAGCCGACCCAGAACCTGCTGAGAAAATCGTAGAACCCGCAACCAGCGAAAAGGTTGTGGAGGAAGCCGCCAAGGAGCAGGAGCCACCTGCTAAAGACGACGATTCGCCGCCAGAGGATTTTCCGAAGAAGTCGCAAGCCACTCCAGAGGCCATCACCACATGGAAGGACATGAAGGCTGAACTCAAGCAGCTTCGTGAGGAGCGCGACAGCCTTCAGCGAACCTTGCCCGAGAAGGACAAGACCGTGCAGGAGAAGCTCATCGAGATTGAGCAGATGAAGGCCAAGATCGCTGAGTTTGAAGGCAAGGACATCTCTGCCTACGAGCGGCGCATCAGTGAGATGGAGGCCGCAATGACTGAGCATGAACAATTCCGCGCCATTCACGACATTCAGCACTCAAAAGCTTACCAGTCTGAGGTGCTTGAACCTGCTGCCCGCATTGGTCAGGAAGTCGATATTCTTGCCAAAAGCAACGATGTCGATCCAGAGACGCTGAAGTCCGTCCTAGCTATCAGTGATCCAGTTGAGCAGCGCCGTCGTTTGCGCGAGGTTACTGATGGGTGGTCGCCAATTGATGCTGGCGAACTGATGGCCAAGGCTCGCGAAACGCAAGACTTGCTGCGTAAGTCTGCCTCCATGTTTGAGAACGCTGAAAAGGCCAAGCAGGAGCTATCGTTTCTGGAGCAGGAAAAAGCTCGCAAAGCCAAGGAGGATGAGGATCGCCAGCTACAAGCGGCCACTGAGGCTGCGAACAAGCTGATTCAGGAGAAAATCCCGTTCATCAAGGACAACAAGACGCTGCTTGAGGCTATCCAAAAGGCTGAAATCAAGCGTGATCCGGCCAGCCTCGCTGTTGCCGCTCGCGCCAGTGTGATTCTGCCGCATTTGCTTCGCCAGTTGGACGAGCGCAATGCCAAGATCAGCGAACTTGAGCAGTCCATCAAAGCCCGTTCAGCGGCAACTCCGAGGCCGACGAGTACACAGACTCCGGTTAGCACTGGGGACAATCTGCCTACTGGCTACGACTTCGACAGCATCATGGCGCGGTTCAATGCCATGCAGCGCGGATGAAGTAATCACGGCAATGCGGAACCGAACCGAAACGCTGCGCTGAACTAAGCTAAGGCTTAGTCAGCGAGCTTGGTGGTTCGGCGAAGAAGGAAGAGGCATCCAGTGGGTCGGCGTGAAGTGCAGCTTTGGGTCGAGGATCATCGAGCAATAGACAATCCAAGCATCCTCGCCACTCCACCACGCGGCGACCTGCACGAAGACTTGCGCGGTTTTTGGGTCTTCCTCCCATCGGATCGGTTTGCCGTCCGCGTTGATTGCCTTTGCCAGCAGCATGCTTGTTCCGTCTTTCGGTGCCGTTTCAATGGGCTGCCAAACGCCGAACAAGGCGTGGCTGGACAACCCGCTTTCTGCGGCTTCTTTGGGCGTATTGGTATCACTCATTTTATTGCTTCGTTGGAGTTTTCTCGCCAGCGGGTGCCAGCACATCGACGTTCGCTGTATCGAGGTTGTTCCCGATTTGTGCGGAGTCGTGCATGAGCCACCACATTTCTTTGTTGGTCAGCCAGCGCACCGCGCTCTTGTCGATAATGCCGATTCCTCCCCATTGGTCTGTCACCACGAAACCAGTGATTTGTGAGCCGTCCCGCTTGATGCAGTCGGCGGTTTTCGAGGCTGTAAGATCGCGTGCGGGTGCATTGTCGCCAAGAACAGCGAACAAAGCGGATGCAGGCAACGGCTCGTAGGCTGTCTGTCGTGTATTCATAGTCCACTCCTCGCCGTCGCCTGATCCGAGGCGTTCTGTGCCGGACTTCCCGGCTTCCCATCATCGGATGCATCAGCTTTTCTTTTGCTCTCCGCTGCGCAAATCGCATCACAGGCAGCGGCCTCGATTTGCTCCTCAATTTCCTCCCATTCGTCGGGGCAGTCTCCGTCCCATTCGATGTGAGCAGGTTCGCGGTCATTCTCCGGGAATGTGATCGTCCCGCTATGCTCGCCGTGTTCCCACCGCATGCGGTGGCTTGTCTGGATGTCGCTGATTTCTGTTTTCATTGGTTTATGTGGAGAATTTTCCATGCGAGAGCAGCCACTGATGGAACTTGCCCGTTCCCGACGACTCTAATGCGGTCCAACCAACTGGCCATCCCATTGCCCATTCCGGCAATTCGGGGCAGTAGTCCTGACCAGTAATCGTAACCTCCGCCCGGTCCTTCAGCGCAACAATTCTCGCAGCCGTAAGCCCCTTGAGCGTCATCGAAGATATACCCGCAGAACGCACAAGATTGAAGAGCATCATCGGCAGGCGATCCAACCGCGATTTCCCATCCGCTCTTTCCGTTCCCATTCCGAAAGTGTCTTTCCAGTCGCGGGCTGTGGGTGTCGGCAGCATAGAACCATAGCCGCTCGCGTTTGTGATACAATCCAACTGCGTCAGCTCCCAGGACGATCCAGCGTGATGCATACCCGATTTCGGCAAGTCCTGCGATAATTCGGTCCAGTCCGCAGGTGCGTAGTGCCGGGCTATTTTCACCGAATACATAGGCTGGGCGAACCTCCTCAATAATTCGCAGGTTCTCCCTCCATAGACCGGATCGCTCTCCATCCAATCCTGCGCGACCCCACATTGCCCGCGCAATGCTGATGTCCTGGCAAGGAAAGCCACCCGATACCACGTCAACAAGCCCGCGCCATGGTCTTCCGTCGAAGGTTGTAACGTCATCCCATACTGGAAAAGGTTCAAGGATTCCGTCGTTCTGTCGCGCCAGCAATACGTTGCGGGCATATCCGTCTCTCTCAACTGCGCAAACGCATCTCCACCCGGAAAGCATTCCGCCGAGTATTCCGCCACCAGCGCCTGCGAATAATGCCAGCTCATGAAGAGGAAGAGATGATGGTTGGATGATGGGCACAGAACAAGGGGCTGATGGCGACAGGGATAAGCATTTCAGTTTCATTTCTCGGGCGATTCAGGCACTCCCTGCGCCATAGCCCTAGCGTTCGCCTCAACGACTCGGGTCCAGTGGATCGCCATGAAGTCGAGCAGGTGGTTCTCATCATCTCCCATCGTTGGCCGTCCCGCCGCTTTCGCCACACGCCGCTGCATATTGATGCAGTCGTGGACGGTAGCGCGGAGGATGATGTGAGCGTCCAGGTCGTTGCCTTCCGGCCCGCACGCAGGCCACGGCTCGCACCATTGGAGCAGCGTTTCATGCCGGGATTCCAGCAAGGCGAACAAGGCAGTGGACTCAACGCTGGCCGCGTTGGAGTCACCCCTGTTGTCGTTGTCTTTTGGCGCGGTCATCGTGAGTCACTTTTAACGTTCTCTGAATCCAGTCTTTCGACGGTCACGCGCCAGTTCCCGCGCTGTTTGTCGCCGTGCGTGAGCCCCTCAAAAGTGAAGACGGCTGTGGTAGCATTGGCATCATCAGTAACGCCGCAGAGCAGCATTCCCGCGCTTGATGCCCACACTTGTTTTCTATCGTCTGGATTGTCCAAATCCTCATGTTGAGGGATTATCAAACAAGCCTTTCGACATAGCTTGCCTAGCGCGTCGTCGTCCATATCGAGCCAGCTTATGGCGGCCTTTTCTTCTTCGGTGAGTATGAGTTGAGCCATAGAGTTGTGGAGTTGTGGGTAAATCGTCAGAGAACAAAACGCGGCAGCGAACCGGCTGGGGTTGTCATGGGCTATGCATCGCGCTGGGCAGCCGGTCCGCTGCGCTCATAGTTCGGCGAAGAAGGAAGAGGCATCCAGTGGGTCGGCGTGAAGTGCAGCTTTGGGTCGAGGATCATCGAGCAATAGACAATCCAAGCATCCTCGCCACTCCACCACGCGGCGACCTGCACGAAGACT
>Ga0315904_10013789_pt1 | contig 10105 bp, 19 predicted proteins | sample LakEriMetagenome_6_FD_203529 | JGI IMG/M metagenome (GOLD analysis project Ga0315904, IMG submission 203529) | Freshwater fungal communities from buoy surface, Lake Erie, Ohio, United States - Buoy 12 MA120 | ecosystem: Environmental > Aquatic > Freshwater > Lake | place: USA: Lake Erie, Ohio...
CAACACGTAATTTACACCAATTATGGGCTAACTTTAATTTATCCGCCTCAAATTTATATTCACCGTCATTCATAAAGTACATATCCGCCTCAAATACAGGACAATCCAATGAATTAGCAAATGTGCTTTTACCCGAACCAGGTATTCCTCTTACTATGTATAATATTTTCATAGGACAAAGATAAATAAAAAAAAATAATTTTGACAGAGTAAAAAATTTATTTTATATTTGTAAAAGAAATCAGTTAAACAAATAAAATACAAAAAAATGGCAGAAGCAAATCAAAAAGGTCGGTACATGTGTAAAATTGGGTTTTACGACATTTATGCTAAAGACACTCATAAAGCAAAACAAGACTCAAAACAAAAATGGGGTGTGGGTCAATTAGTTTCGACAGATTATGTCGTTTACCACTCAAAAAAATTGGTTAGTAAGGGTAATAAAACCAAAAATTTGGCAATTGAAAAGGCTCTTGAGTTGTTAGGTACAAAATATAGAGAAGTTTATAGTTTGTAATCGAATTTAAAAGTGAAAACCCCCAATTTGGGGGTTTTTTTATTTTATTGATTTAGTTTTTCAACTACATCATTTAGAAAATACATTAATTCAGGTTCCATTCCTTCCAAAAAGACCATTAAATCGGTATTATCTTTAAAATCGTAAAATTCAACTGAAGTTATGTTACTATCAGGGTCAGTTACAATAGAACCAACAAAAGTTCTGTCCATAAATTCAATAGCACCATAATATTCGGTTTCAATATCAGTATCATTCACCTCATAGAACGTAAATTTCATATCAGGTAATGATTCTATTTCAGATTCTATTTCAAAACCCTTTTTATTCTCGGATGGGAGCTCTAAATTACCTAATTCACCTGTTTTCTCTAATTGTTTCAAATAAGTTTTTTCTCTATGGGTTAAAGAATCAAGACCTTCTGCTGAAATTTTATCTAAAATATTATCTAAAATGTCCTGATATTCTTTTATCATTTTATACTGTTCTTCACTTACTAATATTTTCATTTTTTAATATATTTTTAATAATTTTTTCAATTTGACTTTCATCCAAACTTTGAAATTTACCTTTTTGTTTTAAATTTATCTTAACAATACCGATTAGTGTATCCAATTTTTCAAAAATTTTGGAATTTTTAGGTATTTCATGTTTTTTTAAAAAATTATTAGAATCTATAACAACATTTCTTAACTCATCCATTGAGTTACAATCAAGAATTTTCTTGATTAGTGTTTTATATTCCAATTCCATACCCATAAAGATAAATATTAGAAAAAAAAATGTTTTTTACACTATTTTGCTTAAATTTGTATTATGAATATATTCTTTTTAGATTGGGACACTAAAAAATGTGCAGAATACCATTGTGATAAACACGTGGTTAAAATGATACTTGAAACTGCTCAACTATTATGTGGAGCCCACCATGTAACCCACCAAGCACCCACCAAGTACCGACCAAGTACCGACCAAGTACCGTACAAGTTATCACACAAAAACCACCCTTGTTCAATATGGGTTAGAGAGTCATTATCAAACTATCTTTATCTTTGTGACTTAGGACTTGAGTTATGTAAAGAATACACTTATAGATACGGAAAACGTCATAAATCCCAAGATGTTATTGAATGGTGTTTAACAAATAAAATTAATATTTCTGACAAAGGATTTACTGAACCGCCCAAGGCAATGCCTGACCAATATAAAGAAAAAGATGTAATAAAATCTTATAGAAATTATTACATCTTTGATAAATTTAAATTTGCTGTTTGGAAAAACAGGGAAACCCCTGATTGGTTTGTTAATTAAGAAACATCAATAGGCTCAACAGTTTTTCCACCATTTAATGGTGTTTCTTGAGTAGTTCCTTGTTCATCCGAAGGTGTCTCTACTTTGTTACAAGACTCAAGTGTTACAGATTTGTCAATAAATCCATTTGTTTTACACGTTTCCAAAACTTGACAAACATCACCCAATACACCACCCATTTGTGTATTATTTTTAATACTTTTGTTAATAATTCTACAAATTCTTTTATCAGCCCTTTTAGTTCTTCTTGAAGTTGCAATTTCTTGTTGAACAACAACATCTGTCACATTTTCAGTAGGTTCAGGGTATACCATTGGGGTAGATTTAACATCCTGTAAGTAATTAAGATAAACCCCCTCAGCAGTTTCTTTAGTAAATGGACCATTTTCATTAGATGGATAAAATTTGAAACCTGAAATTGGCATTCCTATTAACTCAGTAGGGTACTTTTGTTTTATCTCATCAACAGTAAAGTTTGTACCAATACCTTTAATAATTCCACCCTTATCCACATATTTTCCAAATGTTTTAAAAGAAGGCATTTTTGCAAATAAAAATTCCAAAAGAGAAGTAACATTAGTACCTGCCGCACTAACTAAATCTTTTGTATCTGCTTGTGTTGCCGTAGTTGTTGTTGTAGTTTGAGTTTTTCCAGGTATTTTTAATTTTTGACCAACACGAATTAAATTAACATTTTTAATTTGATTTAAACTTGCAATCTCCTTCCATTGTACACCAAGTTTTTGACCTATTTTACCTAAAGTATCTCCTTTTTGTACTACGTATTCTTGAGGAGTATCTGTTGTAGGTGCGACTGTTGTAGGTGCGACTGTTGTAGGTGCATCTATTGTAGGTGCGGCTGTTGCTGTTGTTCCTGCGGCATCGGGTGGTACTTGTTCTGATATAACAACACCTCTTTTATGGTCTAATAAATAGAACATTCTATTTAATTCTTCATTAATAATTTGTGACATAATCTTTTTTAAATAAATATCTAAACTTTTATAAAGTTATTTTTTAAGCAACAACTTCGAAATTTTCAGACGCCTTTAACGCACTATCTCTGTGAGAACTTACTCCACCACCTGCGTTGATATCGGCAAACTTAATAGCCGCGTCTTCTTTTGAAGTAAATTCAGGGAACTCAGATGGTGATTTACCTTTTGTGAAAAATTTAAGAGCAATTTTTGCGGCAATCTTAGGGTCGTTAACCAAATCGGGGTTTTCAACTAATTGATTACCCATACCAATCATATTTCCGTATTTTTCATAATTTTTAATACCTGTTAATTGATTGAAACCTCTACCTCTATAATTGTATCCATCATCACCGCCTTGATTACCAACTGTCTTAGCGTAAATTAAATTAAAGAATTTCTTTTCATCTTTCTTTAATTCATCTAACTCATCGTCACTATATTTCTCTAATCTTTTACCAAATAACTTCCTTAATCTCGCCACCTTTGTTTTAAAGTAAGAGACTTCACTTTTTGGTTTGAAACCAGATTCCTTTTTAATTACAGACAAAATCCCAACTTGAGCGTAAGGGTCAGTAATACCTTCTTTATTCATTTCATCAATTAAGAAATTGATATTATTAAGTTGTTCGTTATCAAAATTTCCCGTGATTTTAACTTTACCATTTTCAATTCGTGTATCTTTAGTCTCTCCTGAAGATTTTTCAACTTCTTTATTGTCAGGTTGTTCTTTATCCACTGACACATCAGTAGTAACATCTTTTTCAGTTTTATCTAAATCAGATAAATTAACATTAGGGTTATTAAAAATTTTTTGTAAATTTTTATCTAAAGAATCATCCTCATTCAAACTATATAGTTTTCTAATCTCTCTTCTTTCGTTTTCAGTTATTATAAATTTTTTACTCATATTAATAAATATACTATTTTTTTGTTGATAGGGAATTTAATACGAACTCATAACCTGTTTTAAGTGTTAAATTTTCATAGAAATAATCAAAGATACACTCTTGGACCTCAACCTCAATTTCCCACCCATAGTCGTCGCTATTTAAAGCGTCTTCCAAATCTTGTACATCGCCATCGACCATTATAAGGTCAACCGTAGCTCCATTTAAATCTACCACCACATTAATCTCAACAGTACCATGTCTATTAAAATCAAAATTTTTTATAGTAAAATTAAAATCATATCCACCACAGTCAACATGGTGATTATTTTGACTGAAAAGTTCCTTAGCTTTATTCATTCCATCTATCCCATACCACTCTCTAAAAAATTTAAAAATATCATCACGAATCAATCTTACACCTGAAATTTCCGAACCCGTTCCATTAAAACCAAACATTTTAAAAATACTATCATTTAACAAAGGACCATTCTTATCCCAGAACTTGAAAAATAGTTTTTTTACCTTTTCGTAAGATTCAATATAATTTAATTGATTTTCAGTTACAATACACTTCATCATATATAAATAGTATAATTAATTAAAACAATATACGATATTTATTTAAAAAATACGTCATGGAAACTTCAAAGTTAGAAAATTTTAATCCTAAAATTTTAAAAAATTTAATATCAATTTTATATAACTCATTTTCTGAATTAGACGTTGAGAACCCAAAATATCATGGACTAGAGGACGATAGAGTTATTGAAGGTATTGAATACGCCTTTAAATTAATGGGACAGGGAGAAGGAGAATATATTGATTTAGATTTCGCATTTAGTTTATATAAAATGAATTACCATCTAATCGTTGACGGTAAAGTTGAGGGAGATGTTATTATCCCAAAAGTAGGGACTTATGAATTTGAGGTTGAGGTTGATGAAACGGTTTATCAAACTAATACTTATAGTCATCGTGTTGACTCATATTCACCTGATAACGTAATACCAATAAGTAAAAAAATTGAAAATGATGGTAATCTATCAATTTATGATGGTAAACTTGTTTATACTGATAGTTATGACGGAAATGTAAATGATGTCACGTGGTTATCAAATAGTATTAAATTAATTAAATAAAAAAACCCACACGTGGTGGGTTTAGTTAATAGTTATTACTTTTATTAATTTGGAGGATAAAGGTTAAAAAACTCTGAAATATCATTTTTTATTCTATCTGTATCATTTAAATCAATATAAATATCACAAACAGTATGTGAATATGAAGGATTAACATTATATCCTCTTTTTTTCCACCAGTTAAACAAATCAGACAATTTATTAGTGTCTTGTGAAGTTAACACCATATAGTCTTTGTCTGACACAACTGATAGACCGTAATTAGATTCAGTACTTTTATTTTTTGGACTATTTAAACCCCAATTTAAACTTTGTAAGTAATCGTTCCCGTAATTATCCTTATTTGATGTTATAATATATGGTTGGTACTTAATAGTTTTTAATTTAGAAACTAATTTATCCCACGCCATTTTATTTTTTGGTTCGTTATCTTTTTGTTCCATTAATGGTTTTGAGTCACCCAATGTTGAATTAATTAACTTGTTAAAGTTTTCAATCATTATTTTTTTTCCACCCGTATGTTGTTCACGGATAGAATTTTTTTCTTCTTCTGTTAAGTTGTTTAAAATGTGTTTCATGTTTAATTAATTTTAATTTTAGTTTTCAATGTCTTTCCATTGTGTATCATAATCAGGATTACTAGTATAAGAACCCTCACCATATGCAATATCTTTTAAATCCGTTATATAATCTTCAAGTTGTTCAATAACGTCTTCAATTCTTGAAACCCTTTGTCTTGGACTTATCTTCTTTGTTAATCTATGTTCTTGAGATAGATAACCAAACTCACCAGGTTCACTTGTTACGTTAAATGAGTCGTTACCAAAAAACATATCATTAAGTTTACTTTTTAATTCTAACTTTTGTTCCATAGTATTTTCATTAACAATCCTTTTAATAAGGTTTGTTAAATCGGATTCAGTTAGTCTTATTACTTTTTTCATTTATTTGAAAAATTAAAGTTTAATATTGTAAATGAAGCTTTCTTTGCCGACCAATCAAGTTCAATTGCTAAAAATGTGAACGCTAAAATTTTTACTGTAATATTGATTTCATCAATTTCCTGTAGTTTTAACCAAAGATTTTTAAATTTCATAATTGTAATTTATATATAAATATATCGTACAATAAAAAACCCCTTTTAAAGGGGTTTAAAATTATAGATGAGTCATCATTTTTTTAATTTCAGATTCAATTTGACCTTGTCTATGTTCAAATCTTTTTACTTCGTTAATTTGTGATTGTGTTAACTCAAGATTTTCAGCTTTGATTGCCGAGATTTGATTAAATAATATGGTATGTTCATTTAATAATTGACTATACCTTTCCGCCATGTTTTCTCTATTCATAATAATTGTTTTTAATAAATATAAGTGATAATTTTTAAATGGCAATAATATGAATATCACAATATTGCCATTCGGTATCCAAAAATGTTATATATTCTGTTACACTTTCAGAAAAACATTCATAAATAGGGGATTCAAACAGATATGAATCATCAGAAGATACAGTATAAACCAACTCAATCATTTCGTCTCTGTCCTTAATAATTCTATGAGTATTATTACCCAAATTATCTTCAAAAACACTTTTAATCTTAAAAGAAATATTAACTGCAAAAGATTCGGATGAATCCCAAAACATTTCAAAATCACCATCAACAACATATCTACCAGTTATTGTGTAGATAACATCACCCATCCTATGTTTGATTTGTTTATCGTTGGTATTCAAACAATCAAGAAGTTTATTATCCATTTCATCAGGTATATAATAATCACCTGTAGTAAAGTCATCAAAGATTATTAACTTAGATAATTCATACGTAGTTAAATCCAAACCTGATAATTTACTTATATATTTAAATTCAATTATAACTAATTCAACTAATGAGTTATATGAAAATGGGATATTTTTAGGATTACTAATTCTTAAAAGTGGAACGTCATAATAATTGTCATCAATTACAATTTTTTTAGTATGATTTGTCATGTAAATCTCCAACCCATCAATGTTCAATGGGTTAACCAATGATTTCATAACACGTTTTAATATTTTAAATGAAGATTCGTCCATATCTTATAAATACCTTATTAACTAAAAAGAAATTTTTCCCATATTTATATCATATATGAATTATATTGTCAACGAATCCAAACTAAATGATTTAATTCTAAATTATATAAATCAAAATTTTCATCCCGATTATGACTGGGGTCCTGAGTTACATGATTTTTATAGAAATGAAATAGATAAATATGGTGTATATAATTTCACCATTGATGAGGAGAGAGCGTATGACTTTCACAAGGATTGGGGAGCGGGACCTGAGCTGGTTGTTCGTGAATTTGTGACCGACCAACTTAATGGTTTATTTGGAAAACATTGGGCTCCTATTTTTAAAGATTGGTTTGAAAAGAATTCAGGTCTAAAAGTGGAATCAATGATTGATAGTTATTTCCAACCTTTATTAGGTGGTTTAGAAGAAACTGAAGATTAAAACTCCACGTTAATTCTCAAAATAACTATTCCAAACTTATCTTCAAAATATTTCTCAATAGCTTCATCCACCGAAGTTCCAAATAAAGTAACCATCCTTTCAAGAAAAGAATAATTAATCCATAATGTTCCATATTTATTTCTGTGGGCAATTCTTACAGGGTAACCATCATCATCAAAATCTTTACGACTAAAGAAATGAATAAACCCTTCTTCATCTTTGTCAATGTTCATTTCAATATCACCGTAGATAATTTCCATGTACTTCTTGACAACATCATTTAACTTACTCTCGCTAATAATATATTTCATATTACAATAAATACCTTACAAATAAAAAACCCCACTCATAAGAATTATTCTTCCTCATCTAAAGGTATTCATGATATACTAACAGGAGCAACGAAATTCATATCGTATTCATCAAGTTCTTCCTTATACCTATCAATCGTCTCTTGTGTGAAAATAGGTGAAAAATATGGTCGTCTATTAAATGGAACATTGTCTCGGTTGTTCCACTCTTTAAGCTCCTCTTCCATTTTAGGAATTTGATTTTTTATATAATTCCAATTAAACCAAGTGTTATAATCTTCTTCGGACTTGATATAGTATGTTTGTCCGTAGTTATATATTTTTAAGTCAGGGTTGGTTGTATAAACATCAACAATACCATCGTCACCATCATATCTATTACATAATTCACTAACGACATAAGAATTACTTAGACGCTCGGTCCAATTTCTTCCATAAGAACGAACTTTACATAGATATAAAAATCCGTCAGATTCAGAATAAAGGTAATTCTCAATCTCGTTTTTCAATTTAACAAGTTCGTCAAAGGTGTAGTCAGATAAATTCATACGACAAATATAAGACAAATTTTCAAAATAAAAAAATTATTTTACCCAGTCAGGATTATCAACAAAAAGATTTCCGTTAATACTATCAATTGGTTCAACAATTCGTTTAATACCATCAAAAGCCGCACTTAAATTTTCCAACGATATTGTTTTCATAACTTCATATTGAAATGAATGTTTGTCGGTTTCATCACCATCATCAAGAACAAATATTGGTACCACATCTTTGAACCCATTTAATGACTCAGTAATTTTTCTAGCCATATCAATGTATGCCGGATTTTCACAAATAATTAAAATTTGAACATTTTCATTTTTTTTACCACTAACTCCAAACGAAATATAAATATTTTTATACCAATCACCTTTTTGAAATTTATTTTCCAACATATGTGAAAATTCAACTGAATTAGTGTCATCTGTTCTTTCAAATAATCTCAATTGTCTTCCTTGTAAGATTTGTTGTAAGGTCATGGTACCTTCAAAAAGGTAACGGCTCTCCATAATTAGGTTTGATTGTTGAATGTGTCTAATTTTTGAATAACTTTTGTTCATACTAATAAATATTAAATTATTTTTTAAATTCTTCATTCAACAATCTATTTGAATCTTCGGTTAACTTTGACCCCTTGGAACGATTGTCATTAGACCATAATGGTCGAACATTCTTATATGAAGAATATAATTCATACTCTACCTGATTGTTTGAATAAGACAAAGGAATAATATGGTCAATCTCCCATTTACCATAGTTATCCCAACTCATATCATCAACAAATAAACCTTCAAGATACTTTTTGAACTCAAGAGGTCGGATACCAAAGATAATGTCAAAGTTTCTACTCTTGACATAACCCAATTTTCTAAAATCCATTCTTAAACGATGCTTCAAACTAAAATAGACACGGTTATGAACCTTACTACGTTTTGATTTATGCATACAGGTGGAACAACGACCAGAATATTTGGTCTTACCGTTTTTTAAGACACAACCACCAAACTTTTTTATATCCTTGGTCTGCTTACAGACATAACATACTCTTTCTTTCATTTAATTAAAATAAGAAAAAAATAAAAAATATCAAAAAATCTCACTTTTTTTTTAATAAAAAACCCCTCACATGGAGGGGTTGTATATATGACACTAAATCATATATTAAATTTATCAATTATTTGTTGTGTATATTTAACAGCCATTTTAAGTCGTTCACCCATATAATTTGGTGGTTTTATTGGGTTTTTCTCTTTTATTGATTGAACAAATGTTTCTAACATAACAATGTCAGTTCTATCTTCCGAACTAATTGATTTCATTTGTTTTATTAAGTCCATTACTTTACCAATATTTGGAGTAACAACCTTAATAAATAAATTATATACATCAGTATTAGTCATTTTTGAAATATCTGTTCCATTAACTTTTAAATCCTCGTCTTCTTTAATATTACGTTTTGATTTAGGTTTATCTTCCATGTCCCTAACAATAGATAAAATATCTTCAAGTTTGGACAATGACTCTCTCTTATTCTCATCGTTAATTGAATTTCTTAACGAATGTAATAATGTATATAAATCTTTAGAAGACTCTTCCTCTTTAACAATCCTCTTAACAAGTTTAATCAAATCTGATTCTGTTAATCTTAAAACCTTTTTCATAATAATATTTTATTATAAATATATTGAAAATAAAAAAAGGGGTAGAGGGGATTGAGCAACAGAGAAAAATTATTTTTTCTTTTTGAATTTTTTTCTATATGTAATTGTATTTTCACTCCCATAAGGTTTCATATCAAAATCAATACAATCAATATCTTCACCGATAATATCAGAAAAATATTTAATAAGTATTTTTGAGAATACCTTCTTCCTAAAAATCGGAACAAAGTTTGTTATCATTGATATAGTA
>Ga0315904_10013790_pt1 | contig 10104 bp, 20 predicted proteins | sample LakEriMetagenome_6_FD_203529 | JGI IMG/M metagenome (GOLD analysis project Ga0315904, IMG submission 203529) | Freshwater fungal communities from buoy surface, Lake Erie, Ohio, United States - Buoy 12 MA120 | ecosystem: Environmental > Aquatic > Freshwater > Lake | place: USA: Lake Erie, Ohio...
GTAGATCATTAACATTGGTAGAACCGGAGATGAACCATAACAGCTCATCTACGGTGCTATCAAAGCTAACTTTACGGGTAGTAATTAAAGGAAAGGATTCTGAAATATCGTATGTCCTTGAAATACCAAACTTAGATATTGTCCCTGTTCCTGTTCTATCTTTAGAAAAAGATCCTTCTTCGAGTACTTCTTCTAAAATAGAGTGATAATTATTATCGTGTTTATTTAGTTTCATTTTTTTGATTTTCGTATTCCTGTCTAGCTTTTTCCATTGCTTCAGAAACCATCGCTAAATACATCTCATCTTCTTTTTCTTTTACATACAAATAATAAAGTTTAGATGCAATGTGGACGCAATAAAACAAAGCCATTAAAACGGTAAGTTCTGCGTGTACTTTATAACAAATTGTCGCTAAAAACAATTTAGTTAAAAGCGCACTGCCTTCCATAATACTCTCATTAAAAGTTTTAAATGATTTCATTGAGACTCCATATCAAGAAGAAGAATACTCAATCGTTCTTGAATAATATATTTATCGGTGTTTGTTTCTACCACTTCAATTAACGGTTGAACATATTTCTCAACCGGATTAAATCCAATCTTAATCACACTAAACGATTCATCGGGGTTGTTAATCATTGAATATGAATAATGAGTAACTTCTACTGGTTTAGAAAGTTCTACGGGTTCTGGGGTTTGTACTTCTTCTACTTGCTTTGTTTCTTTTTTTGCCATGTTTCTACTCCTTAAAATAAAATGATATAATATGTTTAACAGCGAAATAACTTTCGTTTTTATCCTGTAAGAAAGCTCCTTCACCAAATCTAACAAGGTCAAAAAACTTTTCTTTGCCCTCGTTAAAAACAATGTAATGCTTGTCTCCATTGTTTAGTTTTACCTCCACATTAATTGGTTCCATTATTTATCTCCTTCATAACCTCAGTTTTAAATAAAACACGTTTAATGTCCTTCATGGGAATCATATTGTGGTACGAATCTATTTCTCCAAGGTTTATCATGTTGTCAGTTTTAAACTGGTTTAAAATTTGTTTCATCCCGTATGATTTGTCTTTTACGTTTTGGTAATAAAAGTAATTAATCAAAACATTATTATCGTTAAGAATCACTTGTACCTGTACCTTGATATTATATCTAGGTTTCTTTTTAAATAAACTAACCATTTTCTATTCTTCCTTCTTGCATAGTTTACTAGCGTCTTTCTTCCAGCATAGCTCAAAGAAATCGCAAGGTTTTCCAAATCCTGCGTCCCGACAGCCGTTAACATTTTTAGTAAAGATCCCGGATTTGATCGCAGTATTAACAGTCTCAATATTATCCACAACAAAGTGCTCGACAGTTTGGGGAATCTCATTTACCAATAATTGCATTTCAGCTTTAGGATTAAGTTTTTCTACCCATTCACCGTTGCAACGATCACCGTCGACAAGGTTGTTGCAGGTTTTAAATCTAGCTCCGCTTCCATCAAATCCGCATTTAGAGCATACTTTGCTACGATTCTTTACGATGTTCTTGAGAAACACAACATAAGAAGCAAGCCTTGTATTGCTGTACTTATCCGAAAGATAATGCAGGTATTGCGAAAGCTGAACAGAGTGTTCTACGCTGTCTTCGGCATATGCGCGGGCTGCTGTCTTAAAGTCAATGATAATAGGTTTATCATATCCCTCAAGCTCAGCGACCGCATCGCAATAGCCGATTGACTTATCACCATGTTCATTCTCAAGCTCAATGAGTTCTTGAGTGGAGTGTATCTTTTTTACTTTAGGAAGAAAGTCTCGTTTGAAAGCGTCAATCATTAGATGACCCTTGTGACGAAGACTAAACCAAGCAATCTTATCTTGGTTGTCTTTGGCTTCTTTCTTCTCGCTATCGGTTAACAGATCGTAGTCAATATCGTTTTTACCGTAAAAAATAACATTATCTGGATTCAAAAAAAGATTCGTAGGAACTTCGTTAATGTATTGGATGTTCCAATAATAGTCGAAATATTCATACTCGTTAGCCACTTCTTTATCAGAAACATCATTCTTCCCCGTTAGAATGTATTCAAATGCTTTATCCAAAGCCTTCCCAAAAAGCAACGCACTGCTTGTAGTTTTAGGGCGGTAGCCTTCACGGTAATGCAAACGAAATGCTTCACCGCAAAAAAGATATTTATTGATTGCGCTATGACTTAATCTATTGTTCATGTATTTATTATACCACTACTCGTACTTTTTGTAAAGGTAATCTATATAGTCACTTCGTTTTTTTGAGTTGATGGTGCGAATCCGTTTCTCTTGAATTAGCTTTTTTCTTTCCTGTTCTTTTCTGCTATCAGAAGGAGAATACTTGCCCTTCTTCTTAACCTGTATTTTCTTTTTAGTCACGCTTCACCTGCTATTTGAGATAAGGTTTTAATAAGCTGTCGAAGATGTTTATTCTCTCCAATAAGCTTATCGTTTTGAAGTTCTAATTTTTTAATGTATTCAGAAGAATCAAGTTCTAGTTCAATTTCGTTACCAAATTCCAACTTGCCACCGTCTGACTTCCTAAAAAACTTACCTTCGTTTTTCTTAACTTTAAGAATTCCTTTGTTAATTAGATGCTCTAACTGAGAGAGAATTGTTTTAACTGTGGAATCTTCTACTGTCTTGATAAGACTTTCAGCTATTTCTGTGTAGTCCATGTAAGAATTATATCACGAGTTCTGATTCGCGTCAATTAAAATAATGAATTAAGTTTCTTTACGCAGGAAAGGTTATACCGCATTAGGCCGAGAGAGATGCCTCCGCCTTCACCGCCCATGATACCTGCCCCTATATAAAACACTCCGGAGTTAATTAGTGTAGCTATGTCGGTAGTTACGGTTACATCAGAACCCATTTCAATAAACACATTAGCCCCTGCTCCTAGTGCGGCAGAGCCATCCATAGAGACATACCAGCCTTCAGCTTCTACATCATTACATCGACCATAACAAAAGGCTACATATACCTCGGCAGTTAAATACTCCGCAAGCCCAAGCTGACCAGAATAAAAATCGTAAAGAGATACAACAAATTGTTTACCTACCTTACCAATATTAACTTGTTCTCCTATGCATACTCCTAACACAAATTGACAGCGCATTACTACGCCTACGGCAATAGCATCAGGCAGAACATGGATGTTATACTTTTTTAATTGATCTTCTACATACTTGGCGGTTTCTTTTATTGCTTTAGAATCAAACTCGCCATACTCAGGAATAAGTAGTAGTGCTTGCTGTATCTCTTGCGGAGTCATGGGGGTTGCAACAGCGTTAGTTGCAAATAAAAGCGGTAACAAAAATCTAATCAACTTTCTTTTCTCCAATTCATTTACTTTTGCTCCCACAGGTGCAAATGTAGATGAGGCAACCAAACTCATGTTGAGTGGGTTGAGGATTATTATGAATAAAAGGATTCATCATTGCTTCGTAATGCGTTTTAGCAAAGTCAATCCCTGCTTCAAATCCTTCATTCCAAGAGTCACTTACCGATTCCTTAATATTACTCATAACAATCCTCTCTTTTATTTATTTAGTGTTTTCTGATTTGCAATTTTCTTGGGACTGCACATAGCACGGTCCCCATCTTTTTGTTACTGGATCATAACACGCATCTAGTTCTACTACAACAGTTTGTCCATTAGGAAGATTAACTTCCATTGATGTAGCAGGAATAGGTTCCGCGTTAAGAGTATACAAAAAGGAAAATGCAAGTATAAACAAAATTACAATAGCGAATTTTTTCATACAGTTATCTCCTTTAAAGTGGTTGCGGGTACTGGAATTGCACCAGTGTCTCAGGGATATGAACCCTGCAAGGAACTACTCCTCCAACCCGCTATAAAAATTGGCTGTCCCTCGTGGGATCGAACCACGGACCTTAGAGTTAACAGCTCTCTGCTCTACCTCTGAGCTAAGGGACAGTGGATGGGGCTAGAGACTAAGCTCTAACCCCACGAACGAATTACCAAGAATACTGGGCGCGAGCTTCTTTAAGAGCTTGCCTAGCTTTACGCTCCGACATAAAGCTACCAACATTGATACGCTTTCCGTTCAAGGTGAAACGAGCAACATAACGGTTCTTGTCAGTTCGGAAATAAACGCCTCCGATAGTTACGCGATTATTTACGGTCTTGGACTTGATTACGGTTTTAGTGGTTTTAGTTTTAGCCATTTGTTTGTCTTCCTTTTCAGATATTATATCACTACTGCTTGTTAATGTCAACAATAATTTGCTGACAATCTTTGGTGCTTGTGGTCGGAGTCGAACCGACACTGGAAGGATTTTAAGTCCTCTGTCTCTGCCTTTGGACTACACAAGCAAAACTTTTTTCTTTTTTAATTTAGCATTAGCTCCTACATAAGTAGCTTGTAAACTGTGACAATTAGGACATAAAAACCTAAGATTTTCTAGTGTATTGTTTGTATTATCTCCGTCTTTATGATCTAATTGTGTGCTTGGTTTATTAGTAAACGGATTTATTTTATCCCATCCACATATTTCACAAGCATAACTTTGTTTAAAGTTACATTTAAACAGATACTTTTTAAGATCCTTACCTGTTCTAAACCTTCCTTTAATAAATACGTTTTTTAAAGCGTAATCTTGGATAGTTAAGCCATTCAACTTTTTTTCCCATTTAAGTTTGGAACAATTTAATCCGCCTTTTTTTCTATCTTCTAATGAAATTCTACTTGTTTTATTTTGCATAAATAACTTGGTACACGGATAGGGAATTGAACCCTACTCTACAAAGTTTATAAATCTCCGCCTGACCACCAGCCAGCCTCCGTGCATTGATTTATAGGTATTATATCTAATTTCTTTTAAGGAGTCAAGAAAAATTATGCTTCACAGGAAGCACATTCTTCTTTAGAACGGGAAGCAAGGTCGCCCTTCAATACACCTTCAGTTCTCAAGTAATAGAGTCCTTTGAGTCCTGCTTTCCAAGCTTCAATGTGAACTTGGTTGATGTATTTAGGGTCGCTGTTTGCGCCAAAGAACAGGTTGAGAGATTGGCCTTGGTCGATGAGCTTTTGTCTCTGCCCTGCTTGTTTAATGATGGCAAACTGATTGATCTCACGAGCGGTAAGGAATACTTTCTTCTCATGCTCGGTAAGGAAAGGAAGTGTTTGAACGCTACCGTTATTCTCGGTAATGGTCTTCCATGTATCAGAAGTGTTCTTGTCTTTCTTGTCCAAGATATTCTCAAGCACTTTATTCTTACGAATGAATGTACCCTTAGCGGTCTTCTGGGAGAAGATGTTTGCTGCGATAGGCTCGATTCCTGCTGACCATCCTCCGCTAATAATAGAGTTGGATACAGTGGGAGCTTGAGCGTTAAGGTGAGTGTTCCTCATACCTGTACCTTTGCACCACTCAGGTTCACCAAAGCGTTCAGCCAGTTCTTTACTAGCTTTAATACTTCGTTGTTGAATGGTACGGAAGATGGTAGAGTTTAGCATCATTGCCTCGAAGCTATCGAATGGAAGCATACGAGCTTGGAGGAGTGAGTGCCACCCGAGTGTACCAAGACCGATGGCGCGGCCCTTGCTCGCTGATCTAACGGCAGGTTCAAATCCCGACTTGTCTTTCGCCTTATGAATGTATTCAGAAAGCACAGCATCAAGGAACATGATAGACAGTTCCACAGCGTTAGTGTCTTTCCATTCTTCCCATCGCATAAGGTTCATGGAAGAAAGACAGCATACAAAGGTATGGTCTTTATCGGTATAAAGCATAATCTCATTGCAGAGATTAGAGGATTTAACGACGAGATTATTATTCTTATATGCTTCGGGGTTAGCGTTGTTTACATTATCGGTAAACAAAAGATACGGCTCGCCTGTTTCAACACGAGCTTTAATAATCTCCTTCCATAAGTGACGCTTGTGAGCATCGCCTTCAATCATGGAATTCATCCATTCGTCAGAGATACAAATCGCGTTGTTCACATTAAGGCAACGACGATTCATATCTCCGACAGGACGACGAATGTTGATGAACTCTTCAATGTCAGCATGCTCAATGGGGAGGTACAAGGCGGTGGCCCCGCGACGAGTAGCACCTTGACTCACAGCAACAGTAGTAGTGTCAAAGCATTTGGCCCAAGGGATGATTCCCTCAGATTTGCCATTGCCATTGATACTGGTTCCGCGTCCGCGAATATCACCAAGGTACACGCCTACACCTGCTCCGTTTTTGGAAAGCATTGCAAGCTCATGCTGTTTTGTAAAGATATTATCAACACTATCATCGACATGGATGGTATTACATGAAATAGGCAGACCGCGTTCAGTTCCCATGTTAGAGGCTACAGGGGAAGCGAGACACAGCCAGTTCTTCCACATAATATCAAAAAACTGCTGTTCAAAGGATTGACCGTTATAGTCAAGTCCTTCATAATACTTAGCTCCAGCTTTAGCTACACGACTATACATCATGCGAGGAGTTTCATCTTTAAGAAGGTATCCACCTTTGAGGGTACGATAACCTTCAAGATCAAGCCACAATGGTGCTTCGCCTGATTGTTTTAGTTGTTGTAGTTCTAATTCTATTGCGTCCATATATTACCACATTTCTTCAAAGTTAGTTGAGCCTTTAGAGTAATCTGATACTCTTCCTGCAAAGAAGTCCTGATGACTTACTCCGCTGGATAGTGTATCAAACCATTCCATTCTTTTCAAGGACTCTTTATCAATATTTTTCCAATTTGGTTTTAAACCAAGGTCGGTGAGCTTTGTATTGCAGCGATGGCGAATGAATACCTTAACATCCTTTGGGTCAAGTCCTTCGATTGGCCCAAGCTCAAATACCTTATCAATAAAGTTATCTTCAAGCTGAACAGTAAGACGAGCAGCTTCGTAGATTTCTTTCTTTACTTCTTCGGTAAGAACTTCAGGATACTCAGATACAAGCTGTTTAAATAGCCAACATCCTGCTTCGCTATGTAAAGTCTCATCCTTAATACTAAAGGCGATGATCTGTCCTACGCCCTTCAGTTTATTAAAACGACTGAAGTTAAGAAGAATTGCAAAAGAAGAAAACAAGTTTACGCCTTCATTGAACGCACTAAAGATAGCAAGAGACTTCGCAATCTCTTCCTTGGTCTTACCCTTGGTGTTGATAAGACGATCAATCTTAGCCTTAGTGGTAGGCTCGTTTAGGAAAGCGGTGTAGTCGCTAAGTCCCAAGCTGTCATTAAGATAGGCATAGCTCACCGCATGGATAGATTCAAATGCAGCAAAGGTATTACCCATCATCTGAATCTCGGGCTTCTTAAACCAATTACAAACCTTATTAGACCAGTAGTCTTCAATAAGGATTTCTGCTTGGGTGAATCCCTTTAAGATCCCTGCGATGACATTCTTTTCAGACTCGGTAAGGTTCTCTTTCCAGTCTTGAATGTCTCCTGCCATTGCGATTTCATGATGAAGCCAATGGGACTGCTGCTGCAATTCCCAATAGCGATATGCTTGTTGATACTCAAAGGGAGCGTACTCAACACGAGTGTTAAGAAGTGCCATAAATTGTTCCTAGTTTGGGTTAAAGGTGATAAGATTAGTTGTTAATTTTCTTCACCATAAGTGAATGTAGGAACGATTTCCTGAGAAATTTCAATAGGTTCTCTCTTTTCAACAAACTCTTTTACAATCCCGATAGCTCTCATAACATCTTCGCACTTAACTGCGAACTTAGAAGTTACTACTTGGATGTTTACATCCTCGCTATTCTCTGTACTGCGAAACAGAATTGCATCCGGTTCGTTATGAATGTCGCTGATACCCACTACAATATTTTTTGTGATTGCCATTGTTATACTCTCTCCAAGTAAGAGTCTTCGCTCCTACCGTAATATCTTTTATACATATTATAATATATATCTTCGTAGGTGTCAAGGACATTTTGATGCGTCTTGTTATCGCTTATCAAGAAGACATACTCCCTAATTTCGTCCGGCGGAATCACATCTTTAGCAGAATAGATATACTTAATAACCGAATCGAATGTCACCTTAGCTTGTAGCTTCTTGCCTTTGTCTTCGATTCTTCGCACGATGTAGTTCTTGTGCGCTTCAAGTTTAAGTAATACAGATTCTAACATATTCGCTTGATTTTCTTCGATGTCGTTTTTAGGTTTGTAGTTTTCCATTTAGTCTCTTGCTCCTCTAGCGTACAATGTAATAACTTTATCTTCCCAATCAAAGTCAACAAACGGTACAATAGAATCTTTTTGTTTATTGCAGTATTCGCAAATAGAATCAGCTACCACTGTGCAAACATGGTTCTTAGGAAAAGTTCCTCCTTTTTGTTTAGCACAGTCCATACAAATCCAATAATGAGGAAACATATCCATTATTTTATTTTTCATACTTATTCTTTAACTCAGGCTCAACATAAACTAAAGGGTTAGAGTCTTTCCAATCTTGAGGAAGCTGAGACAATATCCGTTCTCTTTCTTCTTTGGGAAGGGAAAAGATATAGTCCCAATATTCCTCGGTATTGTACTCTAACGCTTTAAGTTTCATTTCTTTAGCCGTTCAATCTCACGCTTAACATACCAGCAAGCCTTCTCCAAATCCTCAAGTGTCTTGGCCGGATCTTTAATACCTGCACGAGAAATATATTTAACAGCGTTGCCCAAATTAAATCCCAAGTTTTTATCTTCAATGTAATCAATTACCTCAATCTTTCCTTGGTTGTAATGTTTAGGGTGATCTACATTATCTGACATAAATCCGTACCTTTCTTTTAGAAAACCCACATAGGCTTGTTCCTGTTCGTCCATCGTGGAGTAATTTTATCATTATTCCACTTGGCTGTCAAGGTTTTCTTGTACGCAGTGTGTACCTCGTCAGTCTTGAACTCTGTACAGTTAGCAAATGGGGTTTGCTCCATGGGGAAATTGCGCTCAGTGTGAAGCCACTTAAAGAACTCGCAAAAGTGAGGAAGAAGTTCCATGGACTTATGAGTCTTACCAAAGCGATAGGTATATTCATTACAGATAGTAACGAAGTATTCCATTCCATACTTGTAGTTGTCAATAGAAGAACGAACCCAAATGCTTACGGGATGATTCTTATGAGTCATCTTGTAGATAGGGAGGGTAGTCTCAGGGTCAAGGATGCGGATAGCTGTGGAGAGAAGCTGTGCTGTCTCAAGAACCATCTTGACTACACGCTTGTCGTCGAGAGCTTCTACGCTTGGTCTGATTTCTGGTGACGGTACAAATAGATTCATAATGTTCCTTTCGATTTAATGAAATTTTAACACGGCTGGAAACAAAAGTCTATTACTTTTTGTGTTCTTCATTAGTCCATCACCTTGAACTTGGTAAGTATCAGTAACTGAATCAGTCTTTACAATGGTGCTTACAACATAGTTTAGGTTCAGATAGATAACAGCAAGAGGGTCTTGTGGCGTTCTAGCATTAAGAACTAATGGGGCTGAAGCTACCACGTTTAGTGTGTATCCCCAAGCTACGCTAATCTGCGTAGGTATAATCTTAGCAGAGGCGATGTATAAACCCTTACCTCTTACATTACCGCCATATACCACCTTAACTTGGTATTGCAATCGAATAACCTCCATACCATAATAGTTGGTGTAAACGATGGTAACGGTCACGTTCCTTTCTGGTTGCCATCCACCAACAGCACTCCAGTTTATTTGAGAAATGGCAGGGAGAGCATTGGCAAACTTGTCCGTGTCGTTTCTTACAACAGGCTGATTGTCTTCGATGATTTGCCACACCTTAGTGAAAGTTTCAATGATAGCAAGAGGGTCTGTCTCTTCAGTCTCCGATTGAAGGGGAAGCAGTTCCTCGACAATCTTTATAGTGCTAGGGGTAAAGCTTGCTTCTTCCTTTACAGCAACAGACCTCTTTACTTTCTTGATTCTGAAATACTTATCATCATAGTTCTGACCATAAGCATTAGGAACAATTAAACTAATCAATACAAATAAAATAAACATTAATTCTCCAGTTCGTCGTAGTAGTCTTCGATTCTTACAATGAATTTATATAGCTCATCTTCATCAATCACTGAGTAGAACTCCTCGATTGACTCCC
>Ga0315904_10013794_pt1 | contig 10103 bp, 10 predicted proteins | sample LakEriMetagenome_6_FD_203529 | JGI IMG/M metagenome (GOLD analysis project Ga0315904, IMG submission 203529) | Freshwater fungal communities from buoy surface, Lake Erie, Ohio, United States - Buoy 12 MA120 | ecosystem: Environmental > Aquatic > Freshwater > Lake | place: USA: Lake Erie, Ohio...
CAGGTAAGCTGATCATTGACTCCGACGTTCCTGAAATGGTCATCTGAAAAATCAGGGTTTAGACTCGTAGGTTTTATCAAGCAGTGCCTGTCGGTTCCAATGTTTTAGAAACTCAACCACTTTTTTCTCACTATATCCTTCCCCTTCTTCCAGGTAAACTGAGTTCTGAGTGTGCAGACGGTTGCCGTCGGAATCCAGCACTACAAAAACCGGAAATCCGAAACGCTGAGGATAACCCAGCTGCCTGAGCAGATCCTCGTTTTTATTTTCTTTACTGTAGTTGATATGTGCAACTACAAAGTCAGCTTTGAGTATGGAATCCACCACTGCATTTTCCCTACTCCATTTGTCGAACAAACGGCACCATTTACACCAGTTGCCTCCGATCTGCAACAGCACCTGTTTTCTGTTATCTTTTGCATTGGCAATGGCACCAACGACCTGCAGTTTTCCTATTGCATTGGGGTCGTAAATTAAATCAGTTTCCTGTGCTTCAGATACGAAACCTGATAGTAACAGTATGATTACAATTAACGCTGAAACAAATGGTGCTTTCATAAGTTGATAGGTATTTTGATGATGAACTGTGCTCCGCCTTCTTTCGAGTTGCTCACCTGCATGGAGCCTTTGTGTGCAGTGATGATATCATAACTCAAAGATAAACCAAGTCCGGTTCCTTCGCCCGGCGGTTTGGTGGTGAAGAATGGCTGGAATATTTTTTCAATCACACTTTCCGGAATGCCCGGTCCGTTGTCTTTTAACACCAGTTCCAGAAAATGGTTTACCACCTGCGCCCTGACTTCCACCTTAGGAACAAAGGACTCATTTTTTCTCTTCAATTCAGCCAGTACATACATGCTGTTATTGAAAAGGTTGATAAAAACGCGGGAGATTTCCTGTCGGGCTAAATTGATCGGCGGGATGGTGCCATTGGAAATCAGGTTAAGTTCGCAGACAAACCCCGGTTCCGACATGCGCATAGCCTGATAGGCAAGCTGAAAATCTTCACGGCACAGTTTGATCACATCCGTTAAACGGAGTTCGTGTTCACCAGTGCGGCTGTGATCGAGCATCCTGTTCATGATGTTGTTGGCCCTTTCACCATGGCTGGCAATTTTTTCAAGATTCTTTTCAAGATCGGCCAACAGTTCGTTCCTATCCTGTTCGTCCCTGGAATCGATTATTTCTCTGGCAATTTCAACTGATATCTGAGAGAAGTTATTGATGAAATTTAAGGGGTTTTTGATCTCATGAGCAATGCCTGCTGTCAGTTGTCCAAGGGATGCCAGCTTTTCCTGCTGAATCAGCTGCTTCTGGGTTTTTTCAAGATTGGCAAGCGCGTCCTGCAATTGATTGTTTGCTTTTTGCTTTGACCGGTACCGGATATAGGTCAGCAACACCAGTAACAATGCAAGAAATCCGGCAATGGAAGATGCAATCAGCAGGTTGGTTCTGTTCCGGTTGATATTCTCAAGCAACGAGATTTCATTTTGCTTGGAATTGATTACATAGTCTGCTTCAAGCTCCGAGAACTTTCGAGCGATATTTTCATTCATTAGAGAGTCGGAAACATCATTGTATTTGAGCAGATAGCTGTAAGCTTTTTCATAGTCCCCTGATGCGGCACTGATCTGCTGTGTAATGCTGAGCGCATCTGCAATCAGTTCCTTCGTGTTGATGGAATCTGATAATGCAAGTCCCTTCATGGCGGCATCCATGGCCGGACCGTAGTTCTTTTTCAGAAAATGAGCCTGAGCAGAAAGGATGTGGGCTTTGGCCATTCCGTAAACACGGCTGTGGCTGCCGATTAAGGCCGTGTATTTGTATGCGCTATCAAGGATAATCAGAATGCTGTCGGCAGATTGTTGACCCAGATGTGATTCCGCAATTCCGATATAACATTCAGCCTGACCCTGGAAGTCATTCGACTTCCTTTTAATTTCAAGGGCCCTGTTGAAAAAGTTATTGGCGGAAGAATAATTTGATTGCTTGGAATAATTGATTCCACTCAGATAAAACAAAGTTGATATATAGGACTCATTGCCGCTCAACGCATATTCATTTACGGCATCGTTGTAATATTCAAGTGAACGAGTGTAATTTTTTTGGGTGTAATAGATCACCCCCAGCTGCATCAGAATGTATCCTGTTTTTTCATGATCGCCTGACTGTCGGTACAGACTCAGAGCCTCCAGTGCATACTCCAGTGCTTTGAAGCTTTCGTACCGGATCAAATGAGCCCGTACCAGGTTGGTCAGCGCATCTGCAATCAGTAGCTTGTCGCCATTTGACACAGCGAGCTGTTTTGCCTTAAGGGCATCTTCGGTCAGCTGACCGGTTCCCGGAGCGTTTCGAAGCCTACTTTCTATCAGCCTGTAAATTTGATTGACTGTTGCAGTATCATTTTTTCCGGATGAGAGCAGCGTCTTCAGACTGTCATTGACAACAGTTGTTACAGACTGAGCGGCTGCCGGCAAATAAGCCGAAGCAGGCATCGTCAATAAAATCAGAAAACAGAATCGTCTCAAAAAGTGCATAAATCAATCAGCAGAGTAATCATTGCATGAAGGATGGCGGACACCAGTAACCGGCAATGAAATTTGGGGTATCCAGTTTTCTGACATCCCTGATCTCGTTAGTTTCAGCATCAAAGGTAACATTCACCCCTCTTAAAACCATAAATGCCCCTTTATCAACCGGGCCGGTGCTGCCGCTGTTGTCACGACAAAGTACATAACCTACTCCATTGCATTTTTCGGTGCACATTATAGCATCAAAAGCTGATCTGATGATGATACCTCCGATTGTTTTTTCATCTGTTCCGAGAGAGGCAGCATATTCTTCAGCAAATCTTGCAACGGCTTCATCAGAAATGACGGTCGGAGTATTAAATCCGGGAGTAACATGACATTCAGGATCCGGTGCTTCTTCCGGTGCTCCGGTCCAGTAGTAAATATTGAACGACACTGAAGCTATCAGCAACAAGGTTACGATGGCAGAGTAACGCATGGGAGGTGGGTTAGAGTTCTTAGTTTTTAGTTCTTAGTTCTTAGTTCATGGTTCATAGTTCAGAGCCTGCCCTGAGAAATAATAAAAAACCCCAAAGTTTTTTATTGCTTACCGAAGGGATCTTAGACTTTGAAAGGTAGTAATATATTCATGATAAAATTAACAATACGTGGTTAAGGTATAAGAAAAATCCCGGATGGCCAAATACCTGCAAAAATTATCTACAAGGGATATAAAACCGGAACCATCAGTAGTATGACAATCAACAGAAGTAAGGTGAGGGGGATTCCGGTTTTTAGGAAATCGGTGAAACGGTATTTCCCGGGGCCGTAAACCAGAATGCAACTGGGCTCGAAGGGTGTTATGAGTGAAACGGATGCAGAAAGCATCACGGTTAGTGCAAAACTAATTGGGTTCACATCAAGAAGAGCAGCAGCTTTCAGGGCTACAGGTAACACCACCATGGCTGCTGCGGCATTTGAAAGGGGTTGGGTTAAGATAATAGTAAGCACGGCAAAAGCTGCCATCACTGCCATTGGACCCATTCCTCCGGCAAAATCAATGATCGCAGATGATAAAAATTCGGAAGTGCCGGTTTTTTCCATGGCGATCCCAAAAGATGACATCCCACCGATGAGCACGAGCAGCTTCCATTCAATCTTTTGATAGGCCTCTTCCGCCTTCAGGCATTTAAATGCGATACACAAAAACGCCGCCAACATAAAGGCTACCGAAAGTGGTATGATTTCGAATGATCCCAGAAAGATGGCTCCCAGAAAAAACGAAACCGACAACGCTGCATTGCGGTTGTTTCTGGGTTTGTTGAACGTGTATTCACTGATTACGGTAATATCACCCCTGTTTTGACGGTATTCGATATTGACTGCCGGTCCCTGGACCAGAAGCTTGTCTCCAGCTTTGATTTCTATGTCGCCGATCTCTTCCGAAAAGGTTTGACCTTCCCGGTTAATGGCCACGATGAGCAGTCCGAAACGTCGCTTGAACTGTGCTTCTCTGACTGTTTGGCCTACGAAGTCATTAGTGGGAGTCACGATAGTTTCCGCGAGACGAATCTCTTCGGTGTTCAGGTCGGCTTCGCTGATGAATTCACTGAAAATCTCCACTCCGATGGAATTTTTGATTTTCAGAAGTTGTTTGACATTTCCCTCCACCAGTAGAATGTCGCCCGATTCAATCACCGAGTAACCGTGTGCCACACTATTCTGCTCATCACGTACTATGTTCAGAATTTTAAATCCTTTTTGGCTCAGTGGCGTGTCTCGGACTTTTTGTCCGGCCAGAACACTCGATGGCATCACAATGATCTCTGTAAAAAAGTGTTTGCTCTCCAGTTCCTTGATCAGGTCAACATCTTTTTCTCCGGGAAGCAAACGGGTACCTATAGTTGCCATGAAAATAATTCCGGTAACTGAAATAACCATCCCGATCAGGATAAAGTCGAACATACCAAATGTGGGGTAACCATGCTTGGCGAGAAATGCGTTAACGGCAATGTTGGTAGAGGTACCGATGACGGTACAGGTACCACCGAGGATAGAGGCAAACGCAACCGGGATCAGCAGTTTCGAGGGACTGATTCCGAGTTTTTTGGAAATGGCGGTAACCGGAGCCACAAACATGGCCGTAACTGTAGTGTTGTTCATGAACGCGGAAGTAAATCCTACAGTCGACATGAGATAAACCGGCAACCAGGTCAGTTTTTCCTTGGTGGTATTTTCAAATTTATCACTGATGATTTCAAGAACTCCTGCCTGCTGCATTGCAGCGCCGACCACAAAAATGGAGGCCAGCATGATGATGAAATCACTTCCGAATCCTCTGAAGGCTTCTTCAGGCGTGAGGATTCCCATGCTGGTAATAACAATCAGCAAACCAACAGTTACCAGGTCGACCGAGAACTTTTCGGAGGCGAAAAGTATGATAGCGAAAACAAGCAGACCCAGAACTATTGCGATTTCCATACGTAGTATTTCATACAGGTAAAGAGATTATGAAAGTAGTAATTGGATCTTTTTTTATGGGTTCTGAAGTTCTGGTAAAGGTAATGGTTCCCCCATGTGCTCTGATAATATCATTACTGATCGAAAGTCCAAGTCCCACTCCTTGTCCGGCAGGTTTTGTTGTGAAAAAAGGTTCAAATATTTTGTCCTTAATTTCTTCTCGTACACCGTCTCCGTTGTCACTTATTGATAATATTATTTTATTGTTTTGCAGATAGGATTTAATTGTTATCTGAGGCTTAAAGTCTGATTTTGATTCAGTCGAGCGCCATTTCCTGCTTACTTCCCAGTAAGCATTATTAATTAAGTTGATAAGCGCTTTAGAAAGATCGCGTTGAATGACTTTGATCTTTGGCAGATTGATATCCAGTTCTTTGAAAATTGACACAGGACAGGCGGCCGAAGTATTGATAGCTGAAAAGCTGATCATATCGGCTGAATGCTCATACAATTCATTGATATTGGTAAGTGATTTTTCACCAGTTCCTGAATTAGAGTGCATGATCATTGCTCTTATAATAGACTCGGCCCTTTGACCATGATTCATGATCACATTTAAATTCTTTTTAATCGTAATGAACCATTCCTCTTGCTGATTAACAGGTATCTGATTTGAAATTTCATCCAGAAGCTCCAAACTGAGTTCGGTGAAGTTATTGACGAAGTTTAAAGGGTTATGCAGTTCATGTGCAACTCCTGCTGTCAGACTCCCTAAAGAGGCGAGCTTTTCCTGCATAATTAATTGTTGTTGAGATTCCCGAAGTTTGTTTATAGCCTTTTCCAATTCTATATTTTTCCTTCCGAGATCTGCTGTTCTCTCAGCAACTTGTAACTCCAGCTCCCGCTCTCTGTTTTTCAATTGTTCCACCATGAAACGATTCAGTCTTCTAAGACGGCGGCTGAGAAAACCGATCAGTTCTACCGTCATGCCGGGGAAGCGATTGATGACATCAAACAAATCATTTCGCTCAATGCTTCCGGTGGTGGTGGGCAGGGTGGCGGTTACTGACATGGATCTCGGTTCGCGGTCAAGAATCGACATTTCTCCGAAAAATTCACCGGCTCCCAAATTAGCCAGCAGATGTTCGCGATCGTGTATTTTTACTTCACCGGAGACAATGAAAAACATGGTGATTCCTTCGTCATCCTTGTTAATGATGGTATCTCCTGTGTTGTAATGGGCTATATCCATTCTGGAAGCCAGCTCCGTGACCATGGCAGGAGCAACTTTTCGAAAAAGTGTGGATGACTCTAGTGTCCGGATCAGCAGTTCCTGAATTTTGTTGGATTCTTTCATGGTTGACGGGTTTATATAATTTAGGCCGTTCAATGAATGAGGAGAGTCATATTTTGATGACTGACTTTTGATTCATTTAGAATACACATGGCAGAATTCTTTAATACTTGCAATATTAGTAATAATCAGGAATTTTCCCGAACCAATCCGATATACCAAAACAATTCCTTAACAAAGGCACCTGCCCTCTTTTCTGTTCCTGCCGGATCTGTCGGCACACCGTCTTCTGAAAAGGATTCGCATACTTTCGGCACAGGAAACATGGCTGTGACAGTCATGGCCTTCATCTTCCATAACAGGAACTGAAGGGAGGTAATCACCTGTGATCCACCGAAAACACCATCCGAAACGGTTGAAATGGCTATCGGTTTGTGATACCACTCATCATAGTAAAGGTCGATCACATTTTTCAGGCTGGCAGGATAACCACCATTATATTCCGGGGTAACGATAAGCACTCCGGATGCCGCTTTGATTCTTGCAGACAATTCCAGTACCGCTGCAGGTGGATTTTCCAGAAACTTCAGCCGCTCTTCATATAGAGGAAAGTGGTATTGATCCAGATCGGCAATATCGGCTGTTCCCTGCCCCGAACTTTCGATGAATCTTTTGAAAAACAATGCCACACGGTGACTTTTTCTTCCTTTGCGGATGCTGGTTGAGAGTATGAGGATGTGAGACATTTTAGTGTTTAATGAATGATGATAAGTGAATAATTACAATCTGCTTTTGTGCCTCTCCCCCCCAATGACCTTTCGATGCGGCTCTGATTCGCTCATCATCAACTTACTCAGGGCGTCGCCAACGACTGATGACTATCGACTAATGACTAATGACTAATGTCCAAATCATCCACCATTCATAAACCATCACCTCCTCAGTCCCTTCATCAATTTCCCTGCAAAAATGAAGTCATCAAGCTCGCTATTTCCCGAATGGAATATTTCTTCGCTTGTTCCCGACCACCATTTCTTTCCTTTGTGGATGAAAAGGATGTTTTCGCCCATGGTCAGAACCGAATTCATGTCATGTGTATTGATTACGGTAGTGGTTTGGTATTCTTCCGTGATTTCCTGAATCAGTTCATCGATAACGATCGAAGTGCGGGGATCCAGTCCGGAATTGGGTTCGTCGCAATAGAGGTATTTCGGATTCATGGCAATGGCCCGGGCAATGGCGACTCTTTTTTTCATTCCGCCGCTGATTTCGCTCGGGAACAACTTGTGTGATGAAGGCAGATTGACACGTTGCAAACAGAAATTCACCCGATCAAGGCGTTCCGAAAGGCTCAAGTCGGAAAGCATCTTGAGCGGAAACATGACATTCTCTTCAACGGTCATGGAATCAAACAGGGCGCTTCCCTGAAAAAGCATCCCGATTTCACGACGGATCGGTTTCCGCTGACTGAAATCCATAACTGAAAAATTACGTCCGTCGTATTCAATTGAGCCTCGGTCGACTTCAAACAATCCCACCATGCATTTCACCAGGACAGTTTTTCCTGATCCTGATCCTCCGATGATGAGATTTACTTTCCCCTTCTCAAAACGGTGCGATACATCCTCCAGAATCTGCTTTCCGTTGAAACCCTTGCTTACGTTCTTAACTTCGATCATGCGAGGATAATTTGGGTGAGGATATAATCGAAAATCAGAATGAGTACACTGCTATAGACCACCGCACGGGTACTGGCCTGTCCGACTTCCAGTGATCCGCCATCGGTATAGAAACCCTGATAAGCTGAAATGCTGGTGATGATATAAGCAAAGACCACGGTTTTGATCATCGCGAAGGTCACATTGAACGGAATAAATTCATATTGCAGGCCCTTGATGTAATCGGTCATGGGAATCACACCTGAAAGTTCGCCCGCTACCAGTCCGCCGCCAATACCTACAAACATGCTGATCAGCACGAGAAACGGTGCGATGAAAATAGCGGCAATCATTTTGGGTAGCACCAGGTAGCCCGATGAGTTGATGCCCATGATCTCAAGAGCATCAATCTGCTCGGTAACCCGCATGGTTCCGATTTCGGATGCGATGCTGGAACCTACCTTACCGGCCAGTACCAGCATGATAATGGTCGGGGAGAATTCTATAATCATCGTGTCCCGGGCAACCAATCCAACAATATAGAGTGGCACAAATGGATTGACCAGGTTGTAAACCGTCTGGATGGTAATCACCGCTCCCATGAAAATGGAAATCAGCGAAACAATGCCCAGTGAACTGACGCCGATCGACTCCAGTTCATCAATGACCCTTCTGTAATAAACTGCTCCTTTTTCGGGCTTGGAGAAAAGGGAGCCAATGAAAAGCCAGTATTTGCCCAGATGGAAAAGTGTTTTCATGAAAATGAATGGAGTTGTGCGGTCAAAAATAGTGATATTTGGCTATAACTTTGGATGTCGCGATGTGTTAACTTTCTTTGAACAGCTCTCGAAAAAAAATGAAGATCATGAATATCAGGTTTGGCAAGAAAACATTTATAGTCCTTATTATGGTATCAGCAACTCTTTCCGGCTGTGCCCTTTTTAAAAAGAACTGCGATTGTCCGCCCGTTGGCAAAAAAAGGGCCGCCATAAACCAAACTGCTCCTCACAGCTGACATTCATCACCCTTTTTGATAATTATACTTTCTAATTTTGAACGATTCTAAATAAGGGCTTTTATGAACCGGACCATCATCAGGCTTTCAGAGTTAAATGTAGGCGAATCGGCTGTTGTTGAATCATTTACAGAGGAATCAATACAGTTGAAGTTGCTGGAAATGGGATGTTTGCCCGGTGAAACCATTTCGGTTTTAAGGGTGGCCCCACTGGGCGATCCGATGGCGATTGGCGTTTCAGGCTCGGTGATCAGCATTCGGCTCGATGAAGCCAGTCATGTTCTGGTGAATCATTAACAATCAGACGCTCCGCTTTTAATGACAAAAACAAAACTGAAAGTGGCCCTGGTGGGTAATCCCAACTCTGGCAAATCGACTCTCTTCAACCGCCTCACCGGTCTCAATCAAAAAATTGCGAACCTTCCCGGCGTTACTGTAGAAAAGAAAACAGGTACCTGTGTGGTGACTCATGACGGCAGCATCCATGAGTTTGATATCATCGATCTTCCGGGAACCTACTCGCTTTATCCCAAGACTCCGGATGAGCAGGTCCCGTTCAGTGTATTGTGTGACCCGCAGAACAGTTCACACCCCGACCTGACCATAATAGTAGCCGACGGTACCAATCTGAAAAGAAGTCTGTTTCTGGCCACCCAGGTCATGGATCTGCGCAAGCCGTCCATTCTGGTCATTAATATGCTCGACCTGGTCAGTGAAAGTGGAATGACCATCAATTTTGAAGCCTTGTCTGCCCGATTGGGAATTCCGGTGATTCCGATGAATTTGCTGGAGGGAGAAGGAGTAGGGGAGCTCAAAAAAATGATGACCGGAGTGATTCCTTCACCTCCGGGAGATTTCATCGACAGTGCCGCTTTTGATCCGGAACTTGTCAAGGCCATCCAAAATGAAGTAAAGCTCAACAGCAACTACGGTGCCTTTCAGGTGGCCAATAACCTTACGGGGATAGAGTATTTCCGGAGCAGACCGGAAAGGATGGAGAAGCTGCGTCAGCTGATCGATGCTCATGGATTCCGGCCGGGCAAAATGCAGGCGGCGGAAACGCTCAAACGGTATGAATCAATCTCGGAATTGCTAAAGACTGTTGTTTCAAAGCAATCAGAAGCAGGGTCATCATTTAAAAAATTCACTCAGAAACTTGACAACAT
>Ga0315904_10013796_pt1 | contig 10103 bp, 6 predicted proteins | sample LakEriMetagenome_6_FD_203529 | JGI IMG/M metagenome (GOLD analysis project Ga0315904, IMG submission 203529) | Freshwater fungal communities from buoy surface, Lake Erie, Ohio, United States - Buoy 12 MA120 | ecosystem: Environmental > Aquatic > Freshwater > Lake | place: USA: Lake Erie, Ohio...
GGCGATTGAATCAATCTCGCAACCCGGCAACGAGGACATGCCGACCTTGCTGATCAAGGCTGAAGCCTCCGGCGGCTTGGGCAAGCCGGAGGATCAGCGCCGCTACCTCGATGAAGCCGTCACGCGTTTCCCCAATCAGTCGCTGGTCTTCAGACAGCGAGGTGCGTTCCTCTTGTCGCGTCGCTACGACGATGCTCAGGAGCAACGTCGCTCCGCCGCGGACGCGAAAGAGGACTTCGATCAAGCTTTGCGGTTGAAGCCTGATGACTACGAAGTGTTGCGACTGCGCGCGCTGGCGCACGTCGCGGCGGATCCCGAGCGTGGTCTCAGTGCGGCGATCGAGGACTCACGCGCCGCGTTGCGTCTGAACCCCGATAACACTGATCTTCTGTTCGGCCTGCTGGCCGATTTGATCCGATTCGATCGCATCTCCGAGGCCTTGGTCGTCGCGGAGGAAAATCTCGCACGCAAGCCCGATGACAAGCAGATGCTGTCGAAGATGGGTGAACTCTTCGCGCAGTTCGGACGCCCGATGGAGTCGGTTCGATTCTTCCGCGCCGCATTCGACGCGGACCGCAAGGATGCCGTGGCCGCGCAGAACCTCATCGATGCGTTGTTCAATATGGATCCGCCCGGACTCTCGGACGCCGAAGGCGTCTTGGAGCAAGCCAAGTCGATGGTTGATCGCAATCCGGGACTGCTGATGGCGCGGGCGCGCATCCTGCTTTCGCAGGGTCGATTCAATGAAGCGGACAAGGTCGCATTGACGGCGGTCAAGCTTTTGGATCCGCAAAACTCGCGGCAGATGCTTGCGTGGTTCAATGACATCAAGAAGACGCAACCGGATCCCAAGCGTCAACTCGCGTTCCTTCAGAGCGTCGAATCGCTCGGAGTCGGTGCTGAAGTTGCGGAGTGGTTCCGATTCCTCCGCGCCAACATTCGCATGGCCGATCCGACGACACTCGACGCGGGGATCGAGGAGATCCGGAAGCTGACCACCGATGCGAAGTTGGCGGCGGTGAATCAGATGGCGTTCCGATTCCTCGGTGGTGCGTACTACTCGGCCGGAAAGTACGCGGAAGCGGCGCAGACTTGGGAAGCGGCGCTGAAGAAGTATCCCGGAGACTCCGAGTCGGGGAACAACTTGGCGTACACCTTGTTGAAGCATCTCGATCGGAAGGCTGACGCGTTGACGATCGCCGAAGCCGCGGCGAAAGCGTTGGTCGCCTCGCCGGACGTGCAGGACACCTATGGATTGGCGTTGCTCGCCAACGGCAAGACCGGAGAAGCGATCGCCGCACTTCGTAACGCCGTGATGCTCTCGTCTACAACGCAGTCCGAGGTGACGACCCGGGTGCACTTGGCACAGGCACTGATCGCCGGCGGTGATGAAAACGAGGCGCGCGCGATCGTTCGCGCGGCGATGATGACAATGAGCGAACCCAACGCAGTGGTCAGCGAATCGACCAAAGCGGATTTGGAAGCGATCAAGAAGGCATTGGGACTCTAACGAAACCCGAATAAAAGGAGCCGCGCACAAGTCATCCCACTTCTCGAACCGAAAAGCAAGTGAAGCAGGACTGCGACCGCCCGGGAAGGGCGGCCCGCAGGATGTACGCGGTTGTAGCAACTGAACGGAAAATGACCATGACGACGATACCGGCACAAACAGGAACACAGAATCCCCAAACCCGCGCAGCCACTCAAGGTGGCGCCGCGCCGACGTCGGGATTCGGTGCGGTGGATCCGCTGAAGCTTTTGCAGAAGCACAAGTGGCTGCTGGCGGGATCGGCGGTCGTCGGCGGACTGGTGGGACTTGCCGCACACTTCGCCTGGTTCGCGTATGCGCCGGTGTACAAGCCGACGGTGATCTTCGAAGTTTCGCCGCCGGTGCGTAATGCGGCGGACACGCCGGAAATCATGGGCGGTCAGGAAGAGTTCAATCGCTTCATGTCGACGCAAAAGTCGCGCATGACGGACGACGGCGTGTTGAGTCGCGTTGCGACATCGACCGAGTTGCCCAATAAGGCCAAGAAGTGGAGTCAGCAGTTCTACGAGAACGGTTCGTTCAACTCTCAGGAGGCGCTGAAGGAACTTCGGGACATCGTGGACTCACGCGTTGTGACGGGTACCCAGTTGATCGAATTGTCAGTGACGTACTCGGACAAGTACGAAGCGACTGACATCGTGAAGTTAGTGAGCACCAAGTACCGTGAAGTGTTGGAGGAACAGGGACGCCGAAGCCGCGACAGCCGAACGCTGTCACTGCGCGAAGGCATTGAGCGCGCTCAGGCGCAGATCGATCAACGAACAACGGAGCGTGACACACTCGTTCGACAAAACAAGATTGAATCAATCCGCTCGGCGGTCGAAGCGGTGCAGACGGATCTGCGCAGCGTTTCCGAAGAGCTCAAGAATGTCGAACTGGCCATCACCGCCTTGCGCAAGCAGCAGGAGCAGATGGAGGCGGAGTTCAACAATCCGGCAGGAATCAGCTACAGCGATGAGTTGCGAGGCGAAGTCGATGAGGACGCCCTGGTGCTCGATATCAAGCAGCAGATCGCGATCTTGAAGTCTTCGCAGCAAGCGTTGCTGCTCGGAGGCAAGACGAGCGAACACCGCGCCTACTTGCGTTATGAGTCGCAGATCAAAGCGCAGGAAGACACGCTCGCCACGACGAAGGCGCAATTGCTCAAGCAGAAGTTCGAGTCCCAACTCGACGGCATTCGCAGTGAGATTCGTCAGCGCGAAGCGCAACAGGCCAAACTCTCGGCGGACAAGACGGAACTTGAAACCCGCAGTACTCAGCTCGCGAGCCTTGACGGCAGACTGACGGACATCGATACGGCGATCAAGACTCTGTTGACCTCGAAGGCCGAAAGCGAGAAGGCGCTCTCGAACGTCAAGATGCTGGACTCACTTGAGAACGCCAACCGCGTGATCGTGTGGCGCGACGCCACCGTTCCCAACGAAGTGGCGTTCCCGAAACTCGCGTTTATGCTTCCTCTGGGCATTTTGTTGACCGTCGGACTTGTCGGCGGCGGCGTCATCGCTCGCGAGATCCTCGACCAGCGTGTCAAGGGGCCCGGCGATATCACGCTTATGCCACGCACCCGACTCATCGGCTGGGTGCCCGATGCCGCGGAAGATCCCAGCGGTCAGGGTGCGGTGGAAACCGCGTTCCGCGATCGCTCGCGCGGCGTGGTGGCGGAGTCCTACCGACAGATTCGAGTCGCATTGTCGAAGCGACTCGAAGCCGCGGGGCATCGTTCGCTGCTCGTGGTCTCCGGCATGCCGGGGTCCGGCGCGACAACCACGATTTCGAATCTCGCCCTTGCGTTTGCAGCGGCTGAGAAGCGGGTCCTCATCATCGATGCGAACTTCCGCCGTCCCGCGGTGAATCGGGTCTTCGGACTTCCGGAATCACCGGGACTGGGCGACTGCCTCGCGAAGAACGCGGAGTTGGCGAGCGCCATTCAAGCGACATCGACGCCCGGCGTTGAAGTGCTGACGGCGGGCACGAAGGAATCACGCGTGGTGGAGCGTCTCGGCACCGCGGGTTTCTCGACGCTTCTTTCGGAGGCGTCGGCGAAGTACGACCTGGTGCTGATCGATTGCGCCCCGGTGATCGTCGCCGGAGACGGATTGACGATCGCGCATCGCTGCGACGCGAGCATGGTCGTGGTGCGCGCGTTCGGAGAAAAGCGCGGTCTTGTCGCGCGAATTCGCAACGAATTGACGGAGTCACGCAGCGAGTTCCTCGGCGTGCTCGTCAACTCGGTTCGCGCGTCCGCGGGCGGATATCTGCGCGGCAACTTCCGCGCGACGCAGGAATACCAGCAGTCCTGACGCGCACGGAGTGATCGTGAACACCGACGGATTCCAATCGTCTTCTGTGCGGCGCGTGCTCGTCACGGGGGGCTCCGGGTTCATCGGCTCGCACCTGACCGATCAACTCCTGGCCAGGGGCGATCACGTGACCGTGATCGATGATCTGTCGACGGGAAGAAGATCCAATCTTCCGGAACATCACGAGCGACTGACATTCATGCACGGCGATCTCGGAGAGACGCTGAGCCGCACGGCCCGAGTATGCAAGTTCGATGAAATCTATCATTTGGCCGCGGCGGTCGGCGTCAAGCTGATCACGGATGACCCCATCGGATCGATCGAGACGAACGTCGAGCAGACCGCGGAGTTGCTCCGATTTGCGGACAGCCACGGGAAACCGCCCGTGCTGCTGGCGTCGAGTTCCGAGGTGTACGGCAAGAGCGCGAAACTTCCGTTCGCGGAAAGTGACGATGTCGTCTACGGCCCCACCACCGTTTCGCGTTGGTCCTACGCCTATTCCAAGGCGGTAGACGAATACCTCGGACTCGCCTACGCCGCCAAGCGAGGGATTCCCGTTGTCGTCGCGCGATTCTTCAACACGGTCGGCCCGCGACAGGTCGGGGAATACGGAATGGTGCTGCCGCGCTTTGTCGAACGAGCCTTACGCAACGATGCGATCGAGGTGCACGGCGACGGCGAGCAATCCAGGTGTCTGTGCGATGTGCGGGATGTCGCGCGAGCTCTTCCGAAGATGCTGTCGACTCGAACTTGTCATGGCGAAGTGATCAACACCGGCTCTGACGAGAGAATTTCCATGTTGGAGCTGGCGCGGACGGTGATCGCGACGCTCGACAGCTCATCGGAGATTCGCATGATTCCCTACGAGCGGGTCTACGGTTCGAACTTCGAGGATTTGCGGCACCGAGTGCCTGATTTGTCCAAGATTCGTCGATTGATCGGGTTTACGCCGGAGATTCCGTTGCGCAAGACGATTCTTGATCTGGCGGCGGCGTTGACATGCGGAGCGGGGACGGGAGAACACGCGTGACAGACATCATCTCGTCCATCATCACTTCGCTGCTCGCGCAGGTCGGACCGCACGGGAATCTTCTCAGCGGCGAACTCGACAAGTTGCGGAGCGATGTCGACGCACTTTCACAAAGAATCAACGATGTCGGCCGCGCGGCGGGAATCGACATCGCCGAACCTGTCACGAGACTCTCCATCGTTCAGGGTTATGTCGGCGTGTTTTTGGTGGCGTTTCTCGTCACCTTGGCGTCGACGCCGATCATGCGTCGCGTCGCCGTCGCCAACGGCGTGATCGATCGTCCGTCCGAATCGCGAAAGGTGCACCGTCAACCCATCGCATATCTCGGCGGTGTCGCGGTCTTCTTCGGCCTGCTCGGCGGCATCGTGTACTCGTATCTCGCGACTGAGTTCAAAGGACTGATCGAGTTTCACCCGAGCACCAGCGATCACATGCCTGACGGGTTGTTTCAACCTGCTTTGCCGATCTCCATTCTGATCGGCATGACGATCATCATGCTGACCGGTGTGATTGATGACGTCGTCGGCATCAGCCCGCGAGTCAAAATCGGCGGACAGTTGATTGGCGCCGCGGCGCTCGCGATCGACAACGTCGGCGTGAATCTCGCCGCCGGTATCATGCTGCCGATCGTTCGCGGACTGGGCTTTTCGACCCAGTTTGTTCAGGGCCAGGAGACGCTGCAGTTCATGATTCCGATTCCGGGGACGGGAGCGGTCATTCCGATCGATGTGATTTACTGGATCGGTACGGCGATCATCGCCATCAGCGTCATCGGACTGTGCAACGCCTCAAATCTGATCGACGGACTTGACGGCTTGCTTTCGGGGACGACGGCCATCTCGTCGATGGGACTTCTTGTGCTCGCACTGACTCTCGCGCTGCTCGATGATGGTCCGCGCGATGCGCAGCGCATCGTGTTGTGTCTCGCGTTGCTTGGCGCCTGCCTGGGATTCCTGCCGCACAATTTCAATCCGGCGACGATATTCCTCGGCGATGCGGGTTCGTTGTTGATGGGCTTCACCGCCTGCGTGATCATTCTGACGCTCGGCGATACCGGCAAGACCCAATTCGTGATCGCAGGCTTGATCATCTACGCCGTGCCGATCATCGACACAAGTCTCGCAATCGTGAGGCGCAAGCTCGAAGGCAAGAGCATTTCCGCGGCGGACAGCAATCACCTCCATCACATGCTCAAGCGCGCGCTCGGAGTGAAGGGTGCAGTCCTGACCCTGTACGGCATCGCAGCGTCCTTCGCCATCATGGGCGTCGGAATCAGCCTTGTTCGTGCGCGCGTGATTTACGTTCTCGCGCTTTTGCTCGCGGCGTACATCGGTGTGATCGCCATCAAAGTGGCGCGCAAGAAGTTCATTGAGGATCAAGCGGCGGCGTTTGACCTGGCGCAGGCTGAATCCGCCACCGGAACTCCCGCGGAATCGGCATCCGCGAGCGGTTCAAAGCCCGGCGATACGGCGTGAACGGGTTTGCTAAGATCTGAGCATGCCCAGACCGATCCGTTTGATCGCGATGATGAACCAAAAAGGTGGCGTGGGAAAGACCACGACGACCGTGAATCTCGGCGCTGCGTTCGCCAAGTACGGTCGCTCCACACTCATCGTCGATCTTGATCCGCAGGCTCACGCGACCCTTGCCCTCGGCATCGATCCGGGCGCCCTTGAAACATCGGTCTACGACGTCCTTCTCGATCCTGACGCGGACATCTCGAAGATCATCCACAAGCGAAGCGATCACCTCGCCGTCTTGCCCGCGCAGACGGATCTCGCGGCGGCTGAAGTCGAACTCGGCAGCGCACAGGATCGCCAACGCCGTCTTGAAAACGCTCTCTTCAAGCTCGGCGATCAGTATGAGTTCATTCTCTTTGACTGTCCGCCGAGCCTCGGACTGTTGACGCTCAACGCGCTCGCCGCGGCGCGAGAGGTGATCATCCCGATGCAGGCGCATTTTCTTGCGCTGCAAGGCGTCGGCAAACTGCTGGAAACGATTAAGTTGGTGAGTCAAGCGGTCAATCCGCGACTGAAGGTCAGCGGAGTCGTCCTGTGCATGCATGACGCCGCGTCGACACACTCACGCGAAGTCGTCGCGGACATGGAGCAGTTCTTCGAAGCGGGCCGGGGTCAGGACAGCCCGTGGCGATTTGCGCGCGTGCTCAAGCCTGCGGTGCGCCGCAACATCAAACTCGCCGAGTGTCCCTCGTTCGGCAAGACAATCTTCGAGTACGCGGCTGATGCGCCCGGTTCCGCGGATTACCTCGCGCTCGCGACCGGTTTGCTGGCCGAATGGGACGCGATGCTTGCGCGCCGAAGCGCGATCGAATTGGAAGCCAAGCCTGACACCTCTCCGCAGGCGCCGGGCACGGACGCATGAAGTTTCAAACGGCCACGCGATTTGCATTCGGCGTGTTCGCGGGAACACTTTTTGCCTTGACCCACTGGCCGCGACTGGCCATTCGGGTCGACATCGAGCGCCCCGACCTGATCGTGCACCTGGTTGCATTTGCGATGTGGGTCGTTCTGGGAATCGCGGCCGCGCCGTTCGGTCAACGGCTTTCCTCGCGAAACATGAACATGATGGCGCTGATCGGCTTGTGCTACGCGCCGCTGGATGAGCTTTCGCAAGGAATACCGGGTCTGGGTCGAACCGTCGGGCTTGATGACCTCGTCGCAAACTGTGCGGGAATCATCGTCGGATGGTCGATTTGCTTGGTGCTGCGGAAGGTCCGCCGCGTGTCGGAGTGACGGCATGGATGCGCCGAAAACCGGGTCGGGACATGATTCGGGATTGCTCGCCGCGGCGATCCGGGTCGTTTCCGGTCTCACCCTGCTGTCGCGATTCTCCGGGCTCGCGCGCGATCTCATCACCGCAAGACTTTTCGGCGACGGCTTGCTCGGCTCGGCGTTTCGCGCGGCGTATGCGGCACCGAATCTTTTTCGACGACTCTTCGGCGAGGGTGCGCTGAGCGCGGCGTTCATTCCCGAGTACACGCGCGGCATCACTCACGATCGCGCGACGGCTGACGCGCTCGCTTCCATGGTCATCGCATGGCTCACGCTGGTCACTTCAGCGATCGTGGTGGTGATCGAGGTCGCACTCGTCGGCGTCATCCTGGCCGCCCCCGATCCCGAGCGCACGCTGTCACTTCAACTCATGCTCGTCATGTTGCCGATGATGCCGATGGTCTGCCTGACGGCGATTCTCGGCGGCATGCTTCAGGCGCACGGACGATTCGGGCCGCCCGCCGCCGCGCCGATCCTTCTCAATCTTTTCCAAGTCGGTGCGGCAGGACTGTGTTGGATCGCGAACATCGATCGAACAACGGCGGCGTACATCACCGGCGCAGCGGCGGTGATTGCGAGCGTCGCCCAGATCGCGTGGTCATTGCATGCGCTACGAGGACGCGTCTCGTGGACTCGCGCGTGGACGAGCGCTTCACAAAGCGCCAAAACCGTTCTCGGCCGCTTCCTTCCCGTCGTGATCGGACTGGGCACATTGCAACTGAACACGATGCTCGACACGCTCATCGCGATGTGGCCGACCTGGATCGGTCCCACGATGTTCGGACGACCGACGCCGCTCGATGAATCAAGCAACGCGATATTGTCATATACCCAGACTTTATATCAGTTTCCTCTTGGCGTGTTCGGACTCGCCGTGGCCACGGCTGTGTTCCCGATGCTCTCACGCGCAGTCGATGATCGCGATGCGTTCACGGGCGTCATCCGCAAGGGGCTTCGTCTGAGTTTCTTCATCGGCGCACCGGCGAGCATCGGACTCTTCGCTGTCCGAGATGACATCTGTCACGTGCTCTTTGGCGGAAAGTACGGCGGATTCGATCCCGAGAACATTGCGCGATGCGCGGACACGCTGGCGGGATTCGCACTCGCGGTCTGGGCCTATTCGCTGAACCATGTGTTCACCCGGGCTTTTTACGCCAAGGGTGACACTCAAACACCGATGCGCCTCGCGATGGGCATGGTCGCACTGAACCTGACATTGAATCTGACGCTGATCTGGTCTTTCAAAGAAGCGGGCATGGCTTACGCGACCGGCGTGAGCGCCGTCGTGCAGTGCGTGATTCTGGGCGTGTTGTGTCGACGCAAGCTCGAGATCCGAAGTTTCGACAACGAAACCGCGAGAGCGTTCGTGCGCATGATCACGTGCGGAATCACGATGTTCGCCGGCATTGAACTGACGGATCGACTTCTGGGCGCTTCTGAAACCTGGACCGAGTACGCCGTCGCGCTCGTGACGAAAGTGCTCGCGGGCGCCGGATGCTACGGGGCGTTGTGTTTGATGCTGAAGACTCCCGAACTCAAATGGCTGTTTGAAAAAGCGCCGAAGGGCTCGGGTGGCGCGAGCGGAATGTCGTTCGAGTGAACGGATGGGTACTCTTCGCACATGACAATCGATCTCAAGGGTCTTCCGATTCTGATCACGGGCGCTTCGAGCGGTATCGGGCTGGCGACGGCCTATGCGTGTTCACGCGCGGGCATGCCGGTGGCGCTCTGCGCCCGACGGACGGATCGATTGCGGGAAGCCGCTGATCGCATCAACGCGGGCGGCGGCAAAGCGATCGCGCTTAACTGCGACGTGACCAGTCGCGAGCAGTGCGAAGGCGTGATCAACGAAACGATCGAACGATTCGGAAGCATCTACGGTGTGTTCGCGAACGCCGGGTACGGATTTGAATCCTCCGTGATGGATATGGATGAATCAAAACTCCGTGAGTTATTGGAAACGAATTTTTTCGGATCACTTCACGTCATTCGACCGGCGGTCAAGCACATGTTGCGCGCCGGGCGCGGCCATGTTCTGTGGTGCTCGAGCGGGTTATCCAAGATTTCACTGCCGTTCTTCGCATCATATTGCGCAAGCAAGGCGATGCAGGATCACTTCGGACGCTCACTGCGTCTGGAACTCGACGGAACCGGCGTGCATTGCTCGACGGTGCATCCCGTCACGACGCATTCCGAATTTTCAAGCGTTGTCGAAATGCACAACCAAGGAAGGCGCCGAAGCGTTCGAACTCCCAAGGGCATGCGGCAGACCGCTGAACATGTCGCGGATCGAATCGTGAAATGCTTGCACAAGCCCAGAGGTGAGGTGTGGCCGGCGCCGATGGCGCGATTCGCGCTTGCGATCGCGACCGCATTTCCGGGCTTCGCCGATCGCGTTCTTGCGAATCGTCAGCGCAAGATCATGAAATCAG
>Ga0315904_10013798_pt1 | contig 10100 bp, 8 predicted proteins | sample LakEriMetagenome_6_FD_203529 | JGI IMG/M metagenome (GOLD analysis project Ga0315904, IMG submission 203529) | Freshwater fungal communities from buoy surface, Lake Erie, Ohio, United States - Buoy 12 MA120 | ecosystem: Environmental > Aquatic > Freshwater > Lake | place: USA: Lake Erie, Ohio...
CAGTCGTCCTTTTACATCTCTTACATCAACTTCAAAAGAAACATCGTTTTACCTTAAAAGCCTCGCATGTCCATCATGGGTTAAGTGAGCATGCAGATCAATGGGTCAAATTTTGTGAAGCATTATGTAGAAAATGTTCTGTCGCTTTAGAGGTTTACCATATCCAATTACCGAAAAAAAAGTCCCTCGGTATCGAGGGGGAGGCAAGGCGACTTCGTTATGAAAAACTCCTTCAAGCGAAAACTGATCTAGTTGTTTTAGCACATCACGAAGACGACCAAGCGGAGACTTTTTTATTACAATTGATGCGTGGGGCAGGGGTGAAAGGTTTGTCATCCATGGCACATTATGATGAAGACAGACACCTCTGGCGACCACTTCTTAATACCTCAAGAAGTGACATTGAAAGATATGCCAAACAACACAAATTAAAGTGGATTGAGGATGAAAGTAATCAAAATACTGCGTTTGATCGAAACTTCATAAGGTCTAAATTTTTACCTATATTAAAGAATAGGTTTAATCATATTATTAAAGTGATTTCTAGATCAGCATCTCACTTAGCAGAAGCACAACATCTACTCGATGATTTAGCGAAAATTGATTTAAAAAATCATTTAAAATCAATTAATTATAAACATAATATTCAAGTAAAAACTTTAATGAAATTGTCACCCTCGAGAGCTAAAAATGTCTTACGTTATTGGTTAGAATTAAACGATCAATTGATGCCAACGAAAGACCTCTTGGATGAACTTTTAAGACAGGTATTAACGGCCAAAAAAGATGCGACAATAAAAATTCAAATCTCAAAAGCATATGAAATTCGTCGTTATCAAGATGAGATTTTTATCGTTCCAAAAAACCAACAAACACACAAAAATTATGAAATGATTTGGCGGGGTGAATCAGAAATCATTTTGCCTAACGGACAAAAACTAACTTTCAAAAAAGTAAAAGGTCGGGGTATTAATTTAAAATTTTTAAACGAACAAATTTTAAAAATTAGAAATCGACAAGGCGGTGAATTTTTTAAGCCCGATTCAAAAAGACCCACTAAAAAAATTAAACAAATGCTCCAAGAATCAGATTTACCTCCTTGGGAGAGAGAAAATTTACCTTTGATTTTTGTAGGCGATGATTTGGCTTTAGTCCCCAATTTTGGCATCGATGTTAAGTTCCAAACCAAGCCCAAAGAAGTGGGTTTGGTGGTGGTTTTATAGCTTGATAAAAATCGTTGCTTTTTTACAACAAATGTCTCATCAAATCGGGTTTTTTTGCTACACATTAACCTATTGATTCATATAAAATTTTATATAAGAAATAGGGGGGGCTTTCTTCGGGAAGTTTTCCTAGGCATTTTTAGCGCTTCAGAGATTGAATTTCTTTAAAAACCCCTCTAAAGTCCCAACATCTTTTAAACACGCATTTATGAATCATATGAAACTAAAATTATCTAAAATCGTGGCTATAGTCGTCTTTGCTAGTTCAGCATCTCTGGGCGCTGCTGAAAAATTAAAGACAAGTACTATTAATGTTTATAGCACAACCCCCCTTCCGTCCATTGGCTTACCGCTAAATATCATCCCTGCGAATATTCAAATTTTTGATAAAAAAGATTTAACGAACCAACCAGGCGTGACATTTGCAGATCAACTGATTAATAATGCACAAGGTGTGACTTTCAGTGAAAACCAGGGCAATCCTTGGCAGCCTGATGTGATGTTTAGAGGTTTTTCAGCCTCTCCTTTGGCAGGAACTCCCCAAGGCATGTCAGTGTATGTGGATGGCGTTAGGGTCAATGAGCCATTTGGAGATACTGTTCATTGGGATTTAATTCCCAGTTTTGCAATTCAAAATATGCAAATTATACCGGGTTCAAATCCCGTTTATGGCCTTAATACGCTTGGTGGAGCGATTGCTATACAAACTAAAGATGGTCGAAATAATCGTGGTGTCGCTATCGAGGGCGAGGGTGGTTCATGGGGCAGAAAAAGAGCGCTTGCTCAATTTGGTGGTGTTTCAAAAGATGGATCGATAGACTATTTTTTTGGCGCACAAAATATTACAGAGGATGGATGGCGAAAACATTCTCCCACACATATTAATCAAACCTTTGGCAAGATTGGCTGGCAAAATGAAAGCTCAACAATTAACTTGAGTTGGATAGGCGCTAAAAATAGTATGATTGGTAACGGACTCACCCCAATTGATATGTTGGGTATCAGTCGCGAGGAAGTGCACACCACGCCTGACCAGACCAAAAATTATCTCAATCATATAGCGTTAAACGCATCTCACTGGTTGAATAATAATGTCATGCTAAGTGGCAACATATACCACCGAACCTCCAATCGAAAAACATTAAATGGCGATTTGAATGATGATTATGATCCTGATGCGCTTAATGCAGATGGTGAATGTGAGCCGAGCGATCCTCTAACAGAAGAAAACTGCTCTCCAGGGATTATGAATCGCTCAAGAATTAAACAAAGAAATATGGGTTTTAATTTTCAATCAGCATTTAATCAAGACATCTGGGGAAAAAAGAATCAATTCATTACTGGTGTCGGATATGATCTTGCGCTCACGCGTCTTAAACAAACCGAACAGTTGAATGCAGTTGAAGATGATGAGCCAGTTTTAGGAGAAACATGGTTTGATGCTCGTCGTATGCCAATAAATTTATCTAACGAAATTGAGACAGAAGTGAACCTAGGGGGTAGAGCAAGAACAATGAGTTTATTTGCCACCGATACACTATCATTAAATCAACATTGGCACTTAACAGCAAGTGCAAGATATAACCATACAAAAGTTACAAACCGAGATCATATAGCAGCGACAGGTTCAAGCGCAAGTCTGTCAGGAGATCATCACTTTAGTCGAGTCAATCCATCATTAGGTATTTCTTATTCACCCAATGATCAGTTGAGTGTATTCGGTAGTTATAGTGAATCTAATAGAGCGCCTACTTCTATTGAATTAGGATGTGCAAATCCTGATGTGCCATGTAAATTACCAAATGCAATGGCTGGCGATCCACCTCTTGATCAAGTCGTTGCTAAAACTTACGAAACAGGCTTAAGGGGTAAACTCACTGAAACTTTTAAGTGGAATACATCAATTTATCGCACTATGAATCATGATGATATACATTTTATTCAATCATCGACTCTGGGTGGATCTCTTGGATACTTCGATAATGTAGGTAGAACAAAAAGACAAGGTTTTGACTTAGGGTTAACTGGTGTAATTGATAAACTTTTCTTAAGAGCGGGCTATAGTTTTGTATCTGCGAAATATGACTCAGACTTAACACTTATCAATGAAGTGAATTCGACAGCAGGAGATGACGGAGAATTTCGAGTACGCAAAGGCAATCATCTTGCAGGTATACCAAAACATCAATTTAAACTGCGTGCGCAATATGAAGTCCTTCCTAAATGGACTGTTGGTTCAAACATAGTTTACTATTCAGATCAATTCGTCCATGGCAATGATAATAATAGCCATGTGAGTGATGCTCTAACACCAGGTAAGTTGAGTGGTTATACTGTTGTCAATCTTGATACTCAGGTTGATGTTGGTCAGGGCTGGAAAGTATTCGCAAAAGCGATTAATATTTTTGATAAAGATTACTATTCAGCAGGCCGTTTCGCAGAGACTTATTTTTCACCAAGTGGAGCCTGGAATGGCACAGAAGCTGGGGAGCGAAGTTTAACATCAGTTGTACCGGGCGCACCTCGTGCAGCTTGGATTGGTGTCCGTTATGAGTTTGGTGGCGCGCCAGAAACTAATTAATATTATTACGAGGGGAATTAAAAAAGGGGCTTTGTGCCCCTTTTTTTATTTATGATGTATTTTTAAGAAGTAATAAAACGTTCCAACGATTGGTACTCCAAAATTAGCCAATATAAATTTTTTCATGGAGTCCTGTTTTATAAGAGCAATATCATGCAGTTTCATTAAAAGAAGCATCCAAGAAAGTATCAGCATAAAAAGAATGATAAAAAAGAGGTATCCATAATCATCCGTTTTCATATGAATGATATAAAAAATAAATGAGGCAGCGATATTAAAATTCCAGAGAAGAAATAGATTAGTCACGCGATCTATTTCATCATTAAAATTGATAGTTTCTTTTGTTGGTTTTTGATTTAAAGCCCTAGGCTTAACCTTTTCATTTAAATTAGATCCACAGTGATCACAAAAGTTAGCAAAATTTCTTTTTATTCTATGTCCGCATTCGTAACAAATCATGGTTTATTTCATTTTAAAATTCAAAAAAGCTATCCTAAATTGCCTTTCCTAAAAGAATCCATGAATTCATCCTTAAATAATTTGGGAAGTTTTCCTGATATGCTTTTATAAAATGTACGACACAATAGACACTGAAATGAGAAGGAATCACCTTTGAGCTTAAAGCTTCGCCTTATTTTGATTATCAATGCGGTATTACTTCTGATATTGGTACTCGGATCGATTTTAGCGATTGATACAGCCAAAAAAAATGTACGGGCAGAGGTGGCATCTTCTGAAAAACTCACCCTTTATTTATTTGAAATTGGTGTGTTAAATAACCCTAAGTATTATTCGATTGAGAGTGAGTATAAGCCACTTAATTTGCAAAGCTTGGTGCATATGCGACACCTTAAGATTGAGTTTTATAATTTAGAGGGCAAATTGGTGGAGAGCAATATCTCAGAATCACGCATACAGTCGATGGATCAAGCACCATCTTGGTTTGTCAATTTTATGGGGCTTATTTCAGATCCCTGGGAGCCGAAGCGCTTACCTGTTGAAATATTAGGCCAAGCTAAGGGTGCCATAATTATTACGCCTGACCCTAGTTATGAGTTTGGGGAGATCTGGAATCAATTAACAGGTATTTTTTATTTGGCGGGCGCCTTCTTTATCTTGACGAATATTTTGGTGGCATGGATTGTGTTTAGAGCTTTAAGCCCTGTTGAATTTATTTTGAAAGCCTTAACTGAACTTGAATTAGGAAACCTAAAAGTCAAAATGCCTTATTTAAAAACATCTGAATTATCCGCGATTAGTTCTAAATTTAATCACATGGTGAAAACGTTAAGGCTTAGCATTGAACAAAATCATCGGCTCACACAAAAGCTCATTAGAGTTCAAGAAGAAGAGAAAAAAAGTTTAGCGCGAGATCTTCATGATGAATTCGGACAATCCTTAACTGCGATTCATGCAGATGCAATCGTTTTAAAAACACTTGCAAATAAAGAATATCCAAAAATTAAGCCATCAGCACATGCGATATCAGACCTATCAAAACATCTGATGAATCTTGTGGGCGGCATGCTTAATCGTTTAAAGCTGGGGGTATTAAATGAATTAGGTTTGGAAGAAGGTTTGATCGACTTAATAGATACCTGGAAATTAAGACATCCAAAAATCAAACTTCAATATCAAGTTAATTTAAAGGGCTTACCTAAAACGAATGAAATCATTTCTATTACCACCTATCGTATCATTCAAGAGTGTTTAACGAATATTTCAAGGCATGCTAAAGCTAAACATGTAGCGATTGAAATTCAATTGATTAAAAAAAATGGTACTTCCAAAATGATAGACATTCATGTGAAAGATGATGGTGTGGGACTCTCTAAATCCCATCGTGATGGCTTTGGCTTATCTGGCATGCGTGAGCGCATTCATGAATCCAATGGCAATATTAAAATTGTGAGCGAAATGAATCAAGGTGTATCGCTTCACATTCAACTCCCATTAAAAAAGATTAAAAATAAATGAGTAAAAAAGTCACCATTGTTTTAGTGGATGATCACGCGGTGGTGCGAGCAGGGGTGAGACGTCTTCTCGAGCAAGAAGCCTTATTCGATGTGATAGGAGAAGCTGAGAGTGGAGAGAGGGCTTACCACATGTTCGGAGAATTAAAGCCTGATGTGATGGTGATGGACTTATCGATGCCCGGTATGGGCGGTTTAGAGGCGATCAGGCGGATTTTGATGCGTCATGAGCGAGCTCGTATTTTAGTGCTCACCATGCATGAGGATCTATCCTTTGCTAATCAGGCATTGAAATTAGGGGCAAAGGGTTATCTCATTAAAAATACCTTAGGTGACGACTTAGTGAAATCCATTCAAACAGTATCAAGAGGTGAGGTATTTTTAAGTGACGAGATTGCCAAAAAGATGGCCATGCAATCGATATCAGGCGACCAAGATCCTATTCATGAACTCTCAGCACGTGAATTTGAAATTTTTAGATTATTAGCCGAAGGGCTTGAGATTGATGCGATCGCAACCACGCTTAATATTAGTTCTAAGACGGTATCTAATTACCAGACCATGATTAAACAAAAACTCAATATTAATACACCAGTTGAACTCATCCGTTATGCGATTAAGGCAGGCGTCATTAAAAATTAGGTTTTTTCGGGAAGAATTCTTAAGTTTTCTTGGGAGTATTAGCCCATTCATCTTTTATGCTTAATTGATAAAGTTGAGCTGTCTTAACTTTAGCCATAAAGTTTATTTTTAAGAGACGGCACTCGACTCCACGAGTAAAGGGTTTTTTTTTAAAGGGATTCATTTTTGAATCCCTTTTTTTATGGTTGAAGGTAAATGAGGCACCTTTCCTCATGATATGATTTTATCTATGAAGATTGGAACCCCTTTATCGCCAAATGCCACACGTATTATGCTTCTTGGCAGTGGTGAACTCGGTAAAGAAGTGATTATTGCTTTGCAACGTTTAGGTGTGGAAGTCATTGCAGTCGATCGATATGAGAACGCACCAGGCCATCAAGTGGCTCATAGATCCCATGTCATTGATATGACGAATAGTGAAGCGCTTCTCAATCTTGTTCAATCAGAAAAACCGCATTACATCGTCCCCGAAATTGAAGCGATCAATACCGACGTTCTAGCGCAGATTGAAAAAAGTGGGGATGCGATTGTGATTCCTACCGTGAATGCGGTTCAGCTCACCATGAATCGCGAAGGTATTCGTGATCTAGCGGCTAATCAATTAAAACTGCCCACTTCACCATTCGCATTTGCTAAAAGTTTAGAGGAGTTACAACAAGCCATTGACGGTGGGATTGGTTATCCGTGTTTTGTGAAGCCTACCATGTCATCATCCGGCAAAGGACAATCTCGCATTATAGATGCATCACAAGTCAAAGACGCATGGGATTATGCGGCTTCAGCTGGCCGCGTCAATAAGGGTGTCGTCATTGTCGAAGGTCAAATTGATTTTGATTATGAAATTACATTACTGACAGTCCGTGCTAAAAACGAAAAGGGTGACATTGAAACCTACTTCTGTGAGCCTATCGGACATAAGCAAGTCGAGGGTGATTATGTGGAGAGTTGGCAACCACAACCCATGCATGAAGTAGCATTAATGAAAGCGCATGACATCGCTAAAAATATTACTGATGCGTTAGGTGGGTTAGGTTTATTCGGTGTGGAGCTTTTTGTGAAAAATGACAAAGTATGGTTTTCAGAAGTAAGCCCAAGGCCTCATGATACCGGTATGGTCACCATGGTAAGTCAACGTCAAAATGAATTTGAACTCCATGCACGTGCAATTCTAGGATTACCTGTGAATACAACTTTAACTAGACCTTCTGCAAGTGCAGTCATTTATGGCCATCATGACGCAGATGCGATTTCTTTTGAAAATATCGATAAAGCATTAAGTATCCCAGAATCTGACTTAAGACTTTTTGGAAAACCCTCTTCATTTAAAAGACGTCGCATGGGTGTCGCATTAGCTTCTGCTGACAATGTAAATGAAGCAAGAACACGAGCCCAAAAAGTTTCATCCCTCGTTAAAACCTCCATTTAATTTTTTTTATGTCTGAAGCTACAGCATCAACCCCTCAATCCCTTTATGATTTATTAGGGGGTGAACCGGAAGCGACAAATCAAATTCGTGAAATCGTTGAAGCTTTTTATGATGTGATGGAAAGGGATGAGAATGCGAAAACGATTCGTTTGATTCATCCGGACGACTTAACTTCTTCTCGCGAAAAACTTTTTATGTTTTTGGTAGGTTGGACAGGTGGGCCGCAACTATATATTGAACGTTATGGGCATCCCTTTCTAAGACGTCGTCATCTACCGTTTAAGATAGGGGAGGAAGAACGTGATCAATGGATTTATTGTATGACAAAGGGCATGCTTAACTTAAAGATGGAGGAAGCAAAGATCAAAGCGCTTTTGAATGCGCTTTATCCTATCGCTGACTTCATGCGAAATCAGTAAATTATTTTAAACGCGTGCTTTACGTTTTGCAGTATCTGGTTTTGATTCCGAGGCTCTAAACGTTCTAATCGTCGATGGTTTTTTAGAGAAAGTTTTGGGAGCTGATTCACGTTTAGTGGCTGGCTTTCGATCAGTGGTTTTTCTGTCATTTGGTTTTCTCTCATTTGGTTTTCTGTCATTTACTTTTCTATCACCGAATGATTTTTTTTCACCAAAAGGTTTTTTTTCGCCAAATGTTTTTTTATCAGCATCTGATCTATTGAAGCTAGGCTTCTTATCCGACGTTTTTCCAAACAATCTTTTTTCTATAGCCTTTTTCTCAAAAGGGCTTCGAGGGGTACGAGGTTCGAAATCACGTCTTGGTGCATCATTAAACCCAAATTCTTTTCTAGGAGGTTTTTTATCACTCATTGATGAACGATCTCCAAATGATTTTTTGTCGCCGAAAGATTTCTTATCCCCAAATGATTTGCGATCGCTTGGTTTTCTGTCACCAAATGATTTTTTATCACCAAATGGTTTTCTATCTGAAAAAGATTTTCTATCATTGGAATTACGTTTACCACCCCGCGATTTAGATTTTCTTTCCTCACCTAATTGATCGCGTGATTGTAGTTTCGGTTCAAAACCTGCTATCGTTCTCGCTTCAATTTTATGCCCTGTATATTTTTCGATATCACGCAAGGCTTTGCCATCCATAGGAGCCACAAATGAAATTGCGACACCTTCTTTTTTGGCTCTGCCTGTACGACCAATACGATGGACATAATCTTCTGCAAATTTAGGTAGGTCATAATTAATAACGTGTGTGATGCCATCAACATCAATACCACGCGCTGCAACGTCAGTTGCTACAAGGACACTAATATCATTATGTCTAAATTTAGTGAGTGTTCGGTTTCTAGCCCCTTGTGTCATATCCCCATGAAGTGCGCCTGTCTTATGACCTGCGTTATAAAGTTCATCGGCTAATAAATCCGCGTGACGTTTTGTGGACGTAAAAATAATCGTCTGTTTCACACCGGGTTGAATCAGTAAATGTTCGAGGAGTTTATTTTTATGATTTAAGTTATCGACGAAATACATATGCTGCGTAATATTTTCGTGTTTATCTTTAGCGTGTGAGATCTCAATCGTTTTAGGATTGTGTAAAAGATCTTTAGCGATCTTACTAATTTGACCGTCTAAGGTGGCTGAGAATAATAAGGTTTGATGTTTTGTATGAATCGCAGCACAGATTTTTTTCACATCAGGCATAAAGCCCATATCGAGCATGCGATCGGCTTCATCTAAAACGAGCATTTGTAAACGTGACAAATTAATACGACCACGCTCCATATGATCTAGAAGCCGACCAGGGGTGGCGATTAAAATATCTAAAGGTTGAGAGAGTAATTTATTCTGTAATGGATAAGGCATGCCACCGACGATGCTCGTGGTTTTAGCTTTAATAAAGGTACCGTACTTACGCGCTGCTTCATTGACTTGTGCTGCTAATTCTCGCGTGGGAGTGAGGACTAAAATACGTGGACCACGTTCTTTGATCGGATGGGGGGTCGCTAACAAATTCAATGAAGGCAAAATAAATGCCGCTGTTTTACCGGTGCCTGTTTGAGCCGAGGCCATCAAATCATGACCTTCTAAGATCACAGGGATGGCTTTTTCTTGAATAGGGGTGGGGGTTTTATAACCTACGCTATGTAACGCGCGTAAGATCTGTGGGTCGAGCTTTAATGAATCAAAAGACAATGTCGTACTCCTTAAAAAGGGTTAGGTGCATTTAATCTTTTAAAAAATTCAAAACTTCCAATCACTAGATTTAAACGCTGGCTGTGT
>Ga0315904_10013800_pt1 | contig 10098 bp, 10 predicted proteins | sample LakEriMetagenome_6_FD_203529 | JGI IMG/M metagenome (GOLD analysis project Ga0315904, IMG submission 203529) | Freshwater fungal communities from buoy surface, Lake Erie, Ohio, United States - Buoy 12 MA120 | ecosystem: Environmental > Aquatic > Freshwater > Lake | place: USA: Lake Erie, Ohio...
GGTGGGTCCCGGAGGCTCCCGGTGCGAACGTCGGCGGCGAGGATGGCGCGGGCGGCTGAGCGAGTCGGTTTCCCGGTGGTCGGGGAGCCAGTGTGGAGAGCGGAGACGGCACGAACGAGGAGGGTGCGATGCGAACCCTGGTCCTGTATCCCTACCTGTACCATGACTGTTGGGTCTTCGACGACGAGCGGACCGGCCTCAAGGAGGAGGCGTTCGTGCGGGGTGCGAGCGAGATGATCTCCCGTCTCGTCGAGGTGAAGGGCATCGCCGGGGCGGCGAAGGGATTCGAGATGACCTTCGCCGCGGAGCCCTTCCCGGGCCACGACGTGGAGTTGTCGTGGGTCTCCCGTGGCGAGGGGGACCATGGCAACGACTACGAGGGGGTCGTGGCCGGTCTGCCGATGACGTGCTGGCTCTGCCCTGCCCTGGAGCTCTACTTCCAGGCGGCTCCGGCGCGCATCTACGTGAAGGCCGAACCGCTTCCCGCCGGCATCGACCCCATCTGGAATCCACCCCCCGGGGTGGTCGCTCGACGATTCGTCGAAGCGCCGCGGTGAGCCGCCGTCGGCATGACGGCGCTCGGGAACGACCCCGGCGGCCCACGCTGCCGGCGACGTCGACCGAGCCGCTGCGGCGGGCGGAGGCGGCGGAGAACCTGGCGGCCGTGGGCGGTCCAAGGTGTCACCGACGATCGCCACCCGCCGCCGCTTGCGACTGGCTGCCTCGGTGCTCGTCGTGGCGATCGATGATCGCGGGCGAGAACGGCTCCTCGACGGCATCGTCCGGGGGTGGCGACAAGAGCCTGCGAAGCTCAGTCAACAGGACATCGGGATCGACGGTGGGCACGGTCAACGTGGCTATTCCCGGTGGGTGATGCGGCCTCTTGGGCCGGTTGTTTCGCGGGAAACCCCCGGCCGCAAAGCAGGAGGTGGTGGACGGCCGGACGTGCTCGCCGCCCGGCGCGGGCCGGTCAGTTACGCTGAAACAGCGCATAGACATACGGTCGCGGAGCACCGGCTGGATTCACGAACGTGTAGTTCTCCGCCCTTACCAACGAAAACTCCTGCCCGAGCCTCACGCGCATCTCGTCCACTGTGTAGCGGCGGACATCGAGGCCGGCACATCGGGGCGCGCCGGTCTCGGAGAATTCGGCAAGGAGGACGTGCCCGCCAGGCTTCACGACCGCACGCACGTTCCCGAAGTAGCCCTCGATCTCCGGTTCCGTCAGCAGGAAATGGAGGACAGCCCGGTCGATCCAGATATCGGCCTGCGTCACACCAGCGGGCAGCGGCTGCGAGATGTCCCGGTGAAGCCATTCGATGTGAGTGCCCCGCGCACCGATCCGCTCCTTCAGCCTCGCGAGCGACTTTCCGCTGATGTCGTTGAGGACGAGCCGGGTTCCGCGGGCCAGTAATTCGTCGACGAGCAACGACGTGCCCGCCCCGGGCAGAAAAACCGTCTTGGAGGCCTCGCGAGGGATTCGATCGAGGAAAGCGAGCGTCTGCCTGACGTCGCCTTCGTACCAGCCGAGCTCCTCGTCGGCCTTGCTTGCGAAAATCTGATTCCAATGTTCGGCGCGAGTGGTCATCCCGACGGTCTCCGCAGCTTTTCGAGGCGAGGCACAGAGCGTATCCGTTCCCTGCGGATCCCAGCCTTTGCGCCGTTCACGCCTCCCGGCCAGTCCATGATCATTCCTGCGGACTGCCTCCTCACTCCTCCTTCGGACGACCCAGCTGTGAGCGCTCGGACCTTGGTGGGGCGTCGTGATTCCTCCTCACCTCGTCATGCCCGTGCTCGATGAACCTGCTCACGACGTGTGCGTGAGCCTGGACGAGAGACGCCACATACGGGTCGTCGGATGTCTCGGTGACGCGGACACCGTTTTCGATATCCTCGATCGTCAAGTGGATTTCATCCGCATGACGAAAGACCTCCCGAAAAAGCGGATCACGGAGGTGGATCCCTCGCCCCTCCTTGAGACGGACGTGCATGGCCGCCACATGCTTCTGGATGCCTGCCGCCACCTCGGGATCGTCGGACTCGGTGACGGTCTCCACGCCGTTGGGAAGCTGTTCGATGGTGCGGCTGATCCTCATTCGATTGTCGAGGAGGAAGTGGAACCATTTCCTGTCCTCGGTGAACCTCGGGTCATCCAACTGACCGCGGCCGCCGCCTCGCTTAGGGCGTGGACGGGCGGGTGCCGACTCTTCCTGGCCCACGACGGTCGCCGGATCGTCCGCCCGAACAACCCTGCCATCAATCACCGCCCCGAGAATGACCACGAGAAGTGCCGGTTTCATCTTGCCCCCTTCGATTCCAAGGAAGGAAGTGCTGTGCTGGACGGACCCGAACACCTGCGTCGGTGGTCTGCCCCGCGATCGCATTATCCCGCTCCACGACACCGGCAGGGATTCACTTCCGTCCGATGGCACGAGTCCGGGGGCCATCGCTCGGCGAATCCGGGCTGACGACACTGCCCCGAGCGTGCGACACATTGGCGGCGACACCGGGAGCGCGCGGTGCGATTCAGAACCGCCACCCCAGCCCGGATTCAATGAAACGAGGCGCCGCGTCCTGCGTGAACCGCCAGCGCAATGCCGCGAATCAAGCCGGGATCATCACCGTCTTCGTTCGATCAATGCACGCCGAGCGTGGCCCAGCCGTCGGTCTGTCGGTTCAGGTTGAAGATCATCGCCGAATGGGCAATTCGGATGCCGGGCAGCACGTCGGTCAGGGCATGGCCGCTACGAATGAGTGACTGGCCACACACCCACACCTCCACCCCGTTGGCGAGTAGTTTCCCAATCAGCTCGCCATTCGGATTCACACCGCCGCCGGCCGTCTTGGCGTGGGCCGCGTCGTTGAGCGCCGCCGCCGTGGCGTTGAAATGCAGGATTACCGCAATCTTCGGCCGTCCCGGCGTCATCTTCTCCAGTTCGTAGATGTTCACCAGCCGGGCCGCACTTTCGAGGCCCCGATTTGGCTTGCCGGCCGGAGCGGCGGCCGTGGTGTCGAACACCACCTTGCCGCCGGCCCGCGGCCGTTCCTCGGCAGATGGAAGATTCACGACCGATCCATACGTCTCGATCTTTGGAAACTGGAGCGGCACCGAGGGCTCGGCAGCGGAAGACGAAACGGCCGAAGCCCCCATGACGAGCAGGGCGACGCCGATGCGATGGACCAACGGGATGCGATGGATCATGTGGCTTTCCTTTGCGTTTCGGGGAATCAGCCGACCTTAGATACCAGCCAGGCTCTTGAAGATGATGAAGGCTGCGACGAGCACGATCGCCACGGAGAAGACGCGGGCGAGCGTCGGGCCGCCGATCCGGCGGCCGATCCACGAGCCGACGAATAGGGCGGGCACACCGCCCCCGACGAAGCTGCCCGCGATGTCGAGCGGAATGCTGCGACCGGCAGCTACCTGGGCAGCCACTGCCGCGGCACCCACGAGCGTCATCACGAAGAGCGAGGTGCCGACCGCACGAAAGACATCCATGGTGGCAAAGGCGACCAGGGCTGGCACGATGAGGAATCCACCACCGACGCCGAACAGGCCTGAGAGTAGGCCGACCACGAGCCCCACGAGCGTGAGAAGCACGAAGCAGCGAGTGGTCATCCTCAGCTGCCCCTCCGCATCGCGACTGCAGGTTGGGCCGACGCCCGTGGCAAACACGCCCGCCGCCGCCCGCTCGGTCCGATCCGCCGCCTTCCGCCACATCCTGGCGGCGATCAGGAGCATGAGCCCGGCAAACGTGGCCATGAGCGTCTGCGGCGGCACTTGCCCTCCGAGCCAGCTGCCGGCCGGAGCCGTCAGCATGCCAGCCGCCGCGAAGAGCAGCCCTGTGCGCACTTCGACCTGGCCGTACCACCACCGTTCGACTGCGCCGACGAGCGCCGTCGCCGCCACGGTGACGAGCGAGATGCTCACGGCCGTCCTCGGATCGACTCCGATCCAGTAGACGAGCAGTGGAACCGCGAAGATCGCGCCGCCGCCGCCGGTGAGCCCCAGCGACAGACCGACGACACTCCCAGCCGCCACCGACGCCGCCCACATGGGCGGAGTCGTGGCCGCGGCGGCGTCGATACTGGCCAGTGAAAGGAAAATCATGAGGGCAGCTTCGCTGCGAGCCATGCCTTGTAGCCGCCCACGATGTCATACACATCACGGCGGCCGAGTTTCTGGAGCAAGCTCGCAGCGATCGCGGAGCGGTAGCCTCCTTCACAGTGCACGGCCACGGGCCGCCCGGCCGGAATCTCGCCGACCCGCTCATCGAGATGCGTGAGTGGGATGTTCAACGCGCTCGCGATATGGCCGCCCGCATGCTCCGCTTCGCTCCGAACGTCCACGACGATCGGTGTGGCACCGGCGTCGGGACGCTTGCCCGCGAGCCACTCGGCGAGGGCCGGCGCGGTAATCCGTTCCGTCCGTTCCACGAGATCGTCACGGACAGCCAGCGCCCCCATGCCGCCAGCGAGGTAGCCCGCGACATTGTCGAATCCGATGCGACCGAGTCGCATCACGGCCTCCTCCTCACCGCCTTCCTCGGCGACCACCACGATCGGCTTGTCATGGGCGAGCATCGATCCAGCCCACGTCGCATACTTGCCGTTGAGCGCGATGTTGAGGGTTCCCCTCAGGTGCCCGCCTTCGAAGTCCAAGCCGTCGCGGACGTCGAGGATCTGCGCACCCGACTTACCGAGGGCCAGGACCTCATCGAGAGAGAGAGGCTTGAGCGTCATCTCCATCGCCTCGCTCAGCGACGTCCGCTCCTTGCGGTTGAGGATCGCGTCATGGACGAAGTAGTCGGGGGCCTCCGGCTGATCGGCGGTGACGATCTTCTTGAACTCCTCCCGGCTCATCGGCTGGAGGGCGTAGTTGAACTTCTTCTGCTCTCCGATCGTCGAGACGGTCTCCTTGGAGAGGCTCTTGCCACACATACTGCCCGCCCCGTGGGCAGGATAGACGAGCGTGGCGTCGGGGAGCGTGACGAGCTTCTTCGTCACGCTGTCGTAGAGCATGTCGGCGAGCTCGTCGGCGGTGACCCCGATGCTCGCCAGGAGGTCGGGCCGGCCGACGTCGCCGATGAAGAGCGTGTCGCCGGTGAGGACGGCCTTCGGAGTCTTCGGGCTCTCGGCGAGGTCGTAGACGAGGATCGAGATCCCCTCCGGCGTATGGCCGGGGGTCTCGAGGACCTCGAGCCTCACGTCGCCGAACTCGACGGTGTCGCCGTCCGCCATCGGGACGCAGGCGAACTCCGCCTGCGCCCGTTTTCCGAGCCGGATCGTGGCCCCGACGGCCTCACGGAGTTCGATGTGGCCGGCGATAAAGTCGGCGTGGAAATGGGTGAGGAACACGTGCTCGATCGTGTAGCCGCCCGCCTTCGCGTCGGCGAGGTACTGGCCGACGTCACGCTGCGGATCGACCACCGCCGCCTTCTTCGTCTTCTCGTCGGTGATCATGTACGACGCATGCGACAGGCAGGCGAGGTAGTACTGGTGGATCTTCATGGGTAGGTTTCCGGGTGTCGTGGAAGGGTGGGTGGCCGGGGGAGGTCGTGCTCACCGGCCCTTGGCGGTGGGGAAGCCTGCCTTCTCGAGCTGCGGGTAGCCCGGCTTGAGGGGCCGGACGTCGTAGCCCAGCGGGGCGAGGATCGCGGCCGCGTCAAGGCAGCGGCCGCCGGCGAGGCAGTGGCAGTAGATGACCTTGTCCTTGGGGAGGACGCGGGCGAGTTCTTGGGCGTTGACGCCCTTCTCGAGCGCCGAGAGCGGCACGAGCTTCGCACCGACGACGTGCCCCTGCTCCCATTCCTCCGGCTCGCGGACGTCGACGAGGATCGCCTTCTTCTCGGCCACCGCCCGCTTCACGGTGTCGAGCGAATCCTTCGTGTGGTCGGCGAGCACCGTGCCGGCCATTGCCCCGAGGATCAGAAGTGCCGTCGCGGCGGTGTGGCAGCAGCTCTTTCCCGAGGTGCAGGCCCGGTTCCAAGGCATCCGCGCGATCAGCATCCCCATCGCGCAACTGTCGGTGATTCCGGCGAAGACCAGTCCGCAGCCGACGAACGCCGCCAGACCGGCACCGATCTTCTGCCAGGTGGGATCAGGCGCCAGCCCGGCGATGGCGGCGCCGGTGGCCGCGAGGAGCCCCGCGGCGATCCGCACCTGCCGCTCGAGCGACATCACCTTCCTCCCGCGGACGACCGGCAGGCCGGCCTCGACGCAGGCATTGGTGCCTCCTTCCACGCTCACGATCCGCTCGAGCCCGGCGGCGACGAGCTTCTCGCAGGCCTTCTGGCTGCGGTTCCCCGACTTGCAGATCACGTACACGGGCCCCGCGGCGGCGATCGCCCCCACTTCTTTGGAGTCGAGGCGGTCGAGGGGAATGTTGCGGGCGAAGTCGACGTGCACCTCGCCGAACTCAGCCGGCGTGCGGACGTCGATGAGCGTCACCTTCTCGCCGCGGCGGCGGAGATCGGCGAGCATCGAGGGGGAGATCGTGGCGATCATGAAAACATCCTCCGTGAGGTCAGGGTCGGAACATTAGGCAAACGTGTCTCGATCTTTCGATATGTGTTCGAAAACGGTGCGGGAGGTCGGTGTCAGGTCTTTCCCTAGGCCGAAACGCCTGTTCGCGGCGACTTCGAGCCGCCGAAGCGATCCTCGATGCAGGCCATGATGTTGGCGAGGTGGGGCTCGGCGATCGTGTAGTAGACGCACCGCCCCTCCTTCTCGACACCAAACAGCCCGCACCGCTGCATGAGCCGCAGGTGCTCCGAGGCCATGTGGCTCGGGATCTCACAGGCCTCGGCCAATTCGCCCACCGTGTAGCGCCCGCCGAGCAGCATCTGCACGATGCGGAGGCGGTGCGGGTGAGCGAGGGTCTTGAGGCATTCCGCCGCCTGACCCAGGCTCTCGATGCTCGTGAGCTTGGGCGGACGGGCGGGCTTTCGCTTGGTGTCGACCATGACGGCATGCCTTAGGGGGGCTGGCGGCGACGCTCCTGCCGCTCACCATTTATATCGGAACATTCCGATACGGCAATGAGTTTTTCCCGGCGGGCTGGAAATACGGCTGGAAATGTCGCGATCCGTCGATATAAAGTGGAGGAACCCCGGAGCACCATGCCATGCCAGACCACCATCGGATCCTTATTCTCGGGGGCGGCACCGCGGGCATCACCGTGGCCGCCCAGCTGCGGAGGGCCGCCGCCCAGCTCGACATCGGGATCGTCGAGCCCTCCGAGAGCCACTTCTACCAGCCGCTCTGGACGCTCGTAGGCGCTGGCGTCTTCCCGCGGGAGGCCAGCCGCCGGCGGGAGGCCGACTTCATCCCCACGGGCGTCGACTGGATCCGTGATCGCGTCGCCGACATCCTGCCCGACCAGAAGGCGGTCGCCACGGCTTCGGGACGGCGGCTCACCTATGACTGGCTCGTCGTCGCCCTCGGTATCCAGATCGACTGGACGGCGATCCCGGGCCTCGCGGAAGGGATCGGCACCCACGGCATCTGTAGCAACTACTCCTTCGAGCACGTGGCGTACACCTGGGAGACGATCCGCGGCTTCAAGGGAGGCACGGGCCTCTTCACCGTGCCCAACACGGCCGTGAAGTGCGGCGGAGCACCCCAGAAGATCATGTACCTCGCCGACGACGCCTTTCGACGGCAAGGGGTGCGCGATCGCACGCAGATCCTGTTCGCCTCGCCGGCGAAGGTGATCTTCGCCGTCGACAAGTACCGCAAGACCCTGGAGCAGGTCGTGGCCCGCAAGGGCATCGACGCCCGCTTCCGCCACAACCTCGTCGAACTGCGGCCCGACGCCCACGAGGCGGTCCTCGAGCATCTCGATACCCACGAGCGAAGCGTCATCCCCTACGACATGGTCCACGTCACGCCGCCGATGAGCGCCCCTGACGTGATCAAGCGCAGTTCGCTCGTCAACGAGCATGGATGGTGTGCGGCCGACAAATTCACGCTGCGACATCCGAAGTACCCCGAGGTGTTCGCCTTGGGCGACGCAGCGGGCCTGCCCACGTCGAAGACGGGCGCCGCGATTCGCAAGCAGGCCCCGGTGCTCGTGCATAACCTGCTTGCCGCAATGAGCGGGAAGCCGTCCGATGCCGCCTACGACGGCTACACCTCGTGCCCGGTGGTGACGGGCTATGGCCGGATGGTGCTCGCCGAGTTCGATTACGACAACAAGCCGAAGGAATCGTTTCCCATCGACCAGTCGAAGGAGCGCTACAGCATGTGGCTTCTGAAAACGCAGGTGCTGCCGCGTCTCTACTGGTACGGCATGCTTCGTGGGAGAGTCTGAAGAACCAGACGGAGAGTCCGCCACTCCTCGTCACGCTCGTGGCGATCGCGTTCGGCAGCCGGGGCGGCGTGGACAGCCAGTCAGGAGCCGGAGACTATAGATCGCGATGCCACCGTCGATCACCACCCGCCGCCGCTTGCTGCTGGCTGCCTCGGCGCTCGCCGTGGCCGGGCGACGCCTCTTCGCCCACGAGATCGACCGATCCTGGCCTGCCCGTGGAATTGTGCAGGCACAGGTGAGCGGCGTCGCCGTCGACCCGCGCGGCCGTGTGCTCGTCCTCAACCGCGGCGAGAACCACTGGATGCCGCAGGGTGCCTTCAAACGGCAGAAGATCAAGCAGCCGGCCGTGCTCGTCGTCGATACGGAATCGGGGAAGGTCGAGGCGACGTGGGGGGCGAACACGTTCATCATGCCCCACCAGATCGTCGTCGGCCCTGAGGGGAACGTCTGGGTCGTCGACGTTGGCCTTCACCAGGCGATCGAGTTCGACGCCGATGGAAAGAAGCTCCGCACGGTCGGCGGACCGAAGGTCCGTTTCAACATGCCTACCGATCTGGCATCCCTCGCCGATGGGTCGTTCGTCGTGTCGGACGGCTACCTGAACAGCCGCGTGGTGAAGTTTTCACCTGAAGGGAAGATGGTCGCGGCCTGGGGCACGAAGGGCTCACGGCCGCTCCAGTTCAACGTGCCGCACAGCGTGGCGGTCGACGACCGCGATCGGATCTACGTCGCCGACCGCGAGAACGACCGGATCCAGGTGCTCGACGCGGAGGGGCGGTTCCTCGCGGAGTGGACCGACGTCGATCGGCCGATCACCGTCCGGGTATCCGGTGGCTCGCTCTTCGTCCTCTCGAATCTCGACGCCGACCGCGGCATCGTGCGGCGACTCGACCTCGACGGAAAGCTCCTCGACTCGTTTCCGACGAAGCCCACCGGCACGACCGAGGATTTTGAGTGGCCGCACGGCATGGCGGTGGCTGCCGATGGGCAGGACATCTACGTCGGTTTCACGCTCACCGGCCGACGGGTGCAGCGGTATCGGGCGAGGTGAGGGGGGAGCCTCGCGGCGGCGCGGCGATCCAGTTCCGCGCGACTGGCCGTCTGGATGCTGTTTTCCAGGCATTTCCAATCCGGACCAAAGTTGACCGGCGGTTTTTTAGACTGCCGGCATGCCCGAGCCTGCCCCCTCGCCGTTCCTCGCCATTCCCTCCGAGGAGTGGGTCTGCGCGAACGACTTGGCCTTCGCGATCTACGACCGCTTCCCGGTGTCGCGGGGGCACGTGCTCGTGATCACGAAGCGCGTCGTGCCGACGTTCTTCGAGTGCTCGGTGGATGAGCAGGCGGCGCTGATGACGCTCGTCGCCGAAGTGAAGACGTTCCTCGACGGCTCGCTCGATCCCAAGCCCGACGGCTACAACGTCGGCTTCAACTGCGGCCCAGCCGCCGGCCAGACGGTGCCGCACGTCCACGTGCACGTCATCCCGCGCTATTCCGGCGACATGCCCGACCCGCGCGGCGGCGTGCGGCACGTGATCCCGGAGAAGGGGAACTACCTGGCGGGGCCTCCTACAGGTGGCGCGGGCGCTCCGCGGCTTTCCCTCACCACCGGTCCCGAGCGGCCCCTCTGGCCGCGGCTAGCCGAGCGGCTGCCGGGGGCGAGCGAGATCGACCTGCTCGCGTCGTTCGTGCAGCCCTCGGGGCTCGACGTCATCCGCGCCGGGCTTTTCAGTGCGATCGCCGCCGGGGCCCGCGTGCGGCTGCTCGTGGGCGATTACCTCGGCATC
>Ga0315904_10013801_pt1 | contig 10098 bp, 5 predicted proteins | sample LakEriMetagenome_6_FD_203529 | JGI IMG/M metagenome (GOLD analysis project Ga0315904, IMG submission 203529) | Freshwater fungal communities from buoy surface, Lake Erie, Ohio, United States - Buoy 12 MA120 | ecosystem: Environmental > Aquatic > Freshwater > Lake | place: USA: Lake Erie, Ohio...
GCCATTGTTCGCTGCGGCGCGCAAGCTCACCAGCATCACGTCGTGCTTCGTGATCTTCAATGTGGTGCTGGCATTGTGGCATCTACCGCCGCTGTACAACCTCGCGCTCGCCAATCACGGCATCCACATTCTGCAGCATCTCATGTTCATCGCCGCGTCGGTGCTCATGTGGTGGCCGTTGTTGTCGCCGCTGCCGGAATTGCCGCGCGCGGCCTATCCGGCGCAGATGCTGTACTGCTTTCTCATGGTGATTCCGATGTCGATCATCTCCATCTACATCGCCATGGCCGATACGTTGCTCTATCCCGCCTACGCGACGGCGCCACGCATCATGGGCATCACCCCCATGGAGGACCAGCAGTACGGGGGGCTCATCATGTGGATCCCCGGCGGCGTCTTCTTTTACGCGGTGATGACCGTGGTGTTCTTCAAGTGGTCCAGCCGTGGTGAGGACACCGAGGAAAGTGCGCAGGTGGGGTGGGTGCCCAAGGCGTCCACATGAAGGGCGGCAAGGGTGGCATGGGGCGGAGCGGCGGCAAGCCCAATCGTGGAGGCAAGCCGGCCGGCAAACCCGCCGGAAGGCCTGCCGGACGGACCGGTGCGGGCGGCAAGCCAGCCCCGGTGGCCAAATTCGCCGGCCTGCCAAAGCGTGGCGAGGCCAAAGCCAGCTTCGGGGGGCGCTCGACCGCCGAGGAGACCTCCTCGAATGCGGCGGTCACCGTGCAGCGCACGCTCAACGTGCCGGCCAGTGCTGTCATTCGTGCCATCAACGACGCCGATCGTCGCGGATGGTCGCCCGAGCCGCTCTATCGTGTCATGAGTGTGCTCGCCCCGCGCTTCATTCGCATCGCCTTCCCGGATGGATCGCTCGCGGCCTTCTCGGTGAACCGCCAGGGCAATGCGCGCTGCACCGTCACGGTGGAGTTGTCCAGGCTGCCCGCTGGCGCCAACGAAAAGCAGCTGCGCGATCGGTGGTCGTACGCACTGGCGGCCTTGCAGGATCAGGTGGATCACAGCTGGGAGTAGGGGCCTGCGGCGGAACGGCGTAAGGAGTAGAGAGTTGCCGCCTGAACCCCTCGACATTCCTTCCCCCTTTCGCAACACTCCGGTATGACTCGTTTCCGCCCGTTGCTTTCCCGATCGTGGCCGGGCCTCGTGCCGGCGCTGGCACTCCTGCTGAGTGCGTGTGGAGATGGTGGTGCGAAGGCCAACGCGAACGCGCAAGCCGATGCAGCTGAAGGCGCGGCGGCACCGCAGTGCGTGAGCCGCGACAGCACGGCGATGACCATGGCGGTGCTCGACTTCATCACGAAGGCCGATCCGCGCCCGCAGCGCTTCCTGAGTGCCTTCGGCACCGACTCGGCACTTCCCGAAGACGGCTTCAAGACGCTGCAGGGCAAGGGGCCCACGTACTACTACAACGACAATCCGAAGAATCAGGCGCAGGTGCGCGCCAAGCTCGAAGAGGCGGGGCCGTACACCACCATGCTGGTGGTGTTCAAGGGCAAGACGGAATCGGACAACGGCAATACGGTCATCGCGTCCATCGGCGGGCATTACGTGGGCGGCGAGTTCGAAGGCAAGACGGCGCCCGTGCGCGACATCACGGTACGCTGTGACACCACGGGTTGGCGGGTGAAATGAAGACCGAGCGGCTGCTGTCGCTCGATGTCTTCCGTGGCATGACCGTGGCCGGCATGCTGCTGGTCAACAATCCCGGCACGTGGTCGGCGATCTATCCACCGCTCGAGCACGCGCCGTGGCATGGGTGGACGCCCACCGATCTCATCTTCCCGTTCTTTCTGTTCATCGTCGGGATCACCACCGAACTGTCCCTACGCGCGCGTCGCGCGCGTGGCGATGATGAGCAAGCCATTTTGCGGCAGATCCTGCGCCGTGGTGCGCTGATCTTCCTCTTCGGCTTTCTGCTCTCGGGGTTCCCGTTCTTCACGTGGCCGCCGGCCCTCGAAGGCGCCACTTTCTTCGAGCGCGTGATCCATCGTGTCGAGCACTGGCGGGTGATGGGCGTGCTCCAGCGCATCGGCCTCGCGTATCTCATCGGTGGCTTGCTCACATGGCGCACGACCATCCGGCAGCAGCTGGTGATCCTCGCCGCGCTGCTCTTCGGCTACTGGGCGCTCATGACACTCGTGCCGGTCCCCGATACCGGCATCCCCGGGCGCTTTGTGCTCGACAAGCCCGATCAGCTACTGAGCGCCTGGCTCGACCGCACCATCCTCGGTGTCGACCACCTCTGGGTGGGTGGCAAGACGTGGGACCCCGAAGGCCTGCTGAGCACGCTGCCCGCCGTGGGCACCATGCTCTGTGGCACTTTCGCGGGGAAATGGTTGAGCCACAGCGAACGACCGCTTACCGACCGCTTGGCCGGGTTGTTTGCGGTGGGCGCGTTCGCCATGATGCTGGGCTCGATGTGGCACTGGGTGTTCCCGATCAACAAGAGCATCTGGACCAGCTCGTACGTCGTGTTCACCGCCGGCATCGGGGCCGTGTCGCTGGCGACCGTCATGTGGATCGTCGACGTGCTGCAATGGCGTCGCTGGACGACGCCGTTTGTGGTCTACGGCATCAACCCGATGCTCGCCTTCCTCGGCTCCGGGCTCATGGCTCGCGGCATCTCGTCCATCTGGACCTGGGAGACCGCGACCGGAACGCGAACCTCTGCTCAGGGGTTCGTATTCAATACGGTCTTTGCGTCGTGGCTTCCGCCGCGGGAAGCCTCGTTTGCCTACGCCGTGAGCTTCGTAACCTTCTGGTACCTCGTGCTGCTGGGAGCGCGCAAGCGCGGCTTTGTCCTCAAGGTGTGATGTCATGATCCGTCACGTTCGCGCGTGCGTGAGTCCCAGGCGGTGGTGGTGCTGCGGGCTCGCGCTGGCGGCGCTGTTGCTCACGCCGGTGGCTCCACCGGGGACGGCGTCAGCCGAGTCGGCTGGCGCGATGACGATGGCGACCGCGCCGCAACAGACGCGCAAGCGGCAGCCACCGCGCACCAACAAGAAGAAGCAGCCCACCACGCGTTCGAAGCGCGGGACGGCCAAGACGCGGAGCCGCGCCCGCGCGCCCATCATTCCCGTGCTTCGCCACACGACGCCGCGTGGGGCCGGCGCGCTCACCGCCGATCTCACCGCACTGCTGGGCAGTCGCACCCGTAACGGCGAGTGGGGCGCGATGGTGGTGAGCATCTCACGGGGCGACACCCTCTTCGCGCACGGCGCTGACAGCAAGTTGGTACCGGCGAGCACGATGAAGCTCTTCACGGCGGCGGTGGCGCTCGACAAGCTGGGAGCCGAGCACACCTTCAGTACCGACGTGTTGCGCGACGGGACGGTGAGCCCGGACGGCACGCTCAAGGGCAACCTCATCCTGCGTGGCGATGGGGACCCGTCGCTGTCGCCCCGTTTCGTTCGTGGTGGTCCGGCGGCGTCGATGGCGCTGCTGGCGCAGCTCGTGGCAGGGGCGGGCATCAAGCGAGTCACCGGCAACCTGATTGCCGATGCGAGCGGCCTCGAGGGGCGACGCATCCCCGAGGGATGGCTGTCCCGTTATGCGGGTGCCGGCTATGCGGCTCCGTTCTCGGCGCTCACACTCAACGAGAACATCGTCATCGTGGGCGTCGTGCCCGGTCGTTCCGGTAGTGCCGCCTCGGTATTCCTCGAACCGGCCACCACCGGTTTCACGATCACGAATACCGTGCGTACAGTGGCCGGTGCCGGAACGCGCATCAGCGCGCGCCGCATCGGCGATGATCGCGTCGTGGTGTCGGGTACCATCGGTGCGCGGGCCGGTACGGCGCGCTATCAGCTGGTGGTGGGCGATCCTGTCACCTTCACCGGTGGCGCACTCAAGGCTGCGCTGGAGTCACAGGGTGTGACGGTGGACGGTGAGGTTCGCGCGGGCCGTACGCCCGAGCAGGCGGCCATCGTGACCAGCTTGCCCTCACCTCCCCTCGCTCGACTGGTGAGTGTGATGAACCGGGAGAGCATCAACATCTTCGCCGAGCTCCTGTACCGGAACGCGGCGCGTGGCCCCGGGCGGAAGACGGTGGGCTCGGCCGAAAGCGCCGGGGCAACGCTGAAGACGTTCATGACGAAGGATGTCGGCGCCGACGCCGACGCCGTCGTCGCGACCGATGGCAGTGGGCTCTCGGTGCTCGATCGGGTTACGCCGCGGGCGCTCGTGCAGTTGCTCGATCACGCGCATCGCGCCCCGTGGGGCAGCGCGTTTCACGCATCACTGCCCGTGGCCGGTGAATCGGAACTGCTGCGCAACCGCATGCGGGCCACCCCCGCACAAGGCAACCTGCACGCGAAGACCGGTACCACCAACGATGTGATCGGCTTGTCGGGATACGTCACCGCCGAGAATGGCGAAATCCTCGCCTTTGCCTTTCTCTACAACGGCAAGGACCGGTGGCACGCACGCGAAACCATCGATGCGATGGGACCCACCATGGCGGCCTTCTCCCGCGAATGACTGCTCGGAGCGGAGATCTGCGATGCGAGCGGGAGAAACGCCGCGCGAGCGTGAGCACTGAGCCCGGATAGAAGCGAGACATCCGCGGTCCAGAGTTGACCTCTCACTTCTATTCGAGCTCGTTTCTCCTTCTGCCGACTCCCTGCTCCCGCTGGACTCTCGGATCTCAGAGCACCGCGATTCCATGTCAGCGTTTGCGGTTCCGCCGGTCCTTGCCGCTCGGCAGCGCTCCTCGCACCGTGGTCGCGTCGGCGCGTGGATCGAGATCCATCGCCCTCGCGGTCGTGAGTGCCCGGAAACCGGAGATCACCATCCCGCTGCCACTCGTGCCCGCCGCCACGGTGCTGTTGTAGCCCACGGCAAAGGCGCCGCCCGTGCCGGTTGGTGCCCCGCTCACAGACCACAGCTGGTCGATGGTCCCGCTGCTCATGGTCGACCAGCTGTTGCCGTTCCAACGCACGATCAACCCCGCATCGCCGGTGGCATACACGTCGTTCGCGGACGGGCCCCAGATCGACGTGAGCAAGGCGCTGGTGGGCATCGTCATGCTGGTCCATCCGCTGCCGGTGTTGCGGAAGGCGATACCGGTGGCTCCGGAGACGGTACTGCCGACGGCCATCAGATTCGTCGCGCTGCTGCCCCATACACCCGCGAGGGTGCCCGAGGTGGAAGCGTTCACCGGGCTCCAGTTGAAGCCGTTGAAGCGCAGCACCACGCCGTTCTCACCGGTGGCATACACGTCGTTGGCCGAGGTCCCGTAGACAGCCCATAGCGGACTGGCCGATGTGGTGGACACGCTCCAGCTGCTGCCGTTGAAGCGCAGGATTTCGCCATTCGAGGTCACCGCGAACACGTCGTTGGCGGCTGAGCCCCAGATGCCGTACACGTTCCCGCTCGAGGGGAAGCTCATGCCGCTCCAGCTCGACCCATTGAAGCGCAGCATGATGCCATTATCGCCGCCGGCGAACCCCTCGCTCGCACTTGCGCCCCACACCGCGTTGAGGGTGCCGGTGACCGGCGTGCTCTGCCGCGCCCACGTAGACCCGTTCCATCGATACACGAACCCGAACTCACCCACGGCCCAAGCGTTGGTCGCCGACGTCGTCCACACATCGATGAGGTCGGGCGCCATACTCACGGTTTCCCAAGCAGTTCCGCTGAGCCGCATGACGCTTCCTCGCTGCCCGCTCGTCCAAACATTGCCGCTGGGATCGATGGCCGCGCCGAAGAGACGGGGGGCATACGGTGTGCTCACCAGCGCCACGGTATTGTTGGTGAGTGAGTAGAGACCGTTGTCGCTCGCGATATAGTAGCGATTACCGTTCGCCGTGCTGCCGGCCACGTTGTACAGGTCGGCCGTGAGATTGCCGGCGTTCACGCGCGCCCAACTCGTGCCACTCCATCGCACGATGGTGCCAAAGGCGCCCACCGCCACGGCATTGCTCGCACTGATCGCGTTCACGCCGTAGAGCGTCTGCGTGGTGCCCGATGCGACGCGCGCCCACGCTGTTCCGTTCCAGCGCAGGATCTCACCGGCCGAGCCCACCGCGAATCCGCTGGTGCCCGACGTCCATACGCCGTACAAGGTCTGCCCGGACCCCGAGGGCATGCCCACCCACGATGAGCCGTTGAAGCGGAGCACCAACCCGCCGGCCCCCACGGCGAAGGCGGTGCTCGCGTCTTCCACGTGAATCCCGTTCAAGGTCTGCTGCGTGCTGCTGCTCATGCGCGTCCAGCTGGTGCCGTCAAAACGCACGATCGCACCGTTGGTACCCACCGCCATTGCCGTGGTGGCACTGGTCGCGCTCACCGCGAGGAACCGTGTGGTGAAGCTGCTGCCGGTGGCCGAGAGGGCCCAGGCACTGCCGTTGAAGATGTAGAGGTCACCCTTCGAGTTCACGGCGAACGCATTGGTGGCCGAGGTTGCATCGATCGACACGACGTCCTCGTGCAGCGCCCCGCCGAGCCGCGTGCTGCTCCACGATGTGGCAAGCTGTGGCGCGGGGGCGCTGACGGTCACGGTGGCCGTGGCCGACTTGGTCGGGTCCACCGATGAGGTGACCGTGATGCTCGTGGTGCCGTTCGCCAGTCCCGTCACCAGACCGGCGGCGTTGACGCTCGCGATGGTTGGATTGTCGCTCCGGTAGGTCACGCCGGTACCCGCGCCACCGCTCACGACGACGGTCGGGACCAGCTGCACCGTTTGTCCGATCTGCAGCTGCGACGTGCTTGGGGTCACGCTGACCGATCGTACCGTAGGCACCGTGGTCACGGTGATCGAGGCCGAGGCGCGGCGCGTGGTGTCGGCCACCGACACCGCCGTGATGATGGCCGACCCATTGGCCAGCGCCGTCACCTGGCCACTGCCGCTGACGGTGGCCACGGCACTGTTGCTCGTGCGCCAGGTCACGGCCGTGCTCACACCCGCGTCGGCTTGTACGCTTGCGGTGAGTGTCGCGACTTCGGCGGGCGAGAGGGTCAGGCTCGTGGGCGAGACCGTGACCACCGGGACGCTTCGCACCGTGATCTGCGACGTGCTCTGCTTGGTGGTGTCAGCGGTGGATACCGCGGTCACGACCACTGTGCCCGCGCTGACACCGGTCACGAGCCCGGTATTGCTCACCGAGACCACGGCAGGGTTGGCGGACCGCCACTGGACGGTCGTGTCCGCACCAGGATCGGCCGTGACGCTGGCCGTCAGCTGTCGCGTCTCACCCATGGACACGGTCGCCGATGATGGTTGCACAGTCACGGCGCGAACGAGGGCGACGATGGTGACGCTGGCGGTGCCGCGGCGTGTTGTGTCCGCCGCGAGTACCGCCGTGATCGTGGTGGTACCCTGCGCGACCCCGGTAACGAGACCGCCGGAAGAAATCATCGCGACCGACGGATTGGCCGAGCGCCAGATCACGGTTTTGCTCAGGCTCTCCTCGGCTTGTACCGTGGCGCTCATCTGCCGTGTCTGGCCGGGGCTCAGCGTCGCCGTGCCGGGTGAGACCGTCACGAATCGCGGTATGCGCACCGCCACCACCGCAGAATCGCTCAAACTCGTAAACGCCGCGGATCGCACCCGCACCGTTACCGTGCCAAGGCCGACGGCGATGAGCTTGCCGCCCTGGGTAATCGTGGCCACGGTGGGGTTGCTCGTACTCCACTCGACCGCGCGCGACTCACCCGCATTCACATCGACCGTGGCATTGAGCTGGGCCTCGTCACCCAGGAACAGTTCGCTGGGCGGATTGCTGATGACCACGCTGCGGGGCGCGGTCACGGTGAGCTGCGTGGTGGCCGTGATGCGCGGGTCACCAACGGCGCTCACCCGGATGACTGTGCTGCCGGGCTGAATGCCGGTGACCACGCCATTCGCCACGGACGCGATGGTGGGATTCGCGCTCTCCCAGCGGAGCGCGGTTGCGGCGCCGGAATCGGCGTCGATGGTCGGTGTGAGAATGACGCTCGATCCCGAGCGCACCTGGGACGCGCCTGGCAGCGTGAGGCCGCGGACGACGTTGACGTGCACGGGCAGTTCCTGCGTCACGGTGCCGCTGGTGGCGCGTATGACCGTGCGTCCTCCAGCGCGAGCCGTGACGGTCGCCGTGGTCCCGGTGCCCGACACGTCGGCGATAGTGATATCGGCGCTCGACCACGTCACGCTGGCGCTGGTGAGCACCCCCCCGTTGGCGTCGCGGACGACCACCGACACGGTACCCGAGGCGCCGATGGCACCGAGGCCAAGCGCGTTCGTCGAGAAGTCGACCCGGGACGGGACTCCGCTCGGGGGCGTGCCGCCGGAACCGCCGGTGTTCCCACCGGGGGTGCTACCTGGACCGGTGACATCGCCGCCACCGCCGCAGGCGGTCAGGAGGGCGAGCGCCAGAGCGGCTACCATGCTGGAAACGGTCGGCCGCGGGGGCCGAATCGCTTGCCAATGAGGGAAGGTCAGGAAGGCGGGCATCGCAGGGGCATTGGGGGTCGCATGACGTCCGTTCCAAGGACGATCGAGTCACGCAGCGGGCACGGCCCGTTCATGCGCCCCCATTTTCCGCGTTAATGGCCCCTCACGATCGTTGCGCTGGCGGCACGATCGTCACAGGGTGCGACCGGCCGTTATCTCGCCGCGACGATCTCCGGGGTGTCGCGCGGCGCCGTCATGGCGGCCGGATTGAGCAGGGATTCGAGCTGCTCGCGGGTAAGCAGGCCGCGCTCGAGGACGATGTCGAACACGCCGCGCCCACTCGCGAGGGCCGTGCGCGCCACATCGCTGGCCGCTTCGTAGCCGATCACGGGGACGAGGGCCGTGACGATCCCGATGGAGTGCTCCACGAAGTACCGCATGCGGTCGGCGTTGGCCGTGATGCCGGTGATGCACCGCTCGCGCAGCACGGTGCAGGCGTTGCGCAGCATGTCGATGCCGCGCAGCAGGCGATACGCGATCACCGGCTCGAAGGCGTTGAGCTGCAGCTGTCCGGCCTCGGCCGCCATGGTTACCGTGACGTCGCCGCCGATCACGTCGAAGCAGACCTGATTCACCACCTCGGGGATCACCGGGTTCACCTTGCCCGGCATGATGGACGACCCGGGCTGCATCGCCGGCAGGGTGATCTCGCCGAAGCCCGCGCGCGGCCCGGACGACAGGAGGCGCAGGTCGTTGCAGATCTTCGACAGCTTGGTGGCGGTGCGCTTCATCACGCCCGACAGCTGCACGAAGGCCCCCGTGTCGCTGGTGGCCTCCACCAGATCGGGGGCAGTGATCACCTGCACCCCCGACACCGCAGCAAGGCGTTTCGCCACGAGATCGGCGTAGCCCGGCGGCGCGTTGATGCCGGTGCCGATTGCGGTGGCGCCAAGATTGATTTCGCGGATGAGCCCCTGCGCTTCGGCGAGGCGGTCCACGTCCTCGCGCAGCGTGTTCGCGAACGCCATGAACTCCTGCCCCAGCGTCATCGGCACCGCATCCTGCATCTGCGTGCGCCCCATCTTGAGCAGCGGGGCGAACTCCGTGCCCTTGGCCGCGAACGCGTCGGCCAGCCGGGCGAGCTCCTCGCGGAACGAGGCGAGGCTCTTGTGCAGCGCGAGCCGAACGGCCGTGGGATACACGTCGTTCGTGGACTGCGACAGGTTCACATGATCGTTCGGGCTCACTACGTGATACGCCCCGCGCGGCTCGTTGCGGAGCTCGAGTGCCCGGTTCGCGATGACCTCGTTGGCGTTCATGTTGGTGCTCGTGCCGGCGCCGCCCTGAATCATGTCCACGAGGAAGTGCTCGTGGTGGCGACCGGCGCGCAGTTCACGGGCGGCGCGCACGATCACATCGCAGGTCGGGTCGTCGAGCAGCCCGAGTTCGTGATTGGTGAGCGCTGCGGCTTCCTTCACTTCGGCCAGCGCTTCGATGAGCACCGGGAACTCACGCAGCGGGATGCCGGTGATGGGGAAGTTCTCGAGTGCGCGCAGCGTCTGCACGCCGTACAGCGCCTCGTCGGGGACCTCGCGTTCGCCGAGCAGGTCGTGCTCGAGTCGCGTGCGGTGGCCGCCGAAGCCGAGGGCGCGTCCGCGTCCCACGAGCGTGGCGTCGGCGCGGCGGAGGCGCGCACTGATGGCGCGCGCGGC
>Ga0315904_10013802_pt1 | contig 10098 bp, 8 predicted proteins | sample LakEriMetagenome_6_FD_203529 | JGI IMG/M metagenome (GOLD analysis project Ga0315904, IMG submission 203529) | Freshwater fungal communities from buoy surface, Lake Erie, Ohio, United States - Buoy 12 MA120 | ecosystem: Environmental > Aquatic > Freshwater > Lake | place: USA: Lake Erie, Ohio...
CGCGACGCGTCGGCCGCGAGCGAGACGCAGGTCTCGCCGTCGCGCGCGATGTAGCGCTGCCGGATGCCGGTGCGCTCGCGGATCCACTCGTCGGACGTGTCGATGCCGATCGCGGCGAAGTCCGCGTTCGGCATCGCGTATGCGGGGACGGCACGCCCCGTCCCCGTGATCATCGCGTACGGTCGAGGCACGATGCGCTCAGGAGGCCGCGGCGACCGACGCGCCCGCGGACGGCGCGGCCGCGGCGAGGCGGCGACCGATGTGCTCGTCCATGCGCGACTCGACTGCACGGACGGCGACGCCGATGGCGTTCTTGAGGGCCGTCGGGCTGGAGGAGCCGTGGGCGATGATGCTCACCCCCTTCACGCCGAGGAGCGGCGCGCCGCCGTAGGCGTTGGGGTCGAGCGCCACCAGCGCCCGGCCGACCGTCTCGCGGGGGACGCCCGCCCGCACGACAAGCCCGGCGATGAACGGTGCGACCGCCTCGTAGAACTTGAGGACCACGTTGCCGGTGAAGCCGTCGCAGACGACCACGTCGAGCGGCCCCGCCTGGCTCGCCCCCTTGGGGATGTCCCGCCCTTCGACGTTGCCCACGAAGTGCAGACCGCTGGCCTTGAGGAGCTGGTGCGCCTCCTTCACGGCCAGGTTGCCCTTCTCCTCCTCCTCGCCGACGGACAGCAGCCCGACGGCCGGGTTCGCGCGGCCGAGGAGGTCCTCGGCGTACACCGCCCCGAGGCGGGCGAACTGCACGAGTTCCTCAGGGCTGCAATCCATGTTGGCGCCCGAGTCGAGCACCACCACCGGCTGCGTGGCCGTCGGGAAGAGGGTGGAGATGGCCGGCCGCTTGAGACCGGCGTGCAGCTTGAGCAGGAAGGCCGACGCCGCCATCTGCGCGCCGGTGTTGCCGGCGGACACGAAGGCGTCGGAGTGCCCCTCCGCCTGCAGCCGGATGCCGACGACCATCGAGCTCCGCGGCTTCCCGCGGAGGGCGACCGACGGCTTGTCGGTCATCTCGATGACGTCCGGCGCCTCGACGAGGTCGAGTCGGTCGCGGAGGGCGGCGACGGACGCGAACTCCCCCGCGAGGAGGGCGTTCAGCGTTTCGGTGATGACGGCCGTGCGGCCGACGAGCTGGATCCGGTGCTCGGGGCCGAGGGTCGGGAGCGCGAGGAGGGCGCCGGCGATCGGAGCGTGAGGAGCATGATCGCCCCCCATCGCGTCGAGCGCGATGCGCGCCAACTCAGGCGTCCCGACCGGCCGTGCGCTGCTCGCCCGCGTAGTAGCCGCACTCGGCGCACACGCGGTGCGGGCGCTTCATCGCGCCGCAGCGGGGGCACGTCTGGATCACGATCGCGGGAGCCTTCTTGTGGGTCGCCTTGAGGCGCTTGCGCTGCTTGGAGTGGCGTCGCTTCGGAACGGCCATCGGAGTCTCGTGATGCCAGGAAAACGGTCAGGAACGGTCGGTGCCCTGGGTCCCGAGCTTCGACAGCGCGGCCCAGCGCGGATCAGGCGTCCTTTCGCAGCGGCACGGCCCCTCGTTGAGGTTGGCGCCACAGGTCGAACAGAGCCCCTTGCAGTCCTCACGGCACAGCGCGTACGCCGGCACCGCCAGGAGCCACTGTTCGCGAATCGCGGGGCGCAGGTCGAGCGAACCGGCCTGCGGGTCCAGCGGATACACATCCGGGTCGTCGGCCCCCTCGGCGTCCGCTTCCGCGAACACGAGCTGGACGTCGTCGGCGACGGGCACCGCGATGTCGGCCAGACAGCGCCGGCACTCGGCGTGCGCGTCTCCAGCGAGGTGGCCGCTCAAGTACAGCGTCCCGTGCCCCGCCGGCGACAACCGCCCGGTCACCTGCACCGATGCGGCCGGGCGGGCGTCACCGTCCTGCCAGACGGCGTCGTCCGCCTCGAGCGTCCCATCGACCTGAACCGCCTTCGAGAGGGCGGTCCGGATGTCGAACAGCAGCATAACCCCGAAACGTACCGAGCCCCGGGACCTAGGTCAAGTCTCGGCTGCTCTTGAACTTAGCACGCGCCGCTCGGCGTTGCGACGGCGCACCGGAGACACCGGTCAGCGCAGGAACTGCGTCTCGGCGAAGAAGAACCGCGTCTCCCGCGCGGCGTTGTCGTCCGAGTCGGACGCGTGGATCGCGTTCCGCCCTTTCGACTCGGCGTGGAGCTTCCGGATCGTCCCCTCGGCCGCCTCCTTCGGGTCGGTCGCGCCGATGACCGTGCGGAGGTGGGCGACGGCGTCCTCGCGATGCAGGACCAGCGGCACGCACGGGCCGGACGTCATGAACTCGACGAGCTCGCCGTAGAACGGCCGCTCCTTGTGCACGTCGTAGAACGCCCCGGCTTCCGCGCGGGTCAGGTGCTTGACCTGCGCGGCGAGGACGGTGAAGCCCTCCCGCTCGAGGTGCGCGATGATGAGCCCGGCCTTGCGCGAGGCATAGGCGTCGGGCTTGACGATGGCGAGGGTCAGGTGGCCGGCCATGGGACGAGGAAGTCGGGTGAAGGGGGAGATGACGGGAACGTCCGGGATGCCGCCACGGCACGGGCCGGTGACGCCCCGCCCGTGACGGCTCCCGCGACGCGGCGCGCTAGTGCAGTCGCGCCCTGATCAGTTCGACGAAGTCCTTCGGCCGCTGCGCGACACCCATCCCCGCCGCCTTGAAGGCCTCGATCTTCTCGGCGGCCGTGCCGCTCGAGCCGGAGATGATGGCGCCCGCGTGGCCCATGCGGCGCCCGGGCGGGGCCGTCTGGCCGGCGATGAAACCGACGACCGGCTTCTTCATCTCCCGCTTGATGAACTCCGCGGCCTCCTGCTCGTCCGTGCCGCCGATCTCGCCCATCATGCAGACGGCCTTCGTCTTCGGGTCCGCCTCGAAGGCGCGGAGCGCGTCGATGAAGCTCGTGCCGTTGATCGGGTCGCCGCCGATGCCGACGCACGTCGTCTGCCCGATACCGGCGCGGGTGAGCTGGTAGACGATCTCGTAGGTCAGCGTCCCCGAACGGGAGACGATCCCCACCGGGCCCGGGGTGCAGATCCGGCCCGGGATGATGCCGACCTTCGCCTCGCCCGGCGTGATGAGCCCGGGGCAGTTGGGACCGACGAGGCGGGCCCCCTTCTCCTTCACGAAGGGATGCACGAGGGTCATGTCGAGCACCGGCACCCCCTCGGTGATGCAGACGACGAGCTGCACCCCGGCGGCTGCGGCCTCCATGATGGCATCGGCCGCGCCCATCGGCGGCACGTAGATGACGCTCGTGTTCGCCCCCGTCGCCTCGACCGCCTGCTGCACGGTGTCGTACACCGGGACCGTGCCCTCGAACATCATGCCGCCCTTCCCGGGCGTCACGCCGGCCACCACCTGGGTGCCGTACTCCATCATCTGCTTCGCGTGGAACGAGCCGTCGCGGCCCGTGATCCCCTGCACCACCAGCTTCGTGTTCCGGTCGATGAAGACGGCCATGGCTACTTCCCCCCCTTGGCCAGCTCGACGGCGCGCTGCACCGCCTCGTCCATGTCGCTGGAGGCCGAGAAGCCGTTGTCCTGCAGGATCTTCACCGCGATCTCCTCGTTGGTGCCGGTCAGGCGGATGACGATCGGCACCTTGAGCGGATTCGCCTTCGTGGCGGTCACGATGCCGTTCGCGACGTCGTCGGTGCGCGTGATGCCGCCGAAGATGTTGAACAGGATGCACTTCACGTTCGGGTCGGCGGTGATGATGCGCAGTGCGTTCACCACCTTCTCCGGGTTCGACGAGCCGCCGATGTCGAGGAAGTTCGCCGGCTCGCCGCCGTAGAACTTCACGAGGTCCATCGTCGCCATCGCGAGCCCGGCGCCGTTGACCACGCACCCGACGTTGCCGTCGAGCTTGATGAACGTGAGGTTCGCCTTGCGCGCCTCGACCTCGCTCGGCGCCTCGCTCGACTCGTCGCGCAGGGCGGCGATCGCCGGCTTGCGGTCGAGCTCGTTGTCGTCGATCACCATCTTGGCGTCCACCGCGATCACCTCGCCGGCCGGCGTCACGACCAGCGGGTTGATCTCCGCCAGCGAGCAGCCGCTGTCGAGGAACGCCTGCCACAACTGGCGCATGATCTGCGCGGCGGCCTTCGCCTGCTTCGCGTCCTTGTACAGGAAGAAGCCCAGCTGCAGCGCCTCGTACGGGCGCAGGCCGTAGCGCGGGTCCACCGGGTGGTACTTGATCTTCTCCGGCGTGGTCGCCGCCACCTCCTCGATGTCGATGCCGCCGGCGGCGGACACCATGAACACCGCCTTCTTCGTCGCGCGATCGACGATGATGCCGACGTACGCCTCGGTGCCGATGTCGGCGGCCTCGGCGACGAGCACCTGCTCGACCCGCAGCCCCTTGATGTCCATGCCCAGGATCGCGGTGGCCTTCTCCTTCGCCACGTCGGGCGTCGGGCAGAACTTCACGCCCCCCGCCTTGCCGCGGCCCCCCGCGTGGACCTGCGCCTTCACCATCACCGCCTTGCCGATCCGCGTCGCGATCGCCTTCGCCTCGTCGGGCGTGCGCGCGACATCGCCCGGCGGGATCGGCACGCCGTAGCGACGGAGGATGTCCTTCGCCTGGAACTCGTGGATGTTCACCCGGTAACTCCTGTGGCGCAGCCGTGCGGCGGCGCCGATGGTCGCCGCGACCGATGCGGCGGGTGGGACGTGCGTGCGGCGCGGGCGGTCGAACGGATGCCCGCGCCGCGGGAAAGCTAGGGCTCGCGCATGGGCTCCGGCACCCGGCCAAGGGCCCGCCCGAGTCGGTCGAACAGCCGGCCGAACTCGGCGAAGTCCCCGCGGCCGAGTGCGGCGCGCATCCGGTCGTACAGCGGCGCCAGCCGCTGGCGCACCACGGCGTCGAGCGGCCGCTCCCCGCCGGTGTCCTCCGGCGGGCCTCCCACGGCCGACAGCGTGCGGCCGGTGCGGGCCTCGCCCCCGACGACCGCCGCGACGCCTTCGAGTGTCGGCGTCCCCGCCACCGGCCAGGCGAAGCGCGGCTGGACCGCCACCACGCTCCCGGTGGCCAGCGGCACGAGGCGCACCCGCCCCGCCACGCGCTGCGGGTCGGCGCGGTCATCCCCCGTCGCGCCGGCGAGCCGCTCGAGGGTCGCGCGCCACGCCAGCGCCTCGGTCACCGGTACCACGCGCGTCGTCGGCGTCGCGCCGCCGGTCGCCACGAGGACCGACACCAGCGAGTCCGCGCTGCTGACGATCGGAAGACTCACGGCGACGGCGCCCGAGGGCAGCCGCCAAGGTGTCGCACCGTCGGCGGCGACCAGCGTGTCCGCGCCGTCGGAGGCGGGCACCCGGCGGGCCGTGGGTGCCGGCGCTTCCCGCGTCCCCGTCAGGGCCAGGGCCGTGGCTTGCGCCAGCGCGCCGTCCGCGGGCACCGGCAACGCCGAGGCGAGGCCCGCGGGGAGCTGCTCGCGCGCCACGACGAGGGGGCCCAGCCGGCTAAGCCACGTGCGCGCGATGGGGTCGGGATCGGCGCGGGGGGCGATGCGCACGCGGCCGGTCGTCGCGTTGACGAGGGCGGTCGCCGCGTGCCGGTAGTAATGCACGTCGCCACCGGGCACAGCGAGCCGGCGGCTCAGCGGATACGACGCACTCGTGCCGTACAGGTCGAGCGCCCACCACAGCGTGTCGTGGTCCACGAGCGGGGTCGCCGCGCGGCCCTGCCGGAACTGCGGCACGAGCCGCGCGACGCGCTCGCGCACGTCGCGCGTGGTGACGAGCACCGGGTCGTCGCCGTCGCGCACCTCGGATGCCGCGAGCAGCTGCGGCCGCTGGAGCGCCCACGCGTGCAGCAGCCGCGTCCCCCAGCCGCGGAAGCGCGGGCTGGCCACCGTGCCGTCCGGGTCGCTCGTCACGATCGGCGCGCGCGCACCGGGAAACACCAGCACGGGGGCCACCGGCTGCTCGGCGAGCACCGGCATGCCGACACCGTCCGCGTCACGCCGCAGGTCGCTGACGAGCACGCTCCACGGCGTGGCGGCGTCGGGATTCGGCGGGGCCATTGCCAGCACGGCCGCGTACGCCCCGTCGTGGCGCCACCCCACGTCCCCGACCGTCCGCTGGCCGCCGCGCGCCCGCTCGGCGACGGCCCGCAGGGGGGCGGCGTCCCACAGCGGCACGCCGCCCAGCGCCGCCGCAGGCGTCGCGGGGAGGCCGTCGCCGGTGGCGTCGCCGGTGGCGTCGCCGATAGCGTCGCCGATAGCGTCGCCGATAGCGTCCACCGCGTACGCCCGGCGCGTGTAGGACTGGCGCGTGGCCAGGTACGGTGCCTCGCGCGCTGCGGTCTCGGTTGGGGTGACGAGTCGCGCACCGGCGATCGGGAGTACTCCCCGGACCAGTACGGCTCCCGCGAGCACGGCGCTCACGCCCGCGAACGCCAGGCGCAGTTGGCCCGACCACCCGGCCCACAGGACGACGATCGACACGGCGAGCGTGACTAGACTGAGCACGAGGTTGGCCTGCACCAGCACGCGGTGGTCCACCGCCGTGAAGATGCCGTCCGCTCCGCTCCCCTCGATCGGCAGCGCGTAGGTGTCGAGCCGGATCCCCCACGCGAGCAGGGCGAGCACGACCGCACCGAGCACCGTCAGGTGCCGCCGCACCCATCCGCTCATGCGCAGGTGTCCTGCGCGCCAGCGGAGTGCCGGCGTCATGGCGTAGAGCGCGATCACCGCCGCGCCGACGCCGGCGGCGACCAGCACGGCCCACTCGTGCCACGCCGCTTCCAGAGGCAGGCGGTAGACGAAGACGCCGAGGTCCCGCTCGAAGTAGGGGTCGGTTTCGCCGAACGGCACGCCGCCGCGCGCCGCGGCCATGAGGTCGCCGCGAGGGGCGGCCCACGCCAGGCCGGCACCGAGCAGCATGGCGACCAGCGCGACGGCGGCGTCGAGCGTGCGCGACGGCACCTGCTCGCCGATCTCGAGGTTCCCGAGGCGGCGCGGCAGCACCAGCAGGAGGATGCTCTGCCGCACACCGGCGAGGTTGGCGGCGGCGAAGGCGGTGCCGAGCACGAAGGCGAGGCCGCGCGACAGGACGGTGTCCAGCATCTCCCGTCGCCACAGGTCCCCCGCCCCGAGGGCCGCGAACCACTGCCGGTCGGCCCAGATGGCCGACACGGCGCGCCCCGCCAGCAGCAGCAACGCCAGCGCCGCGAGGGCAGCGACGACTCCCCGCCGTCGACTCACCGCCCCTAGTGCGCGCTGGTGAGCGACACGCCCTTGGCGCGCAGCCAGCCTTCCATCTCGTCGCGGATGGCCGCGAGCCGCTCCGGGGTGCGCGCCTCGTACCGGCAGACGAGGATCGGCTGGGTGTTGCTGGCGCGGATGAGGCCCCACCCGTCGCCGAAGAGCACGCGGATGCCGTCCACGTCGATGCAGTCGTACCGGGCCTTGAAGTGCGCCACGGCCTCGGCGACGAGCGCGAATTTGCGGTCCTCGTCCACGTCCACGCGCAGTTCCGGCGTGCTGACGAAGGTCGGCACGTCGGCGAGCAGCGCCGCGACCGAGCGCCCGGAGTCGGCTACGATGCGCAGCAGGCGGGCCGCCGCGTAGGGGGCATCGTCGTGCCCGTAGAAGCCCTCGCCGAAGAACATGTGCCCGGACATCTCGCCCGCGATCGGCGCGTGGCGTTCCTTCATCTTGTCCTTGATGAGCGAGTGCCCGGTCTTCCACATGACCGGCTCGCCCCCCGCGGCGGTGATCGCGTCCGAGAGCGCCTGCGAGCACTTCACGTCGAAGATGATCGGCTGGCCCCGGCCCGTGCGCGCCAGCACGTCGCGGGCGTAGAGGATCAGGATGTGGTCGCCGCGCACGACACGGCCCTCCGCGTCCACCATGCCGATACGGTCGCCGTCGCCGTCGAACGCCACCCCGAGGTCGGCCCCCTCGCGCCGCACGGCCGCGATGAGATCTGCGAGGTTGGCGTCCACCGTCGGGTCGGGATGGTGGTTCGGGAAGGTGCCGTCGCTTTCGCAGAAGAGGTACGTCGCCTGCGCGCCGATCCCGTCGAACAGCGGACGCGCGACGAGCGAGGCCACGCCGTTGCCGGCGTCCACCACCACCTTGAGGGGACGCGAGAGGCGCCCCGTCCGCTGCACGAGGTCGGCGACGTAGCGGTCGAGGACGGCCTCGTGCGTCACGCCGGCCGGCGCGGCGGTCGGCGGTGCCGGTGCCTCCGACAGGGCGCGCAGGTGCTGGATCTCCTCCGAGTGCACCGAGGCGTGCCCGATGCAGAGCTTGAAGCCGTTGAACTCGGGCGGGTTGTGCGACCCGGTGATCTGGATGCCGCCGACGACCGGCAGGTGGTGCAGCGTCCAGTAGAGCGTGGGGGTGGGGACCTCACCGACGTCAACCACCGGCACGCCGGCGGCGGTGAGCGCGCCGACGAGGGCGTCCCGCAGCGCGAGGCCGCTCGGGCGGTTGTCGCGGCCGACGGCCACGGCCCCGGCCAGCCCCCGCTCGCGCAGCAGGGCGGCGTAGCCGCGGCCGACGGCCTGCGCGGCCTCCCGCGTCAGGTCGTCGCCGACGACGCCGCGGATGTCGTACTGTCGGAAGATGCGGGGATTGACGGCCATGGTCGGGGCTGGTGGGCGGGAGCGGCGGGGTCCGGGGGTCAGCGCCCCGCGGGGAACGACGAGGCGGCGCTGGCGCGGGCGACGCGCACCAGCGGCGTCGGATACACCCCGAACACCAGGATCACCACGACGGCCGTCGCGATGACCAGGCGCGTCATCGCCGGGGTCGGCGCGGGCGCCTCGGCGTCGGCAGGACGGGGCCGCATGAACATCACCATCACGACGTACAGGTAGAACGTCGCGCTCACGACGGTCGCGACGACGAGGATGATGGACAGCGCGGTCTGCGGCACCGGGGCCTGCAGCGCCGCCTGCAGCACGTACCACTTGGCGAAGAAGCCGATGCCTCCCGCGAGCGGGAAGCCGAGGAGCGCCAGCATGAAGACCGCCATCGCCATCGCGAGGCCCGGGCGGACCTGCCACAGCCCCTCCAGACGCCGGGCGTGCAGGATGCCGTCGGCCGCCTCGCCCACCGCGCTCAGCACCGCGAAGGCGCCGATCGTCGCCAGCGCGTACGCGAGCAGGTAGAACTGGATCGCGGCCGCGCCGGCGGGGGTGTGCGTGGCCACCGCGACCAGCAGGAAGCCCGCGTGGGCGATGCTCGAATAGGCGAGCATCCGCTTGAGGTTGCGCTGCCGGATGGCAAAGGCGTTCCCGGCGATCATCGTGAGGGCGGCCAGCCACCACACCGCCTCGTTCCACGGAACGAGGGTGGGCGACACGGCCACGAGGGTCACGCGGACGAGCGCGGTGAATGTCGCCGCCTTGACGGCCGTGGCGAAGAACCCCGAGACGGGGGTCGGCGCCCCGTCGTACACGTCCGGCGTCCAGAGGTGGAACGGCACCGCCGCCACCTTGAACGCGAACCCGACGAGCAGCAGGCCGAGGCCGGCGGTGGCCATCACCGAGGGCCCGGCTGCGAGCGCCTGGCCGATGCGCGCCAGGTCGGTCGTCCCGGTCGCGCCGTAGAGCAGCGCGATCCCGTAGAGCAGGAATCCGGTCGAGAAGGCGCCGAGCAGGAAGTACTTGAGCGCCGCCTCGGCGCTGCGCGGATTGCGGCGGTCGATGCCCGCGAGCACGTACGACGCGACTGACATGAGCTCGATCCCGAGGAAGACGAGGATCAGGTCGCGTGCGGCCGCCAGCAGCATCATGCCGCCGGCGGCCAGCAGCACCAGCACCGCGGGTTCGGCGAGCGCCCAGCGCGCCCGGGGCGCGTGGTCGCGCATCACCATCAGCGTCAGCAGCGTGCCGAGCAGGATCACGACGTCCGCCATCCAGCGGAAGGCGTCGGTGGCGAGCGGCCCGACGCCTGTCCGCGGCAGAGTCGCGGCGGTGAAGGCCGTCGCGCAGGTGGCGGCGGCGATGGTCACGAGGGCCCCGAGGAGGAGGCCGCGGCGACGCCCCTCGGTCTCGGGGCCCCAGACCCCGTACAGGAGCAGGAGCATCGCCCCGCCCGAGACGACGAGATCGGGCAGGAGCGCGCGCGTCA
>Ga0315904_10013803_pt1 | contig 10098 bp, 10 predicted proteins | sample LakEriMetagenome_6_FD_203529 | JGI IMG/M metagenome (GOLD analysis project Ga0315904, IMG submission 203529) | Freshwater fungal communities from buoy surface, Lake Erie, Ohio, United States - Buoy 12 MA120 | ecosystem: Environmental > Aquatic > Freshwater > Lake | place: USA: Lake Erie, Ohio...
TCGTCATCACCTCCACCTTCTCAGACCCGTCCTTGAACCGGCAAAGGGCGTAAAAGGCATAGGCGGCTCCACGCGGCTGCTTGAAGTCGATCTTGTGCTGCTTCAACTGGCCCTTGTCGTACTCGAAAATGTCGTTCTCGCACACCGAGTCAGCGTGAATGTAGCTCACTTGCCCGGAGCGCATGGCAAGGTCAACGAGGCCCTTGTAATCGACAATCAACTGGCATTCCACGATGCCGCGCTTGCGGTTTTCAAACGGAATCAGATGCGCGTTGCGTCCGTCCGGCTCAAGGCCAAGCTGGCTCAACGTCAACAGCGCGTTGAAGAAGCTGCCCTGGTCGCAATCGCGCAGCTTAGGCGTCCGGTTCATCGCCGTAACTGCAACGCGGATGAAACGCTCTGGCGTCAGGTGCTTAGGCAAAGCCTTCCGAACTTGGTCCAGAAAGGCCGCGCTTTCGAGGTTGTCACGAATCGTCAAGGCTCGCTTAGGAGCCTCCGCCACTGCTGTGGTTTGTGTGTTTTGATCGCTCATGGTCTGGTTTAGTTACTCTTTTCCCCGAAAAGCCACTTGATAAAGTCTTCCACCGTTTCAGCCTTGTCCCAATAGTCGTGGATCAATGGAAGAAGTTCTAGTTCGTTTTCAAACTCAAGCTGCTCCAAGGCCATATCGAACAAGTAAGTCTGAAGATTGACCTCTTTTCCTTGTACAAGCGCACCAAAATATCCGCTGTCAACGCAGGCTTGCAAACTCAGCAGAAAAACAGCCCTTTGCATCTGTTCTTTTGAACGCCTGTTCTGCCGCTTCATGCGAAAACCATGGCTCATATCATGTACTCCGGTTCATTCTGCATCCAACGATCCAGACCGTCCTTTGCGGCTGCGTAGGCTTCCTTGCGCCTGACGAACGCTTCAAGGACAGGGCGGGAAATCAAAAGAGGGCGGCGACGCAGGACTCTGAAGTTCTTGCGGCGAGCAAGCCTTCTCACGGATTGCTCGGACATCCCAAGCAAAGCAGCAGCCTGCTTGGTGGTCAGAATGTCCCCGCTGCTCATCGCCTTCAACCTGACGCCGCCGCCGCCGGAACGCAAACAAAATCTCCTTGGAACACGATTTTTCTTGAGACCGCGCAAGATTGCCTTTTCTTTAGCGATAACGCGCTGGCGGTGCCAAGCAAGCAAGGCTGCTCATCCTCCCGCCAGGTTCAGCGTTTGCGCGGCTCTCAGGCTTGGGAGAGCCCGCTTCATTCCCATGCAAAACGACGCAATTCCGCTGGAGCAATTCCCCGAAATCATCTCCAAAGCCGCTGTCCGAGGGCTGATTCGATTCCCGAAGATCAAAGGCGACGGCATCAATCGCACGGCTCGCATTCAAGCCCACGCCAAGCTGCTCTGGAAGGGCCTGGACGACGAGGAGAAGGCTATTGCGCTGGGTGTGAGCTTCACGGAGTTCGTCAAGGCCAAGGAAAGCCCGCCTTTGCCCGTGCTGGACTAGCTTTTCTTGCGCGGCTTCGGCCCCTTTGCCTTTGGAACGCCGCCTTCCTTCAGCCATTTGTCGCAGTCCCAGTGCTTGTCGCCTTTTGCGTAGCAGGCCCGCATTTGGGCTTTGTTCTTGAAGGGCATGGTTATTCCTCGAAAGCGTCCATCAGTTGGCCCTCAATCATCGCTCCCTTGAAGGCCGTTGACCCAACGTCGATGCGCTGAAGCTGGGTTATGAGCCGGCGCAAAGTGGCGTTGTTCGGGGCGTCGGTGAAGATGCGGGCGGCAACTTGCGTGTAACCGAGGTCCAGTACGGCATTTATCACCTTGTCCAAAGCACCGGCCGGCTTGCCTTCAGCCAAAGCCTTGCTGGCCTCGCCCACCTTCCTGATGGCGTCTTCAGGCCCTCTTCCCGTCACCGTTGCGGCGGCTTGACCGGCTTCCTGCTGGCGTTCGCCAATCACTCGGATGGCTGGCAAAATGCGCTTCTTGAAGGCTTCAAACGCTTCTTGGCCAATCTGGACCCGGAGCTTGTTCGCCTGACTGTCCTTCACGCGCAAGTCGCTCTCGGCAAACGCGGCAGCCAATTCACGGGCGTCAATGAACTCGCCACGGGCGTCCTTCTTGGTTGCTCCCAAGAGGAGGTCTTCCATGGCAAACCGGCGCCAATCGCGCAGCAACGTGCCTGCAAGCTCGTCGCCTTTGGATGCCTTGTTGCCAAGCCACTTATGCACCTCTTCGATGAACTGAGGCGATTTGCCTTGGATGGAGCGGAAGAACTGCGCTCCGTCGTCCGGCCCCACCGGAACGCCTTCATCGACCAAATTCATGGCCGCAAGGATAGGGTTAGAGCGACGAGCGCGAGCTTGCTCCTCCACCACTCGCACGTTCTCGCCAGCCACCTTTGCCATGTCACGGGCTTCGGCCAGCTTGGCCTGAGATTCCTTCGTCAATCCAATCTTCCGAAGAGTGGAGGACTCGTCGATGCTTTCAATGGCCGACATGCGGGCCATGTAACGAGCCAAGTCTGTGTTAAGGCCCTCAACCCCCTTGCGCGACACCTCCATAATCACCGGAGCCGCTTTTGCCTCAAGCCCGGGTTCAACAATGCGTCCGCCAGTTGCGCGAGTCAGCTTCGCCAAGTCGTCCATCACCTCCTTCGGGTCGGACGTGCGGAGAAGCTCCGTGAACTGCTCGGCTGGAATCCGATTGGCGTTCGGGAAGGCGTCCGAAATCGCCTGCAACATGGCGAACTGCTCAGCATTTCCTAATCCAAGCTCCTTTGCAAAACCTGGGCTGGCGCTGTTGATCTTGCCAATCGACTCGGCCAAATCATTCACGTTTAGGCTGCCAAGGTTGGCATTGTACGCCTGTCCAACAATCTGCTCGCGGACAATCGTCTTGATGTCGTCAAGACTCGGGATGTTGGCGGCACCTGAAGCCTCAAGTCGCTCTGACAACGCTTTGATGTTGCGCCAAGTTTGAGACTCTGCGCCGTTGGTAAGGATGTCGTTTACGAGACCAGTTGCCAGACGCGCATCAGCCTTATCAGGACCCTGGAACAGGCTCGCCACTCCGTATTCGTTGAAGCGTGGGCGGATATCTTTGAAAACAGCGTTCGCATTTCTCAATTCCTCACCAAGTTGCTTTCCAAGAACAGAGTCAGCCTGAGAACTTGTGATGTCGGCAAGCTGCTTTCCAAGCTGAGTGAGCTTGCCCTGGGCTGGAGACCGATATGCGCCAGAGAAGTCAGCCAGCTCAAAAATCTCCTTCTGCACTCCTCTGATTTGGTTCAGAGACGCCTTGTCTGGCATGTCCGCAATCTTTTCCAGCGCAGGAATAAGCTCTTGCCCAAAGTTGTACTGACCACTCGTCACGCCTTTTGTCAGTTTTCCAAGCTCCGCAACGGCAGACTTCTTTGCACCCGTCACATCAAACACTGCGTCATCCGAAACCTTGTTAAGGTTCTTGTAGAGACCAGAAAAAAGCTCGTCGGCAGACTTCTTTATGTCTTTGCCAAACGTCTCCATAAGTGACCCGCCCATTGCCGGCGTCATTCGGTTTTGAGGCGTGATAGCCCCAACCACTTCCTTGGCGGCATCGCGCACCAGCCTCGTGCTGTACTCTTCAATGTTCGCCTGAATCCGCTCGCGCATTCGGTTGTACGCTTCCTTAGCAACCTCTTGCTGCGCCTCTGTCTTCGCAGTGGAAAGCGCCTCCTGTGCTTGCGTGAACAGCTTCACAGACTGGTTGTAATCTGCACCGCCACGCGCTCCCATCACTTCAATCAGGTCAGTTCCCAAGTCCTGCAATGACCGCACGTCACCGCCTGGAGTAAGGGCGCGAAGGGCCTGTCCAATCTGCCTGCTTTGTTGCTGAAGCCTTTCCGAAACAGGTCCACCTGGAAGACGTGCCGCAATGCGCTGCTCGGTTGCGGCCAAAGACGGGAACAATTGTCCAATGGTGGGAGATGTGCCGGCCTCAGCCATCTTCTGCGCCCGCTCAAAAGGAGTGCCAGAAAGCCCTTTTTTAGCGGTCTCGGCAAGTCCACCGATTCCGCCAAACAAGCCACCAAGCGTGGAGGCAATGCCAACGTCCGTAACAGCTTCTTGAATGGTAGGAAGCCTTCCCTCTTCAAGCCCCCTTCCAACGTATGCTCCAGCCCCTTGTGAAAGAGCCGATCCAGCGGCACGTACCAACGCTCCGCCGCGAGCCATCATCGGGGCAGCACTCCTCACGCCAGCACCTGCAATGTCTCCAGCGTCAAACTCTTCACGCCGGCCACCAGCCATTTCGGCGGTTTGGGCGATTCCTTCCCCAGCCACGCCACCAGCAAGTCCGTAAGCAATCTGCGGAATGATTGCGGCAGGAGCAGCAATACTCGCCGCAACAGGAAGTCCGTACCGAGCCACGCCAGCTCCAGCAACAAGTCCACCACGAACAAGTTCCTCGCGCTCTTCCTGAGACACAGGTCCAGTAGGGCCGCTGATAGGACTGAATGGCTGCGGATTTAGGTAACTGATAATCTGGTCAAAAATGCTTCCGCTTTGGCGAGGCGCGGCAGGAGCCTGACGTGGAGCAACAGTAGGAGCAGCGGCCTGCCCATACTTTGCCTCAAGCTCCACAAGCCTCCGGTTGTCCTGCTCTCCAAAAGCCGGCGCGTTGCCGTACTTGGCTTCAAGCTCGGCAAGCCTCTGCTCCTCTTGCTGGGTAAGTGGCATGGTTATTGGGTGGGTTGAGAAGCGGCTTTCAATGCACGAAGACGCTCAAGCTCTGCACGCTCTTCGGCCTCAAATTCTCCTTCGTATGTTTCAACAGGTTTCATGTTTCCGCCCAAAAACTTGTCCTTAACATCAAGTTCAATGTTTGGCGAAAAACGATACCTTTTGACGTGCTTTTCAACAGATTTCATGTTTGAATTTCGGAACTGCCTGACAGACCGCTCGTAATCGGACGCATCAGGTTCTGAAACAATGCCAAGAAAGCTCTTGATTTCTTGCGCGCTCAACGCAGTTCCGAACTGTCCACTTTTGTATCCCTGAACAACAAATTTGATGTTGTTGAAAATGTTTCTGGCATCCGAAATTGCCGATTGTCTTACACCTGTTGGAAAGTTTTTGGCAAACTTTTCGACAACCATTGAATCAATAGGGCCAGTGAATGCAGCGAAAGCGTTTTTGCCGTATCGTTCATTGAACGCATTTATGTTGGCTATTGCGTCGTCAAGCAGTTCTGTAACCTGAACCTGAGAATCAATATCCTTGACCACCCTTGCCGGCGCATTCAGCGCATTAACGCCTCCCATGTACTTTGAAATGACGTATGCCTTTTCCCTATCGTCCATCGGGATGACAGTGGAAAGGTTGTCAACGTAGTCACGCGCCCCTTGCAACTTGGCAATCTCAAAGCGCGACGTGCCAATCTGTTTCCTAAGAGCAGGAACGGCATCAAGTGATATGCCTGCGGATTGGGCCAGGTCTTCGTCGCTAAGAAGCGCAACATCTGTAGGTCCAGAGACGGAGCGCATCAGATTCTGCTGGCCAGACATCTTGAGCGCCTGTTGTCGCTTTTCCTCGTCACGCCTATATCCATCAGGTTGGCTTGGGTCTTCAACAAGGAAATCAATCCCAGTTTTTCCCATCAGCTCGCGATCAGAACTTAGGCGGCCAACCATGATTTGGCGCTTCATGTCTGCAATAGCCTTCCTTTCGTTTGCCGCAGTTTGGGCAGGAAGAAATTCCCTGTACTGGTTCATCTTGCCGTCAATGGCGGCATTGAACACCTTGCTTGTGATTTGCGGACGCTCTGGCATTTGATTGCCAGTCGGATTCATGGCCCAGTTGTCCAAGCCACGCATGAAATCGTTAAAGAGCCGGAAATCAGCGACCTGCGCCGTTTTCTCCTCTACCGCCTCCTTCAACTGCATGTCCCGAGCCCGCTGCGCCAATTCCATGTCCTTGTTCTGGATGTCCATTTGCGCGAGACGGGCATTAAGCTCGCGCTGGTTCATGTCCATCTGCTGCTGCCTGAGCGCCATCGCGGCCCTTCTGTCCGCAATCTGGCCGCCAAGCTGCATGCCAGTGAAGAACGTGTTCTGGGCCGCCTGCCTGTAGCGGAAATTAGGATCGAGGTCGATTTCAGCCATAAACAAGGTGAGTAGTGTTTACCACAATCCTCCAGAGTAGAATCCACCAGTGGATGGGATGCCGCCAGAACCACCCGGCACATTAGCGTACACGTTCGGAGGCGCAGTCGGGTTGATGCTGTATTGGAAGCCGCCTTGAGGATAGAAGCCGCCAGTGGCAGGAGGAGGATTGAATTGCGCCACCATCGGAGGCTGTCCACCGCCCTTATTGCCACCCCCTCCGCCTCCAAGCCCCATGCTGAACATGGAGCCTCCAAGTCCCGACAAGCTGCTTCCAATCGCAGCCATCATCGGGTCAGGTTGGGCAGCCACTTGGGCAGCCATCAGGTTGCGCTGGAAGATTTGCTGGTTCTCACGTTCCTTCAGAGCCATGCGCTGCTGCGGGCTGACAAACATGGAAGCCGCGCTCATCGGGTTCACCATGCCAGTGGCCTTTTGGTTCTGGATAAAGGTCATGGCATTGGCCAAACCCTGCTGCTGCATGCCCATGCTGGTGAGGCCCAAGTCACGGAGAGTCAGGTTCCGGCCCAAAGCAGAGCCGCCAAGGCCAGTGCCAAGCGCCCTAGCCGCCCCAGAGCGCAACACAGACGCGCTCACATCGGAAGGAAGCTCGCCCCGCATCTGCTGCTGGACGATGTTGGACTGCTGCTCAACGATCCGGTCGTAGCCAGGAATCGCGCGTCGCAACAGGGCAGTCAAAGTGTCTTGGTCGGCCTGCGCGGTCTTGGAAGCAAGCTCGGCGGACTGCGGAAGCGTTTTAAGGTTTTGCCCGATTGCGGCCTTCTGCTCGCCTTCAATGTCCACGCGCTGGTAGTCAGGCACGCGGACTTTCTTGCCGGCCTGCATTGCCCCGCCGGCAATTCCCAGCACCGCACCGCCAATGGCCATGTAAGACATACGCTTAACTCCTGTCAGTCAGAAGGGCCTGCTGCTTATCGCGCAATGCCCGGGTTGTAGGCTTCATTTCCACGTAAAGGCTTTCTAGCTCCTGCAAGTCGCTGATGTTGTCAGGATTCGGGTGGACTGTGGTCCATTCAGTGTCTTCATGCACGAACAAAAGGCGACGGGTACCGGGCTTGGTAATGCCCATGTGCGGGGCCTTGTACTCCACCACCTTCTCGTTCTCGCTTATTACAGTCACGCGCCCGCGCTGAATGAAGAACGGATTGTCCTTCTTGTGGATTTGGCTCACCACGATGGCGCCAGCGGGCATCACGATGGTGCGGCAATACAGCCCGTCAGGAAGCTGGTGGACAAGCGGGCATTCCACCGGGTCAAACTGGCTGACAAACGCCTCCCAGCGGTCAAGCCGTTCATCGAACGGAACTGACGGGTCCTTCAGATACGCAAGCCAGTCCATTCCAGCGTCTTGCACTGGTTGCTCGGCCGCCTCTATGGAAACCAGATTGCTCACATCAATCGCACGATTCCGCCTCCGTACAAGTCCTGCCCAACGCGTCGAATGACGCCTACTGCATCCCCCAAGTAAGCCCGCGTCGCGTTCATCAACTCTGCCACCGCCTTCGTCTCATACGCCATGCTCTCGTTCGGCAAGTTTTTCTCCTCAAAGTCGATTGCCTTGACCATCAGCTTGATCGCATCGTGGCACGGAGGAATCAGGTAATCGTTGTCATTCACCACGTCGATGTGGCGCATGCGAGCCATGATGGTCAGGTACTTCGTGTCCGTGTTGGACGAGCTAATGGCAGTCCATTGCATCCGCCGGTACTGAGGAAGCGTCTCGTCCGGCTCGTAGTTGGCCAAGTCAAGCTCCGTGGCGGCTGTGGCATCATACTCGTACAGCATGACTTTGGACGTGGTGGCGTCCTTAATCACGCCCGTAAGAGCCGTGAACTTGGTGGTGCTCTGAATGTAGTCGTTCGGGTCCGTGTTGATGTTGGGGAGCGTAAGGCGCTCGCCGTCAATCATCGTGCCGCTTGGACCAGTGGCAGTCCGCACCCAGTTCCCGTTCTCGTCGTAGCCCTGGACGATGATGAACTTCCCCGCGTCATTTACGTTAAAGGCATACGCCCGCAGATACGAGTTCGTGCCTCCGCTCATATCGCGGTATGCGACTACCACTCCCCTGTCCACAAGCTGGTTGGTACAGCCGGAATCGCAGGACAGCAGCCCAAACCCGCCGTCATTAAACTCGTACCACTGATTCCTGACAGTCACTTGCCCGCAGCAACTAGCCGCCGTGATGATGCTCTCAATCGGCCTAGGCAAAGTGATGCAACCGTCGGTGAGTGAAATGGTAAAGCGCCCGTAGCAGCCTGCGAACATGCCCTTGGAAAGCAGACGACGCGCAGCCTCGTTCGTGTAGTCCGCCACTTTCGAGTCGTCCTCGCACACTCCCAGCACTCGGGCGACAAGCGGCTTAACTTGGGAAAAGGTCAGTTTCACTTTAGTTGTGGGTAACAGTTACACCTCGCCCGGTCAACGTCGCAACGTCTAGAAGTCCAGAAGCAGATGGGGTTGAATTTGTTCCACCAGTAAGGTTAATGCTTCCACTTACGTATCCGGCGTTGGCAACGGCCCTGGCCAGAAGTGCATCAACGGTTGATTGGCTTAGAGAGTTTGATGTGAACAAAAACTTTCCTCCATTCGGAAACGGAAGCGATGGCGCCGTGATTGTCGTCAAAGACGAGCACCCTGTAATTGTAATCAAAAACGCAGACGTTGGAAGAGACGTTGTGGTAATTGTTGATAACGAAGACAGGTTTATGGAAGTCAATGCATCGCAGTTTATTATTGATGCGCCCCAATCTCCACCACCAGGCACCCGCACATCTAGCTCTTGAATAGCAGACAAATTAAGAGTTGTAAGCGCAGGAAGCGTAGTTATCCACGTCCCTGTCCTTAGATAAGTAAGAGCAGGCAAATCAATGGTCTCAAGCGCATTGCAAAATCCTATCTGGATTGGTTCAATGCTCAAAAAATCCGTGTTTCCATGACCTTCAATGGTTGTGCAGTTTGGAGCAGTAATGCTTGTCAGGTCGTTGCATCCGGTAACGAACATTCCGGTTAAACGTTGCTGGCGATAGTTAAGTGACGTGATGGTTGAAATGTCCCTAAATTGCGGAGATAGATATTGGTTTGCGTCTGACGCATCTGGCGACCAAATGATTTTGAGACAAGGGGAGGCCATGTTAGTTTGTGTAAATGGCCAATGCTCCACCTCTGGCAAGCAGCGTGGCCTTGTCTGCCAAGCCTGCCGCAGATGGCGTTGAAACGGTTCCGCCGTTTAGCCAAACTGTTCCATCCTTGTAAAGCGGGTTGGCTACAAGCCTTGCAAGCACATGGTCCACGCTTGTTTGGTCCAGCGCCGTGTTTTCAAAGTCGATGTTCTTGTTGTTTTTAACAACCATGTTCTGGGCGCTAAACGACGACAGGCTTGAGCAGTTGTAGAACGACATGTTGTCATTCAGTCCAACTAGGCTTGGAAGCGATACAGACGTGAGAGAAGTGCAGTCTTCGCATCGCAGAAACACTGCGTTAAGGTCCAGAACAGTTGTCAGGTTTGGCATTAGCAACGAAGTCAATGCCGTCAAATACCTAATTGTTATGCCGGTCCCAAGAGTGACCATGTTCGGGAACGAAATGGTTTGTATGGTCGTGTTATTCCAGATGAAGAAGTAGTCGAATGAGCCAACATCCCTAACGTATTCGTCTGCCTCAAAAGACAGTCCAGTGGCCCCATTAAGCCCAGGGAATTCGTCTCCAACAAAAACAGAAATGTACTTTTCTAGCTCAAATGACGCGGGCTCCCAGTCAATTCCAAAGTCAACGCAAGACGGCTCAGGCGGTTCAGGCGTAGGAGGCGGCGGATAAGTAGACTGATTCCCAAAGTTGTAGAATGTCGTGCCCCTGTTCAGCTTGTGCTGCGCGAACGTGCCGCAAACCAAGTCGTTCGCAAACTCCTGCCAAGACGACGGGCAATAGCCCTGCCTTAGCGAAGGCGGAGTCAAGCGAATG
>Ga0315904_10013807_pt1 | contig 10096 bp, 17 predicted proteins | sample LakEriMetagenome_6_FD_203529 | JGI IMG/M metagenome (GOLD analysis project Ga0315904, IMG submission 203529) | Freshwater fungal communities from buoy surface, Lake Erie, Ohio, United States - Buoy 12 MA120 | ecosystem: Environmental > Aquatic > Freshwater > Lake | place: USA: Lake Erie, Ohio...
ACTCATATAGACGCTGAGCGTGAGCCACATCGGTTCCGAAAGCTTTGGATACGTATGCGAACCTGTGTTGTGGTGAGACTTCATCTTCTCGCATGTAAGATTCTTTAAGTCTTTTGATTCCAAGTTCATCAAATAGTCCATCTCTTTCCAAATTGATACTAATGCCTAGATATTCTTCCATATATTACACCTTATTTTTCTAGTATTGTTTTAATGTCTGGTGGAGTCCAACCATCTGGCTTCAAAACTTTTCCATCTTCTCTCTTCAGGACTTTTCCGTTCGGAGAGATTTTTGCCAGATTACTCCTTGCAACCTCATCCCACACCTTTTGTTGTGGTAATTTTAGGGTGATCTCTAGGCCTTCAATCACCCATTTCAAATCCGCACAAGCATCGGCAACTTCAACGATATCACGATTGGCATATGCCGCCATCAATTCTTTGAATTCTTCAACAACAAGATCAAGATACAGTTCAGATTGATTACCAAAACCTCTTTCTTTCTGATCACATGCATCCATGAATGTTTTTACATCTTTACGGCTGTTCATTCACATACTCCTTGATCATTGGGAAAATCGGTTCAATTGCATCTGCACAAGCAAGAGCAACTTCTTGATGTTCTTTTTGTGTTCCGTTTGCGCTGCGGAGTTGTATATAGTGAACCCAAGAACGCAGTGTTCCGTTCATGTACATTCTTGATTTCGTAATACCCTCTGGCAAAACAGCACGTGCTTGTTCTTTTGCAATACCCTTATCTAAAGCGAACTGATATGCATCGCCAGCAATTCTAATAACTTCTTTCTGATAATTTTCCCACCAAGTGTGGATTGCTAAATTATCAGTTTCAATACTATTCTGACGATTCTTCAAATCTTGCAATCTTGCTTCCCGAGTTTCGAATCCAAGTTGAGAAGCATCTGCATAACGTTGTGAAAACTCCTGAAACGAAAACGAACGATGGCGGAGAATCTGTCGTGCAATATCACGTGTGGTTTCAATTTCCAAACAGACGGAAACCATCTCCAACGGCGACCAGTGTTGGTTCTTAATCAGATAACGAACTAGTTTCTCCGATGTTTCGGTGTTGTTTTGGTTAGAAGGATTTGAAACCCTGGCACAGTAAGCGACTTGATCCAGAAGACTTCTTTTGGATGGTACATCTACTCCCATAACATTTTCAAAAGGTCCTTGCGAATAATTAATTAAAGTTACTTTCATTCATTTTCTCCATTACGTTTTTTTCCAATTTACGAATTCCATCTTTGCTCTTAAATTCACAAAGGTGTTTTTACTTATAATATCTTGAATTTCCTCAGGTGAAAATCCAGCCAAGACCATATCATTGATATCTTTCTCTTCAATCATTTCTGGCCAGATAACAACATTATAATGTTCTTCAATGGCCTTATCCATTTGCTTGTGTAGTTCTTTGTTTCTAGGTTCATTATCATAAACCAAAACCACTTTACTTTTATCAATGTGTTTCGCTGCGGCCGTCAAAGATGAATCGGCTGTTGCAACTGCATTTTCCAGGAACAACGAATCGATAGGACCTTCGACAACATAAACATATTCTTCTTTGTTGATGTTATCTAGACCAAAGATTTTGTGATTCTCATCAGTCAACTTTACAGTTATGTATCTTAACTTAGATTCACCAAGTGCGCGACCTTGAAATGCTACCAAATTCTTTTCTTCATCATAGAATGGTATGACTAATCGCGGATCTTCATCTTTCAATCCATCTTTTTCAATATTCAAGGATTCCACAAACTGTTTAAAGTCTTCGGCATAATAAAGATTTGAATACTTACTTTCGGGAATTTTCCTGTTGTTAACATACACTTTCGCATAATGTTCATCAGGCAAATCGGCAATACATGGCAAATCCAATTTCTTTTTGAAAACTGGCTTTTCTTTTACTTCTTGAAAATCGGGTTTTGGATAGTTTTGATTACCATCTTCACCGTTCTTGTATCTCTCTAGTGCATATTCTTTAACTAGACTAGAATCAACCTTTTCCAGAAAATTGTAAAAGGAAGTGGAGGCACCACAATTGTGGCACCGGTAAAAATAGTCGTTCTTTTTGCGGTAAACATAACCACGGGCTTTGGTTTTGTTTTTTGTGGAATCACCACAAAGGGGGCACCTGAAATTGTACAGATCAGGTTTCTTTGTGGTGAATTTTTGAAGCTTCGGGGAAACCCTCAGCAGAAAGGTTCTATCAATAAAAACAGACATAACAAAAAGAAAAAGTTTACAAGAAACTCTATTCTACATCAATCAAACAAAAAATGCAAGTAGTTTATCCAAATGACCAGAAAATATACCGGCAACGGCAACTCCACCAGCAACCATCCACATGGTTTTTTCTCGGATTTTTTCCAAGGCGCTAAGCTTTTTTGCCAATTCGGCATGTTGGGAACAAGATGCATCATACATCTCTTTTAGTTGACTTTTTAAATCTTCACGTGTCCTATCTAGACAATCGTGCATATCTTTCACATCAACTTTTATGTCGTCTATTTTTTCACTAAGATTTTCGACCTTAGTTTCGACAACACCCAATCTTTCTGTCGTAGTTGCCATTTTATTTCTTTGTAGGAACTTCTGTTCCCTCTAGTTTCTTGTGAGCCTTCATTTCTTTACAATTTTGCTTCACGTTACCCTTGGCATCTTTAACTGGCTTACCTTCTTTGTCTTTAACATCGACACAAACTTTTACCTTCTGTGGTTCTGATGCTTTTGGTGCTGGCGGTGTTGCTGTTGCATATGCTGACGAAATGCTGAATAACAATGCGAAAGAAATAAGTAGAGATTTCATTTTAATTTTCCTTTTGTTTTGGTGCGAATTTTTCACTTGCTGTAAAACCTAATCCTGCAACTACGATGTACATCATTGATTCATATGTTGTGGGATCTATTTTTAATCCAAAAAACAAATCTGAAACGAACGCAACACCACATAATGTAAATGCTAAAAACGTAACAACTCTTTTGCTGCTTACACAATCATTTATCCCATCGGAAAGCATGCTTCTTATATAGTTCATTTATAGCTCTGGTTGTGGTGCCATTGGAGGCGCTGGTCTTCCACCGAAGCCTGTTGTTACTGATGGTGCAGGCATTGGTGTGGGTGCATATGGTGAACCCGGCATCGGCATCGGATTGAAATTCATAGATGGTGCCGGCGCAGGTGTAGATATTGGTGTTGGAGGACGTTCCCATCCTTTATTGGCAGCATCTAGTGCAGCTCTCTGTGCTTCTTTATCGTTGCCTGCCAACATTATACCAGACAGTGTTCCTGTCAAGAATGTTGCAATAGGAATAATCAATTCAAAAAACTTTTGATCGATTGGTGAAATAGCATTCAATGGCTGCGTTACAAAAATGATAGAGTAAAGAACAACAAAGACAATGCCAGTTAACGTTAAAGCTAAGCAAATGCCAATGAAGAACTTCAAACGAGCCATCAATTGGTCTTCTGTATATAATTCATTATTTTCCACAATTAACTCCTTGATTCTGATTTGCTGGCGCACACTGTTGTGGTGCAGCTTGTGGTGTAACTATAGGATCAACACGTGTTGGTGGAGGTCCAAGTCTTGGGTCTCTCTGTCCTTTAAAAACGTGTTCTGGACAAGTTCTTGTCACATCACACTTTGGCATTTTGCAAATATCTTTTTCCCAGTTATCTGGATTTTGGCATGGATATCTGAATCTATCACCACCAAAAGCAGCTAGAAATAAAGGTAAGGATATTAAACCTGCTGCAATGAAAAATAGTTTTTTATCATTCATTCTGGACATTTCATACACCTAAAACGTGTAGAGCGTGTTCATAGTGTTTAATACGATCATCTAGACCGATAGTTCCACCATTGATACGCTTTGTCAGTGTAACGATATCACCCTTGTCTGCCCACTGGTTCAGATTGTTTGTCTCCCAGAACCAACATGCGGATTGAGCGGCACCTTCAAATGTTGCCATGTATTCTGCACACTCTTCAACAGAGATACCCAATGAACCAGCAAAGAATGTATAGTTGTCTTTGCCTGTCAATTGAATCAAACCGCGACCACGATATCTGAATCCGTCACCAGACGCTTCGTCACCATTTCCCATACGTGATGCATAAACTTTATTTGCAATCGCTTCCTGTTTGTTTGGTCGCGAGCAATATTGATTTGCCAATTCATCTGTGGGGAAATACTTTGGAAAAATCTTTCTAAGTGTGGCTGGTTTATAATTTAAATTTTCCTGTAACGCTATAAATCCACCAGATTCGTGAGCACACTGAGCAATGAATGCGGCGATTCTTTGTGGTGTGTTTATCTGATAGTCAGGTAACAGTTGCGATAAAGCATTGTGCCAATAATCAATGTAAGGATTTTTTGGCAATAATTTTTTGAGTTGTTCTTTAGTTAAGTCCATTATTTTGCACTTTCATAAATCGTTTTTTGAATTTTGTACCATTCAACAATACCATCATGTTTCACAGCACACTCATAATATGTTGAATAATTCTTTGCAATGACTCTGCTAATATCACTTAACTTAGCATCTTCAGATACTTTTTCTAATTGTGGGCAGTTAGCCAATAAAGTTTGTGGAATTTCTGGAAACTTAGCCTTTACAGGAACCGAAACAGTTGCACAACCAGTTAATAAAATCGCAGATAAAATTACAAGATATTTCATTTTTTCTTCTCCGTTATCAACGTAGGAGGAGTTGCAGCATCATTTAAAACTTTAAAGAATTCTTTCGGTATTTCGCATTCACCGCCAGGCAAGAACTTCGTATCATATTTAACAACTTCTCTGTCAATATATCTAACTACTTCTTCGCCTTTTTCTTTGATTATTTGTTGTTTAGTAACAACCTTCTCAACTATCTTTACATTCTCTTTTGCAGATTCGGCTTCAGCGGCAGCAATTTTTGCTTCCAACTCTCTGACTCTGGCTTGCCATGCTTCCTCATTTGATATGGCGCCAGACATATATGTACCAATGGCAACTAGAATGACCGAGATTACTTGTATTGGTGTTCTATAGACGTAGACAAATGGGATGAACTTCATCACAAAGGATGCAATGATGCCTAACAATCCTATGAAAAAGATTGCGTAAAATATCCAATCAGGCAACCATTTCAATATCCACATTTTATGCCTTTTGTTGTTTGCGCTTGAAGAATGACATTACTGGGTTTCTTTTCTTCGAAACACCAGGTTCACCACCTGCGCCACCTGAACCAGCAATATTTCCTGTGCCGACTGCATTTGTTGGTGCAGCACTCATTGCACCAGCGTCTTCAGAAACTGATTTCCAACCACCACCCATTGATTTGTATTTCTTGGATGCCCAAGCATTTGCGTATGCGGATGGATATACTGCAAACTTTGATTTTGCTGCAGCCTTGGCTCTAGCCCACTTTTCTGGACTGGTTGGTTTATTCTTTTCTTGTATTTGTTGAACTTCTTCAGTCTTAACATTAATTGGTGCACCACGGCGTTCCGGATTAGGATCTTCTCTACGCTTACGTTGTGCAGCTGATGCTCGACCTTCTTTTCCTAGTGAATGTGCTTTAGCCTGAGGCAGACATTTTGGTTTGCCTTCGCCTGGTTCTCTTGCACAGTCACCTTTAATATTACCCTTGGTGTCCATGCGTACCCATTTCTGTTTGAACCACTTTCTCAGGTCCTCTTGAATGGATACTTCTTCTTTTGTGCAACTGCCTGGTGAAAATGGTGCCTTACCAGGAACAGGTTTATGACCTGGCCAGCATCTTCCCTTTTCGTCCAAATATTGTTTGAATGTTTTCATATTTTGAGTAATATCTCTGCGACATTTGTTTCTAACGGAATTTCAGTAACGAGAATATTCTTTCCTCTTATTCCGTACACTACATCAGGTGCAATGTCAAGATAAGCAAGAAAGGTTTTCAAAATATCATAATCGCGTTCATCGGTCTTATAAAACAATATTCTTGCTGTCACTTTAGGACCAAAAACATTGTTTAATAAGATGATGTGATTTAAAATCAGACGTTCTTTGAGGGATTTTGTTATCTTATATCTTCTGAATAATCTTTTCAGATATTTTATTCTTTTGATATCTCCCTCAAATTCCGACATGATGCAGTGCGGCGAAACATATGCTTTCATCGCATACATCATAAAATTATCTTCATTCAAATCATCAAACATCTTATAAAAAGGGGATGGCTCTCACCATCCCCAGTTTAATTACATGATTGTAATTATTGCGTTTGCAGATGTTGCAGATACGCCTTGATCTGCGGCCGTAACAATTGCGCGGAACACAAATGCGTTTGCTGCGGCTGTCTTTGGATAGACAAGCAGTGTTGCTGTTGTGCCACCAATATAACTTGTGTTGGTTGGTGTGCTGTTCGCAACGTTTGTCCAGCCCAGAGCACCTGTGTTGCTGTTAACTTGCCACTGATAACCCAGTGTTGCAGAAGTATTTCCAGCTAATGTGGTACCAACAGTGAATGCAACAGAGTTGGCATTAGAAGAACTTGAAGCAACTGTAGCGTTAGATGGGCTAACAAGTGTGATCGAAACGTTAGGATATTGCTGTGCATCACCATCAGATTTCATTTCGCTTAGAGCAATAAGAACTTCTTGTTGAATTCTACCAGCACGGCCACCAGAACCTGTAGTCTTTAGGACCCAGCCTGTGTGTACTGTACCATTGCCATTAACATCGGCTTCTTGTGCGTCAACACCAAACAGACCAATTGTTTCACCTACGGTATAAACATCGGGTGTTGTGTTTCCATATAACCTAGCAACGTTTGCTGCTGTGTGTCCTGCAAATGAAGCTTTCACTCCAGTTGCGTTTACTATTGTTGAGTTAACTGCCCAGTAAGGCGCGTTAGCTGCATTGTCGTTATTTCCCCAAGATGACATTTATATTCTCCTTTTAACCTATGGGTTATTTACTATTTATCTGTTTACTTTTCCTGGCTTGGCACGCATCATTGGATCAATTTCGATGGTGTCTCTTTGTGTACCAGTCATTGTTTTTCCGCCCTTGAGAACAGCTGCAGCAAATGGTTTTTCACCAAATTTCGCACCTTTATCTTCTTTTTCGTGATCATATAATTCTTCTTTGACATTCTTGACACGTTTCTTTTTGTAAATTGACTTGATCATTCTTGCAGATTTTGTCATTTCACGTTTTCTTTTTGGTACAGAATCGGTATCAACTTCTGATCCAACAGTCTGAGTTGCAGCCATTGAATCTTGATATTTGTCTTCTTGTACAGGTTTATTTGTTTGACCTGGAACTTCGAATTCACGGCGATCCGTTTTTTGTGGCAAAGGTGTCTTTTTTGATGAAGTTGATTTATTAATCATCTTAGCAATTAATCTACCCAAACCTTCTTGAACTGATTGTGTTTCCTCATCAATCTTCAGACGCTTTCTTCTCCAGATTTCAGAACGAGCCTGTGCTTTCTTTTTCCATTCCTTTTCGTCTGAACACTTACATTCTTGTTCGGTGATAATACCATCGATTTCAAAGTGTTCTTTCAATCTGGTAACAAAATTGTAATCCTTCATTGTCAAAACGCCTTTGTTGCGTATCTGTATCAACTTGGTTACAACTTTATGTAAGTCCATGTCTGTCTTAGCATCTTCACGTGCATATTCCAACACTCTGATTAGAAATGGAATATCGAATGTGACAGTATCTCTTTTATCAACGGCTTCCGAATGTAGTTTTGAACCATGAATGCCGTTGGTTCGAACTTCTTTACCAAAGTGTGCAGACTTCTTTAATTGGTGTTGTCTTTTCGCTGTAGGCGTATGTGCCATTGTCATTGATTCTCTTTGAATCTCATTAGAGTGAGAATTTTTCCAATTTATGAATGCATTAGACTTCGAATGTGAAACTTTTAGATCCTTGTTCACATATTTTGGATTCAAACCTCTAGATAAAAGATATCTATCAAGAGCTGCATCTTCCGTTACATTGTATTTTGCGGACCATGGTTCCATAGGATCTGTGCCGAAAGATGGTTTTTCGGCAACAGTTCTCTTAACAATTTCTTTTAATTTAGATGCAGTCTTATTCATTTTACTTAGTTTTTAAGTCTTTAGAAATCTTCTTCATTGCTGCACCAGCAACTTCTTTGATTTTCTTCATTGGTGAAGAAGATGTATTTGCATTCTGAATAAAAGGAACTGTATCGCCTTCTGGACGTTTGCCTTCTTCCAGTGCCTCTTCTTTCATGGCATTTTTGGTTGCGGTTGCATACATGACAGATTTTGCTTTATCGCCATAACGTTGTCTGAAACCAGAGAAACCTTTTTTCATGCCTTTTACAATACGTTCTCTCTCTGCTGTCTCACCAGAAGTCATTTCGCGTTCTTGTACTTGTTCAACTTCTTCTTTTGCCAAACGACCAACAGCTTTGTCAACTCCAGCAAGGCGAGACCATGTTTTAGCTTTATACTTGTCAGAAAGTGTTGTTGCTGCTTTTTTCATGCTAGGTTTTCTAGACTTGTCTGCCAATGTTTCGAAGTCGGCACCAATTTTACGTTGAATGGTGGCATCACGTGACGCTTTTGAAACATAAGAACCAAGAGTTGACTTCTTTAGTTCATCAATCTGTTCAACTTCTTCTTTTTGTGTCTTTTCGGCTGGTTCATATTTTTCTGGTTTTTTTGTGTATCTTACTACACCAGGTTTCACTTCTTGTTTATTGAACTTGCCGGTGCCCATTTCTTGTCTCTCTCTTTCGGCACGTTCTTTTCCGGCTTTGAGCATGTCATCCCAGCCTTCTTTTACTTCTGGCTTTTCACCACGCAGAATTTTAAAATCGTGAGAATCGATCTTATTATTCTTGTTCTTGTCGATTTTGTGTTGATTGCCTTTTAATGCTTCTTGTTGTAAAATATCTTTGACAACATCAGCAACAGGATCTTGTTTTTTTATATTGATCATTTTTGTTTTCCTTTTAGCAATTCCATTTGCGTAGTGACTTATTTATTCTAGAGTTTGGATCTTTTGCCGTCTTAGCAGAAGTCAAACGTTTCTTCATTCCCGACATTCTTGCACAGAAAGACTTGCGTCTGTTTGCTGCTTTCGAACCTGGTTTTAGTTTTGATGGTTTTGTTGTGACAGCCATCGACAACTTTGATCCTGGATTTTGTTTACGATATGAAGCGATACCTTTACGGTTCAAACCGCCAGATGCAGATTTGCCTTCTTTGCGTTGCCAAGCGGGTGATGCCTCATCAAGATCGACTTCTTCACTGACCTTTTCGTTTTTACTTGACATGTAACCAGCAACAGTTTCCATGTAGTCTGCGGCCAAAGTAACTTTAGATTGAACCCAAGCAGGAATCTGCATTTCTGGATCTTTTACTGTATCGCGTAACATTTTAATTGAACGCTCGATTTGATACAGTTGATTCATAATCATACTACCTTCATCGTCCATTTCTTTACCCATGGCGATAGCAACATGATTTTCATCAACCTGTTCAACACTCTCATTCATTTTAGATTTTAAAAATTCGTGTTGAGTGTCAAAGTGATTTACTTTTGCCATGAATAGAGCATGACCATCTCTATCACCTTTCATTAAAGCATTCTCGGCACTTTCTTTATTTTTATCCGAAAGTTGTTTAAAATGATCGACCTGTCTCTTCAGTTCGTCATTTTCTTTTTCTTTGGCAAAGTCTAGGAATGATTTCATTTCTTTTTCTTTTTCTTTTCTATTGTTATACCAATATTGTCTTTTGGACTTTGAATTGGTTCCTTGTTTGTTGCACCATTCAAAACACCAGCAACACCCATCTCATTGTCGCCTGGATCCATAAAAGATTCTTTCATTTTATTTCTGAAAGAATGAAAATTTGTCTCTTCTCTATACGTCACATCACCTAGACCAGACATTGGATAAACTGTTCCCTGGCCTCGCGTATCAAATTCTGGTCCAATTGATGTAACGTTTCTCAATCTCTGACTAACCGTAGGAGAGTCTCTTAGACCCTTCTTCTTTATTTTTTCTTTGTCTTTGCTGAAGTTTGTCTCTTGTGGTTCTGGGTAGTCTTTG
>Ga0315904_10013808_pt1 | contig 10096 bp, 20 predicted proteins | sample LakEriMetagenome_6_FD_203529 | JGI IMG/M metagenome (GOLD analysis project Ga0315904, IMG submission 203529) | Freshwater fungal communities from buoy surface, Lake Erie, Ohio, United States - Buoy 12 MA120 | ecosystem: Environmental > Aquatic > Freshwater > Lake | place: USA: Lake Erie, Ohio...
ATCGATGATGGCCAAAGTACCATCCAAGTCGAAGATTACAGTTTTCATCGGTTCTTAATTATATGGAATAGGTTAATAGCAAGAATACCTACGTTGGTCAGGACAACTGGCATCGACTCAATTTGAGAACCGTAGAGGATCCAAATACTACAGCCGATGCTGTTTACAATCCGTAACCACTTTACGTTGCTCATCATGAATGATGCCATTACAACTGCGGTACCAATATAACCTAAAAGTTCTATGTTCATTATAGTTTAATTTCAAATCGGTTTTTCATCTGTTCAAGCTTGTCGGCCGGTACTCCATGTACGTTCTCTCCACCATGTCGGTTCTCAACAACAATTGAAGTTACTTGGTAACCATGCTCGGCTGCAAGATCAAAGTAGACTTGCATCTCCCACTCCTGAGTTGAAGTATTTGAGACTGCAATCTTCTCGGTGTTGTACTCCATAGCCATTCGAACCATTGATTGGCACCACTGATGTGCTGCTTTAATCCTATTAAAGTCAAAGTTGTAGTTACCTTCAACGTCAGTGAAGTACATATCTGCCTCGTAGTGAACATCAGCAATTTCTTTTGCAAGTGTGGACTTTCCGCTCCCCGGTATTCCACGTACAATATAAAGTTTTTTCATATTACCATTCTTTTTCAAAAGTATACCAATGATCTGCTTCGGCACAGTCACGAAGAGCATCTCGGAACAATATGTTCATCTCTTCCCTTGTGATCTTATTCAAACATGCGTTAAGCCACATTCCTGCCAATTCTCGATTGTCATCAAATTGATCTGATGCGTATGAACTTAAACCTGTAGACATTCGGACTGCAATGGTTGAGTCGTCTTTGCAACGAGTACCATAATGCACTGGACCTGGAAGACCTTCAACAATGTTTTCAAAATCCATTATCGATCGATAAGATGCGACATAATCCAAGAGGGCTGCATGATTCTTTTCTGAAACCAAAGAGGGTCCGATACCATTACATTTGATCTCTTCTACGTTAAATAGTTTGTTCATATTGTTTTATTGTTACAGTGCAAATATAATACGAAAACTTGACATATGACAACTTTTTTGCAATTATTTTGTCAAAGTTATTAACAATTTAGCGCTTATGTCTAACGACCCTGCGTTTTACCTTAAGCAATTCATTTAGATCTTTGACGATGTTGTCCAGCATGTTTCGGTGTCGGATCGATGCAAAACTCTTTGGAAAGTCACTGTACCATTTGTTGATGGCAAGTTGTGCATATTTGTATGCAGCATCAAGTTGATCAATAGTTTCACAAGAGTCGATTACGCTAACTACGCGTTTGTAGAGTTTACGTACTTCAAGAAGATTGGGTTCAAGATGGGCCATGACATTATCGTAAGTAAGTTAAGACCGAATTCCAGTTTGGAAAGCGGGAATTACCGAAGAGGATATGTTCACCCTTGAACTCTCCAGCTCCGTTATTTGTACGATCATCGATCAGATAACTACCGATCATCAATTCTTTATGATGTGTTAAGATCAAGCGTTTAAAAGCATTCTTACCTAAGTGCTCTTCAACCCAAAGTCTTTTAATCATCCAAGATTCTGGATTAGACCAAGGTGCAGTAGAAAGAATGAAAACGTTGTAGAGTTTACAGAGTTGATCAAATGCTTCAACTGCCCCTTCCATTGGCGGAGCATCTTGGAAGATACTAGGATCCTGATCCAAGATCTCGCCGATGTTTTCTAAGCCATCATGTCCGTACTTCTTAACGATGGCTGCCTTCACATTGACCAGCACTCCATCCATGTCGATATAGAGTGTCTGTTTCATTATTTTTTGATTGAAGTGCTTGATTTGATCATAATACCAGATAAGATATTAAGACCTAAGGCTTGAAAGAAACCGATATGATTAACACCATCGACTGCAGGTACTAAACAAGAGTTCCACAATAATTGAGTTGGCAACGCCAAGATAATAGCAGCAAAGATTACTACCATAAAGGCTGCGATAACGTTTTTGATTTGTTCTGTTTGATCCATGTTCTTTATTTGTTTTTTTGATTACAGTGTAAATATAATACAAAAGATTGACATATGACAATTTATTTGCAATTAATTTGAGTAAGTTATTAACAATTGTTACTCAACGAAGTCAAACTTTTTGATCTTAAACTTTTTCATCCAAATTTTGATGAATGATTCACCGACGCCAACTTCAATCATCTCATACTTATGATCTACAAGTGGCTTCTTTTTCTTAACGTCAATCACCACATCTACCGGCTGGGTAGTAACCATCATGTAGAAGGTCTTGGATCTGGTTGACTTTTGGTAAACCACAACAGTCGGAGTCTTCTTAAATTCTTGTTCCATTATTTCCAGAATAGTTGTACACAAATTAAGGCGGTTGCTAAGCCCAATGAAATTAGAGTCTTGGTATTAATACCTTCGTCCATGATAAAATATGTCAGGATTGTAAAGGCCAGGATCCCAGTTGAAAAGCCAATAAACCTACCAGGCCAAAGTTGACCATCATAATACTCAACAACGTATTTGGTTGCCTGGATAAAAGTGTACGAGATTATTGTGCCTCCAATAAATGAGACTAGAATCGGATTCTTTTTAATCCAGGGCCAAACAAACTGACCGTTCGTTTGAATCCAGACTAGAGATTGACCAATAAAGAAGAGTAATATGCCTAGGAGTAGATTTTTCAAAATAAGGATTCAGTCTTAGTAAGCATATGACTAATAAATGAATTCCTGTGATGTGGACAAGCTCCATGTTCTAGGATTGCATCTCGGTGTTGCTTAGTACCGTAGCCTTTGTTCGAACCCCAACCGTAAACCTCGTTGCCTTCGCTTAACTCTTTCATCAAGCGGTCACGTTCTGTTTTTGCAAGGATGGATGCCGCAGCAATTGAGACATACATGTTGTCTCCGCCGACTACAGTTGAGAAAGGTATTCCATGGAAACCATGAAACTGATCTCCGTCAATTAGAATGAAGTCGAAGTTGACTTTCTTATGAACTTCTTGTAGACAACGTTCCATACCTATCAAAGTCGCTTTGAGTATGTTTGTGGACTCGATCTCTTCAACTGGGATGTGTTGTACAGAGAAGGCAATTGCGTTGTCCAGAACTAGTCTACGAGCCTCTGCACGCTCAGATTCACTTAGGAGTTTAGAATCTTTAATTAGTTCATGTTGAAAGCCAAATGGCATAATGCAAGCGGCAACAGTTACCGGGCCTGCTAAGGCTCCACGGCCTGCTTCATCAACACCAACTTCGATTTTAGACTGATCGCCAGTGTAGCTATGCTTTAATAAGATGTGCTTCATATAACTTGTTTGTGTCAGTTATATGAAGCCAATCTTATTTTGTTTATCTTTACTTGTTGTTGTCGGATTTCCACTTATCGTAGCGGTTCACGATTTCTTGTAGGATCTTAGCTCTTACGATGTCGGACTCTCCGAAAACGTGAGTGCCAACTCCTTTAATGCCACTTAGCATATCGATAAATGCAGGCAAGCTTACTTTGTTCTTTGCAATGTCATGTTGTGAAACATCACCAGCAACGATTACCTTTGTATCTTTACCCATTCTGGTTACAAATAGCATTAGTTGTTTCCAGTCTGCGTTTTGTGCCTCGTCAAGAATCATCAACGAATTGTCGAATGTATCACCTCTCATGTAGGCTAACGGTTCGAACTTAATGATACGTTTGTCAAAAAGTGCTTTGGTCTGAGTCTCACCAATAATCTTCTCGAAGTTAGACTTGTAAGATTTCACATAAGGTGCAATCTTCTCGTCAATTTCACCAGGCAAGAAACCTAGCTTCTCACCAGCTTCTTGAATCGGCTTACAAAGAATAATTTGTTTGATCTGTTTTGCTTCTAGCAGTTTAAGCGCTGCATAGCACGCTGTAAAAGTTTTGGATGTTCCGGCTGGACCGTAACAGAATGTAATTTCGTTTGTTTGAATATGGTTAACATATTGCTTTTGGGTTTGTCTTAATTGAACTCGTTTCAGTGGAGATTCACCTCCGTTTGGTTTTTGAGTTGTAGCCATGTATATTTCTGTTTTTAGTCCCCAGCCATAATGACTAGTTCTTTAAGCTTTACTAGCTTATTACACTTTTCATATTCTTCAACCTCTTCGAAATATTTAATCATTAAATCGATGAAACGACTGCGTTGACCGATACCATGTGGGATCTCGATCAGTCTTTCGTTATCTTTGAACACAATGAAGCGATTCACGGTCTTCGTAAAATTGCGGGTAATTTGATAATATGACGCCCTCATTAGGCTGTCTCTGTCTGTGTTTGAAAGGAAACCGCTCATTTTGTCTACTGCTCTTTTTAATGCTACCATACGTTAATGGCATATTGATTTATATATTTAATGTTAGCTAATCTTATAAGTAATTATCTAACAAAAAATATACCAACTTATTCAAAGGGTAGGTTAATCTTTGTTAGCCTCGTCCTTCTTTTTCTGGACATACTTGGCTAATGTTTTCATCTGCCTCTTTTTAACAGATGTTTTTTCGAACTCCTGGCGGTCGCGGAGTTCCTTTAATTGTTTCGTCTTAACGACTTTAGACTTATATTGTTTTAAAGCCTTTTCTATATTACCGTTGTCTACTTGTATAATTAGCATACGTGTACTTGTTTTTTAACCTTTACTAAATGTGCACATTTTTCATAGTCTTCTCTACTTTCATAATAATCAATCATCTCGTTGAGGATCTCAACCTTACGATCTCCTGGTATATCAGATAGAATGACATATGAAGGATGGTTGACGATTGCGCTATAGAGAGTGGTGTAGAATAAATCTCGATTTGCTAAGAGTAGAATCTTTGCAAAGAGTTCCGATTCCGGATCCTGGTTATTTCTGTTTGAAAAGAAATTAGTTGCCATTGTTAGTGTGCTTGATTTTCTTTATATATTCTAGTTGCTCTTCATTTAGCTCCGGGTACCATGGATTTACTCTACATAATAAAGAACCTCTTTGGCCAGTTCCATAGACTGGAAAACCTTTATCTTGTACTCTTAATGTTTTACCGGGTTGTGTGTTTGCTGGAATCTTTAATGTGATTGGACCCTCCGGAGTCATGACATTTACACTTGTACCTATCATAATATCCCACCATGGAATTGTAGTCTCAATCCAGATGTCATCACCCTGTAGAATAAATCTTGAATCTTGAATGACGCTAACTGTAATGATTACGTCTCCTTTTGGTAAGGTTTGGTTGTAAGGGTGTGGTTGGCCTTTGCCATGGATCCTGAATTTCTGTCCACTTTTAAGACCTGGTTTAAAGTGTAACTGTATCTTTTCACCATTAAGCTCAAATGTTTTAGATGTACCGGTAAAGGCTTCACCGAATGAGATGTGCATATCTACACGAACATCTTGACCTTTCTGTTGAGTGTTTCTCTGATAAGAGTTACCGAACATCTGATCAAAGAGACTTGAGAAGTCTGTACCATTTTGATAGCCGAAACTGTTAAAGAAGCTATGTGAACTATTCCTAGCATCATACATCTGACGCTTCTGTTCATCACTTAAAGTTTCGTATGCTTCTGCAATTTGTTTGAACTGGACGTCATCGCCACCGTTAATGTCAGGGTGATATTGCTTACTCAGTTTCCTGTAAGCTTTCTTGATCTCTTCTTGAGTAGCGGTTTGTTCAACACCTAAAGTCTCGTAGTAACCCATTATTTTTCAAAGGTAGGGCGGTCTCTAAAATCGGTGTTTACTACGTTCATCTTCTCACGAAGATCTGCGCGTAGATTCTTTTCTTGTAGCTTTTCAACTGTGAGTTTACGTTTCTCACTAGCTTCTTCTCTAACATTCTGCTTATCTAAAGCATCTGCTATTCTGGTTAGTTGTTTTAACAACTCTTTTGCAATCTTATCTTCCATGTCTATTCTTTAAAAGGTCCGAATTACCATTTTGGAAATCTTGGTAAGGCAGTGAGTTATCCTCTTCACCTTGGTGCGGACCGTTAACCATTTTAGTCTCTTTATATGGATTTGTTTCACCAATCTTAGATCTTAACCAGTTGTCAAGGTCTTTTATACTGCCGGCGAAATGACGGATTGCAAACTGATTTGCATCCTCAACATTACCGTCATAGGCAACTGTGTTCTCTTCATTAAGATACTGTTCAAATGGTTTAACGTGTTTCATGTTTTATATATCCGATTTTTGATAAACTTTAAAGCTACCAACAATCATTGCACTTTCAGTTGGATTCTCCACATGATGTTCATGTAGGCCATGGTTGAAAATTACATGTTGTTCATCCTTCTCTCCGTTGTACCATTGCAGAACTTTAGGATCAGTACATTCAAAGACCAGAACTCCATCATAGTAGATCTTAATAAAGTCTGCTTCCCAGTGACAAACGTATTGCACCAAACGTTCGGTTGCATTGTAGACCGGAACATTGTAGGGCAGATATTGCTTCTTTGTACCCTCTTCAACTACACCATAATGTAGATTCGGTTGGATTCTACGATGTGGTCTTTTAAACCAACGTCCGAAAAGACTGGACTCATAGTTAGGTCCTTCGTCTGTGTAACCTTCAAAGACATCAATTTCCGGTGGCCAACTGTTCTTACCACTAAACCAGAATGCATTCCAGTAAGTTTGCCCTTTCGGCAGTTGAATCCAAGCCTCAAACCAACCATAGTGCCAAGCTCTTTTTGATACAGCAAGTCCAACTCCAACTGGAATTGTAAACTCATCCGGCAACTTATCACTCTGGCGCCAATCTGGCAATTGACTCTTAATGTATTTCTTTGGCTGTTTACGCAGTTCTAGGATCAAGCCTTCTGGTGCAACATAGGCCAATTGACCAGTTGTATCATAGTACTGGTTTAAGTGATCTGGGTGAAAGTCACCCCAAGGTTGACCGAAGTGCCACTCATCTCTATTAAGAGCGGTTTTAAACTCTTGAATCCACGTTGGAGTATAATCAATAGGTGGAGTCAACGGAGCTACACCAGCGCCACGTTTACGTTGTTGATAGTTGATCTCAGCCCTAAGTAGATTACGTAGGTTTTTGAAGTAGGCTCGAAAGCCATGTCTCGTTAAATGGTTTATGCTTATCATAAGATATTTATCTAAATAAAAAACCCAGCTCTAGGCTGGGTTTACGGGGGCCCGCATCTTGTGACCGCGGTGAAAATTAGTCACTGATACGCATTTTATATATCTTGACTGGCAGTCCTTTTTCGTTCGAACAATGAAACAACATTGCCCAAGTGCTTTTGTAAGAGTGCACATCTCTCATACTCCTCAAGTTCGATGTAGTGTTCGATCATCGTCTCAAGTGTAATCTTAAGTGAATTGAGTTCACTTGGATCCATGTTACGAAGGTGCCAATCAGCAATACCCTTCTCTACAATTGCAGCATAGTTGCTTTCGATTGCAGCTTCCAACATGCGTTGCTTGTAGGCTTCAAGATTAGCCTCAAACTCTTTTTGACTCTCATTCATGTAGTCTTCAAAGTTAAAATCGTCATCGTCAAAATTATCAAACATAAGCTCTTTATTTTTTTAATTCAACTGTGTATCTTGGGTAATTACGAACCCAGTGTTTTTTCTCGGTGTAAGCATCTTTCCACTGCGGCTTCTGGCCGAATGCTTCAATGTACTTCTCAACAAAAAGACTTGCATCACAATCTTCTTCAAGGTATGCAGTTGTTCCTGTCTCATTTATATATGAGAATTCGCTGATCTGCCCGTTGATGCCCAATTGTTCTAGCAATTCAACTTTAACTGCAATCCAACCATGTCCTGGATCTTGATAGTATTTGAATGTGTTTTGTACTTTCATCTTGTTTTTAATTACAGTGTAAATATAATAAAAAAGCCTGACATAAAAAAATGTCAGGCCAACTTTTTTGCAAAAGTTATTAACAATTTACAGGATGTTGACCTTCTTGGTGGGTTTCACCTCAGTACTGAACTCGATTCTAAGGATCCCATGCTCCATGGTAGCTTTAACCTCAGAAGTATCCAAAGATTCTGGTAGACTAAACGAGTGTTTGAAGTTACGTCTAAATCTAGTCTCATTCTCAGTAGTAGCAGAGATGTAGAGGCGTAGTCCTTCGATCTCGATCTCAACTTCATCCTTTGCCCAGCCTGGTAATTCAACTTCTAGAACTCCATCTTTGTACTGGTAGTTCACTCGGTTCGTAAGTCTTCCGTCTCTGCTTGTAATCCAAGTTAGATCATTTAGTTCTTTTAAAAAGTCTGTAGCGTTAAATGTAGTGTTAAACATATCTTTTAATTTTTTTAAGGTTAGTGGCTCTTGGCCAGTATACAATGTTCAAGTTTTATACCAAAGTTAAAAAGGTGACATTTTGTCACTTTTTTAGAAAGGAGCACCGGGCCACTCTTCCAAAATGTCATGTCCACCTAATCGGAGCATCACATTTGCACAGGCTTTAATATCCTTCTCGCAGTAAACCACGATCTCATCTAATCGGCCTTCCCAGTAAAATCTGTTTACTTGATAACCTGCCATGTCATCTTTTGGTGTTGGGATTTCCAATAATTCTGCTAAGTGTCCCAATCTTGCTGAGGCTCCAGCTCCATAGGCACCGAATTGCCAGATCTCTTTAGTGTCGATTAGGCAGGTTTCCCATGGCTTAAGTTTCTGTACTTGGAATGCTTTAATGATTTGAACTCGGTTGATAACGGCTCTCTTTACAATATACGGAATGTCGAAGCCTTTAACGAAGTGTCCAACCCATTTCATTTGTGGATACTTGTTCATGATCCCGGCAGCAGTGTTCATAAATTGATCCAACAGTTTCTTCTCGTCATCGCCTGAGAAAGACTTGGCATTGAAGGCAATCGCTTTACCATTCTCGTCAAATTTAATCTGACCAATTGAGATGCAGACAATCTTACCCCATTCTGGATAGAGTCCACCCATTCTTGGATACATTTCACTTGGATCTTCGATTGAACCCAATTCAGTGCGGTTCTGCTCTTTAAGCTGCACGAAACGTTCTTGCCAAAACGGCTCTAGGTTTGGATTCTTGTCTAACAACTCCTCTAATGTTTCAGTTTGAGTTGTGGTTTCGATGTCTACAAAGATCATCTGCTTTAATTCTTCTACCGTGTACATACCTTTAAAACTAAAAAACGCCTAGGACTTCCTAGACGTTTGTTATATGGAGTAGCTCCAGTTTGTTTATTCTGATTTGGTAATCCATTTCCAAACCACACCGAGCAATGTATTAGCTCTGTACTTCTTACCCTTATAGTTCAGTAAGAAGGTTTTCTTTTCATCTTGTCTTTTCATAAAAAATTTAATTGTGATCCCAATCGCGGTGAGATCTTAAGTTTGAATAACTATCGTAAGGTAGAGAGACTAGTACGTATCCACCAGTTACTGAATATGGCAGTTGGTTCTCGTTTAGCCAATAAGGAGGTACCTCTTCGATACGACCGTTTAAGAAGTCGAAAAGTTCGTCCAATTGCATGTGGTGAACCCACACATTAACATACATACATTTCATATCAGGCATTCCCATATCAGTCAAGATTTACTTCGAACCTTTCAGGTTCAAGATCCATTGTTTTCTTATCTAAGTAGTCACTAAACTCTTTTAGTGATTTGTCAGTTTGCTCGTCTACGTCTCTGCCATAGAAGTCATTAAATAGCACGCGATAAATGTGAACAGTAGAATCAAAAGGTACTCCTGGTTGTGAGTTACTTTCAATTACATACACTTTGCCATCTTTATCCTCCATCACATCAAAACAAATATAAGGTAGGTCTTTAAAGATCTTACCGTATTTTGTAACTAGAGCTTTATACGCGTCTCCGATTTTAGCAGGATCTCTCTTAATGTACTTAAACATCGTTTGTTCATCTGCTTTACCATCACCGTTTTTAGCCTTGTCATTTAGTGGTTGGCGCTCCATCCAATAAAAGCATTCACCTTTAAAGGTAATCAATCTGTGTTCAGATGCCTTATCAATAAATTCTGAATAGACGTCGAACTTTGAATGATCTGCTTTATCGAAAGCCTCTTGGTCTTTAAAAACTTGGATGCCTAATCCAGAGTGTCCTTCC
>Ga0315904_10013811_pt1 | contig 10095 bp, 6 predicted proteins | sample LakEriMetagenome_6_FD_203529 | JGI IMG/M metagenome (GOLD analysis project Ga0315904, IMG submission 203529) | Freshwater fungal communities from buoy surface, Lake Erie, Ohio, United States - Buoy 12 MA120 | ecosystem: Environmental > Aquatic > Freshwater > Lake | place: USA: Lake Erie, Ohio...
GTTCCGCCGGGTGTCGATTAACCCTGCCGGGTTACCGGATTGGCAACCAGCCGCCTGATTTCAGCGCGGATCCAGGGCGGCGGGCGCGGATTTCATGGCGGTGACGCGCACGCCCTGAGGACCACAAGCGAAGGAGAACACGTCGTCCGCTCGATGGAGACGCTTGCGGGCAAGCGGTTCCGCATCGCGGCTCAGCGGATCGCGCGTGAGATCCACCAAACGGAAAGTCCCTTCCTCAAGGCCACCGAGGGTTTTGAAGAAGGACGCCTTGAACCGGATGTCGGGCGACCCCGAAGGCATTTCATAGACGAGGACGAATGCCGCGTGCTCCTCGAGTTCGAAAACGCAGTCGGCGGAGCGGAGTTTGAGCGGTTTGCCGCCGGAGCTCATGTCCACCAGCTCCGCGGCGAGCCCCTTGAGCAAGGGTTGCGCTTTCTTTTGCGAAGCCACACCCGCGTCGGGCGGCGCGTCCTTGCCTAACAGCTTCCAGGCGAATAGCAGTGAGGAGCGCACGGTGATTTCGATCCGGTCCTTGTGAACCCGCACTTCGATTTCGTTCTCCAATCCGTCGTGGGCGGAAGACGAAGTGATGAGCGCAAACGAAACGATGGCGATGAGGCGAAGGAGTCTCATGGTTCGGATGATTCAGCGGTGCTTCCACTTCGCAAACTCCCTGAGCACGGAGTCGCCCCAGTTGCCCAGCCACGCGTAGCCGTTGCGGCGTTCCGCGCCGATGTCGTTGTAGTTCCACCGCTTCACCCCATCGCGGTCGCAGAAAAACGGCCGGTTGGTCTCCAGGTCGTAGAAACGCGCCCACAGGGCGGGAGCCTTCCGATCCTCGACCACGGTGCGGACGCCGTTGATCTTCTCCACGCGAATGCCTTCGATCTTCGACGACGCGAACCACTCGACCGCCGACTTCACCGCGCGAACGACCTCGGGCGAGGGTTTTTCCAGGGACATGAGGAAGCGGACAATCCCGGCGCTTTCCGAGCCGCTGAGGGATGCGAGTTCGTAGGAGCGGGCGCTGGCGGGCTTGAGCGTGACCTCGTCGTGCTGGGCGCACCAGACGGTCGGCTTTCCATTCCGGACGACCTGGCATTTCAGGATGCAGGCGATGCCCGCGTCGAAGGCCTTCCGGGCGGCCGCCTTCCGTTCATTTCCGATGAAATCGTAACGCCTGTCGGATGACGCCTCGCGCAGGAACTCCAACAGGCGCACCATCGTGTTGTCATTGAAGGTGATGTGCCGGTGATACTGCTTGCTCAGCGGAAAATACTGCGGCCAGCCGCCATTGGGAAACTGCGCTTCGAGAACGTGGTCGTACCCCTTGAGGAACGCGTCGCGGCATGCCGGATCGGCGGTGGCTTCGAAGGCGCGGGCGAGAAACCTCAGTTCGTCGGTGGTGGAACTGTTGTCGAAGGTGCCGGTTTTCTCCCTCTTCCCGGTGCGGGGTTTCGCCGCATGGTCCTGATTCTTCGGCCAGCTTCCGGACTCGGCTTGCCACGAGAGCACATTGGCGACGGCGGTTTTCCCTTCATCCGAGCGAAACCAGTCATCCGGCTTGCGGAGCAGCTCCTCGGGAAAGGCCTGAGCCAATGACGAAAGCGCGGCAAGCAAAGCGATGGAGGATCGGATCATGGGTCGGTGCGGAACGGTGCGGCGGGAAGCCCTTCGGCATTGAACAGGTTCGCACCCGCCGGGTTGTCCGCCCATGCATAGCGGACATAAGCGGGCGTGGATACGGCGGATGAGGAAACGATCACCGAATCCCCGTCGATCACCGCGTCCGCGTGGACGAATTTGCCATCATTCCCGGCGATGGCAAAGCGGCGGAGCGGACCGCTTGCCGCCACCAGGCCGCTACCGGTGTGGTCGAAGCGAACGCGGATGCCCTTGCCATCGACCACCGCCTCGCGGAACAGCGGACCGGAATCGACTCCGGGTTTCCCATAGGTGCGGCTGAGCGCCAAACGCGCGAGACGCTCGCCCACATCGAGTTTGTTGCGCGGGTGGACATCCTTCTCGTCGCCGATGTCGATGGTGACGGCCATGCCGGTGTGCGGCATGGCGAGCGATTTCGCCTGGGCCTCGCGCATGCCGGCGATCTGCCCGCCGGCGGCGGGATCGGCGGATGGCGACCGATAGGCGGCGAGTTGGACGAAGTGGAACGGCAGCTCCGGCTGGTTCCACAGCGAACGCCATTCCCCGATCAGCGCCTTCTGGAGATCCGCATAAAGTCCGCGCGTATTGAGATTCGATTCACCCTGATACCAGATCGCGCCACGGATCGGAAACGGAACAATCGGCGCGATCATTCCATTGTGGAGCACGGAAGGATGGTGTTGGTCGTGCACGGGATCGGGATTCGCCGGACGGCGGTCCTTGCCATTCCATGAAGCGAGCGCCTTGCCGTAGTCGGCGAAGGGCTTCGGATCGTCACGGAAGGCGATCTTCTTTCTGCCGAAGTCCTTCAACAATCCCGCGAACTGCGGATGCGCTGTTAGAGTGTTGTCGCTGATCCATGCCTCGATCGTACTCGCACCGAAGGCGCAGGTCACGAGCCCGACCGGAACATCGAGCTTCCGCTGGATGGCGAGGCCGAAATGATAGGCGACTGCGGAGAAATCTCCGGCCGACTGCGGCGTGCAAACCGCCCATGCGCCAGCGACGTCCCGCTGCGGGAACTCGCGAGTCGTCCACTCCGCCGTGAACATACGCAGCCGCGGATGATAGGCTCCGGCGACGACCTTCGGCCAGTCGGTCACACCGGAAAACGAGCGCTTTTCGGTTTTCGCGAGCGTGAAGTCCATGTTCGACTGGCCGGAGCACAGCCAGACCTCGCCGACCATCACATCCTGAAAGATCCGTCGCGCGCCTAGGCAGGAAACCTCCAGCGCATGCGGACCACCCGCCGTGAGGGCCGGGATCTCGGTGCGCCACTTGCCGTCGTCGCCAGCCTTGGCGGTGACACTCTTGTCCGCGATCCTAACAGATACTTCCGCGCCCGGCGCAGCCGTGCCCCACACCGGGACCGGCATGTCGCGCTGGAGCACCATGTGATCGCCGAAGATGCGGGGAAGCCAGAGATCCGCGGGCAGCAGGAATTTCGCAAGCTGACGGTCCGCGAGTGATCGGAGTGCCCCGGCCATCACCGCCGCGTTGAACTCCGCCCCGGCGGGACTGGTGTGGGTGTGATCGGATCCCGCGAACAAAGCGGCGGTTTGCTCCGGGCCGATGGCTTCATACCGGTCCGCGAGCAGGCGGTTGAAGTCGATGAACGGCACGCGTTGCGCATCGGCGACCTGCTTCGCCCAAAGCGCGTGGGCATTCGTGTCGCGTGCGATTTTCCCGTCGGTCCAGATGTTGCGCGGGATGGGAGAAACGATGATCGGCGTGGCGCCGACCCGCTTGGCATCCTCCACGTATCGGCGGAGATACCAGCCGTAGCTGCGCACCGTCTCCGGCTTGCCGTCGGTCTGGCGGATGATGTCCTCGCTTTCCATGCCGATGCCACGGATCGACGCACGGCAGCGGTTGTCATTGAGCTTGCCGCCGTCGTTGTGGCCGAACTGGATCAGGACGAAATCGCCCGCCTTCAGGTGGGCCATCACCGCATCCCAGCGGCCTTCGGTGAGAAAGGTGCGGCTGCTGCGGCCGCCGATGGCGCGGTTGACCACCTCGATCTTCGCCGGATCGAAGCGTGAAACCAGCGGGTCCCCCCACCCCATCTGGCCGCCGGTGCTGTTGCGCACGGTGGAGTCGCCGATGACGTAGAGCGTGGGCGATCCGGCGCAGGCGAGCAGCGCGGCAGCGAGCCAGATCACGAAAGCTGGGAACCATCCCCGGGACATGGGTCGAGGATAGGCCGCGAAGGGCACGGCCGTCCTTCACCCGAATGGATTAACTTGGGGGAGAAAAAAGGACCACCAAAGGCACGAAAATTCACGAATGAAGAGAGATGTCTGAGACGAGTGGCACGGGATTAGGCCAGCTTCCAATCGATGGAAAGACCGGTGGGGCGAACCGGCCCGGTGAGCCCACTTGTCCGCCGGAGGCGGCAGCCACGGCTCGGCGAGGCCGCCTCGCCCTACCTTTTTCCGGGTCTTGCGGGATCAAGTCCATGACATGAAACCGGTCTTCATCCCGTGCCATTCAGGCTTGAGGACTGACTCCGGACTGCCACAGGCTTGTGAGACATCGACTTTCGTGCCGTTTCGTAATCTTCGTGGCTTGTCTTTTCTCTTCCAAGATTGACCGGCCACGCAATTCCGAAAGGTCGTTTGCCGATGCTTCGTAGGGGGGCGCGATGAAAACGTTGTCATCCCTGCTTCGCCTTTGGTTTCCCGGGTGTTTCGCAATCCTGTGCTTCGCCTCGTCCGCGGGGTTTGCAGCGGGAGCGCCGGAGACTTTTGCCGAGTTCCAGAAATCCGCCGCCGCGGGGACCAGTCTCCCGTCCGGTCTTTCGGAACCGCTCAAGTCCCTGTGGCACGCGAAGGCAGGCCAGTGGGAGAAGGCCCACGACATCGCCCAGGAAATCAAGACGCCCGCCGGCTCATGGATCCACGCGTTCCTCCACCGTGAGGAGGGCGACCTGCCCAATGCCCGCTACTGGTACCGCCGCGCCGGCATGACGCCGCCCGAGAACACGCCCATCGCCGAGGAGTGGCGGGCCATCGCCCGCGAGTTGTGGCAGAGGGAACACGGAATCACGCCCGGCGAGGAAATCCTCACCTCCACCACCGGCATCGTGGCCGCCAGCGTGAAACCGGCCGATCAGGAGGAAGGCGCATGGGACACCATCATCCGCAAGGACGGCCAGGTCCTGCTGCAAATCCCGAACGCCCGACCGGTTTCCTTCAACCCCACAGGCGACGTGCTGCTTCTGAAAGACGCCGCCGCCGATGACAACTGCCGCCATTTCCTGATCCGCCCCGCCGCCAAGCTTGAGGTTCCGCCCTTCGGCAAACGCGTCTCCGTGGGAGGTCGCTTCGTCACCAGCCACCAGTGGTCGGAGGACGGTAAATCCGTCACGCTCATTTCCGATCCGGCGGCGGAAGGGGAAAAACCCGTGACGATCACGGTGGAGGAACAACTCACCGCGAAGTGACTCACCGCTCCTCCGGCAGCTTCATCCTTGCGGCGCGTTTGAAGAACTCATCGGGATCTCCGCCGCAGTCGCGGTAAAGTTTGTGGAAAACGGGTGTGTGTTCCTGATAGGTGATGACGGAAACGAGGTGGGCGTTGCCGAGTTCGCCATCGAGCCAGGATTCGAGGCCGCGTCCGCCCCATCGGCGGCGAAGTTCGCGGAAGCGGGATTGGAGATCGCGCATCAGCTTGGCCTTGCGCGGGCGCATGGCTTCGGCGGAAAGGCCGGATTGATAGAGTTTGTCCAGCGCGGCGCGGGTGCGGTCGATTTCCCGATAGAAGTCGTTTCGACGGACGAGCATGGCCTCGTAGTTGCTCAGGTCGGCCGGACGGTTTTCGTGACGCAGCCAGCGTTTCACGCCTTCCTCGGCATAGGCGGTGGCAAGGGACTCGTTGAAGTCGGTATCGCCCGCGCGGAACAGGCGGCGATGGGTAAGTTCGTGGAACAACAGTTCGGCGAGCGCGATCTCGGGGTAGTCCACGAAACAGTTGAGCACCGGGTCGTGGAACCAACCGAGCGTCGAGTAGGCATCCACGCCGCCGACCACGACGTCGTGCCCATCCTCGCGAAGCGTGGCGGCAAGCTCGCGCGCGTCCGCCTCGCGGAAAAACCCGCGGTAATCGAGGCGGCCGAGCGTGGGATACCACCAGGTTTTCGGTTTCAATGAAAACTCGGGGGCGGCGTAGAGCACCCAGGTGACGTAAGGACGGCCGAGATCGGCGTAGGTGCCGTAGCTGTCATTTCCGGGCAGTGAAAGATGGTCGCAGGCAAAGCGGCGGATGCGTTCCACCGATGCGAGCTTTTGACGCAGCGCGGGACTTGTTTCGGGTGCGGCGAGCACCTCGGCGTTCGGGCGGGCCTTGCGCATGATCTCCCACTGGCCGCCGGCGGCTTGCTGATAGAATTCGACGGTCCGGCACCCGGCAAGGGCCAGACAGGAAAGCCAGGGAAGTATCCGCAACCACCGCACTGCCGGGACTCTTCACACCGGAACGGGGCACCGCAAAGAAAAACGGGGGCGCTCGGGACTTGCCGCCGGGCGGATCGCGGGCGAGTCTGGGCCCATGAGCCAGAACGTGGTCACGCTTCTCCAGCAGTTGGTGCGCATTCCGTCGGTCAACCCCGACAACGCTCCGGGCACCGAACGCTGCGGCGAGGAAACGCTGGCCGTGTTTCTCTCCGGCTGGCTGGAATCCATCGGCGCGCAGGTGCGGCTGGAGGAGATCAAGCCGGACCGGCCGAACCTGATCGCGCGCTTCGCACCGATGGACGGCCGGCCGCGGATTCTGTTAGGCCCGCATCTCGACACCGTGGGCGTGGGTGGCATGACCATCGATCCCTTCGGCGGAGTGATCCATGACGGGAAACTGTGGGGCCGCGGCGCGTGCGACACCAAGGGGCCGATGGCGGCGATGCTGTGGGCGCTGCACGAGAACCGCGACCTGCTGGCAACGCTGCCGGTGGCCATCGATTTCGTCGCGTTCATGGGCGAGGAGTCCGGGCAGTGGGGATCGAAGGATTTCGTGAAGCAGCATGGATCGGGTTATCAATTCGCGTTGGTGGGAGAACCGACGTCGATGGAGGTGGTGCATACGACGAAGGGCTCGCTGTGGGCGACTCTGCGTGCCACGGGACGCGCCGCGCACAGTTCGATGCCCGAGAACGGTGAGAACGCCATCCTCAAGCTCGCCCGCGCGGTCGACCGGCTCGATTGCCACCTCGGCGCGGAACTCGCTGGCTACACCCACCCGGTGCTGGGACGCTCGACGCTGAACGTCGGGGTGATCCGCGGCGGTTCGCGGCCCAACATCGTTCCGGATCTGGCGGAGGCCGAGATCGACATCCGGCTCACCCCGTCGCTCGCGGCGGCGGGTGGCGCGCTGCGCTTGTTAGAAGACTCGATCAGCGCTTACGAGCTGCCGGTTTCCATCGTGAATCCGCACGAGAATCCGCCGATGGAGACCGATCCGGATCATCCGGTGATCCGGCGTCTGCTGGCGACGGGCGCCACGCGGCTGGCGGGCGCGCCATGGTTCTCCGATGCGGCCCACCTTTCGGCCGGTGGTGTGCCAAGCGTGTGCATCGGCCCCGGATCCATCCACCAGGCGCACACGGCGGACGAGTTCATCGACATCGCCGCGCTGGAAGAAGGCGCGGAGTTTCTCACACGGTTCGTGTCTTCGTTCGCGGAGTGAGCGCTCTAACAAAACCGCCCCATCCGTTTTTCGGATTCCTTACTGTCGCAATCTCCTGACAAAGAGTGGCGATCTCCGAATCGCCATGCGCATGAGGAGCGAATGATTTGTGACAAGCCGCCATTCATTGGCCACCCATGGACCTCGGCGGATCGGAGTCCGCCGCTCCCTGATGCCTTGCGTTCCGGCGATTAATTCTGGCAAACGCTCTCACAAAAACCGCCTCACCCGAGCTGCGGATGAGGCGGTTCGCAGGGTGATGGATCCCATCCTTCAGTTCGGCGTCACCTTGAGGCGGACGAACACCGGAGCGGGTCCGGTGGGAGTGAAGGAGACCGAACCGGCGGTGTTGTTCAGGTTCGGATTACCGGCGAGCACATCGGTCCAGGTGGACAGGTTGCTTGAGGTTTGCACCACGAACTCGGTGCCGTAGGCGGTGTGGCTGATGTTGCCGCCGTTGGTCCAGGTGACGGTGCCGCCGACGAGCCCTGGATTGGCGGTGAAACCGGCCGGGGCACTCATGAAATACTCAACTCCGTTCGAGACGCCGTCGGAATCGAAGTCGAGATCGGCGGTCTGGTTGCCGGCATTCGTGGAAGCCCAGGTGCTGTAACCGCTGGCAATGACGGTGAGTTCGATGTTGTTGCCGTTGATCACCACGTTTCCTGACACGCCGCCGGGCAGGTTGACCGTCCCAAGCGCGCCATTGATGCCACCGGTGGCGGTGGCGAGCACATAGGTTCCGCCCGCGACCGGGCCAGCGGCGGTGAGGTCGAGGATGTTGTTGGGATTCAGGGTGAGTTGGCCCGAAATCACGCGGGTGACCTGGGTGCCCGGAGTGGCTCCGACCGCGAGACGGTGGGTGGCGGTTCCGACGATGGTGACATTACCGCCGATATTGCCATTTCCGCCGAGCGTGGTGCCCGCGGCGGTGAGGACATCGCCGGTGGCGGCGCTTTGGTCGCCCGCGATGACCAGTGTGCCTGCGGTGACATCGGTGGTGCCGGCGTAGGTGTTCGCGCCCGAGAGCGTGAGGGTGCCGGCTCCGGTTTTGGTGAATCCGCCAGCACCCGAGATCACGCCGCCAAGCGTGATGTCAAACGCGGCGTCCGCGGCGTCGGCAGCCTTGATGGTGGTTCCGCCGAGCAAGGTCATCGGCACGGTGCTGTCCCAGGTGGCCTTCGCGCCGAGAAGTCCCTGGCCGAGGTTGACCGTGAGGTTGAAGGCGTTGGGCGAGGCAAGGTCAATGCCACCCGTGCCCATGTAGAGCGCGGCGGACGGTCCATCGAGAACCAGCGCGCCAATGGAACCGGCGATGGAGTCACCGTCACCGAAACCAATGCGCTCGATGGTGCTGGTGCCGCCATTGATGAGCAGAGCCGCCGAGTTGGCCGTGGCGTTGTGGGTGCTGAGCACCACGCCGTTGGTGGCGTCCGTGGAAATGAAGGTCCCGCCGGTGACCTGGAAGACGCTGTAGCGTCCGCCCGTGGTGTGGTTGCCGAGAGTGATTTGGCCACCGACGGTCAGGCTGCCGCCGGAAACCAGTCCGGAACCCGACGAGTTGCTGATCCCGAGTGCCACGCCGCCGGACACGGTAGCCGTGCCGTTGGTGACGACGAACCCGGATCCGGTGGGAGCGGCGGTCGGTAGCGCTGCACCGGCATTGTAGTTGCGGTGAATCGTGACCGACGACGCCGAGAAGGTGCCGCCATTGACACCGATGAGGCATCCGTCGCCGGTATTCGATGGCGTGCCGACCGAGGTGAAGGTGCCGGTTCCGCTGTTGACAATGATATCACCGTCGTTGGTGAGCGAAGAGCCCGCCGTGGCAATGAAAGTGCCACCATTGAGTTCGAATTTTCCGCCAGCGGATGCGACCACGGCACCCGTGGTGACGGAAGATCCGGTCAGCATCGAGAGCACGCCGCCGCTGACCGCGGTATTGCCGGTGTAGGTCTGCGCGGCGGACAGGCTGAGCGTTCCGGCACCGACCTTGAGGATGCCACCTGTCGCCCCCCCGGACGGCGAGATGACACCGGAGTAGGTGTGGTTGAAACCGGCGGTGTCGATGCGCGCGTTGTTCGCACCGGCGACCTGCATGTTTCTCGAGTTGGTGAGATCGGCGAGAAGGCGCAGCGTCCCGCCGTTGAAGAGCGGGATGTTGGCGGCATTGCCCATGGAGGCGTCGCTGTCGATGTCAAGCGTTCCAGCATTGAGGGTAAGACCGCCGTCGAAGGTATTGTCAGCGGTGAGCTTCAGAATGCCGAGGCCGGCCTTGATCACACCACCGCCGGTGGACTGTGAACTGATCACACCGCTGACGTCGAGATCGAGATTCTCGGCGATGTCGAACGAGACATCCTCCGGATCCACCGCGATCGGAGCGCTGATGGCGTGCGAGCCCTTGGCAAGCACGATGCTTGCGGGAAGCGCGCCATTGTCCATGAGCAGGCTGCCGCCGGTTCCAGGAGCGATGGTGAATTTGGCCCCGAAGTCGTCATTGATCACGACCTCACCGACCGTGCGGACCGCGTCGAGGGTGATTTCCGGGAACAGCGGGGTGAAGGCTCCACCGAGTCCTTCCGGGCCGGGGCCGATCTTGGCACTCGCCTCGGCGGCGTTGGGCACCACGTTTTTGGTCCAGTTCCCTGCCGCGCCCCAGGTGCCGCCGCTGTCAGGCTTCCAATAGTTGTTGGGATCCGACGCGCCGATGGTGAGATAGATGCCGTTGGCGTCGTTGCTGAACGAGTA